>Ga0102594_1000272_pt1 | contig 62625 bp, 56 predicted proteins | sample AraplaCol_mLB_r2_2_FD_76863 | JGI IMG/M metagenome (GOLD analysis project Ga0102594, IMG submission 76863) | Arabidopsis root microbial communities from North Carolina, USA - plate scrape MF_Col_mLB_r2 (SPADES assembly) (version 2) | ecosystem: Host-associated > Plants > Roots > Endosphere...
GGTTGCAAGCGGAGAGTGGGATGACGAGAGAAACGAAGAAGATCGACAGTCGCGCGACGCGATGGCGGCTCGCGGGTACTGGCTCGCGCATAACGAGGTCAACCAGTCCATCTTGCAGATCTTCAAAGGCGACAACCCGGGCGATGTCCTGAGGCGTGATCACGGCACCTGGTTTCGCGCGATGTTCTCACCTAGCGTAACAGCAGGCCTGCTGGCGGCAGCCGACCTGGCAGGCTATCGCGGCCATCAGGTTTTTATCCGCAACGCGGCTCACATCCCACCTTCACGAGAAGCCGTGCGTGACATGATGCCGGTGTTCTTCGAGTTGCTTCGCGACGAACCACTGGCTTCGGTGCGCGCAGTGTTGGGCCACTTCATGTTCGTTTTCATTCATCCTTACATGGATGGGAACGGTCGACTCGGTCGCTTCATCATGAACTCGATGCTCGCCTCGGGCGGATTTCCTTGGACGGTCCTGCGACTCGAAGACCGCGACTTGTATATGGACGCCCTGAACTCTGCCAGCCGCGATGGCAACATCAAACCGTTTGCCCAATTCGTTGCTCGGAGCTTAAGCATGGCAAGAGACGTAGACGTCAACGCACAAGAGGCTCGAGGCGACTTGCACCAGGCGACCGAAGTAGACGAGACCTCACGCCCACGGGGTTGAACCCTGCCCGGGAGATCTCTTGTGTTGTCGGACAGGTGCGCCGCACAAATCCCCAGACGGAGCACTCGTTTCGCCAGGGCCACCTCAATTCGATAGGTGCGCAGGAACAGCATGCTCGTCATCAAACTCAAACTCGCGACCCCCCAACGCGACATCGCGCTCCATGGCGAGATTTCGAACGTCTCCGGCCTGGCGCCGCGCTCAAGCTACGACATCGATTTCGACGGGCGGGAAATGGCACGTCTCGATGACTACCCACGCTGGTGCGAGTCCGTGCTGGGATTGGTCGCTCGCTGTCTGGCGCGAACCAGGGTGGAGCATGAAGAGCCGATACCAGCCGACTGGACTTTGCTCCAGGTGGATGTGGGCATTCGACCAGGCGGGCGCCGAGAGTATAGGCCGCTATCCATGGCCTGCTTCACACGAGACTCGGGCACGTTCAACATCGGACGTGCCGATTCCAACGGCCTGACGCATTTCGTGGGCGCGGTGGCACCGCGAAAGCAATACCTTGACGCGTGGGACTTGGCCGAGCACGGCCTGCGCGTCGCGACCTTCGGCTGCGATTCGCTGCCGCCCGCCGTGGCACTGGAGGTCCCAATCCGCGATTCGGGGCGCGTCACCTACGTCAATGTGACGGACATACCAGAACCTGCCCGAAGTGCGTTCCTGGAAAACTTGGGCAGATCGGCGCGCCCTGCGGTGGGCGGCCGCCTGGACACTGTGTATTCGTGGGACTGGTTGGATTTCCTCTCTGGGCAGCGCTAAATGGGCTGCTGCCGATTTCGTTGACACCGACCTAAGCTTTTTGAGCTTGCTCGAACCACACGGGATTGAGGCAGCCGAGCGTCGAATGCCGGCGCATAGGGTTGTGGAACCGCTCGATGTAGTCGAACACGTCGGCGCGAGCCTGCTCCGTGCTGCGGTACACCTTTCTGGCTGTGCGCTCAGTCTTCATTGAACTGAAGAAGCTCTCCATCGCCGAGCCGTCCCAGACCTCGCCGGCTCTGCTCATGCTGCAGGTGATGCCTTGCTCGCGCAGCAGTTGCTGGAAGTGCGTACCGGTGTATTGGGTGGATTCAACCGGTCGTCGCAACACCGGGTTGAGCGGCACATTTTAGGTACTCATTGAGAGCTTTTGCCGGCGTTTTCCAACCGCGCGTTTTGAGTGGCATGTTGTTCAACGTCCGGGCAACCGCTTCCCAATCTGAAGGGCGAGTCCTTCAGGAATGTCTTCTCCTGATTTGTATTCAAACGCGGAGAGTGGGATTGAGCCCATCCTTGCGATCACCGGCAAGTTCCATCACGGCTGCGGGTGGCTGAGTTGACTGGTAGTCACTTGGGCTCGCGCCAACGTAGCAGCATGCGGATCCGATCCGAGGAGAAGCGGTCGCCCAACTCGACGCCAAAGCTGGCACATCGATTGCCACCCCTCATAAATTTTCTAGGATGGCGAATATTCCAGCGAATTCTTACCGAACCATACGATTCCGCAACGTGCGCATTAAAACCATTATTGGTGGATAGACCAATCATCTATTCCAACCGAGCTCCAATTCATATCAGCCTACCTTCCGGCAGTAACCGGCGAGTAAGAGGGATATGCTCCGCTCGCCGGACGATCACGTGTCATTTGCAAAAATGGTATCCGGATCGCAAACGATGAGTTAGTGGAAATTCTTCAGTCAAATCGCTCGTGCCAAATTGATGCGTCGCTAGCCTCGATCAATCGCCTAAAACGATCCATGTGAATTTCGATACCGCCAGCTAACAAGACTCATTCGCACTTCTTATGGCCCAGTAATCACCGGATCCCGGTCAAATCGAGGATCATCGGCCCAGGCAGCACCACAAAACGGCATCGGCACAGATCCGCCAGAGCACATAAGCATCAGTTGCGAGCGACAGTCCCTACACGGATCGGCTCGCCCCGCCCTGTCTTTACGAATTCCCTTAAAGGGATCCAGCCCGAACCTTGCACTCTAAACAACTAACCGCCCCATCGGACTCTTGCACAGCAATTTGCACGGCACCCATCTAACACAGAGCCCCCTCACCCTGAGGGACGTACAGAGTTCGCGCAAGCACCACGCACTCCACCGGCCGATGAAAAAAATGTGAGATTTCGAACAGTTGCTTGAATAATCCTCAGAAGTGGCAGCGCGCATTCAGTCCGACAGTGCGGCGGCTAGCCCATATCGCGATATCAGTGAGAACCAAGCACCTAAAATGAACAAGAATCTCCACGCCTCGAATGACCCGTCAGATGAAATCCTCGATTACGACTTCCAAGAAGGAAGCAGGTGTGGCGATCCATCCGACTTAGCCATGTGGATGACTGGGTATGACTACAACGAAGAGGAACCTCTTTTCCGCGTGGTTTGAAAGGGCGACCATCTCTATCAGCGCAAAAACCGAGGCCGACTATCGCCGGGTGACCCTGAGGCTAGCCAGACAGGCAATGCAACGTTGGACAGGGCACCCGGACTGTCAAGTGCACGAGCAAGATTTGGCGTCCATAAATTTTGGGCGGATCGCCGAAGAGATGCTCGCCTCGAGCAGGGCGCCGGCCACCAAGTCCAAATACGTTTCTGCGTTGCTTTGGGCGCTGCGGCGCACAGGGATGATTCCACAGGGATCGGCGCGAGATCACGCACTGCGCGTTCTCGCGAGTTTCAAGAAGTCCAAGCAGCGAAAGACGTTCGTCGCGCGAGCGCGAAAGTCCGGTCGCCATATTCCTGAGACTGACTTGTCCGCGATCCTGACCGCTTTGGAGTCGGGACGAAAAACTCCTGAGAACTGGGCGTCAAAGACGCAAGCCTGGCTGACGTCAGGTATCGCGAGCGGCGCTCGACCCGGTGAATGGGAGCAAGCCTTCTGGCTCGACCGCGAACAAGGAGTTCTGCGTCTACCAAATCTCAAACTCAAGACCCATGTGCCGTTTGACTGGAAGCGCATCCGCCTCGACTTCTCCACTACGCAGCGCGATCTCTGCTCGACATGGCAGAAGCCGAGGGAGCCGAAGCCATCAGCGCGTTTCTCGAGCGGGAAGTGCGTGATGTACATGAACAATTTTACGAAGCCGCATCCGCCCTCGGAATCGATCCCACATTTGTTGCCGATCTCAAACGATTGCGGGCGTGGGAACTCCGCAACAATGAACTTGCCTGGCGTGACGTTGAAATACACGAAAGTCGCCGTGCCGCTGTCGACGCCCACGTAGAAAGTGTGCGGCACTTCCTCAGGAGCGGACGAAAATTCAGCACCTATTTTGAGAGCTGCCGTAGCGCGATGCAACGCGCATGTGTCCGAGCCTTTCCAGATCGGCGCCTGTACAGCCTGTACGACACGCGGTCCACCGCCTCGGCCAACATGCAGGCGGATTCGAGCACTAGAGAGGCTGCCAACGCGATGGGCCACTATTCTGTGGAGACCAAGACGATCCGTCACAACTACGCTGGTGCTGACCGCTCGTATAGTCGTAGCGGAAGGTTCTCACCGCGGGCAGCCGATACCGATGCTCAGCAAAGATTCGAAGCTGTGCTCAACGAGTCGCGCATGCTTAGCAGGAGTCTATCGAGCCAGGCGAACACTCTTGAAGCCGAAGGAGAACAGGCACACCTATACGATGACGAGGCCGGATACAGTGCTCCGTCCTTTTCAGGCTAGCGACTGAACGCTTTTTGCCGGCTCAGTTCCATTCAGACTTCGAGGGTCAAGGTTTTGCTCCTGATCCTTGAGCGAGACTGAACCGCGAGGCGCTGTGCCTGACCAGCGAGTTGGTGGTGAACGCAGCCAAAGCTTCTTGGCAGCTCTCGCTCAAGGCCGCAACCACTGCGTGGCCGCGTGAATGGCCAGCCCCACCAGACCGCCCACCAGCGTGCCATTGATGCGGATGAACTGCAGGTCGCGGCCCACGTTGCGCTCCAGCTCCACCGTCATCTCGTCGGTGTTCCACGCATCGACGCGCTCGACGATGTAGCGCCGGATGTCCTCGCGGTAGCGCTCGATGGCCAGCGGCGCGGCGGCGGTGACCTGCTCGTTGATCCAGCGGCGCATCGATGCATCGGCCTGCAGCCGCTCGCCCAGTTCCTGCGCCAGGGCGGAGATGCGTCCGCCGATGGAGGACTCGGGCCGCTGCAGGTCGGCATGCAGCCAGCCCAGCAGCTCGTCCCACAGGCCATGCAGGTAGCGGCCGAGGGCCGGATGCGCCAGCAGGTCCGCGCGCGTGTTCTCGCCGCGCGCCTGGAAGTCGGGGTCGTGCTGCAGGCGGTCGATGAAGCCGCGGGTGAAGGCATCGAAGCGCTGGCGCAGCGGATGGTCCGGCTGCGAGGCCAGGTCGCCGATGGTGTTGGCCACCACCGCCACCACCTTGCGCGTGGCCAGGCGCGCCGCCACCTGGTCCAGGCCCACGTAGCGCAGCGCCTTGACCTCGCGGGCGATGGCATCGGTGATGTGCTCCTGGACCGATTCGCCCTCCACCAGCGAGGCCACCTGCTGCAGCACCTCGTCCAGCAGGGCCTGGTGCCGGCCGCCTTCGGTGAGGGCCTCCAGCGACTGGCCGGCCAGTCGCGACAGGTCCACCTTCGCCAGGCCCGCGGCGGCGGCCTGGCCCAGGAAGGCGCGCACCCGCTCGTCGTCGAAGGCCGAGAGGCCGTAGCGCGCCGCGGCCACGCCCACGCGTCCAAGCTGCTGCCCGTTGCCCGGCTGCGCCAGCCACTGCGCCAGCCGGCCGGCCGGGTCGAACTGCTCCAGCTTGGCCAGCACCTGCGGCGTGGACAGGAAGTTGTTGCAGATGAAGCCCGCCAGGTTCGCGCCGATGCGCGACTTGTTCTCCGGGATGATGGCGGTGTGCGGAATCGGCAGCCCCAGCGGGTGCCTGAAGAGCGCCACCACCGCGAACCAGTCGGCAATGGCCCCCACCATCGCCGCCTCCGCGAAGGCGGCCACGTAGCCCCAGGCTACGTGCCGGCCCTCCAGGACGGTGGCCAGGGCGTAGACGCAGGCCGCCGCGCCCAGCAGGCCCAGCGCGATGCGCTTCATGCGCGCCAGGCGGCGCGACTGGAGATCCTGCTGCGCCGCCGCCATCCCCTTGCAGGCGAGCTGCTCAGCCCAGCTCGCGCGCCAGCGCGAGGCCGCGCATGAAGACTTCGCAGCGCGAGAGCTGGTCGAGCGTCACGTATTCGTCGGGCTGGTGCGCCTGCGTGATGCTGCCGGGGCCGCACACCACCGTGGGAATGCCTGCGCCCTTGAAGAGCCCCGCCTCGGTGCCGAAGGCCACCAGCGTGGTGCTGGCATTGCCCGACAGGCGCTGCGCCAGCCGGGTGATCGGATCCTTGGCCGAGGCCAGGAAGCTGGGGATCTCGCAGATGGTCTCGAAGCTGATGCCGGTGTCCGGCCCCACCTTCTTCATGCCGGCCTCCAGCTGCTTCGCGTAAGCCAGCACTTCCTTCTGCATGGCCAGCGCATCGGCCGTGGGCAGGTTGCGGAATTCGTAGCGGAACTCCGCGTCGCGCGGCACCACGTTGTCGGCGATGCCGCCGTGGAACTGGCCCACGCTGGCGGTGCTGAAGGGCACGTCGAAGCCCTCGTAGCGCGGCTCGCTCTTCTCGAAGCCCTCGGCCATGTCGCGCACCTTGCCCACCATGCGCGCGGCCATCTCGATGGCGTTGACCGACTGCGGCGTGAGGGAGGAATGCGCCTCCTTGCCGCGCACGCAGCAGCGCCAGCGGTACACGCCCTTGTGGGCGATGGCCGGCACCATGTTGGTGGGCTCGCCCACGATGCAGGCCACCGGCTTCACGCCGGCTTCCTTCATGTCGGCGATGAGTTCGCGCACGCCGAAGCAGCCCACCTCCTCGTCGTAGCTGAAGGCGAGGTGCACCGCGAAGGGCGACTCGCTTTCCAGGAAGCGCTCGGCGTTGGCCAGGGCGATGGCGATGAAGGCCTTCATGTCGGCGCTGCCGCGGCCGTACAGGCGCGGGCCGATCTGCTCGACGTGCCCGTCGCCGAACTCCTCGCCCGGCCAGTCCTGCACGCTGCCGGCGAGCGGGTCCACCGTCCACTCCTGCCCGTCCCAGGGCACGGTGTCGGTGTGGCCCGAGAGGATGATCCCCGAGGGTTTCCCCGCCCCCAGCGTGGCGAACAGGTTGGCCTTGGTCTTGTCCGCATTCCAGGTCAGCCGGCTGCGCACGCCCAGGCCGTGCAGGTGGTCGCGCACGTAGTCGATCAGCTCGAGGTTGCTGTTGGCACTGACGGTGTTCATGCGCACCAGGGTCTGGGCCATTTCCAGGGCGCGGTTGGAGAGGACATGGGACATGCGGCCCATTGTCGGCCAAGTCGGCCGGATCGGCCCTCGCCGCCAGGAGCACGATCCCTGCAAGGCCTGCCTCTTTCAATGCCCTGGACTAGACTGTCTCCCCATGAAACTCATCGATTCGCTCGTCGAGCAGGCGCCGGGCATCGCCGCGCTGCGACGTGAAATCCACGCCCATCCGGAACTGTGCTACGAGGAAGTGCGCACCGCCGACCTGGTGGCCGCCCGGCTCACGGAGTGGGGCATCCCCATCCACCGCGGCATGGGCACCACCGGCGTGGTGGGCATCGTGAAGAACGGCACCAGCGATCGCGCCGTCGGCCTGCGCGCCGACATGGACGCGCTGCCGGTGACCGAGCTCAACACCTTCGCCCACGCCAGCAAGATCCACGGCAAGATGCACGCCTGCGGCCACGACGGCCACACCGCCATGCTGCTGGGCGCGGCCCAGCACCTGGCGAAGCACCGCAACTTCGACGGCACCGTCTACCTCATCTTCCAGCCCGCGGAAGAAGGCGGCGGCGGCGCCCGCGAGATGATCAAGGACGGCCTGTTCGACAAGTTCCCCATGGACGCCGTCTTCGGCATGCACAACTGGCCCGGCATGAAGGCCGGCGAGTTCGCCGTGAGCCCCGGCCCGGTGATGGCTTCCAGCAACCAGTTCCACATCACGATCAAGGGCAAGGGCGGGCATGCGGCGCTGCCGCACACCAGCATCGACCCGGTGCCCATCGGCGCGGAGATGGTGCAGGCCTTCCAGACCATCCTCACGCGCAACATGAAGCCCACCGAGGCCGGCGTGATCTCGGTCACCATGTTCCACGCCGGCGAGGCGCCCACCGTCACGCCCGACAACTGCGAGCTCAAGGGCACGGTGCGCACCTTCACGCTGGAGGTGCTGGACCTGATCGAGCGGCGCATGAAGGAGATCGCCGAGGGCATCTGCGCCGCGCACGGCGCGCAGCTCGAATTCCAGTTCATCCGCACCTACCCGCCCACCATCAACACCGAGGCCGAGGCCAACTTCGCGCGCCGCGTCATGGCCGGCATCGTGGGCGAGGAGAAGGTGCTGCCGCAGATCGGCGCCATGACCGCCGAGGACTTCTCCTTCATGCTGCAGGCCAGGCCCGGCGCCTACGCCTGGATCGGCAACGGCGACGGCGCGCACCGCGACATGCACCACGGCGCCGGCCCGTGCACGCTGCACAACGCGAGCTACGACTTCAACGACAACCTCATTCCGCTGGGCGCCACGATGTGGGTGCAACTGGCCGAGCAGTTCCTCAACAGCAAGTAGAAGAAGGAGACGACCGCATGATCGGAGTGGTGGAAGCGTTCTCGCCCACGTATGCGCAGGCGCGCCAGAAGTTCCTGTCGGGCTGCATGGCCGCCGGCCTGCGCGCGCAGGCCCATGTGCATCCGCTCCAGGGCCGCGAAGGCGAGGCCCTGGCCATGGACGTCGCGCTGGACGGCTCGCCCGATGCACGCCACCTGCTCGTGCTGAGCAGCGCCTGCCATGGCATGGAGGGCCACTGCGGCAGCGGCGTGCAGGTCTTCGCCCTGCATGACGAGGAGTGGCGCGCCAAGGCCCGCGAGGCCGGCGTGGCGGTGCTGTACGTGCACGCGCTCAATCCGCACGGTTTCTCGCACGGCCGCCGCGTGACCCACGAGAACGTGGACCTGAACCGCAACTTCCTCGACTTCGCCCAGCCGCTGCCGGTGAATGCGGCCTACGCGCAGCTGCACGAGCTGCTGTTGCCCCGGACCTGGCCGCCCACCTCCGAGAACCAGGCCGCCATCGACGCCTGGATCGCCGCGCACGGCATCAAGGCCTACCAGGCCGCCGTCACCGCGGGCCAGTACCAGTTTCCCGACGGGCTTTTCTTCGGCGGCCAGGCGCCCAGCTGGAGCAACACCACCTTCCGCAAGGTGCTGCGCGAACACGCGGTGCGCGCGCAGAAGCTGGCCTGGATCGACCTGCACACGGGCCTGGGCCCCAACGGCCACGGCGAGCGCATCTTCGCCTGCCGCGACGACAAGGCCGCCTACGCCCGCGCCAACGACTGGTGGGGCGGCGAGCATGCGGTCACGTCCTTCTACGACGGCTCCTCCACCTCGGCGCTGCTCAATGGCTTGCTGTGCAACTCGGTGTACGAGGAATGCCCGCAGGCGGAGTTCACCGCCATCGCGCTGGAGTACGGCACCCTGCCGATGCTGGAAGTGACCACCGCGCTGCGCGCCGACCACTGGATGCACAAGCACCCGGGCCAGGCCACGCCCGAGCAGGCCGGCGCCATCCGGCAGCAGATGCGGGAGGCCTTCTACACCGACACCGATGCCTGGAAGGGGCAGATCATCAGCCAGGCGCGGCAGGCCATGTTCCAGGCCGTCGACGGGCTGGCCCAGGGCTGAGGCGCGGAGCGATCAGGCGTCGCGGGCGCGCTGCTCGGCGATGACTAGGAGCCCGTCCATGATCAGGCTCTCCACCAGGTGGAACTCGGTGGACATCGAGGGTGCCATCTTCCAGCCCGCGCCGCCGGTCATGTAGCGTGCCGGCTCCTGGCCGGTGTGCTCGCGCAGGTGCGCCACCATGCGGTCCACCGCACCGGCGATGGCATAGGTGCCGCCGCTGGTGAGCGCGTCGCTGGTGTTGGTGGGGAAGTGCACCACCTCGCCGGTGGGCACGTGCAGGCCGGCCGTGCCCGACTCCAGCGCGCGCAGCATGATCCCGTGGCCCGGCAGGATGAGGCCGCCGAGGAATCGGCCGCTGGCATCCACCGCCTCCACCGTCACCGCGGTGCCGATCAGCACCACCACCATCGGCCGCGCCGGGCCTTCGGCCAGCAGCCGGTGGCGCGCGCCGATCATGGCCACCCAGCGATCCGCGCCCAGGCGCGTCGGGTGGTCGTAGCCGTTGACGATGCCCGCTTCCGCCAGGGTGGGCACCACCCAGCGCGCGGCGCAGTCGAAGCGCTCGTTGACCTGCTCCTCGGCACGCCGGCGCACCGCGTCGCCGGCCACCACGCAGCCCAGCATGGAGGTGGCCGCGGGCAGATCGGCCCAGGGGCCTTCGGCCAGGCGCTCGATGTGGTCCAGGAACTCCGCGCCATGCGCCAGCAGTGCCGCGCCGGGGCGGGCATGCTCGAACATGGACCACTTGAGCCGGGTGTTCCCGATATCGATCGCGAGAAATGCCATGCGCGGCATTATGCAAATGCCGGCTGCATTTGGCGTCTCGCGTGCGCATTCGCCGCGCTTGCATTTGCTTGCTTTCCCGTCGGCAGGCGGCGCGCAGACGGTCATGTTTCGCCGCTACAGTGGGTTTTCCTACCCCCTCAAACGCAAAGGAGAACTGGAATGGGACTGCTCAGCTTCATCAAGGAGGCCGGTGAGAAGCTCTTCGGCGGCTCGTCGGCGCATGCGGCGGCGCCCGGTGCCAATCCGGCCGACGCGAATGCCGCTGCTTCGGCCGCGATCAAGACCTACATCGACAAGCAGAACCTGGGCATCCCGAACCTGATGGTGCTGTTCGACGGCGCCTCGGGCAAGGTCACGCTGCAGGGCGACGCGCCCAGCCAGGAGGCCAGCGAGAAAGCCTCGCTCGCCGCGGGCAACGTGAGCGGCGTGGTCTCGGTGGAGAACCTGCTGGTGGCGGCCAAACCGGCCGACGAGGCCCAATACCACGACGTGGTCAAGGGCGACACGCTGTCGGCCATCTCGAAGAAGTACTACGGCGACGCCAACAAGTACAACGCCATCTTCGAGGCCAACAAGCCGATGCTCACCCACCCCGACAAGATCTACCCGGGCCAGAAGCTGCGTATCCCGAAATTGTGAGCCTCCCGGCTTCTCACTACGCTTCGCTGCGTGTAGTTCGCCACCTCCCGAGGAGGTGACCTCACCTGCGGCCCGGCAAAGCCGGTTCCGCGGTGTGGGGCTGGTAGCGACTAGCGGCTAGTTCTGCTTCCAGGGGAGGCCGCGCAAGCGCCAGCCGCCCTTGCGGCCGCGATGGCCTTGCTCGTCGTTGTCACCCTCGAAGCCTTCGAGGATGTTGTAGGCCTCCAGGCCCAGCTCGGTGGCACGCTTGGCCGCCGAGATCGAGCGCACCCCGCTGCGGCACAGCAGCACCACCTTCTTGCCCTCCGGCACCGCCTGCTGCACGCCGGCATCGAAGCCCGGGTTGGGCGCCATGCCCGGCCACTGCTTCCAGGCCACGCCCACGGCACCGGGCACGAAGCCGACCCATTCACGCTCGGCGTCGCTGCGCACATCCACCAGCACCGCCTCGCCTTGCGCGACCCAGGCGGCGGCCTGCTCCGGCGTCACGTCGCCGGCATAGCCCTGCGCCGGCCGCACGCCCAGGCGCTGCGGATCGATCTTCATTTCCGAGTTGCTCATCTGCTTCACCGCCTCTTGCTATCTAGGGTTTCCGCCAAGCTTGGATTGCATTGGTTCGGCGCGCCCTGGAGTGAATTCTCGATCCTTCGTGAAAACCCTCTTTGTCACGAATCGTCACGGTCCAAAGATGCGGACCCGGGCTTTCGTTTTCCTTTCGTTCGTGCATGCCCACCACTTCAAATGGAGACAGTGCAATGACAGTGAACAAGTCGACCCGACGCCGCAGCCTTATCAAGGGCGCCGCCGTGGCAGCCGGCGCCATGTCCGCGCCCATGGTCAGCATGGCGCAGACCACCACGCTGCGCTTCCAGAGCACCTGGCCGGCCAAGGACATCTTCCACGAGTACGCCAACGACTTCGCCAAGAAGGTCAACGACATGGCGGGCAGCCGCCTGAAGATCGAGGTGCTGCCCGCGGGCTCGGTGGTACCGGCCTTCCAGTTGCTGGACGCGGTGGCCAAGGGCACGCTCGACGGCGGCCATGGTGTGGTGGCCTACTGGTACGGCAAGAACTCCGCGCTCGCGCTGTGGGGCTCGGGCCCGGGCTACGGCATGGATGCGAACATGGTGCTGGCCTGGCACTACTACGGCGGAGGCAAGGTGCTGCTCGAGGAAATCTACAAGGGACTCAACCTCGACGTGGTCTCCTACCTCTATGGACCGATGCCGGTGCAGCCACTGGGCTGGTTCAAGAAGCCGGTGGCCAAGGCCGACGAGATCAAGGGCCTGAAGTTCCGCACCGTGGGCCTGGCGGTGGACGTGTTCACCGACATGGGCGCGGCGGTGAACCCGCTGCCCGGCGGCGAGATCGTGCCGGCGCTGGACCGCGGCCTGATCGATGCGGCCGAGTTCAACAACGCCTCCAGCGACAAGGTGCTGGGCTTCCCGGACGTGGCCAAGAACTGCATGCTGCAGAGCTTCCACCAGTCGGGCGAGCAGTTCGAGATCCTGTTCAACCGCGGCAAGCTCGCCGCGCTGCCGCCCGAGCTGAAGGCCGTCATCGACTACGCGGTGCAGGCTTCCAGCGCCGACATGAGCTGGAAGGCGATCCACCGCAACTCCGAGGACTACCTGGAGCTGAAGAAGGCCGGCATCAAGTTCTACAAGACGCCCGATGCCATCCTGCGCGCGCAGCTGGCTTCCTGGGACAAGACGGTGGCCAAGAAGTCCACCGAGAACGCGATGTTCAAGAAGGTGATGGACTCGCAGAAGGCCTTCGCGCAGCGCGCCGTGCAGTGGCAGAACGACTACACGGTGGACTTCAAGATGGCCGCCAACCACTACTTCGGCCAAGCGGCGAAGAAGACCTGAGCCCGACGGGCCAGCCGACAGGGCACCTCCGGGTGCCCTTCTTTCATCCGAATCCCAGCGCCTTCCTGGACTGCCTCACATGCAATCGCTCTTGTTGCGGGTCGACCGCTTCTCCACCTGGGTCGGCAAGACCTTCGCCTGGTGCGTGGTGGCGCTCACCCTGCTGATCAGCTGGGAAGTGTTCTCCCGCTACGCGCTCAACCGGCCGCACGCATGGGTGCTCGACGCGCAGATCATGCTGTACGGCACCCTCTTCATGACGGCCGGCGCCTATACGCTGAGCAAGAACGGCCATGTGCGCGGCGACGTTCTCTACGGCTTCTTCCGGCCGCGCACGCAGGCCATCGTGGACCTGACGCTGTACATCGTGTTCTTCCTGCCCGGCATCGTGGCGCTGACCTATGCGGGCTGGGTCTACGCCGGCGAGTCGCTGGCCATCCGCGAGCAGACCTTCTCGGCCGAGCCGCTGCCGCTCTATCCCTTCAAGTACATCATCCCGCTGGCCGGCATCACGCTGCTCCTGCAGGGGCTGGTGGAGATCGTGCGCTGCGTGCAGTGCATCCGCCAGGGCGAATGGCCCTCGCGTGAGCAGGACGTGGAAGAGGTGGACGTCGACAAGCTCAAGGACATGGTCAACGTGCATGACGCCGACATCGCCGCGCTCGACAAGGTGGTGGTGTCGCAGGAGGAGGCCAAGCGATGAAGATCCGCAAGGAACTCTGGTTCGGCCTGAGCTTCATGGCCCTGATCGTGACCGGCGCGGCCTTCGTGCTGCTGCGGGCCGACACCATCACCAACGGCCACCTGGGCCTGCTGATGCTGGCGCTGGTGGTAGTGGCCATCATGCTGGGCTTTCCCACCGCCTTCACGCTGATGGGCATGGGGATGATCTTCACCTGGTTCGCCTACGACCGGAACACCACCCACACCCTGGACCTGATGGTGCAGGCCGCCTACAAGACCATGGCGAACGACGTGCTGATCGCCGTGCCCCTGTTCGTCTTCATGGGCTACCTGGTCGAGCGCGCCAACCTGATCGAGACGCTGTTCAAGAGCCTGCACCTGGCCATGGCGCGCCTGCCGGGCGCGCTGGCGGTCGCCACGCTGGTGACCTGCACCGTGTTCGCCACGGCCACCGGCATCGTCGGCGCGGTGGTCACGCTGATGGGCCTGCTGGCACTTCCCGCCATGCTGCGCGCCGGCTACAGCATTCCGCTGGCGGCGGGCTCCATCACGGCGGGCGGCTGCCTGGGCATCCTCATTCCTCCCTCGGTGCTGCTGATCGTGTATGGCGCGACCGCCGGCGTGTCGGTGGTTCAGCTGTATGCGGGCGCCTTCTTCCCGGGGCTCATGCTGGCCTCGCTGTACGTGGTGTACGTGATCCTCGTGGCCTGGATCAAGCCGGCCTGGGCACCGCCCCTCTCGGCCGCCGACCGGGCCGTGGCCCTGCCGCCGCTGACGCGGCGCATCACGGCGGACAGCGGCCGCCATGCCCTGGCGGGCCTGCTGGGCGCGATGAAGGGCAAGCGCAATGCCGACGTGCCGATGTCGCACCTGCTGCGACAACTGGGCGTGGTGCTGATCCCCGGGGTGCTGTTCGCGCTGGCGGCCATCGGCAGCTACGAGGCCGTGACCACGGTGCGGGCGGCAGAGCAGTTCGAGATCCAGGAGATCGGGGCCGCCCGTACGGGGGCTGAGGCGGCCCCAGGCGGGCTGCAGGAGCCGCCTTCCGACAGCGGTGGCCTGCAGGAGCCGCCTTCCGACAGCGGTGCGCTGTCGGAACCGCCAGGCGCGGGAGGCGTGACCGAGCCGCCCGGCGGCGGCAGCGTGCAGGAGCCACTCGGCGCTGCCGCCGCGCCGCCGGCATCCACCGCGGGGACGCAGGCCGCGCAGGCCGGCCTCCTTGCCGAAGCCACCACCCAACCCGCACCGACCTGGTGGAAGGTCACCTTCTCGGTGATCGGCGCCATCGTGGCGCTGTTCTACCTGTTCCTGTCCTTCGCGCGGCTGGAAATCTTCAAGATGCTGCTCGCCTCCTTCTTCCCGCTCATGATCCTGATCCTGGCGGTGCTGGGGTCGATCGTGCTCGGACTGGCCACGCCGACCGAAGCGGCAGCGATGGGCGCGCTGGGCGGTTTCCTGCTGGCGGCTGCGTACCGGCGGCTCACGCTGGACGTGCTGAAGGAGTCGGTCTTCCTCACCGCCAAGACCTCGGCCATGGTGTGCTGGCTCTTCGTGGGCTCGGCCATTTTCTCGGCCGCCTTCGCGCTCCTGGGCGGGCAGGCCCTGGTGGAAGAGTGGGTGCTGAGCATGAACCTCAGCAAGATCCAGTTCCTGGTGCTCAGTCAGGTGATCATCTTCCTGCTGGGCTGGCCGCTGGAGTGGACCGAGATCATCGTGATCTTCATGCCCATCTTCATTCCGCTGCTGGACAACTTCGGCGTCGACCCGCTGTTCTTCGGCCTGCTGGTGGCGCTGAATCTGCAGACTGCCTTCCTCTCGCCGCCGGTGGCGATGGCCGCCTTCTATCTCAAGGGCGTGAGCCCACCGCATGTGACGCTGAACCAGATCTTCTCGGGCATGCTGCCCTTCATGGCCATCCAGGTGCTGGCCATCGTGCTGCTCTACATCTGGCCCCAGATCGGCCTGTGGCTTCCGCAGCTCCTTTACAAATGACAACAGCTGGTTTCGTTCCGCCGCATACTTCACCTTAATTTGTCCGAAACGTAGGCGGCGGCTGACAGCGCCCGGGAAGACTCGTGCGTTGTGCATCCAATGAACACGCCTCGGGTCCTTCGCTCCTTCGCACTCCAACTTGCGCGGCGGCTGGCCGCGCTGCTGCTGCTGGCGAGCATCGCCAATGCGACGATCGCGCAGCAGACGGACCCGCCCGGCCGCGTGGCCTACCTCAACGACCGGCAAGGCACGCTGAGCGTGTCGCCCAGCGGCGACGACAGCTGGTACGAATCGGTCCCCAACCGCCCCTTCACCCAGGGCGACCGCCTCTGGACAGACCGCGGCGGCCGCGCCGAGCTCTACGTGGGCGACACCGCGATCCGCATGGACGAGCAGACGCAGCTGGAGATCACCGAGCTGGGCGACCAGAGCCTGCGCCTGACGCTGCAGCAGGGCCGCGTGCAACTGCGACTGCGCGGCGACTCGGGTGAGCCGCAGCGCGTCGAACTGGGCACCGGCAACCTGGCGGTGGTGATGCGCGGCGCCGGCGACTACCGCGTGCTGGCCGACCCGCCGTCCGACAGCACCCAGGTCATGGTCGCCCAGGGCAGCGCCACCGTGTTCGGCGAAAACGGCCAGTCGCAGGAGATCGGCAACCGCCAGCAGGCCGTCTACACCGGCCGCGACCTGAGTGCGGGCGGCGCGCCGCAGGCACTGCCGGCGGACTTCGAGCGCTGGTTGGCCGAGCGCGGCCAGGTGGAGGAGCAGTCGCAGTCGGCCCGCTACATCTCGCGCGAGATCCCCGGCTACCAGCAGCTCGACCAGCACGGCCAGTGGCAGAGCGACCCCACCTACGGGCCGGTCTGGTACCCCAGCGACGTGGCCAGCGACTGGGCGCCTTACAGCGACGGCTACTGGAGCGTGGTCGCGCCCTATGGCTACACATGGATCGACCGGGCGCCCTGGGGCTTCGCTCCCTTCCACTATGGCCGCTGGACGCGCATCGGCCCGCGCTGGTGCTGGGTGCCGGGCCCGCGGCATGCGCGGCCGGTGTACTCGCCCGCGCTGGTCGCCTTCGTGGGCGGCGCCGGCAGCCAGCTGGCGGTGCGCGGCGGCCGGCCCGCGGTCGGCTGGTTCCCGCTGGCACCGGGCGAGCGCTGGCAACCGCCCTATCGGACGACGGCGCGCTACGTCGACCGCGCCAATCGCGCAATCACCGGCGTGCCGCCACTGGCCGGACGCCCGGACTATGCCAACCGCTCGCTGCCCCATGCGGTGACCGCCGTCCCGGTCGATCGCTTCGGCCATGGCGGCCCGATGGGGCGCCGCGATTTCGTCCGGCCGCCCGCGCCGGCGCTGGCGGCCGCGCCGGTGTCCCAGCGTCCGCCGGTGCCTGCGGCCCCTGCCGCTGGTGCCGGCCAGGACCGCCGCGCTGACGGTGGCTTCCCAGGCCGGCGCACCCATGCCGCACCACCGCCCGCGGTTGCTGCGCTCGCACCGCAGACGTTCGACCGCTTCCAGGGCAACCCCGGCGACCGCCGGCAACGCCCACCGGACATGCCGCCGCGGCCGCCGCAACTGGGGCAGCCCGGGATCGCCGTGCCGCAGCAACAGCAACAGCAACAGGTCATCGACGCGCAACGCCGCAGCCAGCAGTTCGCCCAGCAGGAGCAGATGCGGCAGCAGCGCCAGCAAGCCGAGCGCTTCGAGCAGGAGCGCCAGCAAATGCAGCAGCAGCAGGACAACCAGCGCCGCATCCGGCAGGCACAGCAGGACCAGGAGCGGCAGCAGCGCGACGTGATGATCCAGCACAACCAGGTGCAACAGCAGCAGGCGCTGCAGCGCCAGCAGACGGAGCGCGCACAGCGCGAATTGCAGATGCAGCAGGCGCAGCAGCAGGGCGCCATGCACGAGCATGCGCAGCAGCAGCAACGCCAGCAGCAGATCGAGCGGCAACAGCGGCAGCAGCAGATGGACCTGCAGCAGCGCCAGCAGCGCGAGATGCAGCAGCAACAGCAACAACAGTTGCAGCATCAGCAACAGATGGCGCGCCAGCAGCAGGAAGCCCAGATGCGCGCCCAGCAGCAGCAGCAACAACAGCAGGCGCAGCGCGAACGCGAGCGCCAGCAACCGGGCGGGCCCAACCGCATGCGGGGCGTTCCCGGCATCACCGACAACCAGCAGCGCTGAGCGGGGCCATCGGGCGGGAAATCGCCGCCGCTCCCACGGGACATCTGCCTGCGGCTACAGTGCCGCCGCAGGAGAGTCCCCCAATGGCCGATACCCCTTCCAAGTCTTCCAGGCACCCGCACGACTTCGATCTCTTCGTCATCGGCGGAGGCAGCGGTGGCGTGCGCGCCGCGCGCATGGCGGCCGCCCGCGGCGCCCGGGTTGCGCTGGCCGAATCGGGCGCACTGGGCGGCACCTGCGTCAACGTGGGCTGCATTCCCAAGAAGCTCTACAGCTATGCCGCCGGCTATGCCGAGGCCTTCGAGGAGGCGAAGGGCTACGGCTGGACCCTGCCCGCCGCGCCGCAGTTCGACTGGCAGCACCTGAAGAAGCAGCGCGCCGGGGAGATCGGGCGCCTCAACGACGTCTACCTGAACCTGCTCGACGGGCCCGGCGTGCGCGTCATCCGCGGCCATGCGCGCTTTGCCGGCGACGCCCACACCGTCGAGGTGAACGGCGAGCGCCACACGGCGCAGCACGTGATCGTGGCCACCGGCGGGCGTCCGTACGTGCCCGAGTTCCCGGGGCGCGAGCTGGCCCTGGTGTCCGACGCGATGTTCGACCTGGAGCCCTTCCCGCGCCGCCTGGTGGTGGTGGGCGGGGGCTACATCGCCTGCGAGTTCGCCTCCATCTTCAACAGCCTGGGCGCGCAGGTCACGCAGCTTCTGCGCCGCGCCCATGTGCTGACGGGCTTCGACGAGGACCTGCGCCACTTCATCGCCGACGAGATGGGCAAGACCGGCATCGACATCCGCTGCAACGTGCAGGTGAGCTCGATCCGGCGCGCCGACGGCGAGCTGCTGGTCATGCTGGACCGGGGCCAGGCGCTGCGCGCCGACGCCGTGCTCTTCGCCACCGGCCGCGTGCCCAACACCGGGGAGCTGGGCCTGGCCGAGGCCGGCATCGAGCTGGACGCGCAGGGCGCCATCCGCGTCGACGAGCGCTTTCGCAGCTCGGTGCCCACCGTCTTTGCCGTCGGTGACGTCTCCACCCGCCTGCAGCTCACGCCGGTGGCCCTGGCCGAGGCGATGGTGGTGGTCGACGAGCTCTTCCCCGATCCGAAGCGCCGCGGCAGCCCGCGCCAGCCGCCCGACTACGACTTCGTGCCCACGGCCGTCTTCACGCACCCCAACATCGCCACCTGCGGCTACACCGAGGCGCAGGCGCGCAAGCGCTTCGGCGAGGACCAGGTCACCGTCTACTGCACCGAATTCAAGAGCCTGCGCCACACGCTGTCCGGGCGCAGCGAGCGGACCTTCATGAAGCTCCTGGTGGAGGACGCCACCGACCGCGTCGTGGGCCTGCACATGGTGGGCGCCGAGGCCGGCGAGATCGTGCAGGGCTTCGCGGTGGCCATGCAGGCCGGTGCCACCAAGGCGCACTTCGACCGCACCGTGGGCATCCACCCCACCTCGGCGGAAGAATTCGTGACCATGCGCGAGCCCAGCGTGGGCTGAACGCCTTTCGCGCGTCTGTATCGGCGTGCAACGCCGCTTGGGTGCGGGCCGCCGCGATGCCGACAATGGCCGCCTCCCGCAAGCGGGCATGGAGGCGATCATGAAGACGATGAAAGCCGCGGTGGTCCACGAGTTCGGCAAGCCGCTCCAGATCGAGGAGGTTCCGGTGCCGCAGGTGGCGCCTGGACAGGTGCTGGTGAAGGTGGCCGCCTCGGGCGTCTGCCACACCGACCTGCATGCCGCCGACGGCGACTGGCCGGTGAAGCCGTCGCCCCCCTTCATTCCCGGCCACGAGGGCGTGGGCCACGTGGCCGCGGTGGGTGCGGGCGTGAAGCACGTGAAGGAAGGCGACCGCGTCGGCGTGCCCTGGCTGCACACCTCCTGCGGCCACTGCGAACACTGCATCACCGGCTGGGAGACGCTCTGCGATTCGCAGCAGATGACCGGCTACACCGTCGACGGCGGCTACGCCGAATACGTGCTGGCCGATCCCGGTTACGTCGGCCACCTGCCGGCCAACATCGGCTTCTCGGCCATCGCGCCGATCCTGTGCGCGGGCGTGACCGTCTACAAGGGGCTCAAGGTGCTCGACTGCCGGCCGGGCGACTGGGTGGCGATCTCGGGCGTGGGCGGGCTGGGCCACCTGGCCGTGCAGTACGCCAAGGCCATGGGCTTCCACGTCGCGGCAGTCGACGTGGACGACGCCAAGCTCAAGCTGGCACAGGAGGTCGGCGCGGACATGGTGGTCAATGCCGCCACGGGCGATCCGGTGAAGGTGCTGCAGAAGGAACTCAAGGGGGCGCACGGCGTGCTGGTCACGGCGGCGGCTCGCAGCGCCTTCGCCCAGGGACTGGGCATGCTGCACAAGCGCGGCACGATGTCGATGGTGGGCCTGCCGCCCGGCGAGTTCGGCCTGCCGATCTTCGACGTGGTGCTCAATGCCAAGACGGTGCGCGGCTCCATCGTGGGCACCCGCAAGGATCTGCAGGAGGCGCTGGCCTTCGCTGGCGAGGGCAAGGTGCACACCGTGTTCAGCGAGGACCGCATCGAGAACATCAACCCGATCTTCGACCGCATGCGCAAGGGCGACATCGAGGGCCGGGTGGTGCTGCGTCTGACCGACGAGCCCTAGCCGCGGCGCCGCCGCAACGCCACCGATGCTCGAGCACGCGCGACAGGCCTCCATGCGGCACCGCGACATGCGGGCGTTGCACAATGGTTCGATATGTCGCACATGCCCGAATTCATCGCCCCCCAGCGCTTCACCGACGCCGCCGCCGCTTTCGCGCAAGTGGAGCTCATCTACAAGAGCGGCCTGAAGCACCTGCGTGACGCGATGCTGGCTTTCGTGGCCGGCGAGACCCTGCCCGGCCGCGTGCGCGCCTGCTACCCCTTCGTTCGCGTCCACACGCATACCAGCGCGCGCGGCACGGCGGCCAACGGGCTGTCGTACGGCTTCGTTGCTGGCCCGGGCCGCTTCGAGACCACGCTCACGCGGCCCGACCTGTTCCGCCGCTACTACCAGGAGCAGTTCCGCCTGCTGCTGGAGAACCACGGCATGGAACTGGAGGTGGGCACCAGCACGCAGCCCATCCCCATCCACTTCTCCTTTGCCGAGAACGACCACATCGAAGGCTCGATGAGCGTTGAGCGCCGCGCCCTGATGCGCGACGTGTTCGACCTGCCCGACCTGGGCGCGATGGACGACGGCATCGCCAACGGCACCCACGAGGCCAGGCCCGGCGAGGCGCAGCCGCTGGCCCTCTTCACCGCGGCGCGCGTGGACTACTCGCTGCACCGCCTGCGCCACTACACCGGCACCGTGCCCGACTGGTTCCAGAACTTCGTGCTGTTCACCAACTACCAGTTCTACATCGACGAGTTCGTGCGCCTGGGCCGCGAGGCCATGACCGACGAGAGCAGCGAGTACATCGCCTTCATCGAGCCGGGCAACGTCGTGACGCGGCGGCGCGGCATGGCGCCGGGCGCCTGCTCGGCCGACTTCGCCGCCCTGCTGGACGGCACCCAGGGCACGCCGCCGCCGCGCCTGCCGCAGATGCCGGGCTACCACCTGGTGCGCGAGGACCACAGCGGCATCAGCATGGTCAACATCGGCGTCGGCCCGGCCAACGCCAAGACCATCACCGACCACATCGCGGTGCTGCGCCCGCACGCCTGGATGATGCTGGGCCACTGCGCCGGCCTGCGGCCCAGCCAGCAGCTGGGCGACTACGTGCTGGCCCACGCCTACGTGCGCGAGGACCACGTGCTGGACGAGGAGCTTCCGCTGTGGGTGCCCATTCCGGCGCTGTCGGAGATCCAGCTCGCGCTGGAGCAGGCGGTGGAGCAGATCACGCAGGTGAGCGGCCCCGACCTGAAGAAGATCATGCGCACCGGCACCGTGGCCAGCACCGACAACCGCAACTGGGAGCTGCTGCCGGGCAACCAGCCGCAGCGCCGCTTCAGCCAGAGCCGCGCGGTGGCGCTGGACATGGAAAGCGCCACCATCGCGGCCAACGGCTTCCGCTTCCGCGTGCCCTACGGCACCCTGCTGTGCGTGAGCGACAAGCCGCTGCACGGCGAGATCAAGCTGCCCGGCATGGCCAATCACTTCTACCGCGAGCGGGTCGAGCAGCACCTGCGCATCGGCATGGCGGCCATCGACATCCTGCGGCGCGAGGGCAGCAGCCGGCTGCACAGCCGCAAGCTGCGCAGCTTCGCGGAGGTGGCCTTCCAATAGCCCTGGCCGGCCTAATCGATGCGGAAGTGCCGGCGGAGGGCCTCGCAGAAGGCCTCGGAGCCGGCCAGCGTGAGGCTGAAGCAGCGCCGCGGCGGGCTGCCCGGCTCGTCGTTGACCTGCAGTTCGGCGTCCCAGTCGCCGCCCTCTTCCACCGGGCCGCGGCGGCCCGCGAAGTGCGTGGCGGCCCAGCCCAGCACGGCATCGACCTCGCCCTGCACCTCGGCTGCATGTTCGATCGCGACCGAGGCCATGGCGTCGAAGACGCCGGTGCCGTCGTCCCCTTCGCTGTAGTCGAAGTCCAGCCAGCGCAGCGTCACGACGGCGCCTCCTCGCAGGCAGCGAGAAAAGGCATCTCGCGCCGCCCCTTGGGCGTGAGCGCCAGGGCGCGCGAATCCAGGTCGGGCCGCACCCAGCCGCGGCGCACCGCCAGTTCCAGCCAGGCCGCGGCCAGCGCGCCGCCCAGATGCGGGCGGCGCTCGCTCCAGTCGAGGCAGGCGCAGGCGAAGCGGCGGCGCCGGGCGCGCGCGGCTTCCACGTCCACGCCCCAGTCCTGCAGGGCACGCGCGCCGGCTTCGGTGAGCTCGTAGCCGCCCGGCTCCTTCGGCTTGCTCTTCAGCCAGCCCTGTGCCTGAAGGTGGTCGTGCAGCGCGACGCCCGCGGCGCCGGCCATGTGGTCGTAGCAGGTGCGTGCCTGGCGCAGCCGGCTGGGCGTGCTGGGCGTGAAGCGCTGGCGCGGCGTGCCGGCCACCACCTGCAGCGCCTCCAGCGCCGCGGCCACTTCACGGCTGGAGAGGCGGAAATACCGGTGCTTGCCCTGGGCCAGGGACTCGACCAGGCCCTGCTCGCGCAGCTTCGCCAGATGCGCGCTGGCGGTGGAGGCCGCCACCTCGGCCAGCGCGGCCAGTTCGGTGGCGGTGCGCGCATGCCGGTCCAGCAGCGAGCACAGCATGCGGGCCCGCGCGGGCTCGGCGATGGCCGCGGCCAGGCGGGCCAGGCGCAGGTCGGCGTCGTCCTCGGGCGGCTGCGCGCGTTCGGCGCTTCGTGCATTCATATTTCGATGCTAGACGAAGTGTGCTTTCACGGCAAAGGCAGACTGCGCGCCATGACCTATGACCCGCCCCAGGACGCGATCGCCGCGGCGACGCACCCCGATCCCTATCCCTTCTACGCCCGGCTTCGCGACGGGCCGCCGCTGGTCCGCGACGAGCGGCTGGGCCTGTGGATCGCCAGCCGCGCCGAAGTCGTCAAGGAGGTGCTCGCGCATCCGCAGCTGCGCGTGCGCCCGGCGGCCGAGCCCGTGCCCCGCGCCATCGCCGGCCTGCCCGCGGGCGAACTCTTCTCGCAGCTGATCCGCATGAACGACGGCCCGCTGCACGCCGTGCATCGCCCCGTGCTGGCGCGCGGCCTGGCGGGTCTGGACCTGGGCGCCAGTGCCACGCTGGCGCGCGAGGTCGCCGACGGCCTGCAGGCCGACACGCTGGACGACTGGTGCCTGGCCATGCCGGTGAGCGCCATGGCCGCGCTGCTGGGTTTCCATTCGGCCCAATGGCCCGCCCTGGTGCGCTGGACGCGCGACTTCGTGGCCTGCCTGTCGCCGCTGTCGAGCCCCGGGCAATTGCAGGCGGCCAGCGAGGGCGCGCGCGAGCTGCTGCGGCGCTTCGATGCGCTGCTGGAATCGCCGCGGCCCGGCAGCCTGCTGGCCGGCATCCGCGACCAGGCCCGCGAGGCGCCCGGCGTGCAGCGTCGCGCGCTGCTGTGCAACCTGGCCGGCCTGCTCTCGCAGACCTGCGACGCCACCGCGGGTTTGCTGGGCAACGCCATCGTCGCGCTGCGGCGCGAGCCGGGGCTGCATGCGGCGCTGGTGCAAGTGCGCGCCGATGCCGAGGCGTTCCTCGCCGAAGTGGCGCGCCACGATTCTTCGGTACAGAACACGCGCCGCTTCGTGCCCGAGCCGCTGGTCGTGGCCGGCACCGCGCTGGCTGCAGGCGACGCCGTCCTGGTGCTGTTGGCCAGCGCCCAGCGCGATGCCACACTGCACCCTGAACCGGATCGCTTCGATCTCTCGCGCCGCGAGCGCCAGCTGCTGGGCTTCGGCCACGGTCGCCACGCCTGTCCCGGCATGGCCCTGGCGCGGGCGATCGCGGCGGCAGGAGTCGAGTCGCTCCTGTCAAACCGGCTCGCCGACGAGCGCGACCTTCCGCACCAATGGCGGTACCGGCCCTCCGTCAACGGACGCCTGCCCGTCTTCTCCGTCTGAACCCCTACAGGACACCACGATGCATGCAGTGATCTTCGAAGTGCGCCCCGCTCCCGGCCAGCGCGACACCTACCTGCAGATGGCCGCCGCCCTGCGCGAGCAGCTGATGAAGATGGACGGCTTCCTCTCCATCGAGCGCTTCGAGAGCCTCTCCGAGCCCGGCAAGCTGCTGAGCCTGAGCTTCTGGCGCGACGAGGCGGCGCTGGCCGCCTGGCGCAACCTGGAGGCCCACCGCCGCGCCCAGGCGGCCGGGCGCGACCACGTGTTCGCCGGCTATCGGCTTCGCATCGCCGAGGTGGCGCGCGACTACGGCATGGACGAGCGCGACCAGGCGCCGGCGGACAGCCGCCAGGCGCACGGCTGAGTCACCGCGCCATCAACCGCAGGTTCTGCACGGCCGCGCCCGCCGCGCCCTTGCCGAGGTTGTCGAGCACCGCGCCCAGCACGACCTGGCCGGTGCGCTCGTTCCAGGCCACCGACAGGCTCATGTCGTTCGTGCCGTTGTGAACCTGGGGGTCCAGCTCCGTCAGCGGCGCGTCGGCCGACAGCGGCCGCACGCGCACATGCGCGGCATCGCGGTATCGCTGCGCCAGGCAGTCGTGGATGCGCGCGCCCGTCACGCCGGCGGGAAGCAGGCGCGCATGCAGGCCGATGGTAAGCACGATGCCCTGCCGGTAGCTGCCATACGCCGGCACGAAAAGGGGCCGCTGCGCCAGGCCGGCATAGGCCTCGATCTCCGGCACGTGCTTGTGCGCCAGCGCCAGGCCGTAGACCTTCAGCGAGTGCGCCCCCGCGCCTGCCTCGTGCGCCTCCGCACCCGCCCGGCCCTGGCCCGAGTAGCCCGAGACGGCGTGGATCGCGAGCGGGTAGTCGGCGGGCAGCAGGCCCGCATCCACCAGCGGACGCAGCAGCGCCACCGCGGCCGTGGGATAGCAGCCCGGATTGGTGACCCGCGGTGCCGAGGCGATGCGCTCGCCCTGCCCGGCATCGAGTTCCGGCAGGCCGTAGACCCAGCCCGGGCTGGTGCGGTGGGCCGAGCTGGCGTCGATGACGCGCACCGAGGGGTTCTCAATCATCGCGACCGCGTCGCGCGCCGCGGCATCGGGCAGGCAGAGGATGGCGATGTCGCAGTCGTTGAGCGCGTCGCGGCGCGCCGCCGCGTCCTTGCGAAGGTCCGCCGGCAGGGTGTGGATGCGGAACTCGCTGCCGCGAAGCCGGTTCTGCAGGTCCAGGCCGGTGGTGCCCTGGTCGCCGTCGATGAAGATCCTGTGGTCCATGGGATGCGATCGTAGGGAGCGGGGCGCGATGGCTCCAGCTGAATTTGTGGAACCCAGGATTAAGAAAAGATAAATTCGCGGCATGAGGGAACTCAGCCTCGACCACCTGCGCACCCTGGTCGCCATTGCCGACCTCGGGTCGCTCGCCAATGCCGCGCGTGCCCTGCACCTGGCGCCGCCCACGGTCACCGTGCAGATCGCGGAGCTGGAGTCGCGCCTGGGCGGCCAGTTGCTGGTGCGCGGCCGCGGGCCGGCGCAGCCGACCGCACTGGGGGAGCGCTTCATCGCCCGCGCCCGCCGGCTGCTGGCCGACGCCGACGACGCGGTCGACGAAGTGCGGCGCCAGCTCGCCGGCCAGACCGGCCGCGTGCGGGTGGGCGCCTCGACCGGCGCCATCGCCCACCTGCTGCCGCCTGCGCTCGAACGCCTGGCCCGCGACCATCCTGGGGTCGACGTGAACGTGCAGGTGCTGACCTCCGACGAGAGCATGGCCGGCCTGGCCGCAGGAAGGCTGGACCTGGCGGTGGTGGCGCTGCCGCAGGCGCCGGTGCGGGGCGTGCATGTCACGCCGCTGCGGCGCGAGGCGGTCGTCGCCTTCGTCCCGGCGGCCTGGCAGGCGCCGCGCCGGCTGACGCCGCAGTGGCTGGCGCAACGGCCGCTGATCATGAACGACGCCTCCACGCGCCTGTACCGGCTGACGGCGGAATGGTTCTCCGCAGCAGGCGTTCATTGCCGGCCGCGCATCGAGCTCAACTACAACGATGCGATCCGCACCCTGGTCGCCGCGGGCTACGGGGCCGCCCTGCTGCCGGAGGAATCGCACGACAGCGCGCGCGACGCGCGCATCGCCGTGCGTCCGCTCAGCCCGGCCCTGTGGCGCCAGCTCGGCGTGGCGGTCGGCGAACGGGGCGCCAGCGGGCCGGTGCGCTTCGTCCTGGACGCCCTGCTGCCCGCGAGTAGCCGCTGACGCACCCGGGCAAGGCCGGTCGCATATAGTTGCCCGAGCCCGCGCGAGATGCGCGGCGCGGCAACCGCTCGGGATGGCCCGGCGCCGGTTGGCGATCCGCAGGAGTCGAATGTCCCAGCCGCTCTTCCAAGCCACCTCGCTGCGCAAGCACTACGGCGACCAGGTCGTGGTGAACGACCTGTCCTTCCACCTCGCGCCGGGCGAATGCCTGGGCGTGATCGGCCCCAACGGCGCGGGCAAGACCACCACCATCCGCATGTGCCTGGGGCTCACCACGCCCGACGCCGGGCGCATCGAGGCGCTGGGCCACGTCATGCCGCAGGACGCGCGCGCCATCAAGGCGCAACTAGGCGTGGTGACCCAGTTCGACACGCTGGACCCGGACTTCAGCTGCGCCGAGAACCTGGTGGTCTACGCGCGCTACTTCGGCATCGGCAAGAAGGCGATGCGCGCGCGCGTGCCGCAGCTGCTGGAGTTCGCCGCGCTCTCGCACAAGGCCGACGCCAAGCCCGGCGAGCTGTCGGGCGGCATGCGCCGGCGCCTGTCGCTGGCGCGGGCGCTGGTCAACGACCCGAAGCTGCTGATGCTGGACGAGCCCACCACCGGCCTGGACCCGCAGGCGCGGCACCTGATGTGGGAGCGGCTGCAACTGCTGCTGCAGCAGGGCAAGTCCATCCTGCTCACCACCCACTTCATGGACGAGGCCGAGCGCCTGTGCTCGCGCCTGATCGTGCTGGACCACGGCCGCAAGATCGCCGAGGGCCGCCCGCGCGAGCTGATCGCCCAGCACCTGGAGCCCGACGTGGTGGAGGTGTATGGCAACGGCGCCCTGTCGCTGGCCCAGTCCCCGCTCAAGGACTACGCCGCGCGCGTCGAGGTGAGCGGCGAGACGGTGTTCTTCTACACGCAGGACGCACGGCGCCTGCTCGACGCGCTGGGCCAGCATGCCGGCATGCGCACCTTCCATCGCCCGGCCAACCTGGAAGACCTGTTCCTCAAGCTGACCGGCCGGCAGATCCGAGAGGACGGCTAGACGATGAACACGGATGTCCTGACCACCCCGGCCACCCCGTCGCCCTGGCGAGCGCCGCAGCTCACGCTGCGCTGGTGGCCGGTGTTCCTGCGCAACCTGCTGGTGTGGCGCAAGCTGGCCATTCCCAGCCTCATCGGCAACATCGCCGAGCCGCTGATCTGGCTGGTGGCCTTCGGCTACGGCATGGGGGCGCTGGTGGGCACGGTGGCGGTGAACGGCACCGAAGTGCCCTACATCCTGTTCCTGGCCAGCGGCTCGATCTGCATGAGCGCGATGAACGCGGCCTCCTTCGAGGCGCTGTACTCGGCCTTCTCGCGCATGCACGTGCAGAAGACCTGGGACGGCATCATGAACGCGCCGGTGGGGCTGGACGACATCGTGCTGGCCGAGATGCTGTGGGCGGGCTTCAAGGCCATCTTCACCACCACCGCGATCCTGTTCGTGATGCTGGCGCTGAACATCAGCCACAGCCCCAAGCTCATCGTCGCCTGGTTCGTGCTGGTGGGGGTGGGCATCACCTTCTCGTGCATCGCGCTGATCTTCAACGCGCTGGCCAAGGGCTACGACTTCTTCACCTACTACTTCACCCTCTTCATGACGCCCATGATGTTCCTCTCGGGCGTGTTCTTCCCGCTGGAGCAGTTGCCGCAGGTGGTGCGCGTGGTGGCCGGCTGGCTGCCGCTGGCCAGCGCCGTGGCGCTGGTGCGCCCGCTCTTCATGGACCAGTGGCCGCTCGACTGGCTGCGGCACGTGCTGGTGCTCGCGGCCTATACCGTCGCGGCCTTCTGGCTCGCGCTGGCGCTCACCCGGCGGCGCTTCGCCAAGTAGACGTTCACTCCAACCTCACAAGAAGAAATCCATGCTCCAGAACCTCACCGCCTTCTTCCTGCACTGGGCCATCACGGGCCTGTGCCTCTGGATCGCCAGCCTGGTGTTCAAGGGCATCCGCTTCGACAGCACCGGCGCGCTCATCGGCTCGGCCTTGCTGCTGGGCCTGGCCAATGCGCTGGTCAAGCCGCTGCTGATCGTGCTGACGCTGCCGCTCACGCTGCTGACCTTCGGCCTGTTCCTGCTGGTGGTCAACGCGCTGGTGCTGCTGCTGGTCGCCGCGCTGGTGAAGGGCTTCCGCGTCTCGGGCTTCTGGACGGCGCTGTTCGCCAGCCTGTTCATCTCCATCCTGAGCATCATCATCGGCGGCTTCGTGGTGGGCGGCACGCCCGACACCGAGATCCGCATGCCCAGCAGCGGCACCTGGCTTTGACCACCTTCCCTCATGACAAGGAGGCTTCCATGAGCAACCCGTCCCGCACCAATCTGCAGCTGCGCTCGCTCGTCAAGGCGAGCGGCGAGCTGGAAGTGTCCCTGGCCGACACGCCCCTGCCCGCGCTCGGTGCCGACGAGGTGCTGCTGCGCGTGGAAGCCGCGCCCATCAACCCCTCGGACCTCGGCCTGCTCTTCGGCGCGGCCGACATGCGCGGCGCGCAGGCCTCGGTGGATGGCCACGGCCGCCCGGTGGTGACGGCCCGCGTGCCGGAAGGAGCCGCGATGCGCGCCATGGCGGCGCGGCTGGACCAGTCCATGCCGGTGGGCAACGAAGGCGCCGGCACGGTGGTGGAGGCCGGTTCCTCGCCCGCCGCGCAGGCGCTGGTCGGCAAGAAGGTGGCCGCCCTGGGCGGCGCCATGTATTCGCAGTGGCGCGTGGTGCCGCTGGCCATGTGCCTGGCGCTTCCCGAGGGCGCGACGGCAGCCCAGGGCGCGTCCTCCTTCGTCAACCCGCTCACGGCGCTGGGCATGGTCGAGACGATGCGGCGCGAGGGGCACAAGGCGCTGGTGCATACGGCGGCCGCCTCCAATCTCGGGCAGATGCTCAACCGCATCTGCATGAAGGACGGCGTGCCGCTGGTGAACATCGTGCGCAAGCCAGAGCAGGTCGCGCTGCTCAAGGGCATGGGCGCCACCTACGTGTGCGACAGCAGCTCGCCCGCCTTCCTGCAGGAGCTGACCGATGCGCTGGCCGCGACCGGCGCCACCATCGCCTTCGACGCCACCGGCGGCGGCCCGCTGGCCGGGCAGATCCTGGGCTGCATGGAAGCGGCGATCAACCGCAACGCGAAGGAATACAGCCGCTACGGCTCGACCGTGCACAAGCAGGTCTACATCTACGGCGGCCTGGACATGCGGCCCACCGAGTTCAACCGCAACTTCGGCATGACCTGGGGCATGGGCGGCTGGCTGCTCTTTCCCTTCCTGCAGAAGGCCGGGCCGGCCACGGTGCAGGCGCTCAAGGCGCGCGTGGCGGCCGAGCTCACCACCACCTTCGCCAGCCACTACTCCAGGGAGATTTCGCTGGCCGAGGTGCTGGACCTGGACGTGATCGCGGTCTACAACCAGCGGGCCACCGGCACCAAGTACCTGGTCAACCCCGCCGGGTAGCGCGCGTCAGAGAGCCTTGCGCAGCTCCAGCGCGCACAGGCGCACCGCGGTGTCGGCTTCGTCGAGCACGCGGCCCATGAGGATGAAGCCGTGGATCATCCGCTCGAAGTTCACCAGCGTGCTGCGGCCGCCGGATTCGGTCAGGCGCTGCGCGTACTGCAGGCCTTCGTCGCGCAGGGGATCGAAGCCCGCGGTGATCACCAGCGCGGGCGGCAGGCCCGCCAGGCTCTTGTGCAGGAGCGGGGAGGCGCGCCAATCCATGTCCTGCTCGGTGCCGGCGCCCATGTAGTGGTCGTGGAAGTAGCCGATGGTGTCGCGCGTGAGCACGTAGCCCTCGCCGTTGCTGCTGTGCGAGGAGGCGCAGCGGCGCATGTCGGTGGCCGGGTAGATCAGCAGCTGGAAGCGCAGCGGATGCGGCAGGCTTTGCGCCGGCGCGTCGCGCTCGCTCAGCGCCACCACGGCCGCGAGGTTGCCGCCGGCGCTGTCGCCGCCCACCGCCATGCGTGCGGCATCCAGGCCCAGGGCCTCGGCCTCTCGCGCGATCCAGCGCGTCGCGGCGATGCAGTCGTCGACCGCGGCCGGGAAGGCGTGCTCCGGCCCGAGCCGGTAGTCCACCGAAACCACGGCGCAGCCGGCCTCGTTGGCCAGCTGCCTGCACAGGGTGTCGTGCGTGTCCAGGTCGCCGATGACCCAGCCCCCGCCGTGGAAGTACATCAGCACCGGCAGCAGGCCTTTGTGCTGTGCGCGCGTGACAGGCGCATAGAGGCGCAGGGGAATATCCCCGGCCGGGCCTTGTGCAGCCAGCGACTCGATGCGCGCGAGGGGCGGCGGCTCGGGCTGCGTGAAGCTGCGGCGATCGCGGTAGGCGCTGCGCGCCTGATCGGGTGCCAGCGTGTGGGTCGGCGGCACGCCGCGCGCGGCCAGCAGGTCGATGAAGGCACGGGCCTGGGGATGCAGCATGGAAAGTCTCCGGGTGCGTCAGGGTGTTGGCGCAAGCTTACTTGACAAGGCCGGCGCCCCGCCGATGATCGACCGCTCGCCGCCGGGCCCGCGCGGCACCACCTCCTTGCACGATGCCGCATTCCGCCTTCTACACGCCCCTGCTGCTCGCCCTTCACCTGCTCGCGGCCGCGCTGTGGGTGGGCGGCATGGCTACCTTCCACTTCGCCGTGCGCCCTGCGGCCGTGCAGACGCTGGAGCCGCCGCCGCGCCTGCGCCTGCTCGCACTGGCGCTGGGCCGCTTCTTCCGCCTGGTGGTCGCGGCCATCGTGCTGCTGCTGGCCACCGGCTTCGCGATGATCGCGCTGGCCGGAGGCATGGGGGCGGTGCGCTGGCATGTGCATGCGATGCTGGGCATCGCGCTCGTGATGGTGGTGATCTTCGCCGTGATCCGCCGCCAGCACCATGCGCGGATGGTCGAGCGGGTCGCCGCGGGCGACTGGAAGGCCGCGGCCGAGGCCCTCGGCCGCATCCGCCAGCTGGTGTTCATCAACCTGTGGCTGGGCGTGGCGGTGTTCGTCGTCGCGGCGGCAGGCCGCGCCCTGTGAGCCTCGACGGCGACGAGGCCGCGCGCCGCGCCATCGCGGGCGTCTGGCCCATCGAGTCGGCGCGCGTCATCGCCGTGGTGGCGCGCATGGTGCGCGACGTCGGCGTGGCCGAGGAGCTGGCGCAGGACGCGCTGGTGTCGGCCCTGCAGCAGTGGCCGGCCGAGGGCGTGCCCGACAACCCGGCCGCCTGGCTCACCGCCACGGCCAAGCATCGCGCCCTCGACTGGCTGCGCCGCGGCCAGATGATCGAGCGCAAGCACGAGGAGATCGCCCACACCATCGAGGCCCTGGGCGGCGAGCCGCTGGCGCCGGCACCCGACGAAGGCGCCGACGAGGACATCGACGACGACCTGCTGCGCCTGATCTTCACCGCCTGCCACCCGGTGCTCGCGCGCGAGGCACGGGTGGCGCTCACGCTGCGCGTGCTGGGCGGCCTCGCGACGGACGAGATCGCCCGCGCCTTCCTGGTGCCCGAGCCCACCATCGCCCAGCGCATCGTGCGCGCCAAGCGCAGCCTGCGCGACGCCAGGGTGCCCTACGAGGTGCCGCGCGCCGAGGAGCTGGCGCCGCGCCTGGCCTCGGTGCTGGAGGTGATCTACCTCGTCTTCAACGAAGGCTACGCCGCCACCGCCGGCGAGCAGTGGATGCGCCCCGACCTGTGCGCGCAGGCGCTGCGCACCGGCCGGGTGCTGGCCGAGCTGATGCCGCGCGAGCCCGAGGTGCATGGCCTGGTGGCGCTGATGGAGATCCAGGCCTCGCGCTCGGCCGCCCGCACCGACGCGCAGGGCGCGCCGATCCTGCTGATGGACCAGGACCGCGGACGCTGGGACCTGCTGCTGATCCGCCGCGGCCTGGCCGCCCTCGCCCGCGCCGAAGCCCTGGGCGGCGCGCAGGGCCCGTACGCGCTTCAGGCTGCGATCGCGGCCTGCCATGCGCGGGCATCGCAGGCCAACGACACCGACTGGGCGCGCATCGCCGCGCTGTACGCGGCCCTGGCGGCGGTGGAGCCTTCGCCGGTGGTGGAACTCAACCGCGCGGTCGCGGTGTCGCGCGCCGACGGCCCCGCCGCGGCGCTGCCGATCGTGGATGCGCTGCTGGCCGAGGGCGCGCTGGCGAGCTACCACCTGCTGCCGGCGGTGCGCGGCGACCTGCTGCAGAGCCTGGGGCGGCTGCGCGAGGCGCACGAGGCCTTCGAGCAGGCCGCGGCCCTCACCCGCAACACGCGGGAGCGCGAACTGCTGCGGGCGCGCGCACAGGCCTGCCTCCGCCCTGCGCAGGAGGGCTGAGTCTTCCTTTGGGCTTATCGCCAGGACACACAAGGCTTCTGGCGATCACGGAGAATCGGTGGACATGCAGCAACTCCTCGACCTGGCGATGCGCCACGGCGTCTCGGTGGTCTTCCTGGCCACCCTGGCGGCGCGCCTGGGCGCGCCGGTGCCGGCCTCGGCGGTGCTGGTGGTGGCCGGCGGGCTGATCGCCGCGGGGCAGCTGTCGCTGCTGCCGGTGCTGGCGGTGGCGGTGGTGGCCAACGTGCTGGGCGATGCCGCCTGGTACTACGCCGGGCGGCGCTTCGGCTACCGGGTCATGCGCCTGCTGTGCAAGGTGTCGATGTCGCCCGACTCCTGCGTGCGCCGCAGCGAGACGCTGATCACCGACTGGGGCGGCACCTCCCTGCTGGCCGCGAAGTTCGTGCCCGGCGTCTCCGTGGTGGCGCCCCCGATGGCCGGCGCGCTGAAGATGCCCTTCGCGCGCTTCACGGCCTTCGACGCGCTCGCCGGACTGGTGTGGACCGCCGTGTTCGTCGCACTGGGCTGGGTCTTCTCGGAGCAGATCCAGGAGGTGCTGGACGCGATGGCCAATGCCGGCAGCGTCGGCGGCGCGTTGCTGGTGGCGCTGATCGCCATCGGCATCGGCGTGCGCTGGTGGCGCCGGCGCGCGGCGCTGCGCGACCTGAACGTGGAGCGCATCGGCGTGCACGAGCTGCGCGATCTGCTGGCCGGCGAGAGCGCGCCGGTGCTGATCGACGTGCGCTCCGAGGCGGCCGCGGCGATCGATCCGCGCCGCATCCCCGGCGCGGTGCTGATCGACCTGCCCGGCATCGAGCGGGGCATGGCGCAGCTGCCGCGCGACCGCGAGATCGTGGTGTATTGCGACTGCCCGAACGAGGTGTCCGCGGCCAAGGCGGCGGCGCTGCTGGTGCGCGCGGGCTTCGTGCGGGTGCGGCCGCTGCGCGGGGGGCTGCAGGCCTGGGTGGACATGGAGCAGGCCGGGGCCGTTGCGCCCGCGGCCGTGGCGGCCCCCTAGGCCCTGCCGCATGGCCGGCGTGCGCCGCAGGCCGCGGCGTCATGCCTTCACGAAGTACAGCCCCGAGAAGGTCGGGAACGAGTGCTCCGGATAGCCGGGGATATACATGGAACGGTCGTGCACGTCCCACGTATCCCGCAGGCCGTAGCCGAGCTCCTTGATCGACTGGATGAAGCGCCTCCTGTTGTACACGTGCAAGGGCGAGAACGACCCTTCGCCCAGGTTCTGGCTGGTGACGAAGTCCTCGCCCTCATAGAGCGGCAGCTTGTTCAGCAGGAGGTGCACCGGGCGCGCCCGGCATCGGCGAAGCAGCCCCGCCGGATGGGCGTCCTCGAAGTACTGGATGGCTCCGGCCGAGGTCCAGATGTCGTGGCGCCCCCCGATGGCCGCGTCCAGGTCGGTCGTGAAGCTCAGTGCTGTGGCCCGGAATTCGGCGGCCAGGTTTCGCCCGACGGAGGCGATCTCCGGCAGCTCGACGACATCCCACACCAGCCGCGCGGGCATGTCCAGGTAGCGGCTGTAGGCGAAATAGTGAACGCCCACCGAGCCGCCGATGTCCAGGACGCGAACGGCACCGGCGCGGAAGGCCTGCTCCATCCAGCGCATCACGGGATAGTCGTACTCGAACACGCGCTTGGTGCGGACGTTGACGTACTCGTAGGCCAGTGCGTCCAGGTTGAAGCCCGGACTCTCGGGCAGGTGGCGCCGCGCCTGGGCGAAGCTCTCGTAGACCCCGAAATGGGCGGCGGTGCTCTGTGGCGAGAGGAAGGCCTTCTCTTCCCACCGGAGCTTGGCCGGCCGCACCAGCGGACCATTGATGAAGTGGCGCGCCGCCTGGATGACGCCATAGATTGACATGCAGGAACTCCTCGGGCGCCTTCCCGGAGATGCAGGCCCGGCCTGCGGCCGGCGGCAGTGCTCAGGAAAGGCAGGTGATGGATGCGCTCATGCGTGGATGACGCAATGGAGCGCCGCGTACGCCGACGCCGTCCAGGCCTGCGCGTGGCACGCGCAAGCCCTCAGGCGCCAGTCACGCTGCGCTTCGAGGAGGACGCTTGAGTCCGGGGAGGTTCGGCTCGGGCCTGGGCGGCTCGTTCACCGACGGGGGCCGCACGGCCGCGGCAGGCGGCAGCGCGGCGAACACGGACGGCTGCACGCTGGGCTCGGTCAGCAGGCAGTCGGCCATGAAGTGGCGCATCGACTCGTCCGAGTCGTCGAGTTGCAGCGAACCGTCTTCCAGGTGATGGTGCGCCTCGCCCTTCCAGTGGAGCACCGCGTGGGAGCCCTCGTCCTTGACGTGCCCCAGGGTGTCGGCACGCCCTGCAATCGCCAGGCATTGCGAGACGACGCTCATGAGGAGCAGCACGAAGACGAATGCACGGCGCATGAGGCAAGTCTATGCAAAGCCGTGCATAAGACAAGGCCTCCGCCGCGGCCATAGCCAGTTGCCGCAAGCCGGCCGCGGACCCGCCACCTAGAGTCGGCGGCGACAGCTTCCAGCGCGCCATGCCCGCCACCATCGAATCCCGACTCGCTCCCGAAAGCCTGCACTCCCGACGCGGGCACATGCAGGCCCTGCTCGACCAGGTGCGCGACCACGAGGCGCGTGCGGCGGCGGCCTCCCAGGCCTCGGCCGAGCGCTTCGCCAGGCGCGGCCAGCTGCTGCCCCGCGAACGGCTCGCCCTGCTGCTGGACCCCGGCTCGCCGTTCATCCCCCTGTGCTCGCTCGCCGGCCTGGGCCGCGACAACCCCGATCTGGGCAAGAGCATCCCCGGCGGCGGCGTGATCGCGGGCATCGGCTTCGTGTCGGGCATCCGCTGCATGGTGGTGGCGTCCGACTCGGGCATCGACGCCGGCGCGCTGCAGCCCATGGGCCTGGACAAGCAGCTGCGCATGCAGGAGATCGCGCTGGAGAACCGGCTGCCCTTCGTGCAATTGGTGGAAAGCGCGGGCGCCAATCTCATGGCCTACCGCGTGGAGGAATTCGTGCGCGGCGGACAGATCTTCCGCAACCTCGCGCGGCTCTCGGCCGCGGGGCTGCCGGTGGTGACCGTCACGCACGGCTCGTCCACCGCGGGCGGTGCCTACCAGACGGGCCTGTCGGACTACATCGTCATGGTGCGCGGCCGCTCGCGCGCCTTCCTCGCGGGGCCGCCGCTGCTCAAGGCGGCCACCGGCGAAGTGGCGAGCGAGGAAGAACTCGGCGGCGCCGTGATGCACACCCATGTCTCCGGGCTGGGCGACTACCTGGCCGAGGACGACCGCGACGCGATCCGCATCGCGCGTGACATCCTGGCCGGCATGGACTGGGAGCGCCGGGACGATGCGCCCCCTCGCCGCTTCGAGCCGCCACGCTACCCCGCGGAAGACCTGCTGGGCATCATGCCGGCCGACACGCGCCAGCCCGTGGACATGCGCGAGCTCATCGCCCGCATCGCCGACGACTCCGGCTTCCTGCCTTTCGGCGAGAACTACGGCAGCGCCACCGTGTGCGGCCACATCCGCCTCGAAGGGCATGCGCTGGGCGTGGTCACCAACAACGGCCCGATCGACTCGGACGGCGCGGCAAAGGCCACGCACTTCATCCAGGCCTGCTGCCAGAGCCGCACGCCGCTCCTGTACCTGCAGAACATCACCGGCTACATGGTGGGCGTGGCGCACGAGGAGGCCGGCATCATCAAGCACGGCGCCAAGATGATCCAGGCGGTGAGCAACGCCAGCGTGCCGCAGATCACGGTGCATTGCGGCGCCTCCTACGGCGCGGGCAACTACGGCATGTGCGGGCGCGGCTTCGCGCCGCGCTTCGCGCTCTCCTGGCCCAATGCGCGAACCGCGGTCATGGGCGGCGAGCAGGCGGCCCGGACCATGGCCATCGTCATGGAGGCCGGCGCGGCGCGCAAGGGCGGCGCGGCCGACCCCGCCAGGATCGCGGCCCTGCAGCAGCAGATCGTCGAGCGCTTCGAGCGCCAAATGAGCGTGTTCGCCACCAGCGCCCTGTTGCTGGACGATGGCGTGATCGACCCGCGCGACACCCGCGCCGTGCTGGCCGAGCTCTTCGCGATCTGCCGCAGCAGCGAGCGGCGCAACCCGCAGCCCATGCAGTTCTCGGTGGCCAGGCCATGAGGAGGACGCCCTTCGGCAAGCTGCTCGTCGCCAACCGCGGCGAGATCGCGACGCGCATCCTGCGCACGGCCCGGCAGCTGGGGCTGCGCACCGTTGCCGTGTACTCGGACGCCGACGCCGACTCGCCGCACGTGGCGCAGGCCGACGAGGCGGTGCGCATCGGCCCGGCGGCGCCGGCGCAGAGCTACCTGGACATCGAGGCCCTCCTCGCCGCGGCGCGCGCCACCGGCGCCGACGCGGTCCATCCCGGCTACGGCTTCCTGGCCGAGAACGCCGCCTTCGCGCAACGCTGCCTCGACGCCGGCCTGGTCTTCGTCGGCCCCTCGCCCGAGAGCATCCGCGCCATGGGCGACAAGGCCGCGGCCAAGCGGCGGATGCAGTCCGCAGGCGTGCCCTGCATTCCCGGCTACCAGGGCGAGGACCAGGACGCCGCCACGCTGCTGCGCGAGGCCGGGGCCATCGGCTGGCCGGTGATGATCAAGGCAAGCGCCGGCGGCGGCGGGCGCGGCATGCGGCTGGTGGAGGACGCCGGCCAGTTCGCGGCGCTGCTGCACAGCGCGCAGTCGGAGGCGCTGCACGCATTCGGCGATGCCACCGTGATCCTGGAGCGCGCCATCCGCGCGCCGCGCCACGTCGAGATCCAGGTGATGGCAGACCGCCATGGCCACGCCATCCACCTGGGCGAGCGCGACTGCTCGGTGCAGCGGCGGCACCAGAAGATCATCGAGGAGGCACCTTCGCCGGCCGTCTCGCCCGCGCTGCGCGAGCGCATGGGCCAGGCCGCGCTGGCGGCGGTGCGCGCCATCAACTACGAAGGGGCGGGCACGCTCGAGTTCCTGCTCGATGCCAGCGGCGACTTCTGGTTCATGGAGATGAACACGCGGCTGCAGGTGGAGCATCCGGTGACCGAAGCACTCACGGGCCTGGACCTGGTCGCCCTGCAGCTGCGCATTGCCGCCGGCGAGCCGCTGGCGCTGCGCCAGGAGGATGTGCGCCTGGACGGCCACGCCATCGAGGTGCGCCTGTGCGCGGAAAGCCCCGAACACGGCTTCATGCCCCGCAGCGGCGTGCTGGCCGCATGGCAGCCGGCCGGCCCGCCGCTGCGGGTGGAGCACGCGCTGCGCCCGGGCAGCGAGGTGCCGCCGCACTACGACTCGATGATCGCCAAGCTGGTCGCGCACGGCCGCACGCGCGAGGAGGCGCGCCAGCGCCTGCTGCGCGGGCTGGCCGACACGGTGGCGCTGGGCGTGCCGACCAACCAGCATTTCCTGCAGCGCTGCCTGGCGCACCCGGCCTTCGTGGCCGGCGAAGCCACCACCGGCTTCATCGCGCAGCACCAGGACGCGCTGCTCGCACCGGACCCCGTCCAGGACCTGCAGGCCGCGCTGGCCGCTGCCGCGCTGCTGCAGGCCGGCACGCGCCACGCGCCCTCGCCCCTGGCCCACGCGCTGGCCACGCCGCTTCGCTTCGAGCTGGACGGGCAGACGCACCAGGCCACGGTTCAGCGCGTCGGCGGCGGGCAGTACGCGGTCGCCCTCGACGGCGCGGCGCCGGAAGTGGTCGGGCTGGGCCCGATCGACGGCGAGGGCCGGCTCGCGCTGCTGCGCGGCGGCGTGCAGGCCGGACTGCGGGTCGCGCACAGCGGCAGCCGGCTGCTCCTGCACCTGGACGGCCGCGCCCGCGAGCTGAGCGACACCTCGCTCGCCCCGCCTGCCGATGCGGGCGGCGGCGCCGGCGACGGCCTGCTGCGCGCCGCCATGAGCGGCCGCGTCACCGCCCTGCTCGCCAGCGAAGGCGAGGTGGTCGTGGCCGGGCAACCCCTGCTGACGCTGGAGGCGATGAAGATGGAACATCTGCACTGCGCGCCGCGCGCCGGCCGCGTGTCGGCCGTGCACGTGGCGGTGGGCGATCAGGTGGCCATGCGCCAGTTGGTGGCCGAGGTCGCGGCGGCGACCTGAACGAACGAACGAACGAGGAATGCGCTGATGTCCTACCGCTCCGTCTTCGCTCCCGGGCTTTTCGCGGGCCAGGTGCTTATCGTCACCGGCGGCGGCTCGGGCATCGGCCGCTGCTGCGCGCACGAACTGGCCTCGCTGGGCGCGCACGTCGTGCTGGTGGGCCGCAAGGCCGAGAAGCTGCAGGCGGTGCAGGCCGAGATCGACCAGGACGGCGGCCGCGCCAGCCACGCGGTGTGCGACATCCGCAGCGAGGACGCCGTGCGCGCCACGGTGGCCGGCGTGCTGGCCGCGCAGGGGCGCATCGACGGCCTGGTGAACAACGCGGGCGGCCAGTACATCGCACCGCTGTCGGGCATCTCGGCCAAGGGCTGGGGCGCGGTGCTGGACACCAACCTCACCGGCGGCTTCCTGATGTCGCGCGAGTGCTTCAACCAGGCCATGCAGGGCGCGGGCGGCGCCATCGTCAACATCGTGGCCGACATGTGGGGCTCCATGCCCAACATGGGCCACAGCGGTGCGGCGCGCGCGGGCATGGTGAGCTTCACCGAGACCGCCGCGCTGGAATGGGCCGCGCACGGCGTGCGGGTGAATGCGGTGGCGCCGGGCTACATCGCCTCCAGCGGCATGGACCACTACCCGCCCGAGGCCGGCGAGATGCTGCGCGCCATGCCGCGCACCGTGCCGGCCGGCCGCTTCGGCACCGAGGCGGAGACCTCCGCCGCGGTCGTCTTCCTGCTCAGCCCCGCGGCTGCCTTCGTCAGCGGCGAAGTGCTGCGGGTGGATGGCGCCAGGCCGCAGGTGCGCATGGGCTGGCCCATGGCCACGCCGGACGCGCAGGTGCGCCAGCGCGCTGCGGTGCGGCCCTTCGATGGCTTCCACCGGGCCGTGGTGCCGCGCATCTTCGAGAACGACGACAAGAACTGAGGAAAGACCCGCCATGCACTACACGCACGAGCACCTCGAGATCCAGAAGACGATGCGCCGCTTCATCGACGAGGAGATCAACCCGCATGTGGACGAATGGGAAGAGGCCCAGATGTTCCCCGCCCACGCGGTCTTCAGGAAGCTGGGCGCCCTGGGCCTGCTGGGCCTGAACAAGCCCGAGGCATACGGCGGCGCCGGCCTGGACTATTCCTACGCCATGGCGCTGGCCGAGGCGCTGGGCCACGTCAGCTGCGGCGGCGTGCCCATGGCCGTGGGTGTGCAGACCGACATGTGCACCCCCGCGCTGGCGCGCTTCGGGAGCGACGAACTGCGCCGCGAGTTCCTGGCGCCGGCCATCGCCGGCGAGACGGTGGGCTGCATCGGCGTGAGCGAGCCCGGCGCGGGCAGCGACGTGGCGGGCCTGAAGAGCTTTGCGAAGAAGGACGGCGACGACTACCTCATCACCGGCCAGAAGATGTGGATCACCAACAGCCTGCAGGCCGACTGGATGTGCATGCTGGTCAACACCAGCGACGGGCCGGCACACCGAAACAAGTCGCTGGTGATCGTGCCCATGGACACGCCCGGCATCGAGAAGGCGAAGAAGATCCGCAAGATCGGCATGCATTCCAGCGACACCGGCCTCATCTACTTCGACAACGTGCGCGTGCCGCAGCGCAATCGCGTCGGCGAGGAAGGCCAGGGCTTCGTCTACCAGATGCAGCAGTTCCAGGAAGAGCGGCTGTGGTGCGCCGCCAGCTCGCTGGAACCGCTGGACCAGTGCATCGCCGAGACCATCGAATGGGCGCAGCAGCGCCAGATGTTCGGCGCCACGCTGGCCGACCAGCAGTGGGTGCAGTTCAAGCTGGCCGAACTGAAGACCGAGGTGGAGGCGCTGCGCGCCCTGACCTACCGCGCCTGCGACCTGCATGTGCAGGGCGAGGACGTGACGCAGCTGGCCTCCATGGCCAAGCTCAAGACCGGGCGGCTCACGCGCGAGGTGTCCGACACCTGCCTGCAGTTCTGGGGCGGCATGGGCTTCACCTGGGAGAACCGCGTGTCGCGCCTGTTCCGCGACGGGCGGCTGGGCTCCATCGGCGGCGGCGCGGACGAGGTGATGCTGGGCATCCTGGCCAAGACCATGGGCATCGCGAAACGGCCGCCGCGCCAATGAACGACGAGCTGCGCGCCACGCGCGAGGCGCTGGCCGATGCGATCACGCGCTTTGCCAGGAACGAGATCGCACCGAACGCCACCGCCTGGGACGAGGCCGGCGAGTTTCCGCGCTCGCTCTACGGGCGCACCGGCGAGCTGGGCTTCCTGGGCATCGGCTATCCGGAAGAACTGGGCGGCACGCCGGCATCCCTGGCGTTGAAGCTGCCGGTGTGGGTCGCCCTGGCCCGCCATGGCGCCAGTGGCGGCGTGCTGGCCAGCCTGTTCTCGCACAACATCGGCCTGCCGCCGGTGATCGCACACGGCACGCATGAACTGCAACAGGAAGTCGTGCCGCCGGTGCTGCGCGGCGAGAAGGTCGCCGCCCTGGCCATCACCGAGCCGGGCGGCGGCTCCGACGTGGCGCAGCTGCGTACCACCGCAAGGCGCGAGGGCGACCACTACGTCGTCGATGGCGAGAAGACCTTCATCACCTCCGGCATGCGCGCCGACTGGCTCACGGTGGCGGTGCGCACCGACCCGGCGTCGAAAGGCGCGGGCGGCATCTCCATGCTGCTGGTGCCGGGCGACACGCCGGGCGTCCGCCGCACGCGGCTGGCCAAGATGGGCTGGCACTGCTCCGACACGGCGCAGCTGCACTTCGACGGCGTGCGCGTACCGGCGCGATACATGCTGGGCCGCGAAGGCGCGGGCTTTCGCATCATCATGGGCAACTTCAACGGCGAGCGCTTCGGCCTGGCCGCGGCGGCACTGGGCTTCTCGCAGGCCTGCCTGGACGAGGCGCTGGCCTGGGCGCGCCAGCGCAAGGCCTTCGGCGCCACACTCATCGAGCACCAGGCGCTGCGCCACAAGCTGGTGGACATGCAGATGCGCATCGCCTCCACCGAGGCCTGGCTCGAATCCGTGGCCGCGCAGGGCGACGCGCTCGCGGCCGGCGGCCGGGCCGACGCGCCCGAGTGGGTCGCGCAGGTGTGCCTCTTGAAGAACCACGCCACGCAGACGATGCAGTTCTGCGCCGACGCCGCCGTGCAGATCCTGGGCGGCATGGGCTACATGCGCGGCACGGCCAGCGAACGGATCTACCGCGAGGTGAAGGTGATGATGATCGGCGGAGGCGCCGAGGAGATCATGAAGGAGCTGGCCGCGCGGCAGCTCGGCTGGTAAGCCCGCCGCCTCAGCGGCACACGACCGTGGTGCCCACCGGCGAGCAGGTCTTGCCGTCGATGCTCTGGTAGCGCTGCAGCTTGCCGGTGTTCTGGTTGTAGTTGTTGCCCAGCCGGTCGGTGCAGCCGGTGGCGGGGTCGCACCTGCGGATGGGCGGGCGCTGGTCGCGCGGCGGCGGGGGACGCACCGCGCCTGCATAGGGATAGGGGTACGGGTAGGCCGGCGGGTAGTAGCCGTCCGCGGCCACCTGCGGGTCGCCGCCCAGGTCGCCGTCCCAGCGCTGCGCGTCGCTGCGCTCCTGCGGCTGGCCGCCGCGGCCGTCGATGATGACGGCGCCGGTGGGGGGCGCGGGCTGCGGGGCGGCAGGCGGACGCTGGCCGGCCGTCTCGCGGGCATTGCGCGCGGCACGGTCCTCGCCTTGCGGGTCGGGCAGCACGCTCACCGGCTCCTGCGTGGACACGCGCCGCTGCGGCCGGGTGCCGGCCGGGCAGCTGCCGTCGGTGTAGCTCACCTTGCCGGCGGCATCCTCGCAGCGCAGCACCTGCGCGCCGGCCGGGGCGGCCAGCACGGCCAACATCGCGGCGACGAGGAAAAAGAACGAGCGCATCTTCCGCATTTTGCAACGCGGGCTCGTGTTAGCGCGCGCTCCCGGGCTAGATTCGGAAGACCCCTACAGCCTGTCGAGTTCCTCGCCTTCGCGCATGCACTTTCGCCACCCGTCCGCCGTCATCGTCGCCATGGGCGTCAACCAGATCCTGGCCTTCGCCTCGTCCTACTACCTGGCGGCCGTGCTGGCCGCGCCCATGGGCCGCGACCTGGGCGTGGCGGCATCGACGATCTACGCGGCCTTCTCGGTGGCGCTGCTGGTGTCGGCCCTGGCCGGCCCGCACATCGGCCGCGCCTTCGATCGCTTCGGCGGCCGGCCGGTGCTGATGGCCACCAGCGTGCTGTTCGCACTGGCGCTGGTTCTGATCGGCACCGCGCAAAGCGCGACCTGGCTGTTCGCTGCCTGGGCGCTGCTGGGCCTGGCCATGTGCAGCGGCCTGTACGAGGGCGCCTTCGCCACGCTGGTGCGCATGTACGGCCATGGCGCGCGCAACCCCATCACCGGCGTCACCCTCTTCGGCGGATTCGCCAGCACCGTGGGCTGGCCGCTCAGCGCCTGGATGGCGGCGCACTTCGGCTGGCGCGGCGCCTGCATGGGGTGGGCGCTGCTGCACCTGATGGTTGCGCTGCCGCTCTATGCGTGGCTGCCCAGGGAAGCCGCCGGCCCGGCGCCCGCCGATGCACATGCCACGCCGCACGATGCCAGCGCGGGATCGCCCGGCGCCACGCTGCGCGCGTCGCTGCTGCTGGCCCTGGTGTTCGCGGTGGCCTGGTTCAACAGCACCGCCATGGCGGCGCACCTGCCCACGCTGCTGGTCATCGCCGGCGCCTCCGCGGCGGCGGCCGTCACCGTGGCATCGCTGGTCGGGCCGGCGCAGGTGGGCGGGCGCATCCTGGAATTCGGCCTGCTGCGGCGCATGCATCCCCTGCTGTCGGCGCGCATCGCGGCGCTCACGCACCCGGCGGGGGCGGCCCTGCTGGCGCTGGCCGGCGCGCCGGCGGCTGCGGCCTTCGTGATCTTCCACGGCGCGGGCAACGGCATCCTGACCATCGCCAAGGGCACGCTGCCGCTGGCCCTCTTCGGCGCGGCCGGCTATGGCGAGCGCCAGGGCCTGCTGATGATGCCGGCGCGGGTCGCGCAGGCGGCGGCACCCTGGCTCTTCGGGCTGTGCATCGAGCGCTGGGGGCTGGGCTCGCTATGGATATCCAGTGCGCTGGCCGTGCTGGCCTTCGTGGCGCTGATGATGCTGCGAGCGCCCGAGCCAGCGCAGCCGAGCAGATGACCTCTGGCGCGTCACGGCCCGGAAACCCGGGTCGTCGCCATCCCGAACTCGCCGGACACTGCCGATGTGAGCCGGCGCAGGCGCAGCGTATTTCGGACCAGGACGTGAGGCCGCAGCAGCACATCCTTGCGCAGGAAGAACGATCGCCAGACCGCACGCGACAAGCTGTGCGCGTTACCGTGGCCCACCCGGTACACGGATCCCGCAAAAGGCAAGGGCTGGAGTGGTGAGCCCGCGGCCAGGCAGTCTTCGGTGGTTCGTGCGTGCTGGCCCAGCCAGCGCACATGTTCAGGCGTAGCCCGGGCCGCGGTGTCGGGGATCTTCATGAGGTCCCGATGCAGGATGTGCGTCGTGCCGCAGATCTTGTGAAGCGCCGACTGCGTGAGAACCCAGCGGCTCCCTTCGGACCAGCAGTAGCCGCGGTCGATGTACCAGCCGCGTACATGCGGGTGGCGCGCGACGAAGCCGGCGAGGCGCGACGACACGAAATCGTCGTCATCGACCACCATGTAGTGGTCGCTGTGCGGCGCATGCAGCAGGCCTGCCAGAACGCGCTGGCCCTTGTCGTACTTGAAAGCCTCGTACTTGACCGCATTGGTTCCGACGTCCGACCTTTGCAACTCGTGCAGCGAATTGGCCGGAAAGTCGACCCACGCGACACTGAATCGCCCGGGCAGTGGCGGCAAGTCCGAGCCGGCGTTGGCGACCACCACGGCGCGCCATGCGTCCGAGTCCTGGCTGGCGATCGATGCGGCCGTTTGTTCCAGGACGTGTTTGACGCGCGCCCAACTCCGCGCGTTCTGCGGATGTCGAACCGGCACGATGAAGGTGAGCATTGAAATACCTCGCGTCTGAAGTTGGCTGCATTGCATTCGTTGCGCTGGCGGGGATCCATCACGCAACGGGGAGCAGTCGGCCGGACGCGAACGCCAGCCTCGCCGCCTGGCGGCGGCTTATGCAGGTTCAGACTCACGTGGCAGGCTGCCGTCAGGGCAGCGCACGGCGACCGCCTGGACTCGTCGGCGCTCCACGCACCGCGAGTCGCTGGCATCCGCATTCCGATTCCAACTCCATCCCGCGGCGACTCTAGCTGCGGAGGTTGCCGTTCGCACTACCCAAAGATGAGGAGCCAGTGCCTTCCGCCGCCCAGGTGGCCTGCCCGATCTGCCACTCCTGCAACAACGGCCAACCCGAAACAGCCCCACCCGTCTCTCGGTCCGGGATTCCAGCCTCTCGCCACCCCGGATCAGCCGGCCCGCCTATGATGGCGGCCGAAATCGCCCTTTCCCCTCCCCTTTCGCGCACCCCAATCCCCCTGGTCGAGATGAAGCCGGAAGACCTTGAGCGTCTGGTCAGCCTGGAGATGCCTTTTGGCAAGCACAAGGGCTGCCTGATCGCCGACCTCCCCGGCAACTACCTCACCTGGTTCGCGCGCGAGGGATTTCCCAAGGGCGAAATCGGCCGGCTCCTGCAGCTGATGCACGAGATCGACCACAACGGACTCAAGCCCCTGCTGGCGCCGCTGCGCGAGAAGAACTCGCGCGGCCGCCATGCCGGAACCTGAACCTCTTTCTGGATCAACCTTGGAGACCACCGCATGACGACGGCAACCGCAACCCCCACCAACGACAAGAGCGCGAGCGCCAGCTACCCGGACACGCGCCTTCTGATCAACAACGAATGGTGCGACGCGGCCAGCGGCAAGAAGCTGGATGTGTACAACCCCGCCACTGGCAAGGTGATCGGCAAGGTGGCCCATGCCGGCATCGCCGACCTGGACCGCGCCCTGGCCGCCGCCCAGAAGGGCTTCGAGACCTGGCGCAAGACCCCCGCGCACGAGCGCGCCGCCATCATGCGCAAGGCCGCCGGCCTGCTGCGCGAGCGCGCCGCCGACATCGGCCGCATCCTGACGCAGGAGCAGGGCAAGCCCTTCGTGGAAGCGCGCGGCGAATCCATCGCCGGGGCCGACATCATCGAATGGTTCGCCGACGAAGGCCGCCGCGTCTATGGCCGCATCGTGCCCTCGCGCAACCTGGCGGCGCAGCAGCTGGTGATCAAGGAGCCCGTGGGCCCGGTCGCCGCCTTCACGCCCTGGAACTTCCCGATCAACCAGATCGTGCGCAAGCTGGGCGCGGCCCTGGCCAGCGGCTGCTCCTTCCTGTGCAAGGCCCCGGAAGAAACCCCGGCCTCGCCCGCCGCGCTGCTGCAGTGCTTCGTCGACGCCGGCATTCCCCCGGGCGTGATCGGCCTGGTCTACGGTGACCCGGCCGAGATCTCGGGCTACCTGATCCCGCACCCGATCATCCGCAAGGTGACCTTCACCGGCTCCACCCCGGTGGGCAAGCAGCTGGCCTCGCTGGCTGGCCTGCACATGAAGCGCGCCACCATGGAGCTGGGCGGCCACGCCCCGGTGATCGTGGCGGCTGACGCCGACATCGCGCTGGCCGTCAAGGCCGCCGGCGCCGCCAAGTTCCGCAACGCGGGCCAGGTGTGCATCTCGCCCACCCGCTTCCTGGTGCACAACAGCATCCGCGCCGAGTTCGCCAAGGCGCTGACCACGCAGACCGAGAAGCTCAAGCTGGGCGACGGCCTGGCCGAAGGCACCACGCTGGGCCCGCTGGCCAACGCGCGCCGCATCGCCGCCATGGACAAGATCCTGCAGGACGCACGCGCCACGGGCGCCAAGGTGCTGACCGGCGGCGAGCGCGTGGGCTCGGAAGGCAACTTCTTCGCGCCCACCGTGCTGGACGAGGTGCCGCTGAACGCCGACGTGTTCAACAACGAGCCCTTCGGCCCGATCGCCGCCATCCGCGGCTTCGACACGCTGGACGAGGCCATCGCCGAAGCCAACCGCCTGCCCTACGGGCTGGCCGGCTATGCCTTCACGCAGTCGATCAAGAACGCGCACCAGCTGTCGCAGCAGGTGGAAGTGGGCATGCTGTGGATCAACCAGCCGGCCGCGCCCACGCCCGAGATGCCTTTCGGCGGCGTGAAGGATTCGGGCTACGGCTCCGAAGGCGGCCCCGAGGCCATGGAGGCCTACCTGGTGGCCAAGGCCGTGTCGATCATGGCGGTCTGAGCAGGCTTCCCCGGCACGAGGGCGCGGCGCGAGCCGCGCCCTTTTTCATTGCTCGTCCGGATGTCTCGCCCCGAAGAAGAGCTGCATCTGCTCGCGCAGCGAGCCCTGGGTGTAGGCGGCGCCGGCCTGCTGGCCATCGCCGTCGGGGTTCGCGGTGGCCTGCATCAGCAGCAGGGGATGCGGAGCCCCCGGCGGCTCGTCGCAGCCGGCGCAAAGGCAGGCCGCGGCCAGGGCCAGCGGCAGCAGCGATTGAAAGTCAGGCATGGCCCACCCCTCCTTGCGGTGCCTCGCTCCCCGGATGCGCCCGCCGGCGGCACCGCCGCACCGGCGAAGCCCCAAGGTACGCCTGCGGCCGGGCGAACACAACACCCAGGATGTGGATGACCTTCGGCCTACGCCCTCAACGCAGGTTGAGGATCTCCACTTCCGGCAGTCCCGGCGTGCCCGCGGCACTGGCGCGCATCAGCCGCGGGCCGTCGCGGTAGAACTGCCAGCAGCCGTTGTCGGGCCGTCGCGCCTGGTTGGGCTGCATCGGTGGCGCGGCGTTGAAGCGCACGCACAGGCTGCCGTCGTCCTTGAGTTCCCAGCGCCCCGCGCCGTTCACGCCGGCACGGCCCACGGCCTGGCTGTTGTAGTAGATCAGGCCGCTGCTGCGCAGCTCCCAGCGCTGCAGCTCCTGCGGGCTGCCGTCCTCGAAGCTGTGCGACTTGCCGACGACCAGCTGCTGCAGTTCGTCTCGCGCCAGGTACTGGCGCCCGGCTGCGGATGACGACGGCGCGGGTCCGGCCGTGGGCGGGGCCAGTGCCACGACCGCCGGGGGTGCCGGGCGCGCCGGCTGGGGCGCCGGCGCGGCAGCAGGTGGGCCGGCCGGCGCGGGCGCGGGCGCGGGCGCGGCAGGCGCCGAATCACGTTCGCGCCGCGCATTCTCCAGGGCGGTCTCGATGTCCTTGGCCGGTGGCGCCGGCGGCCTCGCGGCGGGTGGCGGCGAGGCGGCGCCGCCGGCGAGGCGCGAGCCCCGGCCCACCGGGTTGAAGCTGAAATCCGAGGTCAGCGAGGTGTTCACCCAGGGCAGCTGCCGGCCGTTGGTGTCGCGCAGCACGCGCACCCGCACGTTCTTGAACATCTGCTCGACTTCGATGCCGGGCACCGTCATCTCCTCGGCCAGGCTCTTGCTGTAGACGCTGTTGCCGCCGTCGGGCCCGTCTTCCGCCGCCGCGCCGGGCGCCGAGGCGAAGGCGATCAGCGTGCCGCGCGCGCCCATCTCGGCCAGCCCGCCGGCCGTGCGGATGTTGCGCGTCTTGCCGGCGAAGGGGTTGTTGCGGCAGGCATCGAGGATGACGATGCGCGGGAAGGACCCCACCTTGTCGATGCGCCCGATGAAGAGCTCGTCGATGTCTACCGACTGGTCCTTCACCTCCTCCTGGTCACGCAGGTTGACGTCCACCGGCAAAAGGAAGTTGCGCCCGTCGATCTGCACGCCGTGGCCGGCGTAGTAGAGCACCGCGATCGCGTCGTCCTGCTGCACCTCCCTGGCGAAGTCGCGCAGCACGCGGCGGAAGGGCACCACCGCCAGGTTGTACTGCTCGTTGACCTGGAAGCCCAGGACGCGCAGCCGCGTGGCGATCAGGCGCGCGTCGTTCTCGGGGTTGGCCAGGGGAAACTTCGGATAGCGGGCATTGCCGATCACCAGCGCGATGCGCTTGTCGGCGGCCTGCGCCGCGGTCCCCATGGCCACGCTCACCCAGGCGAGCGCGAGCAGCAGCAGCAAGGCGCGGCACAGCGGAGGGACGCGGCGTGCGGCGGTCATCCGTGCAATATCGGCCGATGGCACGCGCGATGCAAGTCGGCCACACGGCCAGCAACCGGCGCGGCACTTCGCCACAATGCGCGCCGCATCCCTGGTTCACCCCTCTTCGGAAATTCTTCATGGCGACCTTCGAATGGATCATCGCGCTGCTGCTCGGCGCGGCGCTGCTGGCGGCGCTGGCGCAGCGGGTGGGCGCGCCCTACCCCACCTTCCTCGCCCTCGGCGGGGCGGCGCTGGCCTTCGTGCCCGCCAGCCCACAGTGGACGCTGGACCCGCACCTGGCGCTCACGCTTTTCGTCGCACCGGTGCTGGTGGACGCGGCCTACGACACCTCGCTGCGCGACCTGCGGCGCAACTGGCGGCCGGTGGCCGGGCTGGTGATCGCGGCGGTGGGCACCACCGTGCTGGCCGTGGCGCTGGTGGCGCGCTGGCTGGTGCCCGGCATGTCCTGGCCGGTGGCCATCGCGCTGGGCGCCATCGTCGCGCCGCCGGACGCGGCGGCCGCCACCGCCGTCATGCGCCAGGTGAAGCTGCCGCACAAGCTGCTCAAGATCCTCGAGGGCGAAAGCCTGCTCAACGACGCCAGTGCGCTGCTGATCTACCGCCTGGCCATCATGACCCTGCTGGCCGGCCACCTGAGCCCCGGCGCCTACGTGCCGGTGCTGCTGCTCACGCTGGTCGGCAGCCTGGTGGCGGGCGTGGCATGCGCGCGGGTGCTCCAGCCCATGCTGCGGCGGATGGAGGACGTGGCCATTGCGCTGATCGTGCAGTTCGCCCTCACCTTCGCGGTGTGGATCGCGGCCGAGGCGGTGGGCCTGTCGGGCATCCTCACGCTGGTGGCCTACGCGATGACGGTGGCGCGCAACGGCAGCCGCGAGCTGCCGGCGCGCATGCGGGTGCCGATCTTCACCGTGTGGGAGATCGTGGTCTTCATGCTCAACGCCTTTGCCTTCGTGCTGATCGGCCTGCAGCTGCGGCCCATCTGGCAGCGGCTGGAGGCGAGCGGCGGGCAGTCGCACGCGGTCGCCACGGCCCTGGCGGTGCTGGCCGCGACCATCGCGGCGCGCTTCGCCTGGGTCCTGTGCTACCACGCCATCAAGCGATGGCGCCTGGCAAGCGCACCGGCCGGCACGCCGCGGCCGACGATGGGTGGCGGCATCGTGCTCTCGTGGGCGGGCATGCGCGGCATCGTCACGCTGGCCGCGGCCTTCGCCATACCGGAGACGCTGCCGGGCGGCGAGCCCTTCCCGCACCGCGACCTGATCCTGCTGTGCGCGTTCGCGGTGGTGCTGGGCACGCTGGTGCTGCAGGGCCTGACCATGGCGCCGCTCATCCGCGCCTTCGGCCTCAGCGACGACGACCCCGTGGGCCGCGAGATCCGGCTGGCGCGCGCGCATGCCTACGGTGCGCTGATCGAGTCCATCGGCGACGAGCAGAGCCTCGCGGCCAGGCTGCTGCGCAAGGAGTACGCCGCGGTGGTGGAGCTCAACGCCAGCGTCGCGCCCGATGCGCCGGTGGAGGAGGTGCCGGGCGGCCCGCTGCGCCGCCGCGCCATCGCCGCCGCGCGCGAGCGCGCCTTCGAGCTGCGCCGCGACGAGGTGATCGGCGACGATGCCTACCGGGTGCTGGTGCGCGAGCTGGACTGGGCCGAACTCAGCGCGGGCGGCGCGCGCGCCTAGTGCGCCGCGGCGCCACAATGCGGGCCATGACAACGAGACTTTTCGGCGCGGCCCTGCTCGCGCTCCTGCTGGCCGGCTGCACCGGCTACCGGCCGCCGCCGGGCTACGACGTGTGTGCCACCCGGCCGGGCACCTGGGAATGCCAGGTCGAGCAGTACCAGAAAGTCGACTCGCCCTGAGCGGGCACCGGGGAAAACGCGAAACCCGCCAGGACGTGGCGGGCCGGATCGGGAGAGGGATCGGGGAAGCGGCCTACTGCCCGGCCGACTCGTCCTTCGCAGGCACCGCCTGCTGCAGCTTGTGGTGGCGCACGACGTACACCAGGGACCCTGCACAAGCCAGAACCAGACCCACAGCCAGAACTGCAATCGCACTATGCATTCTTGTCTCTCGCGGTTTGTTCTTGATGCCCACAGGCTAAGGGCAAGCCGCGGCCGCGGCACTCAGGGATCACCCGGGGAATTTGCGCTCCCCGCAACGCCAGGCCCCCGCGCCTAGGGCAGGTTTTCCCTGAAGATCACCTGGCTGCGCGTGGCCTCCACGCCGGACATCATGTCGCGCCGGTCGCGCAGGTTGGTGAAGATGCGCACGCAGGTGAGGATGGCGCTTTGCGGGCTCTGGTTGATCACCGCGTCCATCGTTCCATCGATGAGCAGGGCCCGCGTGTCGGGCGTGAGGCCGTGGCCGATGAAGACCACGCGGTGCTCGTGCCCGCCCTCCTTCAGCGCCCGGCCCACGCCCTCGGCGGCGCCGCCGATGTTGTAGATGGCGGCCAGGTCCGGGTGCTGCTCGAGGATGGCGCGGGTCTGGCGGTAGTTGGTGCGCTCGTCGTCGTAGCCCTCGCGCAGGTCCAGCACCTGCAGCTGCGGGTACTCCTCGGCCATCAGCTGCATGAAGCCGGCCTCGCGCTCCTCGTGGGCCCGGTAGCTCAGCGAGCCGGCGATCATCGCCACCTTGGCGCGCCGCGCCGGCCCGAGGAAGCGGCCGATGAGGTAGGCCGCAGTGCGGCCGGCGGCGCGGTTGTCCAGGCCCACGTAGGCCACGCGCTTCGAATGCGAGAGGTCCGACACCAGCGTGATCGAGGGCACGCCCAGCTCGGCCAGTCGGTCCACCGCCTCGCGCACCAGCGGATGCTCCAGCGCCATGAAGGCCACCCCGTCCACCCGCTGGCCGCGCCGGCGCAGCAGGGCGGCCAGCGCCTCGGGGTCGAAGCTCTGGATGAAGGCGGTCTTGCAGTTGACGTTGAAGGGCGCCCAGTGCTCCTGCGAGAAGCCCACCCACTCGCCCAGCATGCGCAAGAAAAGGCTGCTGCGGTCGGGCAGCACGAAGAGCAACTGCATGGGCTCGGGCGCGAGCGCGGCGTGCAGCTCGTGGCGCGGCAGGTAGTCCAGCTGCGCGGCCGCCTGCACCACGCGCTGCACCGTGGCCTGCCGCACGCCGGGGCGGCGATGCAGCACGCGGTCCACCGTGGCGGTGGACACGCCGGCGAGGCGGGCCACGTCGGCCACGCCCGGAAGGCTGCGCGTCATTGCGGGGCTGTCTCCATCCATCAATCCATCAAAAACCATCAATGTACCGGCTTGGGGCCAGCGGGCCGCGAGCCTATCGTAAGCAGCCTGTCCACGGCAAGCGTGCCGGGACATCTGCAAGACGCATCAGGAGCAACGATGGAGACAACGAGCGAGAGACTGAAGGGCCGCGTGGCCCTGGTGTTCGGCGCCGGCGCGGCCGGCGAGGGCTGGGGCAACGGCAAGGCGGCCGCCGTGGCCTATGCGCGCCACGGCGCCAAGGTGGTGGCGGTGGACCGCGACGGCGCGCTGGCCCAGGCCACCTGCGAGCTCATCCGCGGCGAAGGCTTCGCGGCGCAGGCCGTGGCGGCGGACGTGACCGCCTTCGACCAGGTGCAGCACGCCGTGTCGGTGGCACTGGAGAGCTACGGCCACGTCGACATCCTGCACAACAACGTCGGCATCACCTCCCAGGGCGGCCCGGTGGAGACCACCGAGGAGACCTGGGACCGCGTGATGACGGTCAACGTGAAGAGCATGTTCCTCACCTGCAAGGCGGTGCTGCCGCTGATGGAGGCGCAGGGCCGCGGGGCCATCGTCAACATCGGCGCGCTGGGCGGCGTGCGCTGGACGGGCTATGCCTACTGCGCCTACGCGGCCTCCAAGGGCGCGGTGAACTCGCTCACGCAGAGCGTGGCGCTGCAGTACGCGGCCAAGGGCATCCGGGCCAACTGCATCCTGCCGGGCGTGATGGACACGCCGCACATCTACAAGCAGATCTCGGGCTTCTACCCGAGCACCGAGGAGATGGTGGCCGCGCGCCACAAGCTCTCGCCCACCGGGCGCATGGGCGACGGCTGGGACGTGGCCAACGCGGCCGTGTTCCTGGCCTCGGACGAGGCGCGCTACATCAACGGCGTGGAGCTGCTGGTGGACGGCGGCATGCACGTGCGCTGCAACTGAGCGCTCCTCTGCAGGGTCCATCAAAACCCATCAGACTTGCGGTTTGCGCCCGGCGCGCGACCGCCCTATCTTTCCCCGGCGGCGCGACAGGCATCACGACAACACAGCGCCGGCCTCTGCATCGACAGGCCAGACACCACAAACACAGGAGACAAGACATGAGCCAATCGCCCCTCTTCAGCCGCCGCAGCCTGCTGCGCAGCTTTTCCGCGCTGCCGGCTGCCGGCCTGGTCGGCGCCCTGCCGCGCCTGGCGCATGCGGCGCCGGAGTTCAGCTTCAAGTTCGGCAACAACCTGCCGGTGACCCATCCGCTGAACGTGCGCGCCAACGAGGTGGCCGCGCGCATCGCCAAGGAGAGCAACGGCCGCATGGAGATCAAGGTGTTCCCCAACAATCAGCTGGGCGGCGACACCGACATGCTCGCGCAGGTGCGCAGCGGCGGGCTGGAGATCTTCAACCCCGGCACCATGGTGATCGCCACCCTGGCGCCCATCAGCGCCATCACGGCGGTGGGCTTTGCCTTCTCCAACTACGAGCAGGTGTGGGGCGCGGTGGACGGCAAGCTGGGCGACGCGATCCGCGCCTCCTTCGCCAAGGTCGGCCTCTACACCTTCGACAAGATGTGGGACAACGGCTTCCGCCAGACCACCACCAGCACCAAGGCGATCAAGACGGCGGCCGACCTGGAGGGCCTGAAGATCCGCGTGCCGGTGAGCCCCATGGGCATCTCGATGTTCAAGTCGCTGGGCGCCTCGCCCACCAGCCTGCAGTTCTCCGAGGTCTACTCGGCCCTGCAGACCAAGGTGGTGGATGCGCAGGAGAACCCGCTGGCCATCGTGCAGACGGCCAAGCTGTACGAGGTGCAGAAGTTCTGCTCGGTCACCAACCACAGCTGGGACGGCTACCACCTGGTGGTCAACGGCCGCGCCTGGAAGGGCCTGCCCGACGACCTGAAGACCATCGTGTCGCGCGCCTTCAACGAAGGCGGCCTGCAGCAGCGCGAGGACCTGCGCAAGCTCAACGAATCGCTGCAGGCGGACCTGGCCGCCAAGGGCATGGCCTTCAACACCGCCGCGCCCGACAGCTTCCGCGCGCAGCTGCAGAAGTCGGGCTTCTACGCCGAGTGGAAGAACAAGTTCGGCGCCGAGGCCTGGGGCCTGCTCGAGGCCACGGCCGGCAAGGTGTCCTGAAGTGAACGCAGCCCCGACCATGGGCATGCATGGCGCGAGCCCGCAGGCACCGGTAGCGGCCACCGGATGGCGCGCCGGCGTGGACGCGCTGGACCGCTGGCTGGGCCGGCTCACGGAGATCCCGGCCGCCGCCCTGGTGCTGGCCAACATCGTGGTGCTGCTGGCGGGCGTGGTGTCGCGCTACGTCTTCCATTCGCCGCTGGTGTGGTCCGACGAGCTGGCCGGCATCATGTTCCTGTGGATGTCGATGCTGGGCGCCGTGGTGGCGCTGCGCCGCGGCGAGCACATGCGCATGACGGCCTTCGTGGCCAAGGCCTCGCCGGGCGTGCGCGCCTTCCTCGACGTACTGGCGCTGGCGGCCTCGCTGGCCTTCTTGCTGCTCATCGCGCATCCGGCCTTCGAGTACGCCTCGGAAGAAGCCATCGTGGTCACGCCCGCGCTGGAGATCAGCAACGCCTGGCGCGCATCGGCCCTGCCGGTGGGCGTAGCGCTGATGGTGCTGGTGAGCCTGCTGCGCCTCCTGCGCGTGAGCACGCCGGCACGCACGCTGGGCGCGCTCGCGCTGGTGGGCGTGCTGTGTGCCGTCTTCTGGTCGATGGCGCCGGTGCTGATGCCGCTGGGCAAGCTCAACCTGCTGATCTTCTTCGGCGGCGTGGTGGGGGCCTGCGTGTTCGCGGGCGTGCCGATCGCCTTCTCCTTCGCGCTGGCCACCTTCGGCTTCCTCGCGCTGACCACGAAGACGCCGATGCTGGTGCTGGTGGGCCGCATGGACGAGGGCATGTCGCACCTGATCCTGCTGGCGATTCCGCTCTTCGTGTTCCTGGGCCTGCTGATCGAGATGACGGGCATGGCCAAGGCGATGGTGCAGTTCCTCGCCAGCCTGCTGGGCCATGTGCGCGGGGGCCTGAGCTACGTGCTGATCGGCGGCATGTACCTGGTGTCGGGCATCTCCGGCTCCAAGGCGGCGGACATGGCGGCCATCGCGCCAGTGCTGTTTCCCGAGATGAAGAAGCGCGGCGCCAAGCCGGGCGATCTGGTGGCGCTGCTGTCGACGACGGGCGCGCAGACCGAGACCATTCCGCCGTCGATCGTGCTCATCACCATCGGATCGGTGACCGGCGTGTCGATCGCGGCGCTCTTCACCGGCGGCCTGGTGCCGGGACTGGTGCTCGGCGTGGCGCTGTGCGCCGTCGTGTGGTGGCGCTACCGGCATGAAGACCTCTCGGGCGTGGAGCGCGCCAGCGGCCGCGCCATCGGCAAGGCCTTCGTCTACGCGCTGCCGGCCGTCGCCCTGCCCTTCGTGATCCGCGCGGCGGTGGTGGAAGGCGTGGCCACCGCCACCGAGGTGTCGACCATCGGCATCGCCTACTCGGTGCTGGCGGGGCTGCTGCTGTACCGCCAGTTCGACTTCAAGCGCATCCTGCCGATGCTGATCGAGACGGCCGCGCTGTCGGGCGCCATCATCTTCATCATCGGCGCGGCCACCGGCATGGCGTGGGGCCTGACGCAGTCGGGCTTCGCGCAGGACCTGGCCGCGGCCATGGAGGCGATGCCCGGCGGCAAGGCCGGCTTCATCGCGATCTCGGTCATCGCCTTCATCGTGCTGGGCAGCGTGCTGGAGGGCATCCCGGCCATCGTGCTGTTCGGGCCGCTGATGTTCCCCATCGCCCGCGCGGTGGGCGTGCACGAGGTGCACTACGCGATGGTGGTGGTGCTCTCCATGGGCCTGGGCCTGTTCGCGCCGCCCTTCGGCGTGGGCTACTACGCGGCCTGCGCCATCGGCAAGGTGGATCCGGTGGAAGGCATGCGGCCGATCTGGGGCTACCTGGTGGCGCTGATGGTCGGGCTGGTGCTGGTGGCGGCGGTGCCTTGGTTCTCGACCGGCTTCCTGGGCAAGTAACCCTCCTTTTCCCTCAACGCCCCGCCCGCGCGGCGGGGCCCTTCAAGGCAATTCTCAAATGAGCAGATTCTTTGGCGAGATCCGCCAGGTGGCTTATCTCGTTCCCGACATCGAGGCGGCCATGGACTACTGGTCGCGCGTGCTGGGCGTGGGCCCCTGGTTCTACAACCCGCGCGTGCCGATCCGCAACTACAGCTACCGCGGCGAGCGCTACGAGCCGCACAACTCGGTGGCGCTGGCCAACGCGGGCGGGCTGCAGGTGGAGCTGCTGCAGACGCGCAACGACGTGCCCTCGATGTACCGCGACTTCCAGCAGGCCGGCCATGTGGGGGCGCAGCACTTCGCCTACTGGACCGAGCACTTCGACGAGGACCTGAAGCGCGCCGAGGCGGCGGGCTTCAAGGTGTGCATGGCCGGCGAGGTGGGCGAGCGCGGGCGCTTCGTCTACTTCGAGGACCAGGGCGCGAAGGAGGGCTACCACCCGGGCGCCACCATCGAGCTGTCGGAAGTGGCCGGCCCCAAGGGCAAGCTCTTCCGGATGATCCGCGAGGCGGCCGAAGGCTGGGACGGCCGCGAGCCGGTGCGGCCCTTCCCCGACCTGGACACGCTATGAGCCGCGAGCGCGTCCGCGCCACCTACCTGGTCGAGACGCCGCTGGCCCCCGCCGACGTGGCGGAGGTGATGGCCGGCGAGCAGTCCTGCGGCACCTTCACCCGCGTCGAGGGCGAGACCGATGCGCTGCGCGAGCGCGCCCGGGCGGTGGTCGAGGCCATCGAGCCACTGGAGTCCGTGGACGAGCCGGCGCTGCCCAACGCATGGCTTCAGCGCAAGGGCGTGACGGGCCCTTATCGGCGCTTCAAGGTCCGCATCGCCTACCCGGTGGAGAACGTCGGCACCAACCTGCCCACGCTGGCCGCCACGGTAGCCGGCAACCTGTACGACCTCGGCGAGGTCACCGGCCTGCGGCTGGAAAGCATGGAGGTGCCCGCCGCCTACCGCGCACGCTTCGAGTTCCCGGTGCAGGGCATCGCCGGCACGCGGCGCCTCACGGGCGTGGCGCAGGGCGCGATGGTGGGCACCATCCTCAAGCCCAACGTCGGCATGTCGGCGCAGGACACGGCCGCGCTGGTGGCGCGCCTGTGCGCTGCGGGCGTGGACTTCATCAAGGACGACGAGGTCTGCGCCAACCCCGACCACGCGCCGCTGGCCGAGCGCGTGCCCGCCGTGATGGCCGCCGTGCGCGCCCACCAGGAGCGCACCGGCAAGCACGTGATGGTGGCCTTCAACATCAGCGACGAGACCGAGGCCATGCTGCGCCATGCCGAGCTGGTGGAGCGCGAGGGCGGCAGCTGCGTGATGGTGAGCCTGAACTGGTGCGGCTTCTCTGCCGTGCAGACGCTGCGCCGCCGCACGCCGCTGGCGCTGCACGGCCACCGCAACGGCTACGGCGCGATGTCGCGCCATCCGCTGCTGGGCATGGGCTTCGACGCCTACCAGGCGTTGTGGCGACTGGCCGGCGTGGACCACATGCACGTGCACGGCCTGCAGGGCAAGTTCGCGCAGGACGACGAGGAGGTGGTGGCCTCGGCCCGCGCCTGCTACGCGCCGCTGACGGACAACGTGGACGACGCGGTGCTGCCCGCCTTCTCCTCCGGCCAGTGGGCTGGCACCGTGCCGGCCACCTGGCAGGCCATCGGCCGCGACGACCTGCTCTTCATGGCGGGCGGCGGCATCCTGGCGCACCCCGGCGGCGCGGCCGCGGGCGTGACCAGCCTGCGGCAGGCCTGGGCCGCGGTGCGCGCTGGCACCTCGCTGCAGGATGCGGCGCGCGACGCGCCCGAGCTGGCCGCGGCGCTGCGCTTCTTCGGCGGCAGATGAACCGGCCCGCCCTGCTCTTCTACGGCGACGATTTCACCGGCGCCACCGACGCGCTGGGCACGGCGGCGCGCGCCGGCTTGCGCACGCTGCTCTTTCTCGGCACGCCGGATGCGAAACGCTTGGACGCTGCCGGCCCGCTGGACTGCATCGGCATCGCCGGCGCCGCGCGCTCGATGGCGCCTGAGGCGATGCGCGAGGAGCTGGCGCCCGTGGCCGCGCTGGCGCGCGAACTGAAGCCGCGCGTGCTGCACTACAAGACCTGCTCCACCTTCGACAGCGCGCCGCAGGTGGGCAGCATTGGCGAGGCGGTTCGCACGCTCGCGCCCGCACTGGGCGCGCCACGCCTTTCCATCGTCGGCGGCCAGCCGAACCTGGGCCGCTACTGCCTGTTCGGCAACCTGTTCGCCGCGGCCGGCGCGCAGGGCGAGGTGTTCCGCATCGACCGGCATCCGACCATGAGCCGGCACCCGGTCACGCCGATGGGCGAGGCGGACCTGCGGCTGCACTTGGCGAAGCAGGGGCTGGAAGGCATCGCCCTCGTGCCGTGGACCGCCTATGCGGCGCTGTCCCAGCGCGGCGACCCTGCGCTGCTGTGGGACGTGGCCGAGCCCGCGCATCTCGCCGTGATCGGCCGGCAGCTGTGGGCGCAAGCGCAGACGGGTCCGCTGCTGGCCGTCGGCCCGAGCAGCGTGATCGAGGCAGTGGCCCATGCGGTCCATCCGGAACCGGCGCCACAGGCGCCGGCGATCGCACCCGCCGAAGGTCCCGTGCTGGTGCTGGCCGGCAGCCTGTCGCCGGTAACGGCGGCGCAGGTCGCCGCCGCGAAGTCCTTCGAGGTGCTGCGGTTGTCGGCCGAGCGCCTGGCCGCCGCGGATGCCGACTACTCGACGGGCGCCGCCCGGCAGATCGCCTCGCGCCTGCAGGCCGGACGGCACACGATGGCCTGCACCGTCGCCGCCGACGGCGCACGCGCCGCGCTTCCGTCGGGCGCGCTGGCCGAGGCCGGCGGCCGCCTGCTCGATGCGGTGCTGCGCCTGGCCCCGCAGGTGCGCCGCGTCGGCATTGCCGGCGGCGACACCTCCAGCCTCGCGGTGCGCGCGCTCGACGCCTGGGCCCTGGCCTACCGCGGCCTGCTCGCGCCCGGCGTACCGCTGTGCCGCCTGCACAGCGACGATGCGCGGCTGGACGGCATCGAGCTGATGCTCAAGGGCGGGCAGATGGGCGGGCCGGACGTGTTCGAGCGGCTGGTGGCGGGCACCCGGGGGCTCTAGCTCAGGGCTTCGCGGCCGCCACCGGCTTCTTCGGCCCGGCACTCTTGCGCGACACGTTGGCCTGCCGGGCTTCGCCCCGGGTCTGCTGGCGCACGCTGCCGCAGTCGGTGTCCTGGCCCGGCCCGGTCTCGATCAGCGGAATGAGGGACGCGATGGGCCCGACCGTGCTGAGCGCCGCCACCGCGACGCCGCGCACGATGAGCGGCGTCTTCTTGAACTCGTAGCCCGGCTTCGCGAAGGAGCCGTACACCCGCACCGGCGTGCGCAGCGAAAGCACGCCCACGTGCTTGGGCTTGGGTGCCACCGTGAGGTCGAAGCGCTCGTCGCCCAGGTCGAACCAGCCGCTGCCCAGCACCTGGGTCTGCTCGGTGTCGAGCACCAGCAGGCTGGACTCGCCGCGCCCCTTCTTCACGTCGAACACGGCGCCGCCGCAGTGGATGCCGATGTCCTTGTCCCCGCCGGCCAGCAGCACCAGCACCTTGCCCATGTTCAGCCCGCTGGCCGCGTCGAGCAGGTTGGAGACGCGGCCGTCGACGATGGTGGTGGCGATGCGCCCGTCGGACGTGGCCGCCGCGTCGGCGATGGAGTTGCCCGTGCCCGACAGGCGCAGCGTGGCGCCGGCGCGGCCGGCGCTCTTGGCGACGACGCTGTCCTTGCGCATGAACTGGCCGAGGCGGAAGCCGCGCAGGTCGACCTGGACCTCGGAGCGGATGAGGGGCTCGCGCGCGTCCAGCGTGGCCTTGCCGGCGATGGTGCCGCCGGCAAAGCCGAAATCCACCGGCGCGAGCGTCATGACCGCATCGTTCAGGCGCAGCGAGGCCTTGAGGCTTTCCAGCGGCAGGCCCTTGGGCACCGTCAGGCGCGTCGCCTGCAGGTCGACCTCGGCATCGATCTCCCGCAGGCGGCCGACCTCGAACTCGCCGGCGGGCAGCACGCGCTCGCTGCCTGCGGCCTTGCGCCTGGCCCTGGCGGCGGGCTCGATGCCGATCAGCGGCCCCAGGTCGGCGAGGTCGAGGTTGGCGCTGTGCAGATTGGCCTGCAGCAGCGGCCGCGGCGCCTGGTCGATGTAGGCGGCCTGGCCCGTCACGTCGGTGTTGCCGATGCGCCCGCGCAGCTCGTCCAGGGTGTAGCGGTTGCCCGCCAGGACCAGGCGGCCCTCCAGGCGGTAGGGCGGCGAGTCCGGCAGCGGCAGGCGCAGGAAGGGGTAGAGATTCGACAGCGTCCTGCCCTGGATGCGCAGCTGCGTGTCGATACCGCTGATGTTGGCGGCGTCGGCGAGGGTGCCTTCCAGCCACAGGTCGGTGGTGCCGGCATGCAGCTCGCCCTGCACCGGAAATGGCACGCCCGATTCCTGGAGGCTGAGCACCGCCCCGGCGAGCGCGCTGCCCTCGAACTTCACGCCCTCGTAGCTGCCGGTGAACTTGAGCCGGGTCGCGTAGCGCTCGTCGGCGGCCTTCTGCGCCGGGTCGAAGGTGCCGGCCTCGATGTCCAGGTCGAGCGGATCGCCATGGTCGATGTAGCGAAGCCGGCCGGCGTCCACCGACAGCGCGCCGATGCGCAGCCTGCTGGGCGCGGTGTCCGCAGGGCCGGAGAGGATCCAGTTCTTGCGGTTGTCGGCCAGCCGCTCGAAGAGCAGTTCGGGCCGCGTGAGCGCCATGCGCGGCACCAGGATCTTCTCGGGCAGGTCGCGCAGGGAGACCGAGAACTCCAGCTGCTCGATCTTCGCCATCGGCTGGCCCTGGTCGGACCAGTCCGCGTTGCCGAAGCGCACGCCGCGCATGCGGATGGTGGGCGTCAGGCCCAGTCGCACGTGCAGGTCGTCGATGCGGAACTCGCGCTGCGTCTTGCGCGCGACGTAGCGCTCCAGGGGCGGCCGGAGCCAGTTCCAGTCGAACACCAGCGCCAGCAGCAGCAACAGGACCAGCAGGCCGGCGAAGGCCGAGCCCATCGGGCGGCGCCGCAGCCACGCCGCAACCCGCCGCGGTTCTGGGCTGCTCTTGTCAGGCTCGCGATCGGGAGGCGGAGACGACGGCACGGTGCGCAGGATGCGCCTGCGGCAGGCGCCTGTCCATCTTGCGCGGCAGGCGCGGCTAGCCCTGGCGCCGGTGGCCGACCTCGAAGTCGTTGCGCCCGCTGCGATCCACGCCGCGCAGCAGCCACAGCGGCCGCTGCGCGAAGTTCACCGCCACGCCCGTCTTGCCGTCGGAGGGCCGGATGTCGCGCTCGAACACCGAGGTGGCCGGCATGTAGCGCAGCGCCACGCCCGTGCGCCGCTTGGCCGAGGTGTTGGCCGCGGCGCCGTGGATCATGTAGACGTCGTGCAGCGACATCTGGCCCGGCTGCAGTTCCAGGTCCACCGCGTCGGCTTCGTCGAACACGCCGTCGGCCATGCGCTGGTTCAGCGTGAGGTCGGTGCGGTCCTCGTGCAGGTGCGGATGCAGCACCTGGCCCACGTGCGAGCGCGGGATGACGCGCAGGCAGCCGTTCTCCTTCGTCGACTCCTCCAGCGCCACCCACACGGTGCAGTTGGCCAGCGGGCGGATGGGCCAGTAGTGGCCGTCCTGGTGCCAGGGCGTCTCGAAACCCTCGGCGGCCGGCTTGCAGAACACATGGCAGCCCCAGAGGATCACGTCCTCGCCGATCACGCCCGAGACCAGCTCGACGATCTCCGGGTCGCGCGCCAGATCGAGGAATTGCGCGCTGCCCTTCACGCCCTCGCCGTTGTCGCCCTCGATGTGCGCCGAGACCAGCTTCTCGGGCCGCACGCCGGGGTTGTCGGCGATGAGCGCATCCAGCGCCGCGCGCATCGACGCGACCCGCGCTGGCGGCAGGCGGAACTGCGGGATGACCCAGCCCTGCGATTCGTACTGGCGGACTTCATCGGCGGACAGGCGGGCCATCGCTTGGCTTTCCGGCGCGTCAGGGCGCCACGTAGTCGGACACCACCTTCCACTTGCCGTCCTGGATCTGCGACAGCCGCGACAGGTCGCTGCCCAGGCGCTTGGTCGCGGTGTAGGTGAACTTGGCGCTGCCGAACATGTCCGGCTCGTAGCTCATGCCGTCCATCACCTTGATGAAGCTGTCGGTGCTGAGGTTGGCACCGGCCTTCTGAGCCGCGGTCGCGAAGGCCTGGATGATCGAATAGCCATACACCGAGAACACCGTCGGATCCTCGTTGAACTTAGTCTTGTACTTGTTGGCCCAGAAGCGGATGGGCTGCGACTGCTCGTCGGTGTAGGGGTTCTGCACCGTCATGGTGGCGTAGACGCCGTCCATGGCCTTGCCGCCCAGCTTGTGGATCAGGTCGGTGTAGGCCGCGCTGGAGCCCAGGAAGGTGGGGTTGAAGCCGGTCTTGCGCGCCTCGCCCACGGTGCCGATGGTCTCGCGGATGATGGTGCCCAGCACCACCATGTCGCAGTTGGCCGCCTTCATCTTGGCCACCTGCGAGCTGAAGTCGGTGGCGCCGCGCTTGTACGAGGTCTTCTCCACCAGCTCCATGCCGGTG
>Ga0102594_1000276_pt1 | contig 61664 bp, 61 predicted proteins | sample AraplaCol_mLB_r2_2_FD_76863 | JGI IMG/M metagenome (GOLD analysis project Ga0102594, IMG submission 76863) | Arabidopsis root microbial communities from North Carolina, USA - plate scrape MF_Col_mLB_r2 (SPADES assembly) (version 2) | ecosystem: Host-associated > Plants > Roots > Endosphere...
TGACGATGACGAAAGAGAAAACGATCCAAGGCGAGAAAAAATTACGATTGTTCCTTTCAGTACACGGGGGCATTTGCCGGAGCAGGATATTCGGCCTTCAGACGGGCCCAGCGAGCTTGGCACTCTTGCCAATGGGCCTCATAGCCCCACTGCTCGAATTTGCTCAGCGAGCCGGGCTGCGGGCAGTCGGCCAAGATGGCTCTGTACTTGCCGACATACTCCATGCGCAGGGCTTTGGCGGCATCTTCTTCTTCGCGACGTTTCTTGTCTTCAGCAGCGCGTTGCGCTTGGCGCTCAGGGTTGGGAATCATCGCCTTGTTGTATTCGTCCATCGTCTGGGCGCCAGCAGCCCAGAAGGCACCGGCGCATTGTTTGGCGTCTACCCAGCCCTTGTTCCTCTCAATTGCCGAGCGGACACAATCCTTCGGAACCATGGAGCCGTCAGGCGCTCGCACGAAGTTGTTGGGGTCCGCGAAGGCCGACACGGAGGCGGCGGCCATCGCGACAACCAAGGCAATCTTCTTCATGTTCACTCCTGTTGGTGAGGGGGCCAGATTTCAAGGGCAGTCAGGGCGATCAGCCTAGGGCCTGTCGCCGTGGTGCCGACGAAGTTTGCAACTGGAATTGGTTCCGCCGAAGCCGAGAAGGACGCTATGGCGAGCGCGGCGATGAGTGTGACTTTCTTGACGTTCATTTTGGTGCTTTCTTAAGCGACGATGTCGGCGAAGAGGAAAGTCCATGACGCACGCACTTCTGGGTCGGGCACGCCCGATGGCGAGTTACGGATGTCAGTACACCCGGAAGGCTTGGCTAGGGTCAGCCGAGAACTGGATGCCCGAGTTCGGGCAATTGATCGTGCCTCGCACGACGATCCGCTGGTCCACAAAGCGGGCAAGTAGCATCGGGTCACCAACGTCCGCGTTCCAGAGCAGGATGTCACGCACCGTCTTTCCGTTACACGGCGACCTTGATGCGCGGTCGAGTTCAATGACGGTGTAGTTGCCGTGGGCGTACTTGCCGTTGCCAAGCCGCACAGTACCGGTAAGGAGCAGCGGTTGACCTTCTGGGGGAAGCAATTGCGGGGACTGTGCGACCGCCAGCGAAGAGGCGAACGTAACCAGAAGACCTGCGAAGAGTTTGTTTCTCATTTTGCTTTAGCGTGCGGCTCGCGTTTCCCGCCAGCAAGCATCGAATAGTTCTGTCGCTCTACTGGTAAGTCAAGCGGATTTCGCTTGATCAGCGAGTCACTTTCGAGAAACGCAGCTACTGTCAATTTGTGCGTGTGAATCACTTCGTCAATGTTGATGACGCTGTTCCAGCCTTCATCGGGATCACCATTCGCTTCCCAGAACTGAGCGACTTCAACACTGTGCCGACCAACGTCACTGCTGATCCAATCGACGAGAGGCTGTGGGAGGGAGTCGCCCGCCACCACTTTCTTGATCGCGTAGGAACGCCGCACGTCACGCAGTCCCTGTAGGTGCTCGCGTAGATGTTTGATGTACCGAACGCGAGCTTCGTCAGTCGACAGGAAACCTTGCGCGACCAGCCGCTGGAGCATGTCCCATTTTTCGGCGCCAGTGGACGCGCCAATTTCACTTCCTGCGAAGTTCAGCACTTCTTCATCAGTCAGCGGTGCATGCACGAAGGGAACAGTCATAAGGACTCCTTCAGGAAGACGGTACTGCGACCGCTTCAGCCCGTGCCGTGGCATGGGCGCGCTATCGCCCTTCGCGTCCCGGTTCGGCCGGGCTGTGCTGAAGGCTAGGATTTGTCGAAAAGAAGCCATCGAGAGCGCGGAGGGGAAAGCGGAGTGGAACGACCGTGAAAAAGTGCCGCTACAGAGGGAAAATAATCTCATGATCGAGAACATGTAGGTCTTTCCGGTGCCTGGTGGCACCGGCGCAAGAAACTGAGCCCTGGACGGCCGCGAGGCCTCCAGGGTTTCTTCATTCCGGGGTGTCTCTTTTTCCTCACCGCGCACGCCTGCGGCCGCATTGCCGCCGCCGCAATCCGTGGCGTGCTTCACAAAGGTCAACCCTTGATTTGTTGGCAACCCGACACCAATTCGAGTTGTCCCGGCACGGCGTTTGCGCGCTCGATAGAATGATTTTCATGGCTACCCGAATCCCCCCTGTACCCAAGACACCGCCGGCGGCCAAGCCAGCACGGGACGACGGTGACTCCGTGGTTCTGGAGCGCCGTCCGCAGAAAACCGCTCCCCCCCAGATGTACCAGGTGGTGATGCTCAATGACGACTACACCCCGATGGAATTCGTGGTCGTGGTCATCCAGGAATACTTCAACAAGGACCGGGAGACGGCGACCCAGATCATGCTCAAGATCCATTTGGACGGTCGCGGCGTGTGCGGCGTGTATTCGCGGGACATGGCCGCCACCAAGGTCAATCAGGTGATGGAAGCGGCCCAGCAGGCCGGACATCCGCTGCAATGCGTGAGTGAACCGGTTGAATAAGCTGGACTCCAACCCATTTAGTTAGATATTTACAGCAAGGCAAAAGGAAATCACATGATTGCCCAGGAACTGGAAGTCAGCTTGCACATGGCCTTCGTCGAGGCCAGGCAGCAGCGCCATGAGTTCATCACCGTGGAGCATCTGCTGCTCGCTTTGCTGGACAACCCGAGCGCCGCGGAGGTCTTGCGCGCCTGCTCGGCCAACATCGACGACCTGCGTTCGTCGCTCACCAACTTCATCAAGGACAATACGCCCCAGGTGGCTGGCACCGACGATGTCGACACCCAGCCCACCCTGGGCTTCCAGCGCGTGATCCAGCGCGCCATCATGCATGTGCAGTCCACCGGCAACGGCAAGAAGGAAGTCACCGGCGCCAACGTGTTGGTGGCCATCTTCGGCGAGAAGGACTCGCACGCCGTCTACTACCTGCACCAGCAGGGCGTGACGCGCCTGGATGTGGTCAATTTCATCGCCCACGGCATCAAGAAGAGCGATCCGCCGGAGCCCGCCAAGGGCAGCGACGGCAGCGCGGGCGAGGGCGAGGAAGGCGGCGGCGAGAAGAACGAGAAGTCTTCCCCGCTGGAGCAGTTCACCCAGAACCTCAACCAGAGCGCCAAGGACGGCAAGATCGACCCGCTGATCGGCCGCGAGTACGAGGTCGAGCGCGTCATCCAGATCCTGTGCCGCCGGCGCAAGAACAACCCGCTGCTGGTGGGCGAGGCCGGCGTGGGCAAGACGGCCATCGCCGAGGGCCTGGCCTGGCGCATCACCCAGGGCGAGGTGCCCGAGATCCTGGCCGAATCCAATGTCTATTCGCTGGATATGGGCGCGCTGCTGGCCGGCACCAAGTACCGCGGCGACTTCGAGCAGCGCCTCAAGGGCGTGCTCAAGTCCCTCAAGGACAAGCCGAACGCCATCCTGTTCATCGACGAGATCCACACCCTGATCGGCGCCGGCGCCGCCTCGGGCGGTACGCTGGACGCGTCCAACCTGCTCAAGCCGGCGCTGTCCAGCGGCCAGCTCAAGTGCATCGGCGCGACCACCTTCACCGAGTACCGCGGCATCTTCGAGAAGGACGCCGCGCTGTCCCGCCGCTTCCAGAAGGTCGACGTGGTCGAGCCCAGCGTGGCCGAGACCATCGAGATCCTCAAGGGCCTGAAGTCGCGCTTCGAGGAGCACCACAGCGTCAAGTACGCCACCGCGGCCCTGCAGGCGGCGGCGGAGCTGTCGGCCAAGTACATCAACGACCGCCACCTGCCCGACAAGGCGATCGACGTGATCGACGAGGCCGGCGCCGCCCAGCGCATCCTTGCGCCCACCAAGCGCAAGAAGACCATCGGCAAGACCGAGGTGGAGGAAATCGTCGCGAAGATCGCGCGCATTCCCCCCGCCAACGTCAGCAACGACGACCGCAGCAAGCTGCAGACGCTGGAACGCGACCTCAAGAGCGTGGTGTTCGGCCAGGACAAGGCACTGGAGGTGCTGGCCGCTTCCGTGAAGATGGCGCGCTCGGGCCTGGGCCGGGGCGACAAGCCGATCGGTTCCTTCCTGTTCTCCGGCCCGACCGGCGTGGGCAAGACCGAGGCTGCCAAGCAGCTGGCCTTCATCATGGGCATCGAGCTCATCCGCTTCGACATGTCCGAGTACATGGAGCGCCATGCCGTCAGCCGCCTGATCGGCGCGCCTCCGGGCTACGTCGGCTTCGACCAGGGCGGCCTGCTGACCGAGGCCGTCACGAAGAAGCCGCACGCGGTGCTGCTGCTCGACGAGATCGAGAAGGCGCACCCGGACATCTTCAACGTGCTGCTGCAGGTCATGGACCACGGTACGCTGACGGACAACAACGGGCGCAAGGCCGACTTCCGCAACGTCATCATCATCATGACGACGAACGCGGGCGCCGAGACCATGAACAAGGCGACCATCGGCTTCACCAACCCGCGCCAGGCGGGCGACGAGATGGCCGACATCAAGCGCCTGTTCACGCCCGAGTTCCGCAACCGCCTGGACGCGACCGTGAGCTTCAAGGCGCTGGACGAGCAGATCATCCTGCGCGTGGTCGACAAGTTCCTGCTCCAGCTGGAAACGCAACTGGCCGAGAAGAAGGTGGAAGTCACCTTCACCGACACGCTGCGCAAGCACCTGGCGAAGAAGGGCTTCGATCCGCTGATGGGTGCACGCCCGATGCAGCGCCTGATCCAGGACACCATCCGGCGTGCCCTGGCCGACGAGCTGCTGTTCGGCCGCCTGACCGAAGGCGGACGCCTGAGCGTCGACCTGGACGACAAGGGCGAGGTTCAGCTGGACATCACGCCGCTGCCCAAGAAGGAGGGCAGGAACAAGCCCGAGGCCGAGGAAGCGGCCGCAGGTTGATCGTTCCCCGCGGCAACCCGTTCATCGGGTTCACGCAAAAGGCCGGTAGCATTCGCTCCGGCCTTTTTTCTTGCCCTCTGCAACAAGCCCGAACGTGACCCTGCCCGAGATCAGCGCCCAGTGGAAGACCGGTCTGTCGCTGGCCTGGAGCGCGTACATCGCGGTGCTGTCGGTCTGGATCGTGATGCAGAAGCGCGCGCCGGTGTCGACGATCAGCTGGATCCTCTCGCTGGCGCTCATTCCCTTCCTCGGCTTCTTCATCTATTACTTCCTCGGCCCGCAGCGGCTGGTCAAGCAGCGGCTCAAGCGCCTGCGCAGCCGCGCCAGCGCCCATGCGCCGGCCGACGTCGCCCTGCTGCGCGAGGCCCGGGAAAAGGCGCCGCCGGCGCTGCGGCAGCTGGCGGCCCTGGGCACGGCCACCTGCGGCCTGCCGGTTTCCAGCGCGACCGGGGTGGAGCTGCTCTCGGGGGGAGCGCGGACCTACGACGCCATCTTCGAAGCCATCCGCGAGGCCAAGCACCACGTCCACCTCGAGTACTACATCTACGAGCCTGACAAGATCGGTACGCAGCTGCGCGACCTGTTGATCGAGAAGGCGCGCGAGGGCGTGGAAGTTCGGCTGCTGATCGACGCCCTGGGTTCCAAGCGGGTGGGGCGCAAGTTCATGGCCCCGATGCGCGAGGCCGGCATCGAGGTGGCACTGTTCCACGACACCCGCATCGGCCGCCGCCTGCGGCCGGTGACCAACTACCGCACCCACCGCAAGATCGTGGTGTGCGACGGCAGGGTGGGCTTCACCGGCGGCGTGAACATCACCGACGAGGAAGACAAGCGCACCCGCCCCGACGCCTACCACGACGTGCACGTGCGCCTGGAAGGCAGCGTCGTGCGCTGGCTGCAGACCACCTTCCTGGAGGACTGGACCTATGCCAGCGGCGACGTGCCGCGCGACATCGACACCGCATTGACGCAGTTCCTGCCGCAGGTGGATGCCGGCGAGATCCCGGTGCAGATCGTCACCAGCGGGCCCGACAACCCGCTGGAGGCGATCCACCGCATGCACGTGGCCGCGATCAACACCTCGACCCAGCGCGCCTGGCTCACCACCCCGTACTTCGTGCCCGGCGAGGAGGCGATGATGGCGCTGACCAGCGCCGCGCTGCGCGGCGTGGACGTGCGGCTGCTGGTGCCGCGGCGCAGCGATTCGCTCGTCGTGAGCGCCGCAGCCCGCTCCTACTACCAGGAGCTGATGAGTGCCGGCGTGAAGGTGTGGGAGTACAAGGCGCGCATGCTGCATTCCAAGACGCTGGTGGTGGACGACAACTGCGCCATGATCGGCACCGCCAACTTCGACAACCGCAGCTTTCGCCTCAATTTCGAAGTGATGGCGGTGGTCTACGGCGCCGAACTGGCCAAGCCGCTGGCCGCCCAGTTCGAGACCGACCTGCATAGTTCGGCGGGCGTGCGCGGCTTGCGCAAGCAGGCCTTCCACCGGCGGCTGGCCGATTCTGTGGCGCGGCTGTTCTCGCCGCTGCTGTAGGGCCGCTCAGCCCTCGTAGCGGCGCTGCATCTCGCGCGCGACCACGTTCTCGGGCCGGCTGAGCGATCCGCCCAGCCACAGCTCCTTGACCTGCCCCTTCGCGTCGCGCACCCGCCGGACTTCCTCGCCGAAGGTGGCATAGCCGTTGGCCTGGGACATGACGGCGCGATCCTTGCCGGTGGGCGTGAGCTGCGTGGCGTCCGTGAACGGTGCTGCCAGGGCGGGGCCAACCGCCAGTACGTGGTCGCCCATGGGCACCAGGTCGGTTGCGCCCCAGAGGTTCCACCAGCGGCCGGTCCAGTCGCGGGTGCGGGCCGTGGGCGCGCCGTGCCTGTCGAAGGTCTGCAGCACCTGCAGGATGCCGTCGACCCAGGGCCAGGTGAAGGCATCGAGCGAATTGGCCAGGAGCGAGATGGCGATCTCCTGCTGCGGCAGCACGAGGCTGCGGGAGACGAAGCCCTGCAGCCCGCCGGTGTGGCCCAGCCAGTCCCAGCCCTGGTAGCTGCCGTGCATCACGCCCAGGCCATACCAGGACGGCGTGCTGCTGTGCGGCACCTGCGCATGGCGCCGCATCAGTTCGCGGCGGCTGTCCACGGACAGCAGGCTCTTCTTCGCCGTGGGCAGCAGTTGCGCGTAGAAGCGCGCGACATCGCCTGCCGTGCTGACGAAGCCCCCTGCCGGCGCGATGGCGCGCGTCTCGTTGTCACCGGGAATCACGACGCGCCTGCCCAGCAGCAGGCGGCCCGAATGACCCGCGGCCAGGCCCGTGCGCTTGCCAGGCAGCCGGTCGGGCAGCGTATGTTCGAGGCCCGCGGGCGCGACGACCTCTCGCGCCATCCAGTCGACGTAGCGCTGGCCGGTGACCGCCTCGATTACCAGGCCGAGCAGGCCGAAGCCGTGGTTGGAGTACTTGAAGCGCGTGTTGGGCGTGATCGCGAGGCCCCGGGCCAGGTCCTGCAGGAGCTGCTCGCGGTCGAGGTAGGGATGGCGGTCCTGGAACTGCCCGGCGTCCGGGCCGTCGCGGGACACGCCCGCACTGTGCGACAGCAATTGGGACAGGCGCACCTTGGCCACGTCCGCGTGCAGCCCCTTGACGTGGCGTCCTGCCGGATCGTCCAGCCCGAGCAGGCCTTGCTCGCGCAGCTTCAGGATGCCCACGGCGGTGAAGGTCTTGGAATGCGAGGCGATGCGCAGCTGGTGCTGCGCCGTCATCGGTGTCTTCTTGAGAATGTCCGCCTCGCCGAGGCCGAGCTCGAGCACGATGCGCTGCCTGTGGGTGACGGCGAGCGTCAAGCCGGGGCGCTCGAGCACCCGCAACTGGAACGCGAGCCAGCTCTCGATGTAGCGAAGGGCAGCCTGCAGCGCCTTGGGATCCATGACGTGTATTCCTCTTGGTTCTTCGTTCTTGTCCGGGCGCTGCGCAGGCCGGCTGCGCTCGCTCGGCTATTCTTGCAGACCGGCCGATCCGGGCTTTCCCTTCCAGCGTATGCCTTCTTCCCCCGCTCTCACCTTCTTCTGGCACGACTACGAGACCTTCGGCGTCAACCCGAGGCGCGATCGACCGGCCCAGTTCGCCGGCATCCGCACCGACGCCGAACTCAACGAGATCGGCGAGCCCCTGATGATCTATTGCCAGCCGGCACCGGACTACCTGCCCGATCCGGGCTCCTGCCTGCTCACCGGCATCACGCCGCAGCTGTGCCTGGAGCGCGGCCTGCCCGAGCACCAGTTCGCCGCGCGCATCGAGCGCGAACTGGCGCAGCCCGGCACCATCGGGGTTGGCTACAACACCATCCGCTTCGACGATGAAGTCACGCGCTTCATGTTCTGGCGCAACCTGATGGACCCCTATGCGCGCGAGTGGCAGAACGACAGCGGCCGCTGGGACCTGCTGGACGTGGTGCGCCTGACCTACGCGCTGCGGCCCGACGGCATCGAATGGCCGCGCAAGGAGGACGGCTCGCCCAGCTTCAAGCTGGAAGACCTCACCCGCGCGAATGGCCTGGTGCACGAGGCCGCGCACGACGCGCTCTCGGACGTGCGCGCCACCATCGCCCTGGCCCGGCTCATCCGCGCGCGGCAGCCCAAGCTCTTCGACTTCGCCTTCGCGCTGCGCAAAAAGGAGCGCGTGGCCGCGGAACTCGGCCTGCCCGCGGTGCTGGGCAGCACGCGGCCCTTCCTGCACGTGTCGGGCATGTTCCCCGCCGACCGCGGCTGCCTGGCCGTCATGTGGCCGCTGGCCAGCCACCCCAGCAACCGCAACGAACTGCTGGCCTGGGACCTGTCGCAGGATCCTTCCGAGCTCGCCACCCTGGACGCCGCCGCCATCCGCGAGCGCCTCTTCACCCGCAGCGCCGACCTGCCCGAAGGCGTGACGCGCCTGCCCATCAAGAGCGTGCACCTCAACAAGTCGCCCATGGTCGTGGGCAACCTGCGCACGCTCAGCGACGCAATGGCGCAGCGCTGGAAGATCGACATGCAGCAGGCCATGCGCCATGCCGAGCTGGCGACGCAGCTGCCCGACATGAGTGCGATCTGGCCCGAGGTCTTCGCGCGGCCGAAGGAGGCGAGCCTGGACGTCGACGAAGACCTGTACGGCGGCTTCGTCGGCAACGACGATCGCCGCCGCCTGGAGCGCCTGCGCGGGCTGCCGCCGACGGAACTGGCCCGCTCGCGCAGCGGCTTCGACGATCCGCGCCTGGAAGAGCTGGTGTTCCGCTACCGCGCGCGCAACTTCCTCGAGACCCTGTCGCCCGAGGATGCGGAGCGCTGGTTGGCGCACCGCATCGGGCGCCTGGTGGAAGGCGAGGGCGGCGCCCGCAACGTCGACGCCTACTTCGCGCAGATCGACGAGCTTGCACAGGCGGCCCAGGACGAGCGCGCCGAGGAACTGCTCTCGCAGCTCTACGACTACGCCGAGGCCATCACGCCGTCGGAATGACGCGGGCCGGCCGGGCGGCAGGCTACTTCTTGTCGCGGTTCTGCGGCAGGTCCTTGACGGCCGCCAGCATCTTCTCGACGTGCTTGAAGGGATTCAGGCTCTGGTAGAAGTACGCCACCTTGCCGTCGGGCGCCACCACGTAGGAAATGCGGTTGGCGTAGTCGGGGCGGGTCTGCATCAGGGCGTCGAAGCCCTTGCTGATGTCCTTGCCGGCGTCCGAGGCCACCGGGAACTTGCCCTGGCAGGTCTGGCTGGAGAACTTCGAGAGCGTGTCCATGTCGTCGGTGGAGACGCCGATCACCGTGGTTCCCAAGGCCTTGAACTGGTCGATGGCCTCGGCGAAGGCGTGCGCCTCGATCGAGCAGGCGGTCGAGAAGGCTGCCGGAAAGAAATAAACCACCACTGGCCCCTTGGCCAATTCCGATGCGAGCGAATAGGTGAAAGGCTTGCCGTCCAGCGCCGCGGGCGCGCTGAACTTGGGCGCCGATTCTCCGATGTCCAATGCGGCATGGACTGGCGGGACGGCCAGAAATGCGGGCATCATCGCCAGCGTCGCAAACAGCTTGTTGAATGAACGCGTCATGGTCAGAGTCTCGCAGAGGATCGGCGGCATCTTATTCGGATGGCAGGCGCCGCGCATGGGCTTGGCGTTGACATCCCCCTGGCTTGCGCGGTTGCTTGCCGTGCTGGCGACGGGCCTGCTGCTGGCGGGCTGCGGCAGCCTGCCGCCGCGTGAAAAGGTGGCCGCGCCCACGCTGGCGCTGCCCATCGACCCGAACACCGCCCTGGCGAGGATCGTGCAGGCCTCCAGTCCGCCCGACGAGCACAGCGGCTTTCGCCTGATGCCCCTGGGCGTGTATTCCCTGGACGCGCGCATCGAGCTGGCCAAGCGGGCGCAGCGCTCGCTGGACGTGCAGTACTACGTCATCGGCAACGACGGCACCGGCCGCCTGTTGCTGCGGCACCTCAAGGAGGCGGCGCTGCGCGGGGTCAAGGTGCGGCTGCTGGTGGACGACCTCTACACCGCGACCAGCCAGGAGCTGCTGTCGGCGCTGGATGCCACGCCCAACGTCGAGGTGCGTCTTTTCAACCCCTTCTGCTGCGGCCGCGACGGGCTGGTGAGCCGCTTCGCCTCGTCGCCTTTCGAGATCGCGCGCCTGAACCATCGCATGCACAACAAGCTGTTCATCGCGGACGGCGTGATGGGCGTGGCGGGCGGGCGCAATATCGCCGACGAATACTTCACCCTCAACCCCGCGCAGAACTTCGTCGACATGGACGCGTTCTTCATGGGCAAGGTGGTGCAGCAGCTCGAAGGCATCTTCGACGACTACTGGAACAGCGAGGAGGTCTATCCGCTCGCCAGCATCGTGGCGCCTCGCGCCGGCCGGATGGCGATGGCGCGCGACTTCGACGAGCAGGTGAACATGGCGGCGCCGGCGCCCAAGGTGATCCTGCCCCCCACCGACGTGCTGGGCTACGGCCCGATCGGCGAGGAGCTGGACGCCGGCCGCATCGGCATGATCTGGGGCAAGGCCAACGCGGTGGCCGATCCGCCCGCCAAGCTGCGCTCGATGACCGAGGACGAGGCCTTCGCCACCAGCGTCACGGCCCGCGTCTGGGCGCAGCTGATGGACGCCAAGAGCGAGGTCTACATGACCTCGCCCTACCTGGTGCCGGGCGAGCGCGGCATGGAGGCCTTCGAGGCGCTTTGCAAGCGCAACGTGAAGGTGACGCTGCTGACGAACTCGTTGGCGGCCAACGACGAGCCGCTGGTGCATGGCGGCTACGTGCGCTACCGCGAGCGCATGCTCAAGGCCGGCGTGGATCTGTACGAGCTGAGCCCGCAGCGAACCACCAGCAACAAGCGCCTGGGCGTGTTCGGCAACTCGCTGGGCCGGCTGCATGCGAAGACCGCAGTGGTGGACCGCGAGAAGGTGCTGCTGGGCTCGGTCAACCTCGATCCCCGCTCGGCCACCTCGAACACCGAGCTGGGCATCATGGTCGAGAGCCCGCAGCTCGCGCGCGAGCTGCTGCGGGTGATCAACATCAGCAAGCTGGAAAGCGCCTACCGCCTGCGCCTGGTGGCCGAGCGCGACGAGATCGAGTGGCTCACCATGGACGAGGACAAGGAGATCATCCTGTACTTCGAGCCCGAGTCCACCTGGAGCCAGCGCCTGTACAACCGGCTGCTCAGCCCGCTGGTGCCCGAGGACCTGCTCTAGGACGCAGCGCCCGGCGCAAATTGCGCCGGATCGTAGAAGAACTCCTCCTGGGCGATGCGCTCGCCCTCCCAGCGCTGCCAGGCGAGTTCCTCCATGCGCCGGGTGCGGCCGTCGGTTCCGGTGAAGACGAAGATCCAGCGGATGACCACGTGGTCGCCGTTGACGAAGACGGGGCGCACGCAGGTCGATTCCACATGTGCAGTGCGGGCGAGCACGGCCTTCTCGTGCGCCACCAGCACGTCGCGGCCGCGCCGCGGCACGGCCTGGTTCTCGCGCATGGTGGCGGCCTCGGTGTAGTAGTCCTCGATGGCCTGCGCATGCGCGCCGCGCTCGACCGCGGCGATGAAGGCCTCGAGCGTGGCGTTGCTTGGCATGGCGCCGGCTGCTGCTACTTGGCGGCCGTGACCGTCGCAGCCGGCGCGACCGCGGTCGGCGCAATCACCGCCGCAGGTTGCGAGGCCGCTGCCTTCGTCTCGGCGCCATGGAACTGCACCACCAGCGGCACGATGAGCAGCGCGACGATGTTGATGATCTTGATCAGCGGATTGACGGCGGGGCCGGCGGTGTCCTTGTAGGGGTCGCCCACGGTGTCGCCGGTGACGGCGGCCTTGTGCGCCTCGCTGCCCTTGCCGCCGAAGTTGCCGTCCTCGATGTACTTCTTGGCGTTGTCCCAGGCGCCGCCGCCGGTGCACATGGAGATGGCGACGAACAGGCCCGTGACGATGGTGCCCATCAGCAGGCCGCCCAGCGCCTTGGGCCCCAGCAGCAGGCCCACGATGATCGGCACCAGCACCGGCAGCAGCGAGGGGATCATCATCTCCTTGATGGCGGCGCCGGTCAGCATGCCCACCGCGCGGCCGTACTCGGGCTTGGACGTGCCTTCCATGATGCCCGGGATGTCGCGGAACTGGCGGCGCACTTCCTCCACCACCGAGCCCGCGGCGCGGCCCACGGCCTCCATGGCCATCGCGCCGAAGAGATAGGGGATCAGGCCGCCGATGAACAGGCCCACGATCACCATCGGGTCGGACAGGTTGAAGCTGATCTCGCGGCCGTAGCTTTCCAGCTTGTGGGTGTAGTCGGCAAAGAGCACCAGCGCGGCCAGGCCTGCCGAGCCGATGGCATAGCCCTTGGTCACCGCCTTGGTGGTGTTGCCCACGGCATCCAGCGGGTCGGTGATGTCGCGAACGGAGGAGGGCAGTTCGCTCATCTCGGCGATGCCGCCGGCGTTGTCGGTGATGGGGCCGTAGGCGTCCAGGGCCACCACGATGCCGGCCATGCTCAGCATGGAGGTGGCGGCCACCGCGATGCCGAAGAGGCCGGCCAGCGAGTACGAGGCGATGATGGCGATGCACACGAAGATCACCGGCCAGGCGGTGGAACGCATCGACACGCCAAGGCCCGCGATGATGTTGGTGCCGTGGCCGGTGGTCGAGGCCTGCGCCACGTGGCGCACCGGCTTGTACTGGGTGCCGGTGTAGTACTCGGTGACCCACACCAGCACGCCGGTCAGCACCAGGCCGACCACGCAGGCGCCGAACAGGCGCATCTGGCTGCCGGCCGCGATGATGGCGTTGTCCGGAATCAGCCACTGCGTGACGAACCAGAAGGCGATCAGCGACAGGATGCCCGCCACCGCCAGGCCCTTGTAGAGCGCCGGCATCACGTTGGTCATGCCCGGCGAGGCCTTCACGAAGAAGCAGCCGATGATCGAGGCGACGATGGACACCGCGCCCAGGGCCAGCGGATACATCACCGCATTCATCGGCGCGGCCGTGACCATCAGGGCGCCCAGCACCATGGTGGCGATGATGGTCACCGCGTAGGTCTCGAACAGGTCGGCCGCCATGCCGGCGCAGTCGCCCACGTTGTCGCCCACGTTGTCGGCGATCACCGCGGGGTTGCGCGGGTCGTCTTCCGGAATGCCGGCCTCGACCTTGCCGACCAGGTCCGCGCCCACGTCGGCGCCCTTGGTGAAGATGCCGCCACCGAGGCGGGCGAAGATGGAGATCAGCGAGGAGCCGAAGGCAAAGCCGATCAGCGGATCGAGCAGCTTGGCCAGGCTCTTGTCCGGCGTGAGCTGGCCGTTGCCCACCAGGAACCAGAAAAAGGCGGTCACGCCCAGCAGCCCCAGCCCCACCACCAGCATGCCGGTGATGGCGCCGCCGCGGAAGGCCACGTCCAGTGCCGGGCCGATGCCTTGCGTGGCGGCCTGGGCGGTGCGCACGTTGGCGCGCACCGACACGTTCATGCCGATGAAGCCGCAGGCGCCCGAGAGGACGGCGCCCACCACGAAGCCCACGGCCGTGGTCAGGTGCAGGAAGACGCCGATCAGGACGGCGAGAACCACGCCGACGATCGCGATGGTGCGGTATTGCTTGGCCAGGTAGGCCGCCGCGCCGGTCTGGATCGCTGCCGCGATCTCCTGCATGCGTGCGTTGCCGGGGTCTTTGGAAAGAATCCAACTGCGGGCCCACACGCCATAGGCGACGGCCAGAAGGCCGCACACGATGGCGAGGATGAGAGGGGTGTTGCCAGTCATGCCTTGCTTCTCCAGAAAGTTCGTTGTGACTTGTGGAGACGAAGGCTCGTGTACCGGTGCGCAACGCGATCGGGTCATTAGCCTTCGCCGCGTTGCTTCCTCGATGCCGCCCGCTGCCTGTGAAAAGACCGGACGGCCGATTGGCCAACGAGCCCAATTTACAGGCAAAAGACACAAATGGTGTGAAGGCCGCGTGACGTGGAAAGCTAAACTTGGGGTTTGTCCGCATCTCCCTAGAACTTTCCACTCACCGAAAAAAGACATGGCCTTCGACAAAGTCTCCCCCGGCAAGCAGTTGCCCGACAACTTCAACGTGGTCATCGAGATCCCGATGAACGCCGACCCCATCAAGTACGAGGTGGACAAGGAATCGGGCGCGATCTTCGTCGACCGCTTCATGACCACGGCCATGTACTACCCGGCCAACTACGGCTACGTGCCGCAGACCCTGTCGGGCGACGGCGACCCGGTGGACGTGCTGGTCATCACCCCCTATCCGCTGCACCCCGGCGTGGTGGTGCCCTGCCGCCCCCTGGGCATCCTCATGATGGAAGACGAGGCCGGCGTGGACGGCAAGGTGCTGGCCGTGCCCACCGACAAGGTGCTGCCCATCTACAGCCACTGGAAGTCGGTGGAGGACGTGAACCAGATGCGCCTGAAGGCCATCAGCCACTTCTTCGAGCACTACAAGGACCTGGAAGCCGGCAAGTGGGTCAAGGTGCTGGGCTGGAAGGGCATCGACGAAGCCCGCAAGGAAATCCTGGACGGCGTCGCTGCCTACAAGAAGTAAGTTTCCTGTCCCGCCAGGAACGCCTCGCCGCCCTCGGGCCGCGAGGCGTTTTTTGTTGTGCCGCTGGCTAGGGCCCGTGCCGGAAGGGCGTTCGCTCGCCCAGGTGCTCGAGGTAGTTGTCGATGCCCGCGCCCTCGCGCTCGAGGAAGCGCTCGACCGCGTCGGCGAAGGCCGGGTGGGCCAGCCAGTGCGCGCTGGTGGTGCGCACCGGCATCAGTGCGCGCGCCATCTTGTGCTCGCCCTGGGCGCCGCCTTCGAAGCGGGACACGCCGTGCTCGATGCACCACTGCAGCGGCTGGTAGTAGCAGGCCTCGAAATGCAGGCAGTCCACACGCTCCAGCGCGCCCCAGTAGCGGCCATAGGCGGCCTCGGGCACGCCGCTTGCCGGGGCGTCGTGCGACAGGGCGATCAGGCTGCTCGCGATCGGGCGGCCTTCACGCTCGGCGATGAACAGCAGCCAGGACTGCGGCATCGCGCGAGCCGTCGTCCGGAAGAAATCGGGCGTGAGATAGGGCGGGTTGCCGTGCTCGCGATAGGTGCGTGCGTAGCAGCGGTAGAAGAAGTCCCAGTCGTGCGCGGTGATGTCGCTGCCGCGCGCCCATCGGAAGCTCACGCCGGCGTCGTGCACCTTGCGGCGCTCCTGCCGGATCTTCTTGCGCTTGTCGTGCGCGAGGCTGGCAAGGAAGGCGTCGAAGTCGGTCCAGCCCTGGTTGAGCCAGTGGAACTGCACGGTGTGCCGCAGCATCATCCCTGCCTCGACGCAGGCCGCCACATCTTCGTCGGCACCGAAGAGCAGGTGCAGGGACGAGAGTTCCTGCTCGCCGCACCAGGCCAGCAGCGCCTGCACCAGCAGCGCGCGGCTTTCGGCGTCGCGCGCCAGCAGGCGCGAGCCGGGCACCGGCGTGAAGGGCACGGCCACCAGGGCCTTGGGGTAGTAGGCCAGGCCGTGCTCCTGGTACGCGTTGGCCCAGGCCCAGTCGAAGACGTACTCCCCGTAGGAATGATCCTTGAGATAGAGCGGGCAGGCTGCGATCAGGTCCTTGCCGCGCCACAGCGTGAAGAAGCGCGGCGCCCAGCCGCTCGCACCGGTGGCGCTGCCGCTGTCATGCAGCGCTGCGAGGTAGGCATGTCGCATGAACGGAGAAGGCGCCGGCTGCATTGCCAGCAGCGCGTCCCAGGCGCCCGCGTCGATGTCCGCGGGAGTGCCGTGCACCCGTGCCAGGAGTTCGCCGCCCTTGGCCATGCTCAGTTGCGGCGGCTGCCCAGGCGCTCAGCAATGTAGATGCCGCCCAGCACCATGGCCAGTGCCACGCCGTGGTAGAGCGAGATCGGCTCGCCCAGCACCAGCAGGGCCAGCAGGGGCCCGAAGATCGGCACCAGGTTGAGGAACACGCCGGCGCGTGCCGGACCGATCATGCCCACCGCCTGGATGAAGGTCACCTGCGAGACGAAGGAGGGCAGCAGCCCGACGAAGGCGATCAGCGCCCAGCCCATGGGCGTCGGCGCGATGAACTGGCCCATGGCCACCTCGGTGGCCACCAGCGGCAGCGAGACCAGGCAGGCCACCAGGGCGGTGGCCGCGAAGAAGACGATGGCCGGCACGTCCGGCCGCTTGCGCAGGCCCAGCGTATAGCCCGCGTAGAGCAGGCAGGCCACGATCATCCAGACATCGCCCTCGTTGAAGTCGAGGCGGGCCAATTGGTCGAGGTGGCCGTGCGAGGCCACCACCGCGATGCCTGCGAGCGTGAGCAGCACGCCGAACCATTGCAGCACGCCCACCCGCGTCGAGAAGAAGAACACGCTCCCGATCAGCACCAGCACGGGGATCGCACCCTGCAGGATCGCGATGTTGATCGCGGTGGTGTGGTGCGCGGCCGCGTAGAAGAGGGCGTTGAATCCGGTGAAGCCCAGCGCGCCCATCAGCGCGATGGCGCGCCAGTGCGGCACCAGGGCGCGCCAGTGCGCCCGGATCGGTCCGCGCGCGAACAGCGCCAGCGCCAGGCAGGAGATGCCCCAGCGCATGAAGGTCATGAACATGGGCGACACATGGCCGACCGCCAGTCGCGCCGCGACCGCATTCGCACCCCAGATGAGCGTGGTGAACACCAGCAGCAGGTAGGCCTGGCTGGCGGGGCGAAGGGCCTGGGAATCGGTGAGGCTGGGGGAGGCGGAGGGACCGGTGGGCATCGTCGCGAAGCGTAGCAGTCCGGGCGTGATCGTGCCGGCCAAGCCCGCGCAAGGCCTTGGGCCGCGGGGCGAATGACATAATCGTTGCAGCCTCGACTTCTCCGCTCTATGACTCTCAAGATTGCCATCGCGCAACTCAATTTCGTGGTGGGTGATCTGGCCGGCAACGCCCGCCGGATCATCGACGCGGCACGCACGGCCCATGCGCAAGGCGCACGCCTGCTGCTGACGCCGGAGCTCTCGATCTGCGGCTACGCGGCCGAGGATCTCTTCCTGCGCCCGGCCTTCATCGCCGGCTGCGACGCGGCTGTTCAGTCCGTGGCGCACGAACTGGCCACCCTGGAAGACATGACCGTCGTCGTCGGCCATCCCAGCGGCCACAGCCTGCGAGGCCGCTCGGTGTCCGTGCAACTGCGGCACAACGCGGCCAGCGTGATCCGCGGCGGCCGCGTGCTGGAGACCTACGCCAAGCGCGAGCTGCCCAACTACCAGGTCTTCGACGAGCGGCGCTACTTCACGCCCGGCGAAGGCAGCTGCGTGATCGAGGTGGAAGGCATTTCGGTGGGCCTGCTGATCTGCGAGGACGCCTGGTTCGATGCGCCCGCGGAACTCGCGCGGCAGTCCGGCGCCGAAGTGCTGGCCGTCATCAACGCCTCGCCCTACCACGTGGGCAAGGAGGGCGAGCGGGTCGAGCGCATGGCCGAGCGCGCGCGCGCCATCGGCCTGCCACTGGTCTACGCCCACCTGGTGGGCGGGCAGGACGAGGTGGTGTTCGACGGCGCATCCTTCGCCCTGCAGGCCGATGGCACCGCGGCGGCGCAGGCGTCGAGCTTCAAGGAAGAGATCGCCTACGTGGAGCTTGCGCGGCAGGACGGTGCGGTGCGCGTCCTTGCACAGGCCGTGCCGCCGCCTCGTTCGGCGCCGGCCCAACTTTGGGACGCCCTGGTGCTGGGCGTGCGCGACTACATCGGCAAGAACGGCTTCCCGGGCGCCATCCTGGGCCTCTCGGGCGGCATCGATTCTGCGCTGGTGCTCGCCATCGCGGTGGATGCGCTGGGCAAGGACAAGGTCCGCGCCGTGATGATGCCGTCTCCCTACACGGCGGACATCAGCTGGATCGACGCGCGCGAGATGGCCAACCGCCTGGGCGTGCGCTACGACGAGATCTCCATCAAGGACACCTTCGAGTCCTTCAGGGCTACGCTGGCCGAGGAGTTCAAGGGCCTGGCCGAGGACGCCACCGAGGAGAACATCCAGGCGCGCATCCGCGGAACGCTGCTGATGGCGCTGTCGAACAAGTTCGGCTCCATCGTGCTGACCACCGGCAACAAGAGCGAGATGGCCACCGGCTACTGCACGCTGTACGGCGACATGGCGGGCGGCTTCGCGGTCATCAAGGACCTGCTCAAGACCACCGTGTTCGAACTGGCGCGCTGGCGCAACGCCAACGACCCGTACGGCACCGGCGCTGCCCCCATTCCCGAGCGAATCATCACCCGGCCCCCGAGCGCGGAGCTGCGCCCCGACCAGACCGACCAGGACAGCCTGCCGCCCTACGACATCCTCGACGGCATCCTGGCGCGCTATATGCAAGACGACGAGAGCGTCGACGCGATCATTGCCGCAGGCTACGAGCGCAGCGTGGTCGAGCGCGTGGTGCGCCTGATCAAGATCAACGAGTACAAGCGCCGCCAGGCGCCCGTCGGGATCCGGGTCACCCACCGCAGCTTCGGCAAGGATTGGCGTTACCCTATCACCAGCAAGTTCAACGAAACCGCCGGGAGCACACGGAAATGAAGCAGATCACCGCCATCGTCAAACCCTTCAAGCTCGACGACGTGCGCGAGGCCCTCGCCGAGGTCGGCGTCACCGGCCTCACGGTCACCGAAGTCAAGGGCTTCGGCCGTCAGAAGGGCCATACCGAGCTCTACCGCGGCGCGGAGTACGTGGTCGACTTCCTGCCCAAGATGAAGATCGAGGTGGTCGTCAACGAAGGCGACGTGGAGCGCTGCGTGGACGCCATCGTGGGCGCCGCACGCACCGGCAAGATCGGCGACGGCAAGATCTTCGTCACCAATGTGGAGCGCGTGGTGCGTATCCGCACCGGCGAGGAGAACGAGAGCGCCGTCTGAGGCGCCTGCGATTTCGCGCTAGATGTTCTCGGCCAGCCGGTCGTCCTGCGCATGCTGCGGGACTTCGGCCCGCAAAGCCGCCAGCAGTTCGGCCGGCTCGGTCCCGGTGCGAATGAGCTCCATCTGCCACTCGCCCATGAAGCCGTCACGAACGCTGTGGCGCAGGAATTCGAGCATGGCGTCGTAGTAGCCGGAGGCGTTCAGCAGGCCCACCGGCTTGTCGTGGTAGCCGAGCTGGCGCCAGGTCCAGATCTCGAACAGTTCCTCGAAGGTGCCGATGCCGCCCGGCAGGGCGAGAAAGGCATCGGAGCGGTGCGCCATCAGCGCCTTGCGCTCGTGCATGGTGTCGACCACGTGCAGCTCGTCGCACAGGGGGTTGGCCAGTTCCTTGTCCACCAGCGCCTTGGGGATCACGCCGACCACCCGGCCGCCGGCCTTGCGCGTGGCTTCGGCCACCAGGCCCATGAGGCCGGTGCGTCCGCCGCCATACACCAGCTGGCCGCGCTGCCTGCCGATCCACTCGCCGACGGCCTGGGCGGCCTGGGCGAATTCGGGACGGGCTCCCGGGCGGGAGCCGCAATAGACGCAGATGGAGAACGGATGGGAGAGGGGAGAAGTCATCCCCTGATCATGCCGCTTTCAAACGAAGAATCTGTGCCAAAGAGCAGCCACCCAGATGCCGCCGGCGAGCAGCAGCGCGATCAGCACCGCGGCGCTGCCGGTGTCCTTGGCGCGCTTGGACAGGTCGTGCCATTCGGGGCCGATGCGGTCGATGGCGGATTCGACCGCCGTGTTGAGCAGTTCCACGATCATCACCAGCAGCAGGCTGCCCGCCAGCGCGGCCACCTCCAGCCAGTTGCGCCCCAGCCAGAAGGCCAGCGGCACCAGGACGATCGCCAGGATTGCTTCCTGTCGGAAGGCGGTCTCGCCCCACCCGGCGCGCAGGCCGTTGAAGGAGATGAGCATGGCATGCCAGATCCGGCTGAAGCCGCGGCGGCCCAGCTGGGTGTTGGCGGCCACCAGGGGGCGCTTGTCAGTCATGCCGCGCATTGTCTGCGCGGATCAGCCGGGTTCCGGCCAGCGCGTCGTGCCAGAACTGGCCTTGGGGGTGAAAGCGCGACAGGATGGCCCAGACGGCGACCCAGCCGAAGACGATCACCGTGGCCTCGCCGGCCCCCACCTTGAACAGCGACAGGCCCGCCAGCGGCGGCAGGAACCACAGCCAGCTCAGCAGGTAGCGCCAGAGCGCGCGCGGCTGGCTGATTGCGCGCCCGGCCCGGTCCACCACGCGGATGCCCCATGTCTTCATCGCCAGTGTCTGGCCGCGGGACCAGAACCAGGTGAAGTACACGCCCAGCACGATGAACAGGAAGGCCTGCAGCATGGGATGGCGGCTGCTGTCGATCCCGTTGCGCATCTGGGTGAGGGTGCTGAACAGCCAGCCGGCGACGAAGACGACGGCAAACATCAGCATGCCCTCGTAGAGCCAGCAGGCCATGCGGCGCCAGAGGCCGGGTGCGATGAGGGGGAGAGGTGCCTGGGCGGGGGCCGGGCCGGGCCGGGCGTCGCGGTGGCTGGGCGACTCGGGAAGCGCGGAAGTCATCGAGGCAGGGGGATCCGGTTCAAGGAGCTTCCTGGAGCGGGGGCGCGGCGGGCGAGGGCGCCAGCGGTACGGGCGAAGGGGCGGGTACGACCGAAGGCGCCGGGGCGACCGGCACGGCGATCGCGGCGGGCGAGGAGGGGGCCAGCGTGGAGGTGACGGGGGACGGGGCTGCCGGCGCGGCAGGCGGCGCCAGCTGGATGCGCGCCGGGTAGGGGCTGCCTGCGGCCACGCTGGGAACGGGCGCGAGCTTCTGGGCCGGCACGGGCCGCACGGGGGCGGCGGCGCTGGGCGGGCGGCTGCCGGCCCGCTCGGCCAGCTTGCGCTTGTCCTCGTCGCTCAGCGCCTGGTAGGCCTCCCACTTGGCCTTGCGCTCGTCCTCGGGGGCCAGCCGCTTGACCTCGGCGAAGTTCAGGCGAGCGCGAGTGCGGTCCTGGGCGCTCAGGGCGGCCCATTCGGTCATCCGGCTGTGCAGCGTCTCCTGCTCGGCCGGGCTCATGGTGTCGAAATTCAGCGACAGGGCGATCCACTTGCGCTTTTGCGCCGGATGCAGCGTATTCCAGTGGGCGGCCAGCGGTGCCAGTGACTGCTGCTGCCCGGCAGTCAGTTCGGTCCAGAGGGGGCGGGTGCTGGCAGGCGCCTTGGCTGCGGGGCCGTTGGTCGAAGTGCTGGTGCCATTGCTCGACTTGCCGGCGGCCGGTGCCTGCGGCTGCGCCTGGGCCGCGGTCTGGCCGAGTGTCACGAGCGCAAGAAGGAGCAAGGCTCCCAGCGCGGCCTTGGCACGCGGGAAGGAGGCGGCGACGCAGGCGAGGCGGTCAGTGAGCAAGGCTGTCGTCACCCTTGAGGAACTGGGCGAAGCCCGGGTCGGTGTACGCGGCGGGGGGCAAGTCGCCGGTCAGGATGGCGGCATCGACCTCGGCCACCTCGCTGGCGCGGTTGTCGTCCTGCAGCACGCTGATGGCGACCAGGCCAGCCGCCAGCGCGATCAGCGGCACCGCGGAGGCGATTCGCGTCCACCAGCCGCCGCCCAGAGCCAGGCTGCCGCCTCGGTTGACCGAGGCGACCACCGGTGCAGCCTGCACCTGCACCAGCTTGCGGCGCGCGAGCGCCTGCTCACGTGCGGCGCGCAGGCGCTCGGAGATGTCGTGCGGCAGGCCGTCGTTGCCGGCCGACAGGCGGGCGGCAACCCGCGCGCCAAAGCGCGCTTCCAGGCCATCGGACCCGGCGCTGGGGATGGATGTACGAATCGTGCTCACAATTGGATTCCCTTGGCCTTGAGCGCGCGGCTCAGTGCGTGAACGGCGCGCGAACAATGGGTTTTGACGCTGCCCTCTGAACAGCCCATGGCGGCCGCCGTCTCGGCGACGTCCAGTTCCTCCCAGTAACGTAGCAGGAAGGCTTCGCGTTGACGGCCCGGCAGCGCCTGGATCTCGGATTCGATCTCACGCAGGATCTGGGCCCGCCGGGTGGTGTCCTCGGCGCTTTCCGCTTCCCGGGTGTCGGCAATGGGGGACAGGCTCTCGAGCAGGTCGAATTCGCCGTCCTCGTCCGCCGTCTCGAAGTCGCTGAGGTTCGAGAACAGGGCCCGGCGGGTCTTCTGGCGGCGGAACCAGTCCAGGGTGCAGTTGGACAGGATGCGCTGGAACAGCATCGGCAGTTCGTTGGCCGGCTTGTCGCCGTAGTGCTCGGCCAGCTTCATCATGCTGTCCTGCACGATGTCCAGGGCGGCCTCCTCGTCGCGCACGTGATACACCGAGCGCTTGAAGGCGCGTCGCTCCACACTCTTGAGGAAGTCGGAAAGTTCTTTTTCGGTGGCCAAACGAGGAAGGGGGCGCGGGGCGCTTCGTGGGGGTCTTGCCCTGTTTGCGGCCCGCTGGGCGACGGGCTCTTGTGCAGCGGCGGATTATGCCCCGGGGCGGTGCGCCGCGCGATGGCGGCGGGGCGGTTCGCGGCGTCTGTCATAATCCCGGCTGCAAGTCAAAAGGCAAACGGGTCCTAGTCCGGCGAAAACTCATTCGTCCATGGCTAGTGGCCTTAAGTCTCGACGCGGCCTCACAAGGGCTGGCGAAGGGGCACCGTAGGTTTTTCGTTCCCGAAAATCACACAGGTTCATCATCATGGAAATCTCCAAGGCGGAACTCTCCTCCGCAGCCGCCGCGTCCTCCGGGATGGGCGCACAAAGCGAAGAACTCATGGGCGCGGAAGTGCTGGTCAAGGCACTCCAGGCAGAAGACGTCAAGTTCGTCTGGGGCTATCCCGGCGGCGCCGTGCTCTACATCTACGACGCGTTCTACAAGCAGGACACCATCCAGCACGTGCTGGTGCGCCACGAGCAGGCGGCCGTGCATGCGGCCGACGGCTATGCGCGCGCCACCGGTGAAGTGGGCGTGGCCCTGGTCACCTCCGGCCCCGGCCTGACCAACGCGGTCACCGGCATCGCGACGGCCTACATGGACTCGATCCCGATGGTGATCATCTCGGGCCAGGTGCCGACCCCGGCCATCGGCCTGGACGCCTTCCAGGAATGCGACACCGTCGGCATCACCCGGCCGGTCGTCAAGCACAACTTCCTCGTCAAGGACCCCAAGGACCTGGCGATGACTATGAAGAAGGCCTTCCACATCGCACGCACCGGCCGTCCCGGCCCCGTGGTGGTGGACGTGCCCAAGGACGTCTCCTTCAAGAAGATCGCCTACACCGGCTATCCCGAGAAGGTGGAGATGCGCTCGTACAACCCGGTGCGCAAGGGCCACGGCGGCCAGATCCGCAAGGCGCTGCAACTGCTGCTTGCGGCCAAGCGGCCGTACATCTACAGCGGCGGCGGCGTGCTGCTGGGCAATGCCACGCAGGAGCTGCGCACGCTGGTGGACATGCTGGGCTACCCGGTCACCAACACGCTGATGGGCCTGGGCGCCTACCCGGCGAGCGACCGCAAGTTCCTGGGCATGCTGGGCATGCACGGCACGCTGGAGGCCAACCAGGCCATGCAGAACTGCGACGTGCTGCTGGCCGTGGGCGCGCGCTTCGACGACCGCGTGATCGGCAACCCCAAGCACTTCGCGCAGAACGAACGCAAGATCATCCACGTCGACATCGACCCCTCGAGCATCTCGAAGCGCGTGAAGGTCGACATCCCGATCGTGGGCGACGTGAAGGACGTGCTGACCGAGCTGATCGCCATGATCCGCGAGAGCGACACGCGTCCCGACGAGCAGGCGCTGTCCGGCTGGTGGAAGGCCATCGAGGGCTGGCGCAGCCGCGACTGCATGAAGTACGACCGCGAGAACACCGAGGTCATCAAGCCGCAGCGCGTGGTCGAGACGCTGTGGAACATGACCAAGGACAGCGACGCGTACATCACCTCCGACGTGGGACAGCACCAGATGTGGGCCGCGCAGTACTACCGCTTCGACGAGCCGCGCCGCTGGATCAACTCCGGCGGCCTGGGCACCATGGGCGTGGGCATTCCCTACGCCATGGGCATCAAGCTGGCCAAGCCCGATTCGGAAGTGTTCTGCATCACCGGCGAGGGCTCGGTGCAGATGTGCATCCAGGAGCTGTCCACCTGCCTGCAGTACAACACCCCGATCAAGATCGTCTCTCTGAACAACCGCTACCTGGGCATGGTGCGCCAGTGGCAGGAGATCGAGTACTCCGGCCGCTACAGCCACAGCTACATGGATGCGCTGCCCAACTTCGTGAAGCTGGCCGAGGCCTATGGCCACGTCGGCATGCTGATCGAGCGCCCGCAGGACGTCGAGCCGGCGCTGCGCGAGGCACGCAAGCTCAAGGACCGCACCGTGTTCATGGACTTCCGTACCGACCCCACCGAGAACGTGTTCCCGATGGTGCAGGCGGGCAAGGGCATCACCGAGATGCTGATGGGGTCCGAAGACCTTTGAGACGACGGCCGGTGGATTCCGGCCCAATGATCAACCAACTCTGACGAATCTATTGCCCGCCGAGCCTGCGCATTACCGTGCGCAGGGGAGGGCGGCGAAAAGAGGAGTCACGCAAACATGAAGCACATCATCGCTGTCCTGCTGGAAAACGAGCCCGGCGCTCTTTCCCGTGTGGTGGGCCTGTTCTCGGCCCGCGGCTACAACATCGAATCGCTCACCGTCGCGCCGACGGAAGACCCGAGCCTTTCGCGCATGACGATCCAGACCACCGGCTCCGACGACGTCATCGAGCAGATCACCAAGCACCTGAACCGCCTCATCGAGGTCGTGAAGGTGGTCGACCTCACCGAGGGCGCCTACACCGAGCGCGAGCTCATGATGGTGAAGGTGCGCGCGGTGGGCAAGGAGCGCGAGGAGATGAAGCGCATGGCCGACATCTTCCGCGGCCGCATCATCGACGTGACCGACAAGAGCTACACCATCGAACTCACTGGCGACATGGGCAAGAACGACGCGTTCCTGGACGCGATCGAGCGCAGCGCCATCCTGGAAACCGTGCGCACCGGGCCGAGCGGCATCGGCCGCGGCGAGCGCATCCTGCGCGTCTGAGGCAATCACGCCAAACAAGCAACCGAACCGAATCTACGAAGGAGCAATCATGAAGGTTTATTACGACAAGGACGCGGACCTGAGCCTGATCAAGGGCAAGACCGTCGCGATCATCGGCTACGGCTCGCAGGGCCATGCACACGCGCAGAACCTGAACGACAGCGGCGTGAAGGTCGTGGTCGGCCTGCGCAAGGGTGGCGCTTCCTGGCCCAAGGTCGAGAAGGCCGGCCTGAAGGTCGCCGAAGTGGCCGATGCCGTGAAGCAGGCCGACGTCGTCATGATCCTGCTGCCCGACGAGCAGATCGCCAGCGTCTACAAGAACGACGTGGCCCCCAACATCAAGGAAGGCGCCTCGCTGGTCTTCGCCCACGGCTTCAACGTGCACTACGGCTTCGTGCAGCCGCGCGCCGACCTGGACGTGTGGATGGTCGCTCCCAAGGCCCCCGGCCACACCGTGCGCAGCACCTACAGCCAGGGTGGCGGCGTGCCCCACCTTGTGGCCGTGCACCAGGACAAGAGCGGCAAGGCCCGTGACCTGGCCCTTTCCTACGCCACCGCCAACGGCGGCGGCAAGGCCGGCATCATCGAGACCAATTTCCGCGAAGAGACCGAGACCGACCTGTTCGGCGAGCAGGCCGTTCTGTGCGGCGGCACCGTCGAGCTGATCAAGGCCGGCTTCGAGACGCTGGTGGAAGCCGGCTACGCGCCCGAGATGGCCTACTTCGAGTGCCTGCACGAGCTCAAGCTGATCGTGGACCTGATCTACGAAGGCGGCATCGCCAACATGAACTACTCGATCTCGAACAACGCGGAATACGGCGAGTACGTCACCGGCCCGCGCATCGTGACCGAGGAGACCAAGGCCACCATGAAGAAGGTGCTCAAGGACATCCAGACCGGCGAATACGCCAAGAGCTTCGTGCTGGAGAACGCCGGTGGCGCCCCCACGCTCATCAGCCGCCGCCGCCTGAACGCCGAGCACCAGATCGAGGTGGTGGGCGAGAAGCTGCGCGCCATGATGCCTTGGATCAAGAAGAACAAGCTGGTCGACCAGACCCGCAACTAAGCCCTCTCGGCTTGGAGCGGAAGGCCACCCACGCGGGTGGCCTTTTTCATTGGTGCCTGCCGGATTCGCGGGTGTCGCTGAACTACACTTCGCCCCCATGCATGACGACACCCCGTTGATGTCCGCCGAGCCCAGGAAGCGGCGCAAGGGCATCTACATCCTCCCGAACCTGTTCACGCTGGCCGCGTTGTTCGGGGGCTTCTACGCCATCGTGATGGCGATGAACGCGCGTTTCGACCAGGCCGCGCTGGGCGTGTTCGCCGCGATGATTCTCGACAGCCTGGATGGTCGCGTGGCCCGCATGACCAACACGCAGAGTGCCTTCGGCGAGCAGATGGATTCGCTGTCGGACATGGTGTCCTTCGGCGCCGCGCCGGCACTGATCGCCTACGAGTGGTCACTCAAGGGCCTGGGCCGCTGGGGCTGGATCGCCGCCTTCGTGTATTGCGCATGCGCCGCGCTGAGGCTGGCGCGCTTCAACGTCAACACCGGCGTGATCGACAAGCGCTGGTTCCAGGGGTTGCCTTCGCCGGCCGCGGCAGCGCTCGTGGCGGGCTTCATCTGGCTCATGACGGAGTGGGGCCGCCGCGGCAGCGACGTGCTCTACCTGAGCTGGCAGCAGATCACCTGGCTCACCTTCGGCTTCACGCTGTACTCGGGGCTGTCGATGGTGACCAACGCGCCGTTCTACAGTTTCAAGGACGTGCAGATGAAGCGCAGCGTGCCCTTCGCGGCCATCGTGCTCATCGCGCTGGGCATCGCCGTCATCAACATCCATCCGCCCACCGTGCTCTTCAGCCTCTTCGTCGCCTATGGCCTGAGCGGCTACGTGGTCTACGCCTGGCGCCGGGCCAAGGGCCAGCCGGCGAGCGTGATCAGTGTTTCCACCGACGAACCCGACGAGCGGGGATTGCATCGCTAGTCGCGAAAGTTGTGCTAGAGTCGCTGCACCATGCAAAAGATTTCGCTGGCCCTACTAATCATCCCCTTCGGGCGGAGTCGGTAGCGCACGCGCATTTTTTTCGACCAACGGCCCGTTAGCACCAGCAACGGGCCGTTTTGTTTTTGGGGTTGCTGGGCTCGACAACCATCACCAGCAAGAGAGAAGCCATGTTGAAGCAACCCAGCCGCAAGTACCGCGCCTTCGCACCCGTAGGCCTCAAGGACCGCACCTGGCCGGACGCCGTCCTGAGCCGCGCACCGATCTGGCTGTCGACCGACCTGCGCGACGGCAACCAGGCGCTGGTGGAGCCCATGGACCTCGAACGCAAGATGCGCATGTTCGAGATGCTGGTGAAGATCGGCTTCAAGGAGATCGAGGTGGGCTTCCCCTCGGCCTCGCAGGTCGAGTTCGATTTCGTGCGCAAGCTCATCGAGGAAGACCGCATCCCCGATGACGTGACGATCCAGGTGCTCACCCAGGCCCGCGACCACCTGATCGAGCGTACCTTCGAATCGCTGCAGGGCGCGCCGCGCGCCATCGTGCACCTCTACAACGCGGTGGCGCCGGTCATGCGCAAGGTGGTGCTGGGCATGGATGAGGACGGCATCGTCGAGCTGGCCGCCACGCACGCCCGCATGTTCAAGGACATGGCCGCCAGGCAGCCCGACACGCAGTGGACCTTCCAGTACTCGCCCGAGATGTTCTCCGGCACCGACCTGGCCTTCTCCAAGCGCGTGGTCGATGCGGTGACCGAGGTCTGGGCGCCCACGCCCGAGCACAAGTGCATCGTCAACCTGCCTTCGACGGTGGAGCACTCCACGCCGAACATCTTCGCCGACATGATCGAGTGGATGCACCGCCACCTCGCGCGCCGCGATTCGATCGTGCTGTCGGTGCACCCGCACAACGACCGCGGCACCGGCACGGCGGCCGGTGAGTTCGCGCTCATGGCCGGTGCCGACCGCATCGAGGGCTGCCTCTTCGGCAACGGCGAGCGCACCGGCAACCTCGACCTGGTCAACGTCGCGCTCAACCTCTACACGCAGGGCGTGTCGCCCGATCTGGACTTCTCCAACATCGACGAGATCCGCGCCACGGTGGAGCACTGCAACCAGCTCCCGGTGCATCCGCGCCATCCCTATGCCGGCGACCTGGTCTACACCTCCTTCTCGGGCTCGCACCAGGATGCGATCAAGAAGGCCTTCGCCGCCCGCAAGGAAGACGACATCTGGGACATGCCCTACCTGCCCGTCGATCCCAAGGACGTGGGCCGCAGCTACGAGGCCGTGATCCGGGTGAACAGCCAGTCGGGCAAGGGCGGCATCTCGTACCTGCTCGAAGCGGAGTACGGCCTCGAACTGCCGCGCCGCCTGCAGATCGAGTTCAGCCAGGTGGTGCAGCGCGAGATGGACGTGGCCGGCAAGGAAATGACCGCCGCCGACCTGTGGGACATCTTCCAGCGCGAGTACGGCGTCGCCGCGGCCCATGCGCTCACGCACCGCGTGCTGGAAGAGCAGGGTGAGGGCGACAGCGCCTCGGTGCTCCTGCGGGGCGACCTCAAGTGGGACGGCGAGATCCGCGCCATCGAAGGCCGCGGCAACGGCCCGGTGGACGCCTTCATCCGCGCGCTGTCCGAGGCCACCGGGCACTCGATCCGCGTGATCGACTACCACCAGCATGCCATCGGCACCGGCGCCGATGCCCGGGCGGTGGCCTACATGGAAGTCCGCGTGGACGAGTCGCGCACGCTGTTCGGCGTGGGCGTCGACGCAGACATCATTTCCGCCTCGCTCAAGGCGATTGTCTCGGGCGTCACGCGCGGCCGGGGCCAGGGCTCAAAGAGCGCACAATCCGCCCTCGAAGCCGCCTGAAGCGCGGCGCGCGGGAAGCCGCATACCAGGAGAACACGATGACCGACAAGCTGATCATTTTCGACACAACCCTGCGCGACGGCGAGCAGTCGCCCGGCGCCTCCATGACGCGTGACGAGAAGCTGCGCATCGCGCGCCAGCTCGAGCGCCTGCGGGTCGACGTGATCGAGGCGGGCTTCCCCGCCAGCTCCAACGGCGACTTCGAGGCGGTGCAGGCCATCGCCAACGTCATCAAGGAATCCACGGTTTGCGGCCTCTCGCGGGCCAACGACCGCGACATCGCCCGCGCCGCCGAGGCGCTCAAGGGCGCGGCTCGCGGGCGCATCCACACCTTCATCGCGACCTCGCCGCTCCACATGGAAAAGAAGCTGCGCATGTCGCCCGAGGAGGTGCTGGAGCAGGCACGGCTGTCGGTTCGCTTCGCCCGCAACCTGATGGGTGACATCGAGTTCAGCCCGGAGGACGGCTACCGCAGCGACGTCGACTTCCTGTGCCGCGTGCTCGAAGCCGTGATCCAGGAAGGCGCCACCACCATCAACGTGCCCGACACCGTGGGCTATGCCATTCCGGAGCTCTACGGCAACTTCATCAAGACTCTGCGCGAGCGCATTCCCAACAGCGACAAGGCGGTGTGGTCGGTTCACTGCCACAACGACCTGGGCATGGCGGTGGCCAATTCCCTGGCCGGCGTGAAGATCGGCGGGGCGCGGCAGGTGGAATGCACCATCAACGGCCTGGGCGAGCGCGCCGGCAACTGCTCGCTGGAAGAAATCGTGATGGCCGTGAAGACCCGCAAGGACTATTTCGGCCTGGACCTGAACATCGACACCCCGCACATCCTGGCCGCCAGCCGCATGGTCAGCCAGACCACCGGCTTCGTCGTGCAGCCGAACAAGGCGGTGGTGGGCGCCAACGCCTTCGCCCACGCCTCGGGCATCCACCAGGACGGCGTGCTCAAGGCGCGCGACACCTACGAGATCATGCGCGCCGAGGACGTCGGTTGGACCAACAACAAGATCGTCCTGGGCAAGCTCAGCGGCCGCAACGCCTTCAAGCAGCGCCTGCAGGAACTGGGCGTGGTGATGGAGAGCGAGGCGGACATCAATGCCGCCTTCGCCCGCTTCAAGGAACTGGCGGACCGCAAGAGTGAAATATTTGACGAAGACATCCTCGCCCTTGTCAGCGACGAGGAGGGCTCGAACGTTGGTGACCGGTTTGGTTTTGTGTCCTTGAGTCAACACAGTGAGACGGGCGAGCGTCCGCAGGCGCGCATCGTGTTCACCGTGGAAGGCAAGGAGGTGACCGGGGAATCCGATGGGAATGGCCCGGTGGACGCCTCGCTCAAGGCGATTGAGGCGCATGTGAACAGCGGCGCGGAGATGGTGCTCTATTCGGTCAATGCCATCAGCGGCTCGACCGAAAGCCAGGGCGAAGTCACCGTCCGCCTCCAGAATGCCGGCCGCGTGGTCAACGGCGTCGGGGCGGATCCCGACATCGTCGTGGCCTCCGCCAAGGCTTACCTGAGTGCGCTCAACAAGTTGCAAAGCCAAGCCGAGAGAGTGGCCGCTCAAGGTTAGTTACGAAATGTAGTCCTTGGTTTTCAAGCGAAGAAGGGGTTGCAAGTGACTGATATTGCGGGTTTTTTTATAGATAGTTAAACTGCGGTTCCATTTCCATCCCGCTGGAGAGTTCACCCATGCCCGAAGCCCCAGGCCGAGTCCCAAGCCAGCGGATCCTGCGCACCTTCGCCGCCGCGTTTCTCGCGACGGCTTTTTTGTTGTCCGGCGCCCACGCAGCGTCGTCGAAGAAGGAAGTGCCTGCCAAGAAGCAGGCTGCTTCCGCCTCCAAATCCAAGTCCGAATCCAAGACCGCCAAGGCGCCGGCCGTGGAGAAAAAGGCCCGTGGCGGCCGCAATGTCACGGCGACCTACAGCAAACGCGACGGCAAGGCCGTCGTCGCCGTCCAGCGCCGCTCGGTGGTGCGGATGGCCGAGCCGGCCCGCCAGTCCTTCGGCCAGATGGCGGGCCTGCACGGCACCGAGGACGTGCTCGACCTGAAGTCCAGCGTGGCCCTGGTGGTGGACCAGGACACGCGCGAGGTCCTTTTCAGCAAGAACGATCAGGCCGTGCTGCCGATCGCCTCGATCACCAAGCTCATGACCGGCGTGCTGATCAGCGAAGCCCAGTTGCCCACCGATGAGATGATCACCATCACCCAGGATGACGTGGACACCGAGAAGCACAGCAGCTCGCGCCTGCGCGTGGGCGTGTCGCTGCCGCGCGGCGAACTGCTGCACCTGGCGCTGATGTCCAGCGAGAACCGCGCCGCCCACGCCCTGGGCCGCACCTATCCCGGCGGCATCGACACCTTCGTGGCCATGATGAACGCCAAGGCCCGCACCCTGGGCATGCGCGACACCCGCTACGTCGAGCCCACGGGCCTGTCCAGCTCCAACCAGTCCAGCGCGCGCGACCTGGCGTTGCTGGTCAACTATGCATACAACGATTCCACGCTGCGCCAACTGACCACCTCGCCCGAGCGCGTGGTCGAGGTGGGCAACCGCACCCTGCAGTTCAACACCACCAACCGCCTGGTCAAGAACCCCGATTGGGACATCGGCCTGCAGAAGACCGGCTACATCTCCGAGGCCGGTCAGTGCCTGGTGATGCAGGCTCGCATCGCCGGCCGCAAGCTGATCATGGTGTTCCTGGATTCGGCCGGCAAGTTCAGCCGCCTGGGCGACGCCGAACGCGTACGCCGCTGGGTGGAGGCCACCCAGGTGATGGCGCCGGCGGCCAGCCACACGCCGGTGGCCAGCGCCCACGCGGCGAGCTGATCACAAGGCAAACAGAAAAAAGCCCGCCGGCCGGCGGGCTTTTTTCGTTGGCGCGGCGCCGTCAGGCTGCTGCCGGATCGGAGGCCGCGGACGCGGCCCGCGAAGACTCGGACGACTTGAAGCCAAGCGCCCCCGAGATCTCGTTCGCCGTGGCCTGCAGCTTGGGCAGCCAGCCGTCGTCCAGGCGGTCGGCCGGGGCCGAGATCGACAGGCCCGCCACCAGCTTGCCCTGGTCGTCGTAGATGCCGGCGGCCATGCATCGCACGCCCAGTTCCAGCTCCTCGTTGTCGCGGGCGATCCCGTACTGGCGCGCCTTCGACAACTCGCGCTCCAGCACCGGCAACTGCGTGATGCTGTTGCGGGTGTGGCCGGCCAGGCCCGTGCGCGTGGCATAGCTGCGAACGCGCTGCGGGTCGTCCAGCGCCAGGAAGAGCTTGCCGGTGGAGGTGAGGTGCAATGGCGCGCGGCCGCCGATGGCGCGAACCACCTGCATGCCGGAGCGCTCGCTGTAGGCGCGCTCGATGTAGACGATCTCGTCGCCCTGCCGCATGCTGAGGTTGACCGGCTGCTGCGTGAGCTTGTGCAGTTCGCGCATCGGGGTCAGGGCGGCGTCACGCACGTTCAGGCGCCCCTTGACGAGGTTGCCCAGCTCCAGCAGGCGCATGCCCAGCCGGTAGCTGCCGGCCTCGGGCCGGTCGACGAAGCGGCCCACTGCCAGGTCATTCAGGATGCGGTGGGCGGTGGAGGGGTGCAGACCGGTCTTCTCGCTGATTTCCTTCAGCGAAATGGCTTCTTCGCGGGAAGCCAGCACGTCGATGAGCGAGAACATGCGCTCGATCACCTGGATGACCGGCGCGGCAGGAACGTCCGATTGTGTTTTTCTCATGGCACAGCAGCTGGAGATCTGCCGGCCATTTTACTTGGTGAAATCGGATCGCGCTTGCCAGCGGCCATCGAGCAACACTTCATTGGGCTCGAAGCGGGCCTTGTAGTTCATCTTGGAACTGCCGGCGATCCAGTAGCCCAGGTAGACGTGGGGCAGGCCCAGCTGGCGGGCCTGCTCGATCTGCCAGAGCACGCTGTAGTTGCCATAGCCGGCACCCGGGTCGGGTTCGTAGAAGGTGTAGACGGCCGACAGGCCGTCGTTCAGAACGTCGAGGATGGAGACCATCTTCAGCGCGCCGGGGCTGCCGTCCGCCAGCGTCTCGCGAAACTCCACCAGGCGTGAATTCACGCGGCTTTGCAGCAGGAACTGCGTGTACTGGTCGATGCTGTCGTGGTCCATGCCGCCACCCGCGTGCCGGCCGTTCTGGTAGCGCAGGTAGAGCTGGTAGTGCTCGGGCACGAAGCACAGCTTGAGCACCCGCGCCTGCAGGCCGGCATGCCTGGCGCGGGCCCGGCGCTGGCTGCGGCTGGGCTTGAAATCGCCCACCTTCACCCGCAGCGGCACGCAGGCCTGGCAGCCGTCGCAATAGGGGCGGTAGGTGAACATGCCGCTGCGCCGGAAGCCGCCCAGCACCAGGTCGGAGTAGGCGTCGCTGTGGATCAGGTGGCTGGGCGTGGCCACCTGCGATCTCGCCAGGCGGTCCGGCAGGTAGCTGCAGGGGTACGGCGCCGTGGCGTAGAACTGCAGGGTCTGGAGCGGGAGATCCTTGAGATGCGTCACGTCGTCTTCGTCGAAGCAGGTCGTGCGAGGGGGAGTGCGTTCCAGTATACGGGCTCGAATTCCCATTGGGGGGCAGGCAATGGAAGGGCCTCGCCCACCCTCGAGAGAAAGAGGCTGCGCGGCATCTCGGCCGCTCCCAGGCTGGCCAGGTGGGCGGTGTTCTGCTGGCAGTCGATCTGGGCGATGCGGTGGTGCCGGCAGAAAGCCACCAGCGCTGCCAGGGCGATCTTCGAGGCGTCCGGCCGCAGCGCGAACATCGATTCGCCGAACACTGCGTGGCCGATGTTCACGCAATAGAGCCCGCCGGCCAGTTGGCCGTCGATCCAGGTCTCCACGCTGTGCGCGTGCCCGGCCCGATGCAACTGCACGTAGGCCTCGACCATCTTGGGCAGGATCCAGGTGCCCGACTGGCCGGCCCGCGGCACGCCCGAGCAGGCCTCGATCACCGTGCGGAAGGACTGGTCGAAGCGGATCTCGCAGCCGGGCTCCGCGACGAAGCGGCGCAGCGTCCTGAGCAGCGAGCGGTGCAGCCGGAACCCTGCGGTCTGAAGCACCATGCGCGGATCGGGACTCCACCACAGGATCGGCTGGCCCTCGCTGAACCAGGGAAAGATGCCGCCGCGGTAGGCGGCGAGCAGACTGTCGACATCCAGCGCGCCGCCTGCGGCCAGCAGGCCCGGCACCGGGTCCTGCGGCCCCCAGGCCTGCGAAGCCGCGGGCAGGGGCTCGCCCGGCGCCAGCCAAGGCAGCTGCTTGGGACGCGGCTGGCGCGGCACCGGCTTCGCGGGGGCTTTCTCAGCGCCCCTTCTTGCCGCCGAAGATGCCGCCCAGCACGCCGCGCAGGATCTCGCGGCCGGCCGTGGTCCCCATCGTTCGGACGGCGGACTTGGCCATGGTCTGCACCAGCCCGTCGCGCTTGCCGCCTCGCGGACCGGTGGAGCCGAACAGCAGGTCGTTGAGCCCGTCCATCAGTCCGCCTTCGGCCTGTGCGGGAGCGCCCGGCTTGCCGGGGATGGCGGCCGGCGCATCCGGCGCCGCCTCGGCCCGGCCCTTGAGCTTCTCGTAGGCCGATTCGCGGTCCACCACCTTCTCGTACACGCCGGCCACCAGCGAGCCGGCCATGAGCTGCTGCCGTTGCTGCGAGGAGATCGGGCCGATCTGGCTGCCCGGCGGCAGCACGAAGACGCGCTCGGTCACGCTGGGGCGGCCCTTGGCGTCGAGGAAGCTCACCAGCGCCTCGCCCACGGCCAGCTCGGTGATCGCCGCCTCGATGTCCAGGCCCGGCTTCTGCCGCATGGTGGTGGCGGTGGCCTTCACCGCCTTCTGGTCGCGCGGCGTAAAGGCGCGCAACGCGTGTTGCACGCGGTTTCCCAGCTGGGCCAGCACGGTGTCCGGGATGTCCAGCGGATTCTGGGTGACGAAGAACACCCCCACGCCCTTGGAGCGGACCAGCCGCACCACCAGCTCGATGCGCTCGATGAGCGCCTTGGGCGCGTCGTTGAACAGCAGGTGCGCCTCGTCGAAGAAGAACACCAGCTTGGGCTTGTCCGGGTCGCCGATCTCGGGCAGCTGCTCGAACAGCTCCGAGAGCATCCACAGCAGGAAGGTGGCGTAGAGACGCGGCGAATTCATCAGCTTGTCGGCCGCCAGGATGTTGACCACCCCCTTGCCCGACTCGGTCTGCATGAAGTCGCTGATGTTGAGCATGGGCTCGCCGAAGAACCTGTCGCCGCCCTGGCTCTCGATCTGCAGCAGCCCGCGCTGGATCGCGCCCACGCTGGCGGCACTGATGTTGCCGTACTGCGTGGTGAAGTCCTTGGCGTTCTCGCCCACGTGCTGCAGCATGGCGCGCAGGTCCTTCAGGTCCAGCAGCAGCAGGCCGTTGTCGTCGGCGATCTTGAAGACCAGGTTGAGCACGCCGGACTGGGTTTCGTTCAGGTCCAGCATGCGGCCCAGCAGCAGGGGGCCCATGTCGGACACCGTGGCGCGCACCGGGTGGCCCTGCTCGCCGAACACGTCCCATAGCGTCACGGGGCAGGGCGCGGAGGCCGGCAGCTCGATCCCGCGCTCCTTCAGCGTGGCCGCCATCTTCTCGCCGAAGTTGCCGGCCTGGCTCAGGCCGGTGAGGTCCCCCTTCACGTCGGCCATGAACACCGGCACGCCGATGCCCGACAGCCGTTCGGCGATGGTCTGCAGCGTGACCGTCTTGCCGGTGCCGGTGGCGCCCGTGATGAGGCCGTGCCGGTTGGCCAGGCCGGGCAGCAGGGCGCATTCGATGTCGCCGTGCCGCGCGATCAGGAGAGGGTCAGCCATGGAAACTCCGCGTAATTTGTGGGTTCGTCAGGGGCGCAGTCTATCCAATGGCCCCCTCCCTATAATTTGTCTTTCGTTTGCCTTTTACGCCGCTTCCTTTTTTGCGGCCAAACCTGTTGGAGCTTCCCTTTGTCATTGACCGCAGAGTCCTCTAGTCCCGCCGCCGGCGACGCCCAGCAATCGCCGCTCGAGCACGAATTGGCCGCTCTGCTGGTGGAAGCGCTCAATCTCGAAGTGGCGGCCGCCGACATCGCACCCGAGGCACCGCTGTACGGCGAAGGGCTGGGACTGGACTCGATCGACATCCTGGAAGTGGCGCTCGAAGTCTCGCGCCGCTACGGCTTCCAGTTGCGCTCGGACGACGAGCGCAACAAGCAGATCTTCGCGTCGCTGCGCAACCTGGCCGCGCACGTCGCCGAGAACCGCACGGCGCCCTGAGCGCGCCGCGACCCGCCATGTCGCAATGGCGCCTGGCCCTCTGTCTGGTGGCCGGGCTGGCTTATGCCGGCCTGTCTCACTGGATGATGCTCTACCACTCCGCTGCGCCTTGGGCGCTGGCGGCCTTGTTCGCGCCGCTGTGGCTCGCCGTCATGGGCCTGGCTGCGAGCCGCTTCGGGCTGCCCGGCGCGCTGGCCTGCGTGGCGCTGGGCGCCTTGCTGCTCTATGTCGTTGCGCACGGTGGCGCGGGTGATCCCAATCGCCTGTACGTGCTGCAGCACGTGGGCATCAATGCCGTGCTGTGCGCCTGGTTCGCGGGCACGCTGCGCCCCGGCCGCCTGTCGCTGATCGGCGAGTTCGCCCAGCGCATCCATCCGCTGTCGTCCGGCATGCGAAGCTACACCGCCAAGGTGACGGCGCTGTGGGCCGGCTACTTCGCGCTGATGGCGGTGGTCTCGGTCGTCGTCTACCTGAGCTTGCCGTTCAGCGCCTGGTCGCTGCTGGCCAACGTGCTGACGCCGCTGTGCATCGGGGCGCTCTTCCTCGGCGAGCACTTCATGCGCTACCGCCTGCATCCGGAGTTCGAGCGCTCGCGCCTGGTCGACGTGGTGCGCGTGGCCATGGGGCGGCGGCCGCCGCAGGCACTTCGCCGATGAGCACCTTCGCCTCTGCGGCAGACCACCGCGCGCTGCCGCTCCTGGACAAGCGCGACCTCGACGCGCCCCTTGCCTGGCGCGATGGCGTGCCGGTAAGCGCGCGCCGCTTCCTCGCCGACGCCAGGCAGATGGCAAGCAGGCTGCCGCTGGGTGGTCCGGCTATCAATCTGTGCAACGACCGCTATGCCTTCGCGGTGGGCCTGGTCGCGGCCCTGATGCGCGGGCAGGCCAGCCTGCTGCCGCCCGACGCGCGGCCGGACACGCTGGCGCGCCTGCACGAGTCGGGCGACGACTGCTACGCGCTGACGGACGATGCCGCCCTGGCGACGCCCGGGCTCGCGCGCGTGCTGGTCGAACTGTCCGCCACTGACGAAGTCCAGGAGGAGGGCAGCGTGCCGTCCTTCGATGCCGCACGGCATGCGGTGAGCCTGCTCACCTCCGGTTCCACGGGCGTGCCGCAGGCGCACGCCAAGCGCTGGGGCACGCTGGTGGGCGACGTCGCCGCCGCGGTGCCCCGTCTTGCGGCGCTGCTGGGCCGCTCGTCCCTGGAAGGGCTGACGCTGGTGGCGACCGTGCCGGTGCAGCACAGCTACGGCCTCGAATCCTCGGTGCTGCTGGCGCTGATGGGCGGCGCTGCCTTCGACAGCGGCCGTCCCTTCTTCCCGGCGGACATCGCGCAGGCCCTGGCGGCCGTGCCGCGTCCGCGCGCGCTGGTGACCACGCCGTTCCACCTCAAGACGCTGCTGCTGTCCGGCGTGGACCTGCCGCCGGTCGACTTCATCCTGTCGGCCACGGCGCCGCTGTCGCCGCAGCTGGCGGCGCAGGCTGAACAGGGCCTGGGCGGCCCGATGATCGAGATCTACGGCAGCACCGAGACCGGCCAGGTCGCGGCGCGCCGCACCACGCAGACCGACATGTGGGAGACCTTCGGCGCGATCCGCGTGCGCGCCGAGCACGGCCTGGCCGGCGAGCGCTTCATCTTCGAGGGCGACTTCGTGCCCGAACCCACGGCCATGGCCGACATCCTGGAGCTGCAGGACGAGCGCCATTTCCGCCTGCTGGGCCGCGCCAACGACCTGATCCACGTGGCGGGCCGGCGCAGTTCGCTGGGCTTCCTCAACTACCACCTCAACAGCATCCCCGGCGTGCAGGACGGTGCCTTCTGGCTGCCCGACGACGTGGCCGATGGGGTGGTGCGCCCGGTCGCCTTCGTGGTGGCGCCCGAACTCTCGCACGACGCCGTCATCGCCGAGTTGCGCCAGCGCCTGGAGGCGGTGTTCGTGCCGCGCCGCGTGGTGCACGTGGCCTCGCTGCCGCGCGAGGCGACGGGCAAGCTGGGCGTGCGCGCGCTGGGCGAATTCGCGCGCGCGCAGCTGGCGGGCGAGGGCGATACCGTGCGCTTCACGCGCGAGGTGCCGCATGACCATCCCTGCTTCCCCGGCCATTTCCCCGGCCAGCCGCTGCTGCCCGGCGCGCTGATCCTGGCCGAGGTGCGCGAGGCGATCGCGCGCGTGCCGGCCCTGGTGGCGCGCCTGGGGCCCGAGCCGACGCTGGCGGCGGCCAAGTTCCTGGCGCCGGTGGGGCCGGGCGCGAGCCTGGCCATCGAGCTGCAACCCGAGGCCGGCGCCGGCGGCGGCGTGCGCTTCGAGGTCCGAAGCGGCGAGGTGCTCGCGGCCAGCGGCCGTTGGACCCCTGCGGTGGAGCGCCCATGAGCCGGCCACCCCTGCAACTGCGCGCCGCCGCAGAGGCAACGCCCGCGGCCGGTGACTGGGCGCACACGCCCGAGCGCAGCAACCTGCTGGTGCTGCGTTTCTTCTGCTGGCTGGCCCTGACCTGCGGGCGCCGCGTGGCGCGCCTGGTGCTGGCCCCCATCAGCTTCTACTTCCTGCTGTTCTCGCCGACGCAGCGGCGCCACATCAAGCGCTACCTGGCCCGCACCATCGGCGAGGAGCGGATGAACTGGCGCGACGGCTACCGGCTCATCCATTCCTTTTCCGCGGTGGTGCTCGACCGCGTGTTCTTCCTGCGCGGGCGCCATGAGCTCTTCAGCTTCGACGTGAAGGGCGCACCGGCGCTGGACGCCGAGGTCGACTCCGGACGCGGGGCCTTTCTCGTCGGTGCGCACGTGGGCAGCTTCGAGGCGGTGGGCGCGAGCCGCTACACCAGCGCCGACCCCGACCAGCTGCGCCTGGCGATGCTCATGTATCCGGACAACGCGCAGCAGATCAACGGCGTGCTCAACGCCATCAGCGAACCGCGCTTCCGACCCGAGGTGATCGCGCTGGGCCGTCCCGAGGCGATGCTGCGCCTGCGCGACTGGCTCGACGCCGGCGGGCTGGCCGGCCTGCTGGCCGACCGCACCCTGCCCAGGACCGAGGACACCGCGGGCCAGCGGGGCGACAGCATCGAGATTCCCTTCCTGGGCCGCAACGCCAGCTTCAACGACGGGCCCTTCCGCCTGGCTGCGCTGCTTCGGCGCAAGGTCTTCTTCATGGCGGGCCTCTACCTGGGCGGCGCGCGCTACGAGGTGCGCTTCGAGCCCCTGGCCGACTTCAGCGAAGGCGCGACCGGCGCCGAGCGCGAGGCGCAGATCCGCAGCGCGCTCGAGGCCTACGTGGCGCGCCTGGAGGCGCTGTGCCGCGAGCATCCGCACAACTGGTTCAACTTCCATGATTTCTGGCTTGAAGACGCGTCTTGAGGGCGCCTTGCTGGCGCTTCTGCTGCTGGTCGCGGCGCCCGCCGCCTGGGCCTTCGACCTGGGCGAGCTGATGCAGCAGCTGGCCCGCCAGAAGAGCGGCGAGGCGAACTTCGTCGAGCAGCGCTTCGTGCGCGGCGTCGACGGCCCGCTGGCTTCCGCCGGCACCCTGAGCTTCACCGCGCCCGACAAGCTGGCGCGCCGCACGCAGTCCCCGCGCCCCGAGTCGATGGTGGTGGAGGGCAACACGCTGACCCTCTCGCGAGGTGGCCGCACGCGCACGCTGACGCTGGACAGCATGCCCGAGCTGCAGGGCATGGTCGACGCCCTGCGCGGCACGCTCACCGGCGACAGCCAGCTGCTGCAGCGCAACTTCCGCAGCCAGCTGGGCGGCACGCTGGCCAGCTGGACGCTGGACCTGCAGCCGGTGGACGACCGCCTGGCCGCGCAGGTCCGCAGCGTGCGCCTGAGCGGGCGCCAGGGCCAGGTGCTGGGGGTGGAGATGGAGTTCGTCGGCGGCGACCGCTCCGTGATGACCATCACGCCCAAGGCGCCGTCCTGAGCGCGGTGGGCGACAAGGCAATTCCGCGCACGATCAGCAGCATGGCCGCAGACCGCCCGCCGCATCGCCGGGCCGCGCTGTTCGCGTGGCTGGCGGTGCTCGTGCTCGGCGTGCTGGTGATCGTGCAGTCGCGCTTCAGCGCCGACCTGTCGGCCTTCCTGCCGGCCCATCCGGACACGCGCCAGCAGATGCTCATCGATCAGTTGCAAAGCGGCATCGCCTCGCGCAGCCTGCTGATCGGCATCGAGGGTGGCACCGATGCGAAGCAGCGCGCGCAGGTTTCCCGCGGCATGGCCGGGACGCTGCGCGCCAGCGGCCTGTTCGAGCAGGTGCAGAACGGCGAGACGGCCGACTGGACCGAGGCCGGCAGCTGGCTGCTGGCGCACCGCTACCAGCTCGCGCCCGATCTGGATGCGCAGCGCTTCGGCACCGACGGGCTGCGCGACGCCATCCTCGACACGCTGTCGCTGCTGGGCACGCCCGCCGGCAACGCCTTCAAGCCGCTGCTGGAGCGCGATCCCACCGGCGAGATGGCGCGCATCGCCGAAGGGCTGATCCCGGCCAGCGCGCCGCGCAGCGAGCAGGGCGTGTGGACTTCGCGCGAGGCGCCGCGCGCCATCCTGCTGGCCACCACCAAGGCGCCGGGCAGCGACCTCGACGCGCAGGAGCGCAACCTGGAGCAGGTCCGCGCCGCCTTCGACCAGGCCGTGCAGGGCGTGCAGGGTGCGCCGCCGCGCCTGCTGGTGAGCGGCGCACCGGTGTTCTCGGTGCAGAGCCGCGCGCAGATCAAGGGCGAGGCGCACCATCTGGCGGCCGTGGGTGGCGTGGTGGTCGGTTGCCTGCTGCTGCTGGCCTTCGCATCACCGCGCGCGCTGGCGATCGCCATGCTGCCGGTGGCCACCGGCGTGGTGGTGGGCACCGCGGCCGTGGCCCTGAGTTTCGGCCATGTGCACGGGCTGACCATCGCCTTCGGCAGCACGCTGATCGGCGAGACCATCGACTACGCCATCTACTACCTGATCCAGGCCCGGCAGGGCGGCTGGCGCCACTGGCGCGACGTGCACTGGCCGACCGTGCGCCTGGGCCTGCTGACCTCGGTGTGCGGCTTCGCGGCGCTGGTCTTCTCGGGTTTCCCGGGGCTGGCCCAGCTGGGCGTGTTCTCGCTGGCCGGCCTGGCCGCGGCGGCGCTGGCCACGCGCTACGTGCTGCCGGTGTTCGCCCCCGAGGGCGCCTCGGGGCAGGGCCTGCGCCGGCACATGGCGCAACTGGCGGCGTGGGTATTGCACGCCATGCCGCGCCTGCGCTGGCCGCTGCTGGCGCTGTGCGTGGCCGCGGCCGTGCTGCTGGTGTGGCAGCGCGGCCACCTGTGGGGCGCGGGGCTGGGCGCCATGAGCCCGGTGCCGGCCAGCGCCCAGGAACTGGACGGGCAGCTGCGCGCCGACCTGGGCGCGAGCGACGCGCGCACGCTGGTCATCGTGCAGGGGGCGGACGAGGAGTCCACGCTGCAGGCCGTCGAGGCCGCCGGCCGGCACCTGCAGCAGCTGGCCGACGCCGGCGAGCTCACGGGCTTCGACGCCGTCACCCGCGTGCTGCCCAGCCTGGCGGCACAGAAGGCCCGGCAGGAAGCCCTGCCCGATGCCGCCACGCTGCGCGAGCGCCTGCCCGAGGCCCTGCGGGGCCTGCCGCTGGCGCCGTCGCGCCTGGAGCCCTTCATCGACGAGGTCGCCCAGGCCAAGACGCTGCCGCCGATCCGACTGGCCGACCTGCAGGGCGGGCCGCTGGCCCCGATCGTGAGCGCGATGCTGCTGCAGCGCCCGGGCGGCGGCTGGAGCTCGGTGATCTCGCTGCACACCGCGGCCGGCTTCGACGCCCGGCACCTGCAGCAGGCGCTGGCCGGCGTGCCTTCCGCCCAGGTGATCGACGTGAAGGTGGAGCTCGACAGCCTCTACGCGCGCTACCTGCACGAGGCCTTCCTGCAGGTGCTGGCGGGGGCGCTGGCGGTGGTCCTGCTGCTGGGGCTGTACCTTCGCTCGGCCACGCGCCTGCTGGCCGTGTGCCTGCCCCTGGTCCTCGCGGTGCTGCTGACGCTGGGCGGGCTGACCGCGCTGGGCGTGCCGCTGGGCATCCTGCACCTGGTGGGCCTGCTGCTGGTCGTGGCGGTGGGCTCCAACTACGCGCTCTTCTTCGACCAGCTGCGCGTCACCGGGCGGGCGGACGAGGACACGCTGGCCTCGCTGCTCCTGGCCAACCTCACGACGGTGGTGTCCTTCGGGCTCATCGCGATCTCCGAGATTCCCTCCCTCTCGGCCATCGGCCGGGTGGTGGCGCCTGGGGCGCTGCTGGCGCTGCTGCTTTCCGCCGCCTTCGTGCGCGCGCAGGCGCGGCCCCCGGCCTGAGGGAAAATCACGATCCGGCAACCTACCGCCAGCCAGAGACACTTTCTTTCCGCATGTCCCATACCGCCAACCTGTCCGCCTTCCGAACGCTGACGCCCTTCGTGGGTGCCAGCATCGCCTGGCATGTCCTTGCCGCGACGGCCGCCCTGCTGGTGCCGGGAGCCGCGCCCTGGGCGCTCGGGGCGATCGTGCTCAACCACGTGGTGATCACGGCCGCGACCCTCGCGCCGCGCAGCACGCTGCTGGGACGAAACATCTCGCGACTGCCGGACGCGGCCGCGGCGCGTGGCGAGGTCGCCATCACCATCGACGACGGGCCGGACCCCGAAGTGACGCCGGCCGTGCTGGACCTGCTCGACGCGGCCGGGCAGAAGGCCACCTTCTTCTGCATCGCGCAGCGCGTGGCGGCGCATCCCGCGCTGGCGCGCGAGATCGTGGCGCGCGGGCACAGCATCCAGAACCACACCGCTCGGCATCGCCACGACTTCTCGCTGCTCGGGCCGCGCGCCTGCGCCGAGGAGCTCGAGCGCGCCCAGCGCATCGTCGCGCAGGTCACGGGCCAGACGCCGGATTGCTTCCGCGCGCCGGCGGGCTTCCGCAACATGTTCCTGGCGCCCGTGCTGCAGCGCATGGGCCTCACGCTGGTGAGCTGGACCCGCCGCGGCTTCGACACCCGCGAGGCGGACGCGCAGCGCGTGCTGGAGCGCCTCAGCCGCGACCTGGCGGCTGGCGACATCCTCCTGCTGCACGACGGCAACGCGGCGCGTTCGCCGCAAGGTCGGCCGGTGGTGCTCGACGTGCTGCCGCAATTGCTGGCGCAACTGTCGGGCCGGGGCCTGCGCTCGGTCACCCTGCCGCAGGGCCTCGCATCGTGACCGCCGCGCATCACCCGGACGCCGCCTGGCGTCGGCTGCACGACGCGGCCACGCAGCCCTACCGACAGGCCGGCCGCTTCGCCTGGCATTTCGCCCGCGGCAAGCTGGGCCGCGACCCGGTCTTCCGCGGGCTCATCGAGCAAGGCCTGATCGCGCCCGGCCAGCGCCGAGTGCTGGACATCGGGTGTGGCCAGGGCCTGTTCGCCAGCCTGCTGTCGTCCATGAGCGAGATGCAGGCGCGCCTGCACTGGCCCGCCGACTGGTCCGCCACGCCGGTGGGCGTGCACTACACGGGCATCGAGCTGATGCCACGCGACATCGCGCGCGCCAACCGGGCCGTGGGTCACCTGCAGCCGGCGCCGGCCTTCGTGTGCGGCGACATGTGCCAGGCCGAGCTGCCGGCCAGCGACCTGGTGGTGATCCTGGACGTCCTGCACTACGTGGACCTGCAGGCACAGGAGGGCGTGCTGTCCCGCGTGCGCCATGCACTGCAGCAGGGTGCGGACGAGCGCGACGCCGGCACCCCCGCGCGCCTGCTGCTGCGCGTGGGCGATGCCGCCAGCGAGCGCGGCTACCGCATCAGCCAGTGGGTCGACCGTACCGTCACGCGCGTGCGCGGCCACCGCGTCGCGCCCACCTGGGGCCGGCCGCTGGCCGAATGGACGGCGCTGCTCGACCGCATGGGCTTCTCGGTGCGCGCCATGCCCATGAGCCAGGGCACGCCCTTCGCCAACGTGCTGCTGGTGGCGGACCTGAAATGAGCGGTGCGCAGACCCTGGACCGCGCCGGCATCGAGGCCCTCATCCCGCATCGCGGCGACATGTGCCTGCTGACGCGGCTGGAAGGCTGGGACGCCCAGCACATCCACTGCAGCACCACCACGCACCGCGACCTGGCCAATCCCTTGCGCACCGCCAGCGGGCTGCTGGCGCCCAACGCCATCGAGTACGCCGCGCAGGCCATGGCGCTGCACGGCGGCCTCACCGCCAGCGCCGGGCAGGCGGCCTCGGCCGGCTACTTGGCGAGCGTGCGTTCGGTGCGCTTCGGCGCCGGACGGCTCGACGAGGTGGAAGGCGCGATGCAGGTGCGCGCCACGCGCCTCTCGGGCGACGAGCGCCAGGTGCTCTACGAATTCGACGTGACCGACATCGCAGGCCGCCCGCTGGCGCAGGGGCGTGCAGTGGTGGTCCTCAACACACCCCTCGCATCCAAGGAAGCTTCCGCATGAACTGGAACGGCAAGCGCGCACTCGTCACCGGCGCCAGCGGCGCCCTCGGCCAGGCCATCGCCCGGCGACTGGCAGCGGGCGGCGCCACGGTGCTGCTGCACGCCAACTCGCGGCCCGACTCGGTGCAGGCCCTGGCCGACGAGATCGCCTCGGCCGGCGGGCGGGCCGAATGCCATGTGTTCGACCTGCGCAGCGACGAGGCCTGCGCCAAGGCCTGCGAGAAGATCCTGGCCGAGGGCACGGTGCAGATCCTGGTGAACAACGCCGGCGTGCACGACGACGCGGTGCTGCCCGGCATGCGCGCCGAGCAGTGGCACAAGGTGATCGACGTGTCCCTCAACGGCTTCTTCCGCGTGACGCAGCCGCTGCTGCTGCCGATGCTGCGCACCCGCTGGGGCCGGATCATCAACGTGTCGTCGGTGGCCTCGCTCACCGGCAACCGCGGGCAGGTGAACTACTCGGCCGCCAAGGGCGCGCTCAACAGCGCCACCAAGTCGCTGTCGCTCGAAGTGGCGGCGCGCGGCGTCACGGTGAATGCGATCGCGCCGGGCATCATCGCCTCGCCCATGGCCGACGCGGCCTTCGACAAGGCGCTGATCGACCAGCTGGTGCCGAGCAAGCGCGCCGGCACGGCCGAGGAGGTGGCGGCTCTCGCTGCCTTCCTGGCGGGCGAGGAGGCCGGCTACATCACCGGCCAGGTGATCTCGATCAACGGCGGGATGATCTGAGGCCCGGCGCTCAGGGCTGAAAAGGCGGCGCCTTGCGCAGCCGCCGCGACACCAGCAGCGGCAGGCGCAGGCCGAATTCCAGCATCAGCCGCGAGTGCATCCAGGTGAGCAGGGCGTTGTCGCGCACGTAGTTGAAGTGCGAGACACCGCCTTCCTCGGCGCTCAGGTACTTCACCGGCGCGTCGATGTTCAGCGGCTTGACGCCTTTCCAGGCCAGGCGCACCACGGCCTCGGTGTCGAAGTCGAAGCGCCGCATCCAGGGCTGGCGCTGCATCACCGCGATGAGCGGCCCGACCGGATACACGCGGAACCCGTAGAGCGAATCGCCGATGCCGGCGAACAGCGTCTCCAGCTCAGTCCAGGCGTTGGAGATGCGCCGGCCGCGCACCCGCAGCAGCGGCGCGCTGGCATCGAACACCGGCTTGCCCAGCACCATCGCATCGGGCCGGGCCTGCGAGCGTGCCATGAAGCTGGGGATGAGCTCGGCCGGATGCTGGCCATCCGAATCCATGGTGAGCGCGTGCGTGAAGCCTGCGGCACGTGCCTCGCGCAGGCCGTGCAGCACGGCGGCGCCCTTGCCCTGGTTGGCGGGCAGGACGAAGACGCGCAGGCCCGGATCGTCGGCCGCCATGGCGCGCAGCCGCTCGCCGGTGCCGTCTGTGCTGCCGTCGATCACCACCCACACCGGGTTCCACTGAGCGCGCGCGGCGGCCACGGTGGAAAACAGGCGTTCGCCGGTGTTGTAGCTCGGGATCAGGACAAGGTGGGTGCGCGAGGGCTCGTGCTGCATGCGGCGGTCGCGCCGATTGCGCGCTTTTCTTCCAGTTGGCCCCGATAGTACTGTTCCAGCTCTCGGGCCAGCGCATCGCTGTCCGCGCCGGGCGCGAAGCGCTCGCCCAGGCGCAGCCGCACCCGGATGGGCAGTGGCGGCACGCGCCAGATCGGCCAGCCCTTGCGCAGGTAGGGCGTGTCGGTGTCGATGAACACGGTCTGGATCGGCGCCCTGGCGAGCTTGGCGATCAGCGTGACCGCGGGGCGGAAGCGGTCCAGCGGCGGCGTCTCGGTGCGCGTGCCTTCGGGGAAGACCACCAGCTGCCCGCCGCGCTGCAAGTCCTTGACCGCCAGCCGGATCATGGTGCGGGCGGAGTCGTTGCGGATGTAGCGTGCCAGCCGCGCGCCGGCGCCGAGGAAGGCGTTGCGCATCAGGTCGGCCTTCATGATGCAGGCGCTGCGCGGCAGGCGCGCCACCAGCAGCAGCGCGTCGAGCATGGTGGGATGGTTGGCCACGATGATCAGGCCGCGCTCGTTGCGCAGTACGTCCAGGCAGTCGGCATCGACGCGCATCATGCCGCTGGCCGAGGCGGCGGCCCAGAACAGCCGGTAGGCCCACGCGATGACGGCGCGGCCCAGCGCGAGGCCCACCTGCTCAGGCAGCAGCCAGTACAGCGGCAGCGCCAGCAGGTTCCAGCCGAGGGAGACCAGGCCGAGCGCCAGCAGCAGCGCGTACAGCGGCGGGGCCAGGAGGAGGGACAGCGCCCTGCGGAACAGACTCTTCATGCAGGAACAACGCTGTCATGCGTGCAGCACGCCGCTGGCCACGGCGTGTGCTTCGATCTCGACCAGAAGGTCCTGGCGGCAGATGTCCGCCTGGAGGTAGACGGCATGGGCGAGCAAGGGGGCATGCGGCCCCAGGATGTCGACGAGCACCTCGCGCACCTGAGGCGCATCGGCCGCGTGGCGCACGTACACCACGGGATGCAGCGCCTCGACCGAGAAACCGGCATTGCAAAGCCTGTTGGCCTCGTCGACCACCACGGCGAGGTTGCGCAGCGTCTCGCGCGTCTGCTCGGCGACGTCCTCCGCGTGGACCGTGGCATGGCCGACGATGCTGGCCGTGCCGGAAATGAACAGGGCCAGCTGCTCGCCGCCGAGCGCCGCCAGCGCGGCGCGCGAGAAGGTGGGCGCCCGCGGCCCGTAAGCGCTGGGATAGCGGTAGGCCGAGACCTGGCGCGGGTTCTCGATGGGCAGCGGCGGCTGCTGGCCTGCCAGGAATCGGATCGACAGCGCGCCACGCTGCACTCCCAGGGCGCAGGCGGCAGGCGCGCCCTCGAAGATGGCTTGTCCGGCCTCGATGAAGGCCTGCTGCCGGCCTGCGTTGAACTGGCGGTAGCGCTCCAGCCCGCCGCCGTCCTCGTTGATGCGCGGCAGGTAGTTCCACACGCGCAGCAGATGCGGGCAGCCCGTGTCCTCCAGGGCCTGGAAGAGATCGCGGTAGGCGGCCTCGGCGGCCCGCTCCAGACCCTGGCCGTCCTCGTGCAGGTCGATGCTGCCGAGCATCCAGTGGCCGTCGGTGCGCCAGCGGGCGGCGCCGCTGCGGCCCGAGTCCACTCGGCCGCTGGCGATCCACAGGTCGGCCATCGGGGCGCCGCCGATGAGCAGGGGCGCATCGACGCCGCTCATCCACGGACCGTCGGACCAGGGGCCGTAGGCCAGGGCGCCCAGGCGCGAATGCGCTGCGGCGCCGGCGATGCCGGCGAGCGGGGCGCGCTGCACGCAAAGCGCCGAAGCCTCGACTGGCGGGCCGATCCTCACTGGGGCTTGCTCGCGGTGTATTCGGAAAAGATGCCCAGCTCCAGCCGTTGCCGCACATCCACGAAGCCCGCGTCGCGCAGGGCCTGCAGCACTGTCTCGGGCGCGATACAGGCTTCGATGGTGTCCCAGTAGTAGCGCCACAGCTCGGGGGTCGCGCGGCCGCGCGCGGCGAAGCGGGCGATGACCGGCACCACGCTGCGCATGTAGGTCTTGAGCACGGCGGTGCCCACCGGGCCGCGTGGCTTGGTGATCTCCAGCACCAGCAGTTTTCCACCCGGGCGCAGCACCCGGTGGAACTCGGCGAAGGCGGCCGTCACGTCGCCGATGTGGCGCAGCGCGTAGCCCATGCTGAGGAAGTCGCAGCTGGCATCGGGGCGGGGCAGGGACTCGGCCATGCCCTGCACCAGCTCGACGCCGGACAGGTGCACCTGGCCCATCATCCCGGGGCTGGGGTCCACGCCGACCAGATGCCCGCCCGATCCGATGATGCCCAGCGCCTCGGTGGCCACCATGCCGGTGCCGATGCCCACGTCGAGCACTTCCGCGCCCTGGCCGAGCCCGGCGCGAAGCAGTGCCTGGCGGCGGTACCAGCGACCCGAGCCGAGTGCCAGCACGTGCTCGATGCGCTCGTAGTCGGGGGCGGTGTCGTCGAAGATCTTCTGGAGGTAGGCGCGATGCTCGGCCTCGTCCTTGTAGTAGCCCGTCAAGGGCGTATGCGGGGCGAGCGCGTGGGGGCCTTGGCCGGTGTCGACGGGGGGTGGGGTCATCGGTTGATTATGCTCAAAAGCGCCATGTGAAATCGGGTGCAACGCACGGGCGCGACACCTCGCCCGCCAAGTAAGATCGCGATCTGCTTTGACTATTGAGAGAGATCGAGAGAAGACCTATGGCCGGACACAGCAAATGGGCAAACATCCAGCACCGCAAAGGCCGCCAGGACGAGAAGCGCGGCAAGCTCTGGACCCGTGCCATCCGTGAAATCATGGTGGCGGCCAAGGAGGGCGGCGGCGACATCAGCGCCAACCCGCGCCTGCGCCTGGCGGTCGACAAGGCCAAGGCGGTCAACCTGCCCGCCGACACGATCAAGCGCAACATCGACAAGGCCACCGGCAACCTCGAAGGCGTGAACTACGAGGAGATCCGCTACGAGGGCTACGGCATCGGCGGCGCCGCCATCATCGTCGACACCATGACCGACAACCGCGTGCGCACCGTGGCCGAGGTGCGGCACGTGTTCTCCAAGAACGGCGGCAACATGGGCACCGAAGGCTCGGTGGCCTTCCAGTTCAAGCACTGCGGCCAGCTCGTCTTCGCCCCCGGCACCAGCGAGGACAAGGTCATGGAAGTGGCCCTGGAAGCCGGCGCCGAGGACGTGATCACCGACGACGACGGCGCCATCGAGGTGCTGACCGCCGTGGGCGATTTCGAGGCCGTCAAGAACGCCCTGGAAGCCGCCGGCCTGAAGCCGGACGTGGCCGAAGTGACCATGCGCGCCGAGAACACCATCGACATCGCCGGCGAGGATGCCGCGAAGATGCAGAAGCTCCTCGACGCGCTGGAGGACCTGGACGACGTCCAGGACGTCTATCACAACGCATCCCTGGACGCATGAAGGCCCGCGCATGAAGGTACTGGTCATTGGGGGTGGGGGCCGGGAGCACGCGCTGGCGTGGCGACTGGCGCAGGGCAACCGGGTCAGCCGCGTGTACGTGGCCCCGGGCAACGGGGGCACGGCCACCGATTCGCGCTACGAGTGCATCGACATCACCGAGCCCGCGGCCTTGCGCGCGTGGGCGCAGAAGGAAAAGATCGCGCTGACGGTGGTGGGCCCCGAAGGCCCGCTGGCGGCCGGCGTGGTGGACGAGTTCCGCTCTCACGGCCTGCGCATCTTCGGCCCCACCAAGGCGGCCGCCCAACTGGAAAGCTCGAAGGCCTTCTCGAAGGACTTCATGAAGCGCCACAAGATCCCCACGGCCGAGTACGAGACCTTCTCCGACCCGGCCGCGGCGCATGCCTACGTGGACGCCAAGGGCGCGCCCATCGTGGTCAAGGCCGACGGGCTGGCGGCAGGCAAGGGCGTGGTGGTGGCCATGACCGTGGCCGAGGCGCACGAGGCCATCGACTTCATGCTGGTCGACAACAAGCTGGGCGTGACGCACAACCAGGGCGGCGCCCGCGTGGTCATCGAGGAATTCCTGCAGGGCGAGGAAGCCAGCTTCATCGTCATGTGCGACGGCAAGAACGTCACGGCCCTGGCGACCAGCCAGGACCACAAGCGCCTGCTCGACGGCGACCAGGGGCCCAACACCGGCGGCATGGGCGCGTACTCGCCCGCGCCCGTGGTCACGGCCGAGGTGCATGCGCGCGCCATGCGCGAGATCATCCTGCCGACCGTGCGCGGCATGGAGAAGGACGGCATTCCCTTCACCGGCTTCCTGTATGCCGGGCTGATGATCGACGCGCAGGGCCATCCCAAGACGCTCGAGTTCAACTGCCGCATGGGCGACCCCGAGACGCAGCCGATCATGATGCGCCTGAAGTCCGACCTCTTCGAGGTCTTCTGGCACGCCACCGACGGCACGCTGGACCAGATCGAACTGCAGTGGGACCGCCACACGGCGCTGGGCGTGGTGATGGCTGCGCACGGCTACCCGATGTCGCCGCGCAAGGGTGACCGGATCACCGGGATCCCTGCGGAGACGCCCGATGCCGTGGTGTTCCACGCCGGCACGGCGCTGGAAGGCGGCGAGCTGCGCACGAGCGGTGGGCGCGTGCTGTGCGTGACCGTGCTGGCCGACGGCGTCAAGCAGGCGCAGCAGCGGGCCTACGAGGTGGCCTCGAAGATCCACTTCGACGGCGCGCAGTACCGCAAGGACATCGGGCACCGCGCGGCGCATGCGCGCGGCACTTCCTCCCAGAGCTGATGAGCGACATCGACCGGACCGCAGCCGTCGGCGACTACCTGCGCGGCCTGCAGCAGCGCATCATGGCCGCCGTCGAAGCGGCCGATGGCACGGACTGTGTCCGCGACGCCTGGTCCAAGGAGCCGCACGAGCCCCTGCAGGGCAGCGGCCTGACCTGCATCCTCGAGGGCGGTCCGCTCTTCGAGCGCGCCGGCTGCGGCTTCTCGCAGGTTCGCGGGCCGAAGCTGCCGCCCTCGGCCACCCAGCACCGGCCCGAACTCGCGGGCGCGCCCTTCGAAGCCATGGGCGTGTCGCTGGTCTTCCACCCACGCAATCCCTACGTGCCCACGGTGCACATGAACGTGCGCATGCTGGCCGCCCTGCCCGAGGGCGGCGAGCCCGTCTGCTGGTTCGGCGGCGGCATGGACCTCACGCCGTACTACGGCTTCGAGGAAGACGCAGCCGCCTTCCACCGCCATTGCCGCGACGCGCTCGCACCGTTCGGCGAGGACAAGTACCCTCGCTTCAAGAAGTGGTGCGACGAGTACTTCTACCTCAAGCATCGCAACGAGCAGCGCGGCGTGGGCGGCATCTTCTTCGACGACTTCGCCGAACTGGGCTTCGAGCAGAGCTTCGCCATGCTGCGCTCGGTGGGCGATGCCTTCGTGCCGGCCTACTTCGGCATCGTGGAGAAGCGCCGTGGCATGCCGAGCGGCGAGCGCGAGCGCGAGTTCCAGCTCTACCGTCGCGGGCGCTACGTGGAGTTCAACCTCGTGTGGGACCGCGGCACGCACTTCGGCCTGCAGTCGGGCGGGCGCACCGAGTCGATCCTGCTGTCCATGCCGCCGCTGGCGAGCTGGTCCTATCGCAACGAGCCGCCTGCCGGCACGCCCGAGGCGCGCCTGTACAGCGACTTCCTCGTGCGCCGCGAATGGCTGTGAAGCCGCAAGGCAAGGCCACGGCGCCCCGGCGCATCGGCGTCTTCGGGGGCGCCTTCGATCCACCGCACAACGCCCACGTGGCGCTGGCGCGAAGCGCGCTGGAGCAACTGGGCCTCGACGAACTTCGCATCATTCCGACCGGCGAGGCGTGGCACAAGGCGCGCACGCTGAGCCCTTCCGCGCATCGCCTGGCCATGGCCGAGCTGGCCTTCGGCGAGTTGCCCGGCGTGGTGGTGGACGACCGCGAGATCCGGCGCACCGGCCCAAGCTATACACTCGACACCCTGCGCGAGCTGCAGCAGGAACACCCCGGTGCCCGGTTGCTGCTCATCCTGGGCGCCGACCAGGGCGCCGCGCTGCCGAGCTGGCACGGGTGGCAGGAGATCCTGGGCATGGCCATCGTTGCGCTGGCGCAGCGTCCCGGTCCCGACCGCCCCGGCGCGGGTTTCGACCCCGCCACGCTGCCGGACCTGCCGGCGGGTGCGCAATTTGCCCGAATCGAGCTACCCGCCATGGACCTGAGTGCGACCGACATCCGGTTGCAGGCAGGCCACGGAAAGGACGTTTCCCTTCTGGTTCCGCCCGCGGTTGCGCGCTATATTGACTTACACCACCTCTACCGTTCGCCCTGATGACCTCTGAATCCGCCGCCAAGAAAGACACCCAGAAACTGCAGAGAGCCATCGTCGATGGCCTCGAAGACGTCAAGGCGCAGGACATCCAGGTATTCGACACCGAGAAACTCTCGCCCCTGTTCGAGCGGGTGATCGTGGCCTCGGGCACTTCCAACCGCCAGACCAAGGCGCTCGCCGCGAGCGTGCGCGACGCCGTGCGCGAGGCGGGCTTCGCCAAGCCGCGCACCGAGGGCGAGGAGAACGGCGAGTGGATCATCGTGGACTGCGGCGTCGCGGTGGCGCACATCATGCAGCCGGCCATCCGCCAGTACTACCACCTGGAGGAGATCTGGGGCGAGAAGCCGGTGCGCCTGAAGCTGGGCGCTGCCAAGCCGGCGGCCCCGGCCGCGGCGGACAAGGCCGCCCCGGCCAAGAGCAGCGGTTCGCTGCGGCGCTCCAGTGCCGCCAAGACCGGCCAGCGCGAGGCCGAACTGACGGCCAAGAAGCCGGTGGCGAAGAAGGCCGCCGGCAAGACCACCGCCCGGAACGCCGCTGGCAAGACGGCCGCAAAGAAGACGACGCCCAAGGTCAAGGCCGGTCCGGTGCAGATGGTGGTGGGCAAGAAGCCGGCCGCCAAGAAGGCGCCGGCCAAGAAGACGGCAGCACGCAAGGCGCCTTCGCGCGGCGCATGAAGCTGCTGGTGGTCGCGGTTGGGCAACGCGTGCCCGACTGGGCCCAGACCGCCTGGGACGACTACGCCAAGCGCTTTCCCCCCGAACTGAAGCTGGAGCTGCGCGCCGTCAAGACGGAGCCGCGCGCCTCCAAGTCGCTGGAAACCATCTACGCCGCCGAGCGCGAGCGCATCGAGGCGGCCATCGCCAAGGGCATGCGCGTGGTGGTGCTGGACGAGCGCGGCACCGCGCTCACCACCAAGGCCCTGGCTGCGCGGCTGTCCGACTGGCAACTCTCGGGCGACGACGTCGCGCTGGTGATCGGCGGGCCCGACGGCCTGGACCCGGCCCTGCGCGCCGCCGCGCACGAGCGCATCCGCCTGTCCGATCTCACCTTGCCCCATGCCATGGTGCGGGTGCTGCTGGTCGAGCAGCTCTACCGCGCCTGGTCGGTCAACGCCGGCCATCCCTACCACCGCGAATGAGCCAAGACTTCATCTACCTCGCGTCGCAAAGCCCGCGCCGCGCGCAACTGCTCGAGCAACTGGGCGTGCAGCACCGGCTGCTGCTGGCCGAGCCGCACGAGGACGCCGAGTCGCTGGAAGCCACCCGCGGCCGCGAGGCACCGGCCACCTACGTGCAGCGCGTGACCGCGCTCAAGCTCGATGCAGCCGTGGCCCGCCATGCACGGCAGGACCTGGCCGCGGCGCCCATCCTCTGCGCCGATACCACCGTGGCGCTAGGGCCGCAGATCCTCGGCAAGCCGGAGGACGCGAAGGACGCGCGCCGCATGCTCAGGCTCCTGTCGGGAAGCACTCACCGCGTGCTCACCGCGGTGGCGCTGCAGCATGGCCGCCGCCGGCACGCCGCGCTGAGCGTGTCCAGGGTGCGCTTCGCCGCGCTCACGCCGCGCCAGATCGAGGCCTACGTCGACAGCGGCGAGCCGCTGGGCAAGGCCGGCGCCTATGCGGTGCAGGGCAGGGCGGCGGCAATGATCGAGCACATCGCCGGCAGCTATTCAGGCATCATGGGCCTGCCCATGTTCGAAACCGCGCAGCTGTTGCGCCAGGCAGGGCTGCGGATATGAAGACCCCGATGCAAGAGATCCTCGTCAACTGGTCGCCGCAGGAGACGCGCGTCGCGCTCATCGAGTACGGCGCCGTGCAGGAGCTGCACGTGGAGCGCACGCTCGAGCGCGGCCTGGTGGGCAACATCTACCTGGGCAAGGTCTCGCGCGTGCTGCCGGGCATGCAGTCCGCCTTCATCGACATCGGGCTGGAACGCACTGCCTTCCTGCACGTGGCGGACATCATCGCGCCCTTCGCGCCGGGCTCGCGCGGCGCGGTCGGTGTCACGGCGCCGGACCACCGCGGCGCCGCCGGGGCAGTGCCCATCGAGCGGCTGGTGTTCGAGGGGCAGTCGCTGCTGGTGCAGGTGATCAAGGATCCGATCGGCACCAAGGGCGCGCGGCTGTCCACGCAGATCAGCATCGCCGGGCGGCTGCTGGTGTTCCTGCCGCAGGACAACCACATCGGCGTCTCGCAGAAGATCCCCTCGGACCTGCGCGACGCGCTGCGCTCGCGCATGCAGGCACTCAGCGACGCCGCGGCCGCGGCCGAGAACCACGGCGTGGTGCCCGAGAGCACCGGCGGCTTCATTTTGCGCACCAACGGCGAGGATGCGAGCGATGCCGAGTTGGCCGAGGACATCGCCTACCTGCGCAAGACCTGGTCGCGCATACGCGACCTGTCCACGCGGCTGCCGCCCATGTCGCTGCTGCACCAGGACCTGAGCCTGCTGCAGCGCGTGCTGCGCGACCTGGCGGGCGAGGACACGCAGAGCATCCGCATCGACTCGCGCGAGCAGTTCGAGACGCTGCAGAAGTTCGGCCGCGAGTTCATGCCCAAGGCGGCGGAGAAGCTGCAGCTCTACAAGGGCGAGCGGCCCATCTTCGACCTGTTCAACGTCGACGAGGAGATCGCTCGGGCCCTGGGCCGGCGCGTGGACCTGAAGTCGGGCGGCTACCTGGTGGTCGACCAGACCGAGGCGCTGACCACCATCGACGTGAACACCGGCGGCTACGTGGGCGCGCGCAACTTCGACGACACGGTGTTCAAGACCAACCTGGAGGCCGCGCAGGCCATCGCGCGCCAGCTTCGGCTGCGCAACCTGGGCGGCATCGTCATCGTCGACTTCATCGACATGTCGCGCGACGACCACCGCGAGCAGGTGCTGGGCGAATTCCGCAAGCAGCTCTCGCGCGACCGCGTGAAGACCACCGCAGGCAACTTCTCTCAGCTGGGCCTGGTCGAGATGACGCGCAAGCGCACCCGCGAGTCGCTGGCCCACATGCTGTGCGAGCCTTGCGCCGCCTGCAACGGCCAGGGCATCGTGAAGACGGCGCGCACCGTGGCCTACGACGTGCTGCGCGAGATTCTTCGCGAAGCCCGGCAGTTCACGCCGCGCGAATTCCGCATCGTGTCCTCGGCGCAGGTGATCGAGCTCTTCCTCGACGAGGAAAGCCAGCACCTGGCGGGCCTGTCGGACTTCATCGGCAAGCCGATCTCGCTGCAGGCCGAGCCCGCGATGGGGCAGGGCCAGTACGACATCGTGCTGCTGTAGCCGCGCGGGCTACAGCACCGCTTCCTGGCCCGGCTCCGCGGTGCGCATCGCCAGCGTCTGCAGGCGCGCGTAGAGGCCGTCCAGCGCCATGAGCTGCGCGTGGCTGCCCTGCTCGGCGATGTGGCCGTGGTCCATCACCACGATGCGGTCGGCATGCTGGATGGTCGACAGGCGGTGCGCCACGATCAGCGTGGTGCGGCCCTGCATCAGGCGCTGCAAGGCTTCCTGCACCAGGCGCTCCGATTCGGTGTCCAGGGCGGAGGTGGCTTCGTCGAGCAGCAGGATCGGCGCGTCCTTGTAGAGCGCACGGGCGATGGCCAGGCGCTGGCGCTGGCCGCCGGACAACTGCGTGGCGTTGTGGCCCAGCAGGGTGTCGATGCCCTGGGGCAGGCCCTGCACGTGCGTTGCCAGGTTGGCCGCCTCCACGCAGCGCTGCACGCGCTCACGGTCGATGTCGGCGCCCAGCGCCACGTTGGCGGCCAGCGTGTCGTTGAGCATCACCACGTCCTGGCTGACCATGGCGAACTGCGAGCGCAGGCTGGCCAGCTTCCAGTCGGCGATGTCGTGGCCGTCCAGCAGCACCTGGCCGCTGCTGGGCAGCACGAAGCGCGGCAGCAGGTTGATGAGGGTGGTCTTGCCCGAGCCCGAGGGGCCGACCAGCGCGACCACCTCGCCCGGCGCGATCAGCAAGTTGACGCCGTCCAGCGCGCGGGCCTCGTCCTCGCCGCGGTAGGCGACGCGCGCGTTCTTCAACTCGATGCGGCCCTGGGCGCGCGCTTCCTCGTAGGCACCCTGTTTCTCGGGCGGCACGATGTCCACCATCTCCAGCCCGCGCTCCAGCGCCGCCAGGCCGCGGGTGATGGGGTTGGCCATGTCGGACAGGCGCCGGATGGGGGCGATCAGCATTGCCATGGCCGCGATGTAGGCCACGAAGCCGCCCACCGTCAGGCCCTGGCCGCCGCTTTGCCACAGGGCGACCATGACCACCACCGACAGCGCCACCGAGGCCAGCAGCTGGGTGATCGGCGTCATCGCGGCCGAGGCGATGGTCGACTTCACCGCCAGGCGGGTGAGCAGGTGGCTCAGCTTCTCGAAGCGATCGCGCTGGGCCGTCTCGGCGCCGTGCAGGCGCACCACGCGGTGGGCCAGCACGTTCTCCTCGACCACGTAGGCGAGCTCGTCGGTGGTCTTCTGGCCCAGCTGGGTGAGGTGGTACAGGCGCTTGGAGAACACCTTCATGACCCAGGCCACGCCCGGCACCATCAGGCCCACGATCAGGGTCAGCTTCCAGTTGAGGTAGATCAGGTAGATCAGCAGCCCCACGAGGGCGAAGCCGTCGCGCGACACGCCCAGCAGCGCCTGCACCAGCAGCATCGAGCCGGTCTGGATCTCGTAGACGACGGTGTTGGACAGCGAGCTGGCCGACTGGCGCGAGAACATGGCCAGCTCCGCGTCCATCACGCGCGCGAAGAGCACGCGGCGCAGGCGGTGCATGCCCTCGTTGGTGATTCGAGCCAGCGCGTACTGCGAGGTGAACTGCGCCATGCCGCGCACGGCGAAAAGGGAAATGGCCACCGCCGGCACCATCCACAACTCGATGCCGCCGGTGAAGCCCTTGTCCAGCAGCGGCTTGGCCAAGGCCGGCATCAGCACTTCGGTGAGGGCCGCGATCAGCGCGGCCACCACACCCACGCTCCACCATTTGCGCGAACTGCCGAACCAGGTCATGAGCCTGCGAAGGCGTTGGGGAAGCGAACGAGACGGGCGCGCGACAGCGTCGGCGGCGGGGGAAGGCTGCATGGGCGCGGATTCTACGGGGGCGGCCGGAAGGGCCCGGACTGTAGGACCCGGCCGCTTTGTACACAGTTTGTGACGTGTCCTCCAAAGCAATGTGTACCATTGAGCCCCGTCTGCGCGGTGAAACTTTCCACCCGCAAATCCCTCCGAACTGCATGATCAAGCCGTTGAACGCGCATAACGCAACTCCTTCTTCATCGTTCCCCACCCGCCGCGCCGTCGTTGCGGCTCTCGCAAGCTCCTCCGCTCTTCCTGCACTGGCCCAGTTCCGGGTCGAGGTGTCGGGCGTGGGGCTGACGCAGATGCCGATCGCACTGGCGCCGTTCCGCGGCCAGGACGCCTCGCCGCAGAAGATCTCGGCGATCGTCCAGGCCGACCTGGAACGAAGCGGCCAGTTCCGCGGTGTGGACGCCTCGGGCGAACAGCTCGACGAGAACTCGCGCCCCGACCTCAACCTGTGGCGCCAGCGCACGGCCGACTCCCTGGTCACCGGCAGCGTGGCGCGCCAGGGCGATGGCCGCTACCTGGTCCAGTTCCGCCTCTGGGACGTGGTCAAGGGTTCCGACCTGGGCGGCCAGAGCTACACCGTGCCGCAGGCCGACCTGCGCCTGGCGGCCCACCGCATCGCCGACTACGTGTACGAGAAGCTCACCGGCGAGCGCGGCATCTTCTCCACCCGCATCGCCTACGTGACCAAGTCCGGTCCGCGCTACGCCCTCTGGGTGGCCGACGCCGACGGCGAGAACGCCCAGGCGGCCCTCAACAGCCCCGAGCCGATCATCTCCCCCACCTGGTCGGCCAGCGGCGGCCAGCTGGCCTACGTGTCCTTCGAGTCGCGCAAGCCGGTGGTCTACGTGCACACCGTGTCCAACGGGCAGCGGCGCCTGGTGGCCAACTTCAAGGGCAACAACAGCGCCCCGGCCTGGACGCCGGACGGCAGCAGCCTGGCCGTGACGCTCAGCCGCGACGGCGGCTCGCAGATCTACACCATCCCCGCCGGTGGCGGCGAACCCAAGCGACTGACGCAAAGCGCCAGCATCGACACCGAGCCGACCTATTCGGCAGACGGCCGCACCATCTACTTCACGAGCGACCGCGGCGGCGCCCCGCAGATCTACAAGATGAGCGCCGGCGGCGGCAGCCCGACCCGCGTGACCTTCACCGGCAACTACAACATCTCGCCTGCCGTCAGCCCCGACGGCCGCTGGCTGGCCTACATTTCGCGCGTCGGCGGCGGCTTCAAGCTGTACGTCATGGACCTGTCCAGCGGCACGGCCAACGCCATCACCGACACCACGGCCGACGAAAGCCCGAGCTTCGCGCCCAACAGCAAGCTGATCGTGTACGCGACCCAGTTGCAGGGCCGCGAGGCGCTCATGACAACGACACTGGACGGAAAGATAAAAGCGAGGTTGGCGGGGCAGGCGGGAGACATTCGCGAACCGGACTGGGGTCCGTTTCAAAAGCAATAACTGAAGATCAACCGAGGAGTTCGATATGTTGAAGAAGACGATTTATTCGCTGGCCATCCTGGCACTGGTTGCCGGCTGCTCCAGCACCAAGCTGGACGACAGCGCCGCCAATGCGGGCGCCGGCGCAGGCGGTGCGGGTTCCGGTGGTGCCGCCAGCGGCGTGGCCCCCGTCACCATTGACCCCAACGCGCAGACCGCGGCCGGCCCCGTCGGCGTGGCCCGCATCGTGTACTTCGACTACGACAGCTACACGATCAAGCCCGAGTTCCAGTCGCTCATCGACGGCCATGCCCGCTTCCTGAAGGCCAACCCGTCGCGCCACATCTCCATCGAAGGCCACACCGACGAGCGCGGCGGCCGCGAGTACAACCTGGCGCTGGGCCAGAAGCGTTCCGAAGCCGTGCGCCGTGCGCTCACGCTCCTGGGCGTGAGCGACGGCCAGATCGAGGCCGTGAGCTTCGGCAAGGAAAAGCCGGCGGTGCAGGGCACGGGCGAGGACGTCTGGGCGCAGAACCGCCGCGCCGAAATCGTCTACCGTCGATGAACCCCGCCTTCGCCTGGCGGCGCGTGGCCATCGCCGCCGCCCTGATCGGTGCCACCTGTGGCGCGCAGGCCGCCTTGTTCGAAGACGACGAGGCGCGCCGCGCCATCCTCGACCTGCGAACGCGCGTGGAGACCATGCGCGAGCGCTCGACCGAAGAGAACGCGCAGCTGCGCCGCAGCATCCTCGAGTTGCAGAACCAGATCGAGGCCATGCGCGGCGAGCTGCAGCGCATGACCGGCCGCAACGAGGAACTGAACAAGTCGCTGGCCGACCTTCAGCAAAAGCAGAAGGACGTCGACGAACGCATGAAGAAGAACGAGCCGGCCAAGGTCAGCGTGGACGGCCGCGAGTTCACGGCCGACCCCAAGGAGAAGGCCGACTTCGACGCCGCGCTCGGCATCTTCCGCGCCGGCCAGTTCGCGCAGGCGCAGACCGCCTTCGCCGACTTCGTCAAGCGCTACCCGCAAAGCGGCTACAACCCGTCGGCGCTGTTCTGGCTGGGCAATGCGCAGTACGCCACGCGCAACTACAACGAGGCCATCGCGAACTTCCGCTCCATGCTCTCGCTGGCGCCGGACCATGCGAAGGCGCCCGAGGCGGTGCTTTCCATCGCCAACTGCCAGATCGAGCTGAAGGACACCAAGGGCGCGAGACGCACCCTGGAAGACCTGACCAAGGCCTACCCCAACTCCGAGGCGGCGCAAGCCGGCAAGGAGCGGCTGGCGCGCCTGAAATAAGCGCGCAAGCGGGCACTGCCGTGGCCAGCAGCATCACCGAAGCGATCGATCTCGCGCCTGCGGCCGCCGCAGCGGCGGGCGGCGACGTGGCGGTCGACGCCGACCTCGCGCGGCGCTTCTCCGGCCTGGAACGCCTCTACGGCGTGCCTGGCGCCGCGCGCGTGCGCGAGGCGCATGTGCTGGTGGTGGGCATCGGCGGCGTCGGCTCATGGACGGCCGAGGCGCTGGCCCGCAGCGGGGTGGGGCGCCTGACGCTGATCGACCTGGACCACGTGGCCGAGTCGAACATCAACCGGCAGATCCACGCGCTGGAGTCCACCATCGGCCAGGCCAAGGTGCTGGCCATGCAGGAGCGCATCGCGCAGATCAATCCCGGTTGCCGCGTGCTCGCCATCGACGAATTCGTCGAGCCGGAGAACTGGCCCCAGCTGCTGGCACTGGCCACGCAGCAGGCCGGGCAGGTCGACGTGGTGATCGACTGCTGCGACCAACTGCGCGCCAAGCTGGCGCTGGCGCAGTGGTCGCGCGAGACGAAGGCCCGCTTCATCACCGTGGGCGCGGCCGGCGGCAAGCGCCTTGCGCACAAGGTGGACATCGACGATCTTTCGCAGGTGACGCACGACCCGCTGCTGGCGCAGCTGCGCCAGCGCCTGCGCAAACAGTACGGCGCGCCGCGCGAGGGCAGGAAGATGGGCGTGAGCTGCGTATTCAGCCGCGAAAGCGTGGCGCCGCCCGATTCGTCGTGCGCCATCGAGGGCGTCGACAGCAGCTTGAACTGCCACGGCTACGGTTCGGTCGTGGCCGTCACGGCGACCTTTGGCCAATGCGCCGCCGGATGGGCCATCGACGAGATTGCGCAAGGGCGCGTGCTATAATTTTTGGCTTTGCCGGATCCAGCATCCGGCAGGGTCTTGGAACCAATCAAGAAGAAAAAGAAGAAGAACAAAAAGAAGAACGGGACGTTAGCTCAGTTGGTAGAGCAGCGGACTTTTAATCCGTTGGTCACTGGTTCGAATCCAGTACGTCCTACCACCCACATTGGCACAAGCCAACGAAAGCCCGCTCTCAATTGATAGCGGGCTTTTTCTTTGGACCCTCCTGCGGCCGCTTCGCCCGTCACTTTGCCCCTCCCGACTGCGTCAGGGTCGACTCGGCGAATCTGAATATCCCAGCACACTGCTG
>Ga0102594_1000289_pt1 | contig 58094 bp, 53 predicted proteins | sample AraplaCol_mLB_r2_2_FD_76863 | JGI IMG/M metagenome (GOLD analysis project Ga0102594, IMG submission 76863) | Arabidopsis root microbial communities from North Carolina, USA - plate scrape MF_Col_mLB_r2 (SPADES assembly) (version 2) | ecosystem: Host-associated > Plants > Roots > Endosphere...
GCATTGAAAACTACCAGGGGCGCCTGATCAACGCGGATCCTACGGGACAAATCGTCGTGATTCCTTCGTCGTATACGCCGGATGGTGTGTGTCCGGACAAGGGCTGCAATATCTCGTTTGTTTACTCCACGGATGGTGGTCGTTCATTCCGCGGTTGGTATTACATGCGAAATACCCAGACGCCTTACAAGGATTCCGCAGACTATATCGTCGCATCGACCTCCGATCGCATCTATGTCGCCGAAAAATGGGGAGATCGGGACCACTATGTCATCCAGTATCCCTTGCGGGCCGAAAGCGATTCAACAGACGTACAGGCCACAAGCGTTCGTGAGGAAACTTTTGCTGCCTCGAAACGCCCCGATTATCTAAAAGGCCTCCGCACACCTTCGGGCCAGGAATACATCTCCTGCGACGACTCGATCCGCCCCACCAACCTTCCGAAAGTCAAATCGAAATGAGCCATCCGGTATTACTCGGTGATCCCACCTCGCACGGCGGCTGCGTGAAGACAGCTACCTCGACCTTCAATATCGACGGTCGCCGCGCTGCGTTGGTTGGAGATCTCGTTTCCTGTCCAAAGCACGGCGACAATCCCATCGTCGAGGGCGGTACAGGCTATCGGGAAAACGGCAGAGATCTGGCGGTACATGGCTGCCGTTCGGAATGCGGCAGCGTGATGATGGCAGCGTCGTCCGGAGCAAAGATCGAATGAATTTGCAATGGAACACCCGCAAAGTGGCTGAACGGCCCGAGCCCGACTTTCCACCGATCTGGCTGTTTGTCGTGTTCTTCTTTGCCGTTCAGGGTGTTGGCGTCCTGATTGCCGTTGCGCAATGGCCCGACGGCAAGGCCATCTCGTGGAGCCCGTTCCTGTTCCAGGCAGCGTTCCTGCCTTTTCTGTTTTATGTAGCCGTTTGCGGGGCCGTGGTGTACGCCGGCTTCGAACTGCCGCGGAAGAGCGCCGTGCTATGGAACTTGATGTGCCAGTGGCGAAATTACCATTGGCTCTGCTGGACGCGCGATCACGTCGTCCTGGTGGATAGCGTCGTGATGACGCCCGAAGACGAAATCGCGGAACGGATGCTCGGTCTTGAAGGCAGCCCCCCGGACAATGCCGGTAAGGCTGTAACGTTCGAATTCGACCTGGCATCGGGGGAAGCACGCATCGAGCAACTTTTAAAGAATCTGCTGACCACCCTATTGCCGGCGCTGCAGCACATCGCGCGTACGGAGTCGATACAGTTTGTGTTGCAGTCGGAGGACCAGGATGACCTGACGGCATTGCAGCGTGCCTTGGGAGCGTGGAATCTGCCCGGCCACCCTACACTGGCGTGGCAATCGCCGGGGCAGCCCGACGTCATGGACTCGCTTTGGGCAGAACACGAGCCGATGTCCGGCGTCCGGCTATTCATTGCGTGCCAGCTCGGACGCACTGGTACCGAGCCGCCGTGTTCCGAAATGGCAGTCGCAATGCTATTGGCCGACGCGAGCGCGCTGGCCCGCAACCGGCAGCGGCTCAGGCCCCAGGCGTGCCTGTATCGGCCGGTGGTGATGGAATCCGATGAGGTCGATAGCGGTATAGCCATGCTGCTCGGCTCTGAGCCGGTCGCCGCGAACCGTATCCAGCAATTCTGGCTTACCGGGCTGAACAAGCCGTTGCGGCATGCCATCACGGCGGCGGTCAAGGACGCCGTGCTGCGTGCCGACACGCAGGATATCGACCGGGCGCTCGGCAAGCCAGGGCCTGCAAACGGGTGGGTCGCGCAATCGCTTGCCGCGAAAATGGTACGGCATGGACAAGGTGCGCAGCTTGTTGCAATACCGTGCAAATCAGGTGTCGCAGTGAACATCGTGGCAAACCGGCCGGCGAGCCCGGAGCGTCCTGCAGAGGACGGCGTCGTACCGTTTTCTCTGATGTGGGCAACCGCCATGATTGCGATGGCCGTGTTTGTCGCGATTCCGGGTGTGGCCGACGGCGATGTCGCTCGCCCCGCGCTTGTGCCGTGGTGGGCAGCCGCGCTGTTGGCGTTCGCCGGCATGGTGTTGCAAGCGGCGAGCGACTTGCTTTGCTACCGCTTCTTGTCAAGGGAGTTCGACGAAGCTTGCGATCCTGTGAATGGACTGACGGGCTGATGCCTGCAAGCTACGGCGAGAATCAACGCGAGGCTGGCCCCGCGTCCTGGACACCGGGGCCAACTTCAGGCAAGCGCCATAGGCCCCCCACCCCTCAAGCCCCATCATAAAAAGCATTCCGCGGACGATCGATCCGGGGGACCGTGTTGGCGGCGTGCATGGATGCCTTGACCGTCGGCTTTACTACCGGGGCGGGCTGGATGCCTTGTTCGGCTGCGACCTTGGCTTCGGCGGCCTGGATGTCGGCGGGGTAGTCGTCGTCGTTGCGGCCGGGGTGATAGCCCGCCTTTTCCACGGCGATCAGGTCGGCCAGGACCGAAGCCCGGGTGACCGGCGCCTGGGCGTTCTGGACGCTCTGGGCGAATGACATGGCGGGAGCCGTGACGATGGCGGCGGCGATCAGCAATTTCTTCATTGTGTTCATGATCTGCTCCTTTTCAGCAGGGGTTGCGAACAGGATTCATCATGGACGCCAGCGCCCCCTTGGCTTTTTCAGATCGCACGAAGTTGTCGCGTTGTCACGATCCGGCGTGGGCGCGGTGACATTCAACGCCGCATCGCTTTTTGCCGATGCTGGCAACTGCCCTCCTCGATGTGCGCTCCCGGCCCCTGTTGCGCCAGCATGTCCTGGGGGTTGCGCAACGGACACGCCTTGAGCGACAGGCAACCGCAGCCGATGCAGCCGTCGAGCTGGTCGCGCAGCATGGTCAGTGTGCGGATGCGTGCATCGAGGTCCGCGCGCCAGGCGGCCGACAACCGGCGCCAGTCGGCTACCGTCGGCGCCTTGTTGGCGGGCAGATGTGCGAAGGCGTCGGCAATCGTCGCCAGCGGCACGCCCATGCGCTGGGCCACGCGGATGACGGCCAGCCGGCGCAGGATGCCGCGCGGATAGCGGCGCTGGTTGCCGGCGCTGCGCGTACTGGCGATCAATCCCTTCGACTCGTAGAAATGCAGCGCCGATACCGCGATGCCGCTGCGGTCGGCCACTTCGCCGACTGTCAGGGGATCGCGTGCCCGCAGCCGACGTTCCGCACGATGCGGGACGGCGTCAGGGACGATGTCGGGGGCGACGGTCTTTGGCATGGTGGTCCCTCTTTTTTGAAGAAAATTCGAAAGCCCTTGCAGGGCGCGATGGTATCGCAACTGCGCTTGACCTCAAGTGCGCTTGAGGTTTGATACTGGCGCGACCTTGACTCAGGACCCTGCCATGCTGCTTGAATCACCCCGCGCGCCGTACCTGCAATTCGCCAATCCGCCAGACCTCTACGACCCCCGGCTGAACGGCTATTCCCATGTGGCGATCGTCAACCGGCCCGCCCGGATCATCTTCGCGGCTGGCCAGGGCGGCGAGGACATGTGCGGCGGCTTGCGCGCCGATTTCTCCGCGCAGGTCAATCAGGCGCTGGCCAACCTGCGCGTGGCGCTGCAGGCCGGGGGCGCCGATATCCCCGATGTGGCAAAGATCACCGTGCTGATCGTCGACCATTCCATGGAGCGGCTGGCCATCTTCAGTCGGGCCTGGCAGGCGCTGCTGGGCGACTGGCCCGCGCCCGCATGCACGTTGATCCCCGTGCCGCGGCTGGCGCTGGACGGCATGCTGTTCGAGATCGAGGCGGTGGCGGTGCTGCCGGACTGAAGCGCGGAACGGCGGTCGGCGGCGTCATACCGTCGTATGACCGACCGGCATGCCCCTTGCAATGCCACAGGTAACCCCGGCCCATGGCGGGTCGGGCTCATCACCACCCGGTCGGCATTGCAAAATCATGGAAATTCCACATCCGCTGACGATAATTTCCCCGCACCTTGAGGACGCGGTCTTCAGTTGCGGCAGCCTGCTTGCCGCCAGCCGGCAGGCGATGGTGATTACGGTGTTTGCCGGCCTCCCACGGCCGGATCTGGCGGCGCCGGCCCATGACAGTGCGGCCGGTTTTGTATCGGCCCGGGACGCCATGGAAGCCCGGCGCCATGAAGATGCGCGCGCTTTGTCCGCGCTGGGTGCGGACCCGGTCTGGCTCGACTTTCTGGAACAGCAGTACGGCCAGCACTACGACGCCGTCAGTATTGCGCTGCGGCTCGGGCGCCTGCTGGCATTGCAACCCGGCGGCACGGTTGTGGCGCCAATGGGACTCCGGCACGCGGATCATATGCTGGTCAACGCGGCATGCATGCTGGTGCGCGAAGCAGCCTTTGTCGACTTGCCGGAAACCGTCCCGCATGCCGAAGTCGAGCCGCACATGCCCGCGTTCCGCTGGATTTTCTACGAGGAAGCGATTTACCGTCGCATGCCGGGCGCCGTACAAAGCCGGATGGCCGGCTGGTGGCAGGAAGGCTTGCTCGCTTCACCCGTCCACATGCCGATCAGCGTCTTCACGGCGCAGAAGGCGCGCGCCGTGCAGGCCTACGCCAGCCAGCTGGCATTGTTCTCACCCGCCGAACTGGCCGATGTCTGCGCGCCGGAACGCTACTGGTCCCTGGATGCGGCCGACGTGCACCAGTGATGCACGCCGGGCCGCTTGCCACATATCGCTAGGGCCGCTTGGCCGGCGCCGTCTTCGGCGCGGAAGCGGGATAGTCATAGGTCTGCGCTGACGACGCCCCCTCATTGAGCGCGGGCGCACTACCGGGCTTGCGATGCCCGTCCTTGGTCAATCCCCACTCGCGTGCCCCGGGCGCCACATCGGACGCGGCCGTGCCGGGCGCCCGGTTGTCGACCTTCGGTGTCTGAGACGGTGTCTGGGCCCACGCCACACCGCTCAGTGACAGGCAGGCGGCCACGCACAAGGCGCGGCGGGCACGGGTCGGAATCAGGTGTACATGTCGCATGGTGCGGCTCCTGTCATCCATTGGCGAGACTACGAGCGGTTATCGACTGGCGGCGCATCCGGATCGCGGCTGCCCGGGTCCAGCAGATCCTGGCTTCCAATGCCGGCCGGCTGGTCTTCCTGCCGGGTGGTCGCCCGCTGCCCCTCGCCCGCGCCGGGGCTTTCCTCGCTGGATGCACGACGGGTGGCCAGCGGGTCGCGCTCTTCTCGGGCATCCCGCGCATCGGGTGCACCCTCGCGGTTCTGGGTTGCGGCGTTGTTCTCCGGCGATTCGTGAGTGCGACGCCTGTCGCGATTCCGGCGGCGGCGGGTTCCTGCATAGGCGAAAGGCATGGGGCATCTCCTCGTTCGAATGCTTGGTGTATGGATGCTTGCAGGTAAAGCCGCCAGCGCGCGAGGCCATCCCCACACGCTGGCGCAGTGCGTCGGCAGTCAGCTTCCCGACTTGCCCGACGTGGAGCCCGATGTGCTGCCCGACGTCGTGCCGGAGCCGTAGCCAGAGCCCGATGACGTATCAGAGCCAATCCCGGTTCCGAGGCTGCCCGAGCTGCCCGCCGCGCTGGAAGGCGCGGTGCTGCCCTGGCCGCTGAGGCTGCTCATGCCTTGCGACATGCGCGACCCGCCGGTCTGCCCTTCTCTGCCCCCGCTACCTTCCCGGCCCATGGCCGATTCGCGCGTGACCCGAATCTGGTTGTGCACGTCCTTCACGCCGAACACTTCCTCGGCCATGTCCTCGATCCGGTATTTCTGCTGACGGTCCTGTACCGTGCCGCTCAGCGTGACCACGCCGCTGCTGACCGATACCTCGACCTCGCGCACATCCACGCGGCCACTCATCGCCAGGCGTTCGCAAAGGTCTTCGCGGATACGCTCGTCGGAACGCTGGTAGCCCTTCGGGCCGGCGCGTTGCGCCCGGCGTGCCGCCGCGGAGCCACCTGCTCCGCCATAGCCCCGGTTCAGGTCGCTGCGTTCGTTGGCGCCCGTGAAATGTTCGTAGGCCCGTTCGTTCGGATCGTAGCCGCCGGCGCCGGTGCTGCCGCCGAAGCCACGTCCTCCACGGTCGCGCATGGAACCCTGGCCCGACCCGTACCGTTCGCGCTCGGACTGCCAGTCGCCCCCAGCGCGGCGTTGCCAGGGCTGGGCGCCCTGGTCCTGGTCGCCATAATCGGATACGCCGTAGCCGCCGCGATAGTGGGTGCGCATGTCGGGTTCCGACCCGGTGGGGCCTTCCCAACTGCTGCCCCAGGCGCCCCCGGCATCACGGCCCGCCGACTGGCGACCCTGCTGACGGCCTTCGCGCCCTTGTTCCCATCCGCCCTGGCGCTGCGCCGATCCACCCCGTGCCGGCTGGTCCCAGACGCCGCGGCCCTGCCCCCATTCGTCGCCCTGGCTGCCTTGCTGGCTCGACCATTCGCTGCCGCGCCCGGAGGCGCCCTCCTGGTGCCAGTCGCCCCACCGTTCACGTTCGGCGTGACGCTGCGGGGAATTGCGCTCGTCGCTGTCCCGGCCGGACTGGCCGAATTGCTGGCGCCCGGTCTGCCGGCCTTCACCGTGCTCGCCATAGCGCCCTTCGCCATAGCCTTCCTCAAAGCGCCGGTTCTGCCCTTCATAACCGCCGTAGCCGCTCGACGATATCGGCGTCGAACCTTGCGACGACGTCCCGCCGCTCCAGCGGCGACCGCCGGGCTGCTGACCGCTGCCCTGCCAGTCGCTGCCCGCGCCCTGCTGGCCCGGCTGTGACTGGCTGCGTCCCTGGCCCTGCCAGTCGCTGCCGCCCTGCTGGCGGTGGGTGAGCCAGTCTCCACCGCTGTAGGCCTCCTGCTGGCGCTGCGTGCCGCCCTGCCGGCGGCGGTCGTCGCGTTCGTCCTGTTCGCTGCGATCGTCACGGTCCGCGCCATAGGCGCTGTAGCGGTCGTCCGAACCACTACCCCTGTTGTTTCCCTGGTTCATGAGCGTCTCCGGTTCCGGGTCAATACAGTCAATACGGACCCTGCGACGCAAATTCCATACCGCTGACGGGCACGCGCCCCCAGTAGGCCAGCCAGGGCGCGGCAGGCACCTGCCCGATGCAGGGCGCCGGTTCGATTTACATGGCCATATAAATCCTGCCAACGGGCTCCACATGCTGTAGTCAACGGCCTACACCCGATTCAGTGGCCTCCCCCTGAGCGCACGGGTGGCTGAGTCATATCGTGAAGTCACCGCGACACATTTTCGGGAGACGACCGATGAAACGCCTGCTCACGACCACTGCCCTGGCCATCAGTGCCATTCTCTGCATGCCGGCCATGGCCCAGCCCAAGAATGATCCGCCGCTCTCGCCCACCGCACCGAACCCCAGCGCCCCGCCGGCTCCGGAAGGTCCGACAACGCAACGCGGCAGTTCGGGCAGCGGCGCGATGATGAGCGGCGACTCGACCATGCAGCACGACAAGGACACGCAAGCCAAGAGCGCACACAAGACCAAGAAGAACACTGGCCAGCACGCGAAGAAGCCTCGCGAACAGGACGCCTCGCCGGTAGCCACGCCGACCGCACCTTCGGGCCCGAAGGGCGATTCGCCCGATCCGGTCCAAAAGCCTTAACGGTCAGGTCTCGCCAGCGGGTCTGCCTTTCCACGGGCATGCCCCGTAGACCCGCTTGCGGCGCGCCGCACGTTGTTCCCCAAACCGGAGCAGCGTGCGGCGCGTTTTTTGCGTGTGTCATGACCGGGTCGATCGGACTATCCCGCCCGTATCGAATCCGGTGAATTCCGATCTGCAAAAGATTAACCACGCCGGCCGTGCAATTCGGCCGCCAGCCAGCGCGCTTCACCTAAAGTTAGAGCATCAACCGGAGACGTACATGGATGCACTGAACACCACGCTGGCGCGGCTTAGCCGTCACGCCATGCAGTGTGCAGAGGCGTTGTCCGCCGTGGCGGCCGCGGCATCGGACCCGCAGATTCGAGCCGTGCTGGCCCACCGTGCCAATATGCAACGCTGCGCGTCGGCCGAACTGGGCGCGCGTGCCGCGGCGGCCGGCGATGGCAAGCACATTAGCGCCGAAGGCCGCGCGCGCGACCCGCAACCTGTCTCGCCGCCCGCCGAGGCTGGCGAGCTGCCCCTGTTGCGACATGCCGCCCAGCAGGCCGGCCGTGCCGCGTCAGCCTATGGCGAACTGCTGCGCGAGCCGCTTCCCGATCCGGAATTGCGCCTGCTGCTGGCGCATTACTATCGGGGTGCCACGGAACTGCAGCGGCTGCTGGAACAACGCGCAATGGAGTTCGCCCCGGCGCGATCGCCGGGCGCGGGGGCGCGCCGCATGGTGCCGCCGGTGCATTAGCAGCCGGTGCATTAGCAACTGGTGCGTGTGATGCCTGTGCGGTGGCAGCCAGGGCATTCCCGGCCCATCCCGATTCAGGTTGTGCGCGGCGGCAGCCTCAGCGCTGCCTGGCGGCGTGCGGTCAGTTCCCGCTGCGGCTGATAGGGCCGGATCACCAGCGCCACATAGTCCTCGTCGTCGGGATTCACCACCAGATAAACCAGTCCGGACATCACCAGGGCCACTTCCCCCAGATGCCCCGCGATGCGTGCCGCCACGAAGTACTGCAGCAGATTGGGCTCCACCGTCGCGTCGATGGCCCGGGCGGCCGTGCAGATCGTCATCATGCACTGCTCGGCCGCCCGGCATACCACCACCACTTCGTCAATGGCATAGCCGGTATGCGCGGCGCGCACCATGACCGATACACCTTCGCTGGTGTTGGCGCGGTGCCAACCCGGTTTGGACCGGAAATCGGGCAGCGTCAGCTTGGCGCCCACATCGTGTGCCACCACGTTGAACTGCTGGGCAAAGTCGTGCGGGCTGATGGCCAGCAGCTGTCTTTCGACGGGCGTGGAAGATACGGCCACGGAGGAAGCCACGCTGAGGGTGGCCAGGACGCCGGTCAGGTTCATCGCTATCTCCCTCGCACGATGCTTGCCTTGCTTCAGCAATTGCCGTTCCAGCCTCTTCACGGGCAGTACGGCCGACTGGTTCTGCGGCGGTCCCCTGAAGTCACTATAGGCGCCGGGCCCCTCGCATGCGAATCCTTTGCCGCGGCAGCCTGCAATGCCCCATTGGCATGCAACTTGCCGCATGTCCTGAAACCCGACGATGCAATACGACAACAGGAGTGACAATGAGCAAGACCACCCGACACGGCCGTCCGGACGCCGACAGCAAGAGCCGGAACCTGGAGGCCGCAGACCCGGAAGGCATCCCCAGCACGCTCGACCCCCGCCTGGACAGCGAAGCGACCGAAGACATCGAAAGGGAACTCGGAGACGTATCGCGAGAGCGGCATGAGCCGGACGACGACGAACTGCCTGAGGACGAGATTTTCGACGAAGTACGACGCGCTGCCGAGGAACTGCCGGCCGATACGCCGGTGGATCGCGCCGACCAGACCGACAAGCGGATGGAGAATCCGCCCAGCGGCAGCGACCTGTAGCAACGTGCCCGTTGCCCTCGGGCCATGTAAAAAGCCCCGGCAGTGCCGGGGCTCGCAGGCGGGTGGTCCGGATAAGCGCCGCGAATGTTCCGAATCTGTCGATGACTATTCCGATGCCAGCACACCGTACGGGCGAACGTGGAGCTGGTTGACCACATCCGACACGCCATACGTGTCGTCGACCAGATCTTCGATCTCGTACTTCATGCGCCGGTTGTCCACCGTGCCGGTCAGGGTCACCACACTGCCCGCCACCGCCACCGTCACGTCGCTCACGTCCAGCGTGGGCGCGTGCGTCAGGCGCTCGCAGACTTCTTCGCGGATGCGCTCGTCGGAGCGTGTGTAGTTCTTGGGGCCGGCCGGGCGGCGGCCATAGACCTCGGGGCCGCGGCCATGCACCGCCTGGCCCATGCGCGGACGCTGGCGGAAATTGCGGCCCGACTCGACGCCGTAGTCCTCGTAGCCCGAGCCACGCTGACTCTCACGACCCCGTTCGTAGCCCCCTTCATAGCCGCTGCGCGTGCCGCTCCACCGCTCGTCGCGGCCCGGCATCGGCGAGTTCGACGTCCGTGTGCCCGCGTCGTAACCGTCCTCGTAGCCGCTGCTGTAGGCGCTGACGTAGCCTGGGCTATGGGGCGAACTTTCGTCGCGCGACTCATCGTACGTGGGCCGGCCGGGATAGTAGACCGTGGCGCCGCGTGAACGCCATCCGCCGCTCAGTTGCGCGGTGCGGCCCTGGCGCCAGGCGTCGCGGTTGCGTGGATCTTCGTCCCGCGAGCGTGCATCGCGATCTTCATAGGCGTCGTACGGATTGCGTTCGCCGGCATTGCCATAGCGGCCTGCCGACAGATCGCGGCGTCGCCAGTGGCGATCGTCGCCAGGCACGTTGCCATAGCCCTCCTCGTAGCCTCCGTACTGCTGATCGGGCCTGCGGCGACGGCCGTAGTCGTCTGATCGGTTCATTGCCATGCCTCCGTGAAGCCGGGGCGACGATCGCCCCCGATGCATAAAGGCCGGCAAGTTTCGTACCGGAGCGGCCAACCATGAAAAATGGCGCCGGAGGCACCGGCGCCATGCAGTTTCTACAAGGCCTGCGCGCAGGTCTTGCTGCCTAGGAGGATTTGCGGGCGCCCTGCATTGCGGCGCTATCGGCACTCTGTGGCGTCACGAGCCGCAGCCCGCTGGCGACCGCTGCCGCCGCCGCGAAACCGGCACCCAGGCTCAGTGCCAGGGTCGGCCCGTGCTTGCCGGCGATGCCGAATGACAAGGCCACCAACGCCGCGCCGGTTGCCTGGCCCAGCAGTCGCGCGGTGGCGACCACGCCGCTGGCGCCCCCTGCCCGCTCGCGCGGCGCGCTGGCCATCAGAGCCTTCAGGTTGGGCGACTGGAAGAAGCCGAATCCGGCACCGCAGATCGCCATGCGGATGCCGATATTGAGCACGCTGGCATCGGCCGGCATCATCGCCAGCGACGCCATGCCCACCGCCATGATCGCCAGGCCGATGCCGCCGAGCAGACCCGGCGGATAGCGGTCGGACAACCTGCCGGCAATCGGCGCCATCACGGCCACCACGGCGGACCAGGGCGTCAGCAGGAAGCCGGTCTCCACCGGATTGCGCCCCAGCACATGCTCGAAGTAGAACGGCAGCGAGACGAACGCCAGGCCCTGCGCGGCAAACGAGCAGACGGCGGTGGCCGTCGACAACGCAAACATCGGCCGCTTGAGCAGATCCACCGGCAGCATCGGCGCCGGATGGCCGCGCTCGCGGCGCAGCAGCAGCACGAAGGCCACCACGAAGACGGCTGCGGCAGCCAGCACGTATTCCACCGGCTCGCGCTGCACACCCTCGCCCAGCGCGAAGATCAGCGCGGCGAACGTGATGGCATTCAGCACCGCCGCCACCGGATCGAAACCGTGCTGGCTGCGCCTGGTCTGCGGCAGCGAAGGCCAGGCGATGACCAGCGCCAGCAGGCCGATCGGCAGGTTGACGGCAAACAGCCATGGCCATGGGCCGAAGGACAGGATCACCGAGGCCACCGTCGGTCCCACGGCGAACGACACCCCCACGACCAGCGCGTTGAGGCCCACGCCGCGCCCAAGCCGGTGAATCGGAAAGATGGCACTGATCAGCGCCGTGTTGACGCTCATGATGGCCGCGGCGCCCACGCCCTGCAGCAGCCGCGCCGCCGCCAGCGACGGCAGCGACCAGGCCATCGCACACACCACCGACGACACGATGAATACCACCACGCCACCCAGGTAGATGCGTCGGTGTCCCAGCACGCCGCCCAGTGCGGCGAACGGCAGCAGCGTGGCCACCATTGCCAGCTGGTAGGCGTTGATGATCCACACCGACGCGGCCGGCGTGCTGTTCAGGTCGGCGGCGATATTCGGCAACGCCGTATTGGCGATGGCCGTGTCCAGCGTGGCCAGGGACACGGCGATCATGATGGCGGCCATCCCGCGCTTTTCGCGGGCGGTCATCGGGCTGTCTGCGGGGGGAACGGCAGCGGCGGCGGCCGGGCTTGCCGGGGCTGCTGCGTCGCTTTCGGCGGGCGGGCTTGCGTGGTTCTGCACGATATCGATCCGAGGTGGGGCTGGAACGGATGGGAAGCAGCGGTACAAATGACGCAGCAATCATTGCGCCGTCAAGTATCGCAAGTCGAGACGATACGACAAAACGCGCCCGCGTGCTGGCCGCCGTTTCAGTGCTGAGCGGGCCACTGACGCCGTTTTGGGAAGAACAAAGCAGATTGGCCCGCGTTCGTCGCCGAACACGGGCCAACATCATGCAAATTCCCGGCAACAGAACCGGATCGTAACTCGCGACCCGTCAGTGCGGCCCGTACTTCATCTGCACATCGTCCACGCGCTGCGTACGCATGTTGTAGAGGCAGGTGTAGCGGAAGGCCATGGCCTCTTCGCTGGCATCGGGCTCGAACGTGCCTTCGCCGCTGATCGATGTCTGGTTGGTCGTCTGCTGCGCGATGCGTTCGCGGTCCGGCATCATCATCACGCTGCCCGGCTGCGGATAGCGTGTCTTGACCGCGTCGGCCACCCTCTTTTCGCAGGCGTTGCCGGCGGCATCGAGTTGCGCACGGCTGACCCCCGTTTGCGGCGTGGTGATGATGGTCGTCGGCTGCTGCGTCGTGCGCGGCGGGGTTGGCGGCGGCAAGGGCGCACTGGCGCAGCCTGCCAGGACCATCGCCAGGAGAGCTGTCGAAAACGGGGAAAAAGTCGTGAAACGTGGCATCGGGTCTGTCCGGAGTCGGCGAAAAAACCGTCGGAAAACGGGGTGCTGATCTCTTGGACTCTATGCCAGAAATGCTTTCGGAGCAACCTGACGCGTCAAGGTCAGGCGGCGGGCGCCTTGGCTTTGGCCGGTACCGGCGCGGTCATGTAGGACGCCGCCGATGACAGGCGCTCGCGCGTGCGGTCGTCTGCCGCGGGCCCGGCCCGCACCACATGGCGTTTGCCCATCTGCAGCGGCTCGCCATTGGCCGCATCCACCAGTTGAGGCTCGACCACCTTGCCTGTGTCGCGGTCGACAATCTGCACGCTGGCGCCTTCCGGCGCGAAATTGCGGTTGCCCCAGGCCAGCAGCGCCAGCAGCACGGGCCGGAAATCGCGCCCGCAGTCAGTCAGCACGTATTCGTAGCGCGGGGGCCGTTCCGAATACTGGCGCTTTTCGAGCAGGCCCTCCTCGACCAGGCCATTGAGCCGGCGCGTGAGCATGTTTGGCGCGATATCCAGGTTGCGCTGGAATTCGTCGAAGCGTTTCGTGCCATAGAACGCATCGCGCAGAATCAGAATGCTCCACCACTCGCCCACGCGTTCGAGGCTGCGGGCGATCGGGCATTGCATGTTGCGGAAAGTCTTGCGTTGCATGTCGTTCCCGTTTGTCGGTGTATCGGCCCGATGATACCCACCTTTCGGCGCGCATCGGCCAAAGCCCCATCGGAACGGCCGACAACCAGCGCGGCCCCAGCGAAAAAAGGCGCCCCGACCATTGGTCGTGGCGCCGCAATGCCTGCGCGTCGTGGAGTCCGCGCCGGCCCCTCGCTTGCCTTGCATTGACCCGGGAATCGGCTCCGGAATCAGAAAATGTGCCGAACACCCAGCGACACGCCCAGCTGGCCGCTGGCGTCGGGCGTCTTGTAATAGACCTGCGACGTCGAAGGCAGGTACCCCACCGACTGGCCGTTCGGCAGGTACGTGATGTTGTCCCAGTTCAGCGACGCGTTGCGCGCGTAGTTCACCGCAAAGAACACATCGGTCCGCTTGGACAGGCTGTAGTCGGCCAGCGCCAGGTACTGCTGCGGATTCTTGGGGTTGGTCGTCACCCCGCCGATGCGCGCGGACTTGATGTCGTCGTAGTAATAGGCCAGCGACAGGCGCAGCGCAGCGGTGGCGTCCCAGTTCACGCCCACCCAGTACATGTCGTCGCGGTGCGGCAGCAGGGTTGGAGTGCCGGTCGCCGGTGCCACCGAGTTGCCCCAGCGATAGCCCGCCACCATCTTGACCTGCCCCAGCCGGTAGCTGGCGCCCAGCATCGCGCGCATGTCGCGGCCATAGTCGTTCGATCCGGATGTGCCGGCGGCCTGCGCGGTGTTGAGCGTTTTGACCTCGTCATAGGCCGCCGCGATGCCGAGCGGGCCGTTCGAATAAGACAGGCCCAGGCCATAGGCGGAACCCGTGGCGAACGTGCCCGCGCGTTCGCCGAACGACCAGTGCGCAATGGCCGTGAGTGGGCCGAACGTGCCCTGGTACTGCACCACGTTGTTCTCGCGGAAGTTCGGGCCGGCGATACCCACGACCGGCTCGAATTCGGGTGCATACGCCACCGGCGTGAAGCTGCCCATCGTCAGGAACGCCGAGGTGTACTGGCGCCCGAAGGTCACCTTGCCCCACTGGTTCTGCAGGCCCACGAACGCCTGGCGGCCGAACAGCAACCCGCCATTGCCCATCTTGCCGTCATCGGTATTGAACTGGTTTTCCAGCACGAACAGGCTTTTCAGGCCACCGCCAAGCTCTTCGACGCCACGCAGGCCGAAACGCGATTGCGCGATGCCCGACGAATTCATGAACACCGCCGAGCCGCTGCCCGGTGCCAGTACCCCGTTGCTGGTGTTCTGCACGTGGTTGACGTACTGGATGCTGGACGTGACGACGCCATAGAGCGTCACGGACGATTGGGCCCAGGCGGCGGGCGCAAGCAGCGCGCCGGCAATGGCGGCGAACAGCGTCTTCTTCATTGTTTTAGGGTTCCGAGTGTGGTGGCTGATGGCGCCAGTGGTCTCCTCCGTCCAGCGCCCGGGTGCGATCGTCGCCAATCGCGTCACGTCAAATTAATCCCTCGTATTAAATTGACATGGACCGCAGGCTAACGGCATACGCACGTTCAGTTAGTTAGGATTTTCCCGGAGAGATACGAAATTGAAGGAAATACGACGTCAAATGGATGTCGGACATCGGATTTTTCCGTATCCTTGCGAGGCTTTCATTTTGCTAACGACAAGCCTGCCAGCGACGCCACTACGCCATGAAGCTCAAGCAAGCGCGCGCCATGATCGCGGATGAGCACCGCCCACCCGCGCACGCCCCCCGCCGCACGCCAGGTGGCAAGGCCGACGCCGCCGATGGCCGGCCGACAGGCATTCCCGAGGCCGAAAGCGCCGAACGGGTCAAAAGCGCCGAACGCGCCGAACGGGCCGACCTTGCCGCCCCTGACGGGCTTACCGATACCGCCCGGCGCATTCTGGAAATCGCCGAGCGCCTGTTTGCCGAACAGGGCGTGGAACAGGTGCCGCTACGCCAGATCGTGGTGGAAAGCGGCCAGCGCAACCGCTCTGCCCTGCACTACCATTTCGGATCGCGCGAGGCCCTGGTCAGCCACCTGCTGAACCGGCGCCTGCATCAGGTCAACGAAATCCGCCACCGGCATCTGGACGAACTGGAAGGCCGCGGCCACCCGATCGACATCCACGGCGTGGTGGAAGCCACCATCCGTCCGCTGGTCGAGGTGGTGCTGGATACCGACTGGGGCACCAACTACCTGCAGGTGCTGGCCCAGACCACGTTCAGCCCGGCCTTGCTCAACAAGGGTCTGGTCGACAAGACCGCCATGAGCGCGCTGTACCGGGTGCGCGAACACCTCTATGCGCTGCTGCCCGACGTGCCACGCGACGTCATGAAGCTTCGGCTGATCTGGTTCATGGATACGGTGGTGTATTCGCTGGCCCACTGGGTGCGGGAACGCAGCAAGCGGGCCCGCAGCGGGCCGCCCGTGGAGGAGCTGATCGATTTCTGCGCGGCGGCCCTGGCGGGTCCAAGGCCGCCGCCGGGCAGCATGCCCGGGGCAGCCTTGGGGCCGGCGACATCCCCGAAGCCGGCCAGGGCTGCCCGGCCGCGCTGATCAGCCCGTGGCGCGGGCCGCGTCGGGGGCCGTACGGGCCAGCACGGGCACCAGTGCCGCACCTGTATGGCTGGCCTTGATGCGCGACAGCGTTTCAGGGTCTGCGGCCCCGACGATGGTGCCGCCATGGGCGCCGCCCTCCGGCCCCAGGTCGATGATCCAGTCGGCCTCGGCAATCACGTCCAGATCGTGCTCGATCACCACCACGCTGTGGCCGCCGTCCGTGAGCCGGTGCAGCACCCGGATCAGCCGCGCCACGTCAGCCATGTGCAGGCCCACGGTCGGCTCGTCGAGCACGTACAGCGTGTGCGGGGCCTTCTGGCCGCGCCGCGTGATGTCATCGCGCACCTTCGACAGTTCCGTCACCAGCTTGATCCGCTGCGCCTCGCCGCCAGACAGCGTCGGCGACGGCTGACCCAGCGTCAGATAGCCCAGGCCGACATCCTTCATCAGCTGGAGCGGATGGCCGATCTGTGTGATGGCCGCGAAGAACTCCACGGCCTCGTCGATCTCCATCGTCAGCACGTCGCCGATGTTCTTGCCGCGCCACGTCACCGCCAGGGTTTCGGGGTTGAAACGCTGGCCGTGGCAAACGTCGCACGGCACCTTCACATCGGGCAGGAAGCTCATGCCGATGGTGCGTACGCCCTGCCCCTCGCAGGCCGGGCAGCGGCCGTCGCTGGTGTTGAACGAGAAACGCGATGCGCTGTAGCCGCGCGCCTTGGCTTCCAGCGTTTCGGCAAACAGCTTGCGGATCGCATCCCAGACGCCGATATAGGTCGCCGGACAGGATCGCGGAGTCTTGCCGATCGGGGTCTGGTCCACTTCCAGCACGCGGTCGATCGATTCCCAGCCGCTGATGGCCTGGCAGCCGTGCCAGGCGTGCTCCACGCTGAGCGCCTTCGTGGCCGTGGGCTTGCCGGCCTTTTCGGCCGCGGCACGTGCCCGGCGCGTGGCCGGCGACGACATCACCGAGCGACCCACCGCATCCAGCAGGTTGGTCATCAGCACGTCCCGCGCCAGCGTGGACTTGCCCGAACCCGACACGCCCGTGATGGCCACCAGCCGCCCTAACGGAATCCGCGCCGTCACGTCCCGCAGGTTGTGCAGGTGCGCGCCCTCGACGGTCAGCCACTGGGCCGGCTCGGCTTCCTTGCCGGCTCGCGCCGGCTTGACCGGCCTGCGCGGTTGCAGCGGGTGGATCATCGGATGTGCGAGGAACCGGCCGGTCGTGGAATCGGCAGCGGCCGACAGCGCAGCCACGCCGCCCTGCGCCACCAGGTTCCCGCCGCGCTTGCCGGCGCCGGGGCCAATGTCGATGATGTGGTCGGCCCGGCGGATGGTGTCCTCGTCGTGCTCCACCACGACCAGCGTGTTGCCCTTGTCGCCCAGCTTGCGCAGGGCATCGAGCAGGATCTGGTTGTCGCGCGGATGCAGGCCGATGGTCGGCTCGTCCAGCACGTAGCACACGCCCTGCAGGTTGCTGCCAAGCTGTGCCGCCAGGCGGATGCGCTGCGCCTCGCCGCCCGACAGGCTCGGCGCGGCACGGTCCAGGCTCAGGTAGCCAAGCCCCACCTCTTCCAGGAACTGCAGGCGACTGGCGATTTCGGTGACCACATCGCGCGCGATCTCGGCATCGCGCCCTTTCAGGCGCAGGCCATCGACCCAGCTTCGGGTGTCGGACACCGTCCATTGCGCCACGTCGGTAATGGCATTCGCGTCGAACGTGACCGCCCGGGCCACAGGGTTCAGGCGCGTGCCGCCGCAGTCCGGACATGGCGTATCGGCCACGCCTTCGGGTTCCTGCTCCTCCGAAGGCAGGCTCTGCTCGCGGCCGCGGTCGTCGCCGCCCAGCACGGTGTCATCGAACGCCGCGCGCTGTTCGCCCGTCAGCGCCAGACCCGTGCCGACACAGGTGCCGCACCAGCCGTGCTTGCTGTTGTACGAGAACATGCGCGGGTCCAGCTCCGGATAGCTGGTGCCGCAGACCGGACAGGCACGCTTGGTCGAAAACACCTTGGTTTCACCAACCTCGCCCGAGCCCTTGCCGTCTTGCATGGCGTCGTGCAGTCCGTCCAGCGGCGCCAGCAAGTGCATCACGCCCTTGCCCAGTTCCAGCGTCTGATCCAGCAAGGCGCGCAGGGCGGCCTCATTGTCTGGAGAAACGACGATGTCACCGACCGGTAGTTCGATGGTGTGCTCGCGGAAACGGTCCAGGCGCGGCCACGGATCCACCGGCAGGAATTCGCCATCCACGCGCAGGTGCGTATTCCCGCGCGCCTTGGCCCATTTGGCCAGGTCGGTATAAACGCCCTTGCGATTCACCACCAGCGGGGCCAGCAGACCCACGTGCTGGCCGCGATAGTCGCGCAGCAACTGGGCCGCGATCGACGCCGGGCTTTGCGATGTCACCGGCGCCCCGTCATGCACGCAATGCTGGATGCCCAGCTTGACGTAGAGCAGGCGCAGGAAGTGCCAGACTTCGGACGTGGTCGCCACGGTACTCTTGCGGCCGCCACGCGACAGTCGCTGCTCGATGGCCACCGTCGGCGGAATGCCATAGACCGCATCCACTTCCGGCCGGCCCGCCGGCTGCACGATAGACCGCGCATAGGCGTTCAGCGATTCCAGATAGCGGCGCTGCCCTTCATGGAACAGGATGTCGAATGCCAGCGTGGACTTGCCCGAGCCCGACACGCCGGTAATCACGTTGAACTTGCCGTGCGGAATGTCGACGTTGAGCGCCTTCAGGTTGTGCTCGTGCGCGTTGACGATGCGCACCACGCCCTCGCCTTCCACGGCGCGGCGCGCTCGGGCCGCCTGCACCGCGGCCTGCAGCGGCAAACCGTGCCTGGCCTGTTCCTCGCGCTCGGCGGCCAGCGTGCCCGATTCGCCCAGTGCCTTGTCATAGGCCAGCAGCGCATGGCCGGTATGGGAGTCGGCGCAGCCCTTGACCATGTCGGGCGTGCCCACGCAGAGCACCTCGCCCCCGGCATCCCCGCCTTCGGGGCCCAGATCGACGATCCAGTCGGACGCTCGGATCACGTCCAGGTTGTGCTCGATCACGATCAGCGAGTGGCCGCCGTCCAGCAGCTTGCCGAACGCGCGCATCAACTTGGCGATATCGTCGAAGTGCAGCCCGGTGGTCGGTTCGTCGAACATAAACAGCCGCTTGGGCAGCACCACCGCCTTGCGGTTCTTCACCGGCTGCGCGGCGGCTGTTTCGGCCAGGAAGCCGGCCAGCTTCAGGCGCTGCGCCTCGCCGCCCGACAGCGTCGGCACCGGCTGGCCCAGCTTCACGTATTCCAGGCCCACGTCGGCAATCGGCGCCAGCACGCGCAACACGGCCGCATCGCCCTCGAACAACGCCGTCGCCTCGCTGACGGTCAGTTCCAGCACATCGGCCACGCTCAGCGTGCGCGGCGCCTGGCCACGTGCGGCGCGCTCGATTTTCACTTCGAGCACTTCGGCGCGATAGCGCGTGCCGTCGCAGTCCGGGCAGCGCAGGTAGACATCGGAAAGGAACTGCATCTCCACGTGCTCGAAGCCCGAGCCGCCGCAGGTGGGGCAACGGCCGTCGCCCGAGTTGAAGCTGAACGTGCCTGCCGTGTAGCCGCGCTGCAGCGCCAGCGGCGCCTTGGCAAACAGCTTGCGGATCTCGTCGAACGCACCCACGTAGCTGGCCGGGTTGGAACGCGCTGTCTTGCCGATGGGAGACTGGTCGACAAAGACCACGTCATCGACCAGATCGGCACCCACCAGCTCGCGGAATGCCCCCGGCGATTCGGTGGCCTTGCCGAAGTGACGCGCCATGGCCGGATACAGCACATCCTGCAGCAGGGTGGACTTGCCCGAACCCGACACGCCGGTCACGCAGACCAGCCGGTTCAGCGGGATCTCGACGGTCACGTCCTTGAGGTTGTGCTCCGTGGCCCCTTCCAGCTTCAGGCGCGGCGTGGTGTCGTCCACGGGCCGCAGGCGCCAGTCGGTGGCATCGGTCACGCGCCGGCGGCCGCCCAGGTAGTCGCCCGTCAGCGTAGGTTCCTTGCGGATGGTGTCCGGCGTGCCGTCGAAGATGATCGACCCGCCGCGCTCGCCGGGGCCGGGCCCCATGTCGATCAGGCGGTCGGCCGCCAGCATCACCGACGGGTCGTGTTCCACCACCACCAGCGTATTGCCGGCATCGCGCAGTCGGTGCATGGCTTCGACGATGCGGTTCAGGTCGCGCGGATGCAGGCCGATGCTGGGCTCGTCCAGCACGAACAGCGTGTTGACCAGCGAGGTGCCCAGCGCGGTGGTGAGGTTGATCCGCTGCACCTCGCCGCCCGACAGCGTGCGGCTCTGGCGATCCAGTGTCAGATAGCCCAGGCCCACGTCGCACAGGTACTTCAGCCGCGTGCGGACTTCGGCCAGCAGCAGCTTCAGCGCATCGTCCAGCAAGGCGCTCGACAGGGTCAGGTCGTCGAAAAAGCGGCGGATGCGCGCAATTGGCATCAGCATCAGGTCGTGGACGGTCAAACCCGGCAGGCTTTCCAGCTGCGGGCGGTTCCAGTCCACGCCCTTCGGCAGGAAGCGGCTGGCCGGCGCCAGCACCGCGTCGGCGTTGTCCTTGCTGCCCAGGCGCCACAGCAGGGCTTCGGTTTTCAGGCGCGCGCCGCAGCAGGTTTCGCACGGCGTGTAGCTGCGGTATTTCGACAGCAGCACGCGGATGTGCATCTTGTAGGCCTTCGACTCCAGGTAGTTGAAGAACCGCATCACGCCGTACCACTGCTTGTTCCACTGGCCATTCCAGTCAGGCGACCCGTGAATCACCCAGTGCTGCTCGGCCTCGCTGAGCTGGTTCCACGCCAGGTCGCGCGGAATGCCGGCCTTGGCCGCATAGCGCATCAGGTCGTCCTGGCATTCCTTCCAGGCCGGCGTCTGCATCGGCTTGATCGCGCCGTCGCGCAGCGACTTGCGCCCGTCCGGGATCACCAGGCCCAGGTCCACGCCGATTACCCGGCCGAACCCACGGCAGGTCTCGCAGGCCCCGTAGGCGGAATTGAACGAGAACAGCGCCGGCTGCGGGTCTGCATAGCGGATATCGCTCTCGGGGCTGTGCAGTCCCGTGGAGAACTTCCACACCGGACCGTCGCCCTCGTCAGTGACCACATTGACGCTGACCCGGCCGCCGCCGCGCTTCAGCGATGCCTCGATGGCCTCGATCGCGCGCGCCTTTTCGACGTTGCCGATGCGGAAGCGGTCCGCCACCACATCGAGCACCTTGCGATTGCCAGTTGGCGATTCGACGATGCGCTGCCCGTGCACGCGCGTATAGCCGCTGACCGACAGCCACTGCGTCACTTCGTCCTCGGTGGCCGATTCCGGCAGTTCCACCGGAAACGTCACCACCAGCCGGGCATCGGCAAACGGCTGGCCGCCGGCCGTGCGGGCCAGCAGTTCGGCGTAGATCGTCTCGGGCGAGTCGTGACGCACCGGCAGCGCGGTCTGCTTGTCGAAAAGCTCGGCCGCACGCGCGTACAGCAGTTTCAGGTGGTCGTTGAGCTCGGTCATCGTGCCCACGGTCGACCGCGAGCTGCGCACCGGGTTGGTCTGGTCGATGGCGATGGCGGGCGGCACGCCGTCCACCTTGTCCACCTGCGGCCGGTCCATGCGGTCGAGGAACTGGCGCGCATAGGCACTGAAGGTCTCCACATAGCGGCGTTGGCCTTCGGCGTACAGCGTGTCGAACACCAGGCTCGACTTGCCCGACCCCGACGGCCCCGTCACCACGGTCATTTGCCCGGTGTGCAGGTCGAGATCAACGTTCTTGAGATTGTGCTGACGGGCACCGCGAATGCGGATCGTACCGGAATCTGACAATTTCCTGCCTCGAATCAGTGAGTTGGATGCGGAACTTAATGTTCTTTGGATGGCTTTCACCACGCCACGCGGGCGCGGAAGTGCCCTAACTATACTGTATAAACGTACAGGCTTCCTGACAGCCAGCAGACTATTCTGATTTCCGAAACCGCGCGTCACTGCAACCGGATCTTGCGCGAGAATGCATGCCCACGTTCAAGTCGCCCCCGAATTGAGCAAACATGGTTTGCATAATATTATGCAATACGCTAACATCGGGATGCAGCACGAGATCGAGTTCACCAGAGAGGCTACACAGCAGTTGCTGTCGATGCCACGAAACGTGGCCCGCAACATCCGGGCCAAGGTAGGTCTGCTGGCAGCGGACCCTTATGCGCCGAACCAGAACGTACGCAAGCTGATGGGCCGGAATGCCTATCGGCTGCGCGTTGGTGACTGGCGGGTTTTGTACCGGATCGAAGCCGGGCAACTGGTGGTCGTCGTGCTGACCGTCAAACCACGTGGGAGTGCATACCAATGACCGCGATACAGTTCATCCAGCGCGAAGGCAACCGGGAATATGCGATCGTTCCGATCGACCTGTGGGAGCGCGTCCAGCACCTGTTTGAAGCCATGGAAGATGTCCGGATCCACGACGCCGCCGTGGCCGCCGACGACGGTTTCCGGATTCCGGCTGCCGTGCTCGACGCCCTGCTCGCGGGCGACCACCCGATCAAGGCGTGGCGCGACCATCGCCGGCTGACGCAGGACGCGCTGGCCACCACGGCCGGCGTCAGCAAGCCCTACCTGAGCCAGATCGAAAACCGCAGGCGCGACGGCAGCGTGGATGTGCTGCGCGCCCTGGCCACCGCGCTGGCGGTACCGCTGGACTTGCTGGTGGAAGACCGGCCCGCCTGAGCCTGCCCGGACCGGTTACCCGCGCTGCGGCAGTTTCCAGCCCGGACGGATGAAGTGACAGGTATAGCCGTTCGGAATGCGCTCCAGGTAATCCTGATGCTCGGGTTCGGCCTCCCAGAACGGCCCGGCGGGGGCGATTTCCGTCACGACCTTGCCCGGCCACAAGCCAGACGCGTCAACATCGGCCGCGGTCTGCTCGGCCACCTTCTTCTGCTCGTCGTCGAGGTAGAAGATCGCCGAACGGTAGCTGGTGCCGATATCGTTGCCCTGGCGGTTCTTCGTCGTGGGGTCGTGAATCTGGAAGAAGAACTCAAGAATCTGGCGATAGCTGATCTGCTTCGGATCGAACACGATCTCGATGCCTTCGGCGTGCGTGCCGTGATTGCGGTAGGTGGCGTTTGGCACGTCGCCCCCGGTGTAGCCAACGCGCGTGGTCAGCACGCCGGGGTAGCGGCGCAGCAGGTCCTGCATGCCCCAGAAGCAGCCACCGGCCAGAATCGCGGTTTCGGTTTGTGTGGTCATCGTGATATTCCATCGCAATACATCGAGCCTCGTAATATACGCATACCCCACGAAACTCGCTGACCAGCCATGAAGTCTCCACAACGCGCACAGGGTGCCATACAGACCCTGCAGCGCGAGATCGCCGCCTGCACCCATTGCGCCGCCGAGCTGCCGGCCGGGCCGCGCCCCGTGGTGCAGTTCAGCGCCACGTCCCGGATCGTGGTGATCAGCCAGGCGCCCGGTTCGCGCGTGCATGCCAGTGGCGTGCCGTTCGATGATCCAAGCGGCGACCGGCTGCGGTCGTGGATGGGGGTGACCCGAGACGATTTCTACGACGCCTCGCGCATCGCCATCATGCCGATGGGGTTTTGCTACCCCGGCAAGGGCAAGAGCGGCGACCTGCCGCCCCGACGCGAATGCGCGCCGCTCTGGCACGAACGTGTACTGGCCTGCCTGCCCGACAACCGCCTGACCCTGCTGGTCGGCACCTATGCCCAGGCCGCCTATCTGCCGAAGCAGCCGGCGCTGCCAAAGCGGTCCATGACCGAACTGGTAGCCGATTTCCGAAATTTCGGCCCTAACGTGTTTCCGCTGCCCCACCCGTCGTGGCGCGTGGTGCTCTGGATGCGCCAGCACCCGTGGTTCGAGTCGGCGCTGCTGCCTGCGCTGCAGGTAGCCGTGCGGGCGCGGTTGTCGCGCTGACGCCTCAGTCGTCGCGCATCCGCAGGGCGGCGAGCGTGAACGGCTTGGCCAGTACGGTGGTGGCCAGTGCCATCAATAGCAGGCCGGAGAACGCCGGCGTGCTGATCAGGCGGTTTTCCAGCAGGATGGCCAGCACCACCACTTCCATCAGGCCCTTGGTCTGCGCCAGTGCGCCAGCCGCCCAGGCATCGCGCCGGCCCAGACCGGCCCATCGTGCCGGCAGCGCAGTGCCCGCCATCTTGCCGACCACGGCCACCACCGTCGTCAGGGCAAAGACGATCAGCGCGTCGGTCCCGGCCGTATTGAGATCGGTCCGCAGTCCGGTCATGAGGAAGAAGAACGGCATCAGCACCACCACGGTGGTGGGCTCCAGCTGCTTGCCGATATCGGCGGCCAGTTGGCGCGGCAGCACCACGCCTGCCAGGAACCCGCCAAGGATGTAATGCAGGCCGATCAGCTCCGACGTGCATGCCGACGCAAAAATCAGCACCACCACCGCCGCCAGCCGCGCATCGTGCCCACGCATGGCCGGCAGCCAGCGCGCCAGCAACGGCCGTACCAGCGCGAACATCACGGCCAGATAGATGGCGCCGCCGATCACCAGCTTCAGCGGCTGCGCGGCGGCCTGGCCGGTGCTGGCCAGGATGCATGACAGCACGATCCATATCGCGGCATCGCTGAACGCCGAACAGGCCAGCGCCAGGCGTCCGGCCGTGGAATCGGTCAGCTTCATCTCACGCAGGATGGCGCCGAGCACCGGCAACGCCGTGACCGCCATCGACACGCCCACGGCAATGGCGAATTGCCAGGGGGTGGCCGCCTCACCCGCCAGCGTCGGGCTCCAGGCGCCGAGCACATAACCGGCGCCCACACCCAGCACGAACGGCAGCGCAACGCAGCCCGGCGCGGCCCACAGGGCGATACGGCGCAGGCCCCGGGCCTCCGGTCCGCCAACGTGCAGCCCCGACAGGAACGCAAACAGCACCACCGCCAGCCATTGCAGCCCCGACAGCGCGGTGAGCTTCTGCGCGCCGAACACCACGTGCCAGCTGTCGGGCCAGAGCGCACCCAGCACCGACGGCCCGAGCACGATGCCGCCAGCGATCTGCATCACGACCAGGGGTACGATGCCGCCCATGCGCAGGCCGCCCCACAACACCAGCGGCACGCCCACGACCAGGCAGGCCTGCACGAAGAAAATGGAAGCGGGATTCAACGCGGACGGATTCATGGGGCGTCTTGGGTATGGCTTGATGCGTGTTGGGCGGCGGCCCGCGGGCGAACCCGCGATGATACGGCAGTGCCGATGACTGCACTCATCCGAGCGGCAGCGCGGTACTGTAGAGCACCTGTTTTAGGGCAAAGCTGGACCGGATGCTGGCGACGCCAGGAATGCGCGTGATCTGGTCGATGATCAGCCTCTCTAGTGCCTCCACGTCGGGCACCACCACGCGCAACAGGTAATCGGCATCGCCCGACATCAGGTAGCACTCCATCACCTGCGGCAGCGCGCCGATCTTGCGCTCGAACGTATCGAGTGTTTCGCGTCGCTGTTTGTCCAGCGACACGGAGATGAACACCACCACCTTCAGGCCCAGCCGCCGGGCATCCAGCAGGGTCACGCGACGCGAGATCACGCCGATCTTTTCCAGGCGCTTCACGCGGGCCAGGCACGGCGACGGCGACAGATTGATACGGCTGGCCAATTCCACATTGGTCAGGCTGCCGTCGCGCTGCAATTCCCCCAGGATACGGATGTCAGTGGCGTCCAGATCGATGTCCAGCATGTTCGGCTTCGGTAGTCAGGTTTGCCGGCATTCTATGCTGTATCGGCCGTTCATGACGAAGTGATCCGGACAATGCTGCGGTGCAATGAATCGTAGACTTTTGGACATTCGGCGAGTCATTCGGTGACTCGCCGGCCCGCTCCGACACCCCACGATTTCATGTCCGTCATTGCTCCCGCCAGCAGCGCACGTGCTGCCTCCTTCAAGTCATTGCTGCCGTTGATTGGCGCCGTCATCATCTGGGGCGGCAATTGGCCCGTCATGAAATTCGGACTGTCGCACGTCAGCCCGTTATGGTTTGCCGCGCTGCGCTTCGGCTCGGCTGCCCTGATCAGCCTTGTCGTGCTTGGCGCGCTCAAGCGGCTGCGCCTGCCGTCGCGCGAGGAATGGCCGCTGGTGTTCAGTGTCGGCTTGCTGCAGATGGCCGCCTTTACCGCGCTGGCATTGTGGGCGCTGCAATATGTGGCGCCGGGACGCGCCTCGGTGGTGGCCTACGCCACGGCCATCTGGGTCATTCCGCTGTCGTCGCTGGTGCTGGGCGAGCGGCCGTCGCGCTGGCAATGGCTGGCCACCGGCTTCAGCTACGCCGGCATCGGGGTGATCGTCGCCCCAGCGCTGGGCGGCTGGGAACTGCACACGGTCATGGGCCTGACGATGCTGCTCGGTGCGTCGCTGGCGTGGTCGGTCAGCATCATCCACCTGCGGGCCCACCGTCACGTGCGGCTCGGTGCCGACATGATTCCGTGGGAATGCGCGGTGGCGACGGTGCCGCTGGTGCTGCTGGCCCTGTTGCGGGACGGAGCGCCCGACCTGGCCGCCATCGGTGAAATCTGGCCCGCCGTCCTGTACACCGGTCCGCTGGCCACGGCCCTGACGTTTATCGTGGTGCTCAACGTCACGCAGTCGCTGCCGCCTGCGGCCACGTCCATCGCCATGCTGGGCGTGCCGCTGCTGGGGCTGGTGCTGTCCGCCGTGGCCTGGCACGAGCGGATTTCGGCGGATCTGTCGATCGGCCTTGGATTGATCGCGCTGGGCGTGGTAACCACTGCGCTGGCGCCGCGGTTGGGCCGCCTGGCGTCGCGCTGATCGCGCGGATCGCGCTTGTCAGGGCTCGACCGAAAGCTCGCGCTTCAGCGTGCGTAGCACGAACGTGGAATGGCTGTGCCGCAGGCCCGGCAGCTTGTAGAGCTTGTGGCGCAGGAATTCCTCATAGCCCTCCGTTCCTGCCACTGCCACCTTGATCAGGTAGTCGTACTCGCCCGTCAGCAGATGGGCCTCCAGCACTTCTGGCAATTCGGCCAGCGCCTCGCCGAAGCGGTGCAGCATATCGTCGTCGTGACGGTCCAGCGTGACCTCGATCAGCACGGTATCCGGCAGTCCCAGCGCCTTCTGGTTCAGCAGCGCCGCGTAGCCGCCAATCACCCCAGCGTCCTCCAGCGCCTTGACCCGGTTCCAGCAGGGCGTGGCGGACAGCCCCACCCGCTCGGCCAGCTTGGCGTTGGAGATTCGGCCATCGCGGCGCAGCTCGCGCAGGATGCGGCGGTCGATGTCATCAAGTTTGGGAACGTTTGTCACGGCAATCCGATAGCTGAGGATGATTTACCCGTCAATTTACATCATTAAGGTTAATTATTCTCCTATCGGATGCCGATCGAAGAAATTTCAGAAGCCAATTTTGCGGCATGACTGGTAAATTTACCGGACTCCTTGCGAATCACATCGCATCCTCCAATGCGCCACCCGGAACCCGCCATGCCCGCCCTTCATCTTGCCCTGCGACTCGACGGCTCCACCCTGAGCGACACCTTCGGCAGTCTGGAATGGGTGCTGGCCAATGCCCGGCGTACGGGCCTGTCGCTTCAGCAGATGTCGTTCGATGCCGGCCGCGCCAACGTCGCGCGGCTCATCTGCCAAGCCGATACGGTGGAATTGCTGGAGCTGTTCGTGCGGCGCGTGGCCCATGGCGTGGACCTGGAAATCGTTGACGCCGAATTCACTGACGAGCGGCCTACGCTGACGGAGCCCGAGGCCCTGGCGGCCTGATTACGCGGTGCGCGGGGTGTCTTCGAGCAGTTCGATGCCATCCAGTTCCGCTGCACAGGTCTCGCGCACGATCGATACGAAGTCGTCCACATACGGCCGATCGGCCATGGCCGACGGCAGTACCGCGTAGAGTTCGCTCCACAGCCCCCTCGTCCCGATGCGCTTGGCGAGCACGTAGTCGTGGTCGACGTAGTTCTTGACGCCCCAGTTGGGCAGCGCCGCCACGCCGCGCCGGCTCGCCACCAATTGCAGCACCGCCACGGTCAGCTCGGCCGTGCGCCGTTCGAGCTGGATGCCGGCCGGCTCCAGCACTTCGCGGATCAGGTCGATCCGCTGCTCCGGCACCGGGTAGGTAATCAGCGTTTCGCCAGCCAGGTCTGCCGCCTCGATGCGCCGCTTGTTGCGCAGCCGGTGTTCGTTGGCGATCACCGCCAGGATCTCGAAGCGGAACAGCGGGGCCACGGTCAGCCCGCGCCTGGTGGGGGGCTTCGATCCGATCACCATGTCGGCCTTGCCTTGCGCCAGCAGCCCCAGCGGATCGGCGTGGAAGCCGGCCACGAGGTCGATTTCCACCTCCGGCCAGCGGCGCCGGAATTCGTCCATGACGGGCATCAACCAGTCAAAGCAGGTATGGCATTCCAGCACCACGCGCAATTCACCGCGCGTGTCGCTTTTCAGGCGTAGCAGGTCGCGCTCGGCGGCGCTGATGGCCGCAAGCGTTTCGCGCGCCAGCGTGAGCAGCCGCTCGCCGGCCGGCGTAAAACGCAGGCCCTGGCGCGTGCGATCGAACAGCGCCATGCCGTAGTGCGCCTCGATGGCCTTGATCTGATGGGACAGCGCCGACTGGCTCACGTGGACCCGTTCGGCCGCCGTGGCCAGCTTGCCGGAGTCCGCAATCGCCACCAACGACCTGAAATGGCGGACTTCGATCATCGCAGCCCCGTCCCGCCAGCCGAACTTTTGAGTTGAATGAAATTCATACTTTGTTTAAAACATCTCGCTTGATTCATTCTAGCCGCGAAACGACACTGTGCGCCAGATCAGACATCACTGGAGCACGGCATGGCACGTACACACGTTTTGGGATTTCCGCGCATTGGCGCACGACGGGAACTGAAGTTCGCCCAGGAAGCGTTCTGGCGCGGCGAGACATCGGAAGCGGCGCTGCGCGAGGTGGGTGCCGCGCTGCGCGGCCGCCACTGGCAACTGCAGGCCGATGCGGGACTGGCCACGGTGGCAGCGGGCGACTTCGCCTGGTACGACCAGATGCTGGGCGTGACCACGCTGCTGGGCGCCCTGCCCCGGCGATTCGGATTTGATCCGGCCGCGCTGACGCTGGCGCAGTACTACGAACTCGCACGCGGCAATGCAGCCCAACCGGCCATGGAGATGACGAAGTGGTTCGACACGAACTACCACTACATCGTGCCGGAGCTCGACGCCGACAGCACCTTCGACGGCGGTGCCAACTGGTATTTCGACGAAATTGATGAAGCGCTGGCGCTGGGCCTGTCCACGCGTCCGGTGCTGATCGGCCCGGTCACCTACCTGTGGCTGTCCAAGTCGCACGCGGCCGATTTCGACCGGCTGAGTCTGCTGCCGAAGGTGGTGCAGGCCTACCGCCGCATCCTGTCCCAACTGCAGGCGCGCGGCATCGAATGGGTACAGATCGACGAACCCGCGCTGTGCCTGGACCTGCCGCCGCAATGGCTCGATGCCTATGACCAGGCCTACCCGGCGCTGGCCGATGCCGGCGTGAAGCTGCTGCTGGCTACGTATTTCGACACCGCCGCCGATCATGCCGCCCGCGTCGCCGCCCTGCCGGTACACGGTTTTCATATCGATCTGGTGCGGGCACCCCAGCAATTGGCAGCGTGGCAGGCCGTGCTGCCAAGCAGTGCCGTGCTGTCGGTCGGTGTGATCGACGGCCGCAATATCTGGCGCACCGACCTGCGCAAGGTATTGGCGGCCGTGACGCCGCTGCACGCCCAACTGGGCGACCGCCTCTGGCTGGCTCCCTCCTGCTCGCTGCTGCATGTGCCGGTGTCGCTCGATACCGAAACCCGCCTCGACCCCGAACTGAAAGCGTGGCTGGCGTTTGCCACCGAGAAGCTGGAAGAATTGCATACCCTGGCCCTGGCGCTGAACCTTGGCGAGTCGGCGGTGGCCGCGCAGCTTGCCGCGTCCGATGCGGCGCAGGCCGCGCGCCGCACATCGCGCCGCGTGGTCAACCAGCAGGTGCAGAAGCGGCTGGCAGCCGTGACCGCCGACATGGCCGATCGCGACAGCCCGTTCGATGTGCGCATCGTCCGCCAGCGCGACGCGCTGAAGCTGCCCGCGCTGCCCACCACGACGATCGGCTCGTTCCCGCAGACGTCCGCGATTCGCCAGACCCGGGCCGCCTACAAGCGCGGCGAGATCGGCGCGCTGGACTACCTGGACCGCATGCGCGCCGAGATCGAACTCGCGGTGCGCAAGCAGGAGGCGCTGGGCCTGGACGTGCTGGTCCATGGCGAAGCCGAGCGCAACGATATGGTCGAATATTTCGGCGAACAGCTATGCGGCTACGCATTCACCGAGAATGGCTGGGTGCAGAGCTACGGATCGCGCTGCGTGAAGCCGCCGGTGATCTTTGGCGATGTGTACCGTCCCGAGCCCATGACCGTGGATACGGCGCGCTTTGCGCAGTCGCTGACCGACAAGCCGATGAAGGGCATGCTGACCGGCCCGGTGACGATGCTGCAGTGGTCGTTCGTGCGCGACGACCAGCCGCGCGCCGTGACCACCCGCCAGCTGGCGCTGGCCATCCGCGACGAGGTCTGCGACCTGGAGGCCGCCGGCATCCGCGTCATCCAGATCGACGAACCCGCGCTGCGCGAAGGGCTGCCGCTGCGTCGGGACGACTGGGCCGCCTACCTGGACTGGGCCGTCAGCGCCTTCCGCCTGTCGGCCTCGGGCGTGGGCGACGAAACGCAGATCCACACCCATATGTGCTATGCCGAGTTCAACGACATCCTGCCCGCCATCGCCGCCATGGATGCCGACGTGATCACAATCGAGACCTCGCGCTCGGCCATGGAACTGCTGGAAGGGTTTGGCGATTTCGACTATCCGAACGAGATCGGCCCGGGCGTCTACGACATCCACTCGCCGCGCGTGCCTTCCGTCGAAGCCATGACGCGCCTGCTGGAGCGCGCCTGCGAGGTGATCCCCCCGGAACGCCTGTGGGTCAACCCGGACTGCGGCCTGAAAACCCGTGGCTGGAGCGAGACCGAGGCGGCCCTGGCCAATATGGTCAGTGCCACCCGGGCACTGCGCCAGAAGCTGGCAGGCCAGGCGCCGGCCACCTGGAAGCGCGTGGTGCGGCCCGCCGGCACGGCCAGGCCCGCCTCGCATGTGCATGGCGCGGCATGCGGACCGTCGTGCGCAGGGCAGGCCAGTGCGTAAGGTCATACGCTGAACGCCTGAGCTTATGCGCTGGAGCGCACGTTGCGTCGCTGTGTCGCATGGCGGCGCCGCGTGCGGCTCCGTATCCTTTCGGTCGAGCCAAACAAGAAAATTGCGAGGTCGTGTCGGCATCCGGCGCGATCTTCGACCAAGAGGAATGAAACGAGCCACACCCTGGCGCCGCGTCGCGGCGCTTCCTGCAGCCGCACTATCGAGCGCGGCCTTCGCCCAGTCGGCAACCATCACCAGTCCGGATGCCGCCCCTATCCCTATCCTGCCCACCGTTACCGCGACGGCTGCCGCCGTCGGGTCGCTGACCGCGCCCGGCCTGGCCCAGCAGCGGCAGTCGCTGTTCCAGTCGGCCGGATCGGTCGGCTTTGTCGACGCGCAGTCGTTCACCAATACCTACGCATACGACCTGCGCGACGTCCTGAAGGATTCGCCCGGCGTGTACGTGCAGGAACGCTACGGCCAGGAACTGCGCCTGTCGATTCGTGGCTCGGGCGTGGCGCGTGGCTACCACACACGCGGCATCGAGATACTGCAGGACGGGGTACCGACGAACTTTGCCGACGGCAGTGGTGATTTCTACCAGATCGATCCGCTGGCGCTGTCGGCCGCCGAGGTCTACAAGGGCGGCAACGGCCTGGCGTATGGCAGCACGACGCTGGGCGGCGCGGTCAATTTCACCACGCCGACGGCACTGACTGCCGAAGCCCGGAACATGGTGCGCGTGGACGGCGGCAGCTTCGGCACGATACGTGGCAGCGGCCAGGTATCGCGCCAGATCGGCCAGTGGGACTTCCTGGCGAATGCCACGGTCAGCCATTCCGAAGGCTGGCGCGACCACGAGCGCGGCCAGTACGAGCAGATCAACGCCAACGTCGGCTATCGCTTCAGCCCGTCGGTGGAAACGCGGTTCTACTTCGGGGCCTATATCGTCGACCAGTTGCTGCCCGGCGCGCTGACGCTGAATCAGGCGCTGACCACGCCGCGCATGGCGTCGGCCAGTGCGCTGGCGGGCGACCAGGCGCGCAATACCCGCACCGAGCGGGTGGCCAACGTCACGAGCATCAAGCTCGATAACGGCCAGATCGACCTGACCACCTGGGGCATTCACAAGAGCCTGTACCACCCGATCTTCCAGGTCGTGGATCAGGACAGCTGGACCTACGGCTTCGCGCCGCGCTACACGGGCAACTTCACGCTGGGTGGCCTGCGCAACCAGCTGATCGCCGGGGCGCGCTTCTTCGGCGGCAACAACGACGCGCGGCAGTACGTCAACGTCAACGGCAATCGCGGCGCCCAGACGCTGAACGCGAAGCAGGACGCGTACAACTACGAGGCCTACCTGGAAGACCGCCTGTACGTGCTGCCCACCGTGGCGGTGATGGCGGGCGCCAAAGCCTACCGCAACCGGCGCGAATACACGGACTACGGCGGCCTGCCAACCAACCCCACCGCCAAGTCCGACGGCGCGACTTTCAGCGGCGTCAATCCGAAATTTGGCGTGCTGTGGGAACCGAAGCCCGACATCCAGGCGTTCATCGACATCACGCGCAGCGCCGACGTCCCGGACTTTACCGACCTGAGCCAGACCATCGGCGCCACGCAGCAGTTCGTGCCGCTGGCGGCCCAGCACGGCTGGACGCTGGAACTCGGCACGCGCGGCAAGTGGGACCGCTTTGCGTGGGATGTCACCGCGTACCGCTCGCTCCTGCGCGACCAGCTGCTGCAGTACACGGTGAGCGCCGATATTCCGGCATCGACCTTCAACGCCAACAAGACGGTGCTGCAGGGCGTGGAACTGGGCGCCAGCGCCGAGGTGTTGCGCGATATCGTCGGCAAGGGCGACAAGTTCACCGTATCGCAGATCTGGAACTACAGCGATTTCCGCTTCGACAACGATCCGGTCTACGGCAACAACCGCATCGCCGGGGTGCCGAAGCACGTGCTGCGCACCACGTTGGCCTACAGCCGCAACAGCCGCCTGCGCGTGGCGGGCACGATCGACTGGGTGCCGACAGGTGCCTACGTCGACTACGCCAATACGCTCAAGGTGCCGTCGTATGTGCTGTTCGGCATCGAGGCCAGCTACGAGTTCGAGCGCGGCGTGACGCTGTTCCTCGACGCCCGAAACCTGGCCGACAAGCGTTACATCAGCGATTTCAGTACCGTCACCGACGCGCGTACGGCCAACACCGCCGTGTTCTATCCGGGCGTGGGCCGCGCGTTCTACGCCGGGGTGAAATACAGGTTCTAGGCGGACGCCTCCGGCAGGTGCCCGGAAACGAAAAAACCCTTCCGGACCGGAAGGGTTTTTGCATTCTGGCGCCGCGGGCGCCGCGCTCAGTTCACGCGTTGCACGGCCGGCGGCATCCACTTGCCGTCGAGCACGACCTGCTCGGGCCAGTACGCACGCAGCATCAGGCTGAACGCATCGGGCGGTGCCGGCAGCCAGTTCGTCACCTGGTCGGACGCGGGCCGTTCGTACTGGATATAAATATCCAGCGAGCCGTCGCGGTTGTAGCGCAGCCGGTCGCGGCTGCCAATGGTGTAACGCTGCAGCGGATTGCTGGCGAAGGCCTGCTTGTTGTTGTAGGCGCTCAGCGACCAGAACGCCTTGGCCGGCGGGAGCTGGCCCTTGTCGAAATGCAGGACGTAGCGGCTGCCGCCATCGAACGGACGACCCGACGCGTCGGCGCGGGCAACCGGGTAGACCGCATCCTCGGCAAGGTTGGCGCCCAGCCCATACATCGCAACCACGGCACGGCGGTCGAAATCGGCGCCGTACGCGCCGGTGTCGCGCTGCAGTCGCCAGCCCGTGCTGCCCGCCGCGCTCTTGCGGCCGTTGGCGACGATGGTGGCCAGCGCGGCGGTGGCGCCCTCCTGCACGGCGCGCGCCGTGGACGGTTCCAGCACCGTGGTCTTGAACGGCTCACCGGCCTTGACGCCCATGCGCTGCATCTTTTCGAGCATCGACACGTCATCGGGCCCGGGCGGATTTTCCGGCAGCAGCGCGGCCATGCGGCTGAAGAACGCCTGCGCATCCATCGCTGCAACCTGCTCGGCGGGCGGCGTTTCGGTATCGATCATCCCTGCGCGTGGTGTGGCCGGCGGCGTGGTGCGGATGCCCTTGCGCCAGGCTGACAGCGGCACCAGGCGGAACTGGTCCTGCAGGCGGTGGACGTTGGCGTAGTCCGCCTTGCTGTTGGTCTGGATCCGGCCGATCAGCCAGACCATGCTGGTCGGCGCACGGATTTCCGTCACGCCCTTGGGCAGCGTCCCTTCCCAATCGGGGCCGACAATCGCAAATGCGCCGCGCCGCGTGCCCGTGGTGCGCTTGCCCGGCGACGCGAACACATTGGTCCAGGCATCGAGCATCTGCATGACGTAGTAGCGGCCCGCCGTATCGGGCACGGACAGGACGACCGGCTCCCTGGACACGTCCACCCAGGCGGTCGAGTACAGCGTGTCCGCGTTCGGGCTCACCACCGTGGTGTAGGTGGCGTCGGGGAACGCGCGGCTATGGTTGAACGTGTTGACCGGGGTCTTGGCCGTCATCACCTCGCGCGTGACGTCCATCAGCACGAGCGGATAGCCATAAGTAAATACCTCGGCGGACAGTGCCTTCATCGCCTGATCCGACGGCGGCTGTTCCGCGGCGGGAATGTCCGGCGCGGATGGCGGCGCGGATGCGCAGGCGGAAAGGAAGGCGGCAAGCGCGACCACGCTTGCCAGTTGGCGTATCGATCGGTTCATGACCCCGTTTCCCAGTATGGTGGCGGCCTTCCGGGGGAATGTGCACGACGGGTCCGGGGGGGACGCGTGTAGCTCCGGAGGCGCATCTATTCCGAACGAATGATGTGCCCGCGACTCGGCCACTGTCAATGATTCCGGGGTCCGCCTCCGGGCGATACCGAACACTGATACGAACGCGTGCGGGGTGCGGTGTAATTTGTGAGCAAGACATCACGCGGCTGCCCTGGCGGTCAGGCCGGGACGGGGTGATGTGCGTGGAGCGGCCTGGGTGATACGGATACGATGGCGGTACCCGTGACGGCGGCCATCAATGATGGCGGCCTGATGATCGGAGCTGAAATGATTTGGGACGTAAATCGCGGCCCAAATGACGAAGGGCCTCCATTGCTGGAGGCCCTTCCAATAGGTGGCGCGGCTGGCAGGATTCGAACCCACGACCCCTTGGTTCGTAGCCAAGTACTCTATCCAACTGAGCTACAGCCGCACGCGAGGGACGCATTGTATCGCAATTCACCTTCCGTGCAAGCCCCTTGTGAAAATTATTTCACTGCCTGCGCAGGACGCTGCCGTGTTTGTTTACCAGCGATATCTGGCACCCACCGTGCCGCCCGCGTTGCGTCCGGCGCGCGCCTTCATCCAGAGCCGCAGGCCCGTGGTCGAATTGCTGTGTGCGCCGATGTTGAACGAGAACAGGCCGCGCAGCAGATCGGTATCGATACGTGTGCCATTGATGTTGATGGTTTTCGCGCGGTTGTCCTGCCACCAGTCGGCCTCGACGAACGGATAGACACCGTTGAGCCGCGTCGGCTTGGAGCCGTAGAGCCGCACTGCCAGCCCCGTGGCACTGACCTCGCCGGGCGGCGCATCCCAGTTACTGGGGACGGGCGCCATGCCTGGCCGATAGGCCATTTCCACCCGCGATTGCAGCGTCAGGCCCGCGCCGCTGCGCGACAACGGCGCGTCGAGCGCCACGGCCATGCTGCGCGCACGGCTGTCGATAAGGCCGGTGGCAGTCGTCGCATCTTCAACATGGACGAGCGGTGTCCGGGGCGTACTGTTGAATCGCTCCACGACGCGATCTATGCTTGCCAGATTGATGGCGATGGGTTCGGCCTCGGGCGCGGATTCCGGCGACGTCCGCGATGCATGGACGGGAATCGGCAGGTCGGGGTCGTCGTTGCCGATCACCATGCGCGGCGGCACGACCGATAGTGCTGTGTCTTCCGGCACGGCTGGCGGGGCGGCCCGGTCGGGCGGCGGCGTATCCGGGGCGCGCGCGTCCTGGACGAACTGCAGTGCATCACGCCCTGACATGCCGTCCAGGGACTCCTCGGCATGAACCACGGCGCAGGCCAGCAGCGCGAGTACGAAACACAGGGGGAGACCGGGGTGCCCCGCATGCAGGCGGGCGACATGCGCCCTGCCAGACAACCGTCCGGCACGCTCCTCTCTCCCGCACATCAGCTGTACGGACATGGCAACCACCTCGTCGGGCGTTGTGTGGACCATGCCCGATCAGCTTGAGCATAGGTCAAAGGCCGCGCGATGGTTAGAGACGAATGTGGGGTGTGCCGCCCGCTAAAAGACGGAGAGCGCGGATGAGAGAGACGATGTCGGACGAGCGGCCGAGTCGCCAAATTCGGGAGAGACTGCCGAGATGAAAAAGCCCTGCCCGGTGAGCGGGGCGTTCAAATATTGGTGCCCAGAAGAGGACTCGGTCACCCGGGCGCGACCCCGGCTTGCGCCGGCAGGCGCAAGCTTTTCGAGTCCCCACGGGCAGTCCGCAGGGACTGCCCTTTCTGGGCCTGCAAATGAAAAAGCCCTGCTCGGTGAGCAGGGCTTTCAAAATTGGTGCCCAGAAGAGGACTCGGTCACCCATGCGCGACCCCGGCTTGCGCCGGCAGGCGCAAGCTTTTCGAGTCCTCGCGGGCAGTCCGCAGCGACTGCCCTTTCTGGGCCTGCAAATGAAAAAGCCCTGCTCGTTGAGCAGGGCTTTCAAAATTGGTGCCCAGAAGAGGACTCGGTCACCCATGCGCGACCCCGGATTGCGCCGGTAGGCGCAATCTGTTCGAGTCCCCACGGGCAGTCCGCAGGGACCGCCCTTTCTGGGCCTGCAAATGAAAAAGCCCTGCTCGGTGAGCAGGGCTTTCAAAATTGGTGCCCAGAAGAGGACTCGAACCTCCACAGTGTTGCCACCGCTAGGACCTGAACCTAGTGCGTCTACCAATTCCGCCATCTGGGCTTCGTTTCACTGCATTGCTGCGGCGATGCGAAGAACGTGATTATGCTGAGCGGCACCCCTCCTGTCAACACCCCTCTCACAGAAACTTCAAAAAACTCAGTCGCGATGTAGCCCGAAGTCGACTTCGGGCGGCCGGCCGGGCAGCGACAGCGTGGCGGTGGCCGGCGCGGTGCGCGATACGATCTTGCCCGCCCGCATCACCAGCAGCCGCGTGGCCCGCAACCGGATGGCCTCGACCGGATCGCGCGCCTGCAGCAGCACCAGGTCGGCGCGGCACCCGGGGGCCACGCCGTAGCCGTCCAGCCCCAGGATGCCCGCCGGCGTCTCGGTGACGGCCCGGAAGCAGGCGCGCATCGCGTCCTGCCCCGTCATCTGGGCCACGTGCAGCCCCATGTGCGCCACCTCCAGCATGTCGCCGGAGCCCAGGCTGTACCAGGGATCCATCACGCAATCGTGCCCGAACGCCACGGGGATGCCGGCGGCCAGCAGCTCGGGCACGCGGGTCATGCCGCGACGCTTCGGATAGGTGTCGTGGCGGCCCTGCAGCGTGATGTTGATCAGCGGATTGGCGATGGCGGCCACGCCCGCCTCGCGCATCAGTGGCAGCAGCTTCGACACGTAGTAGTTGTCCATCGAGTGCATCGACGTCAGGTGCGAGCCCGTGACCCGTCCCTGCAGCCCGAGCCGCACCGACTCGCTGGCCAGCGTCTCGATATGGCGCGACATGGGGTCGTCGCTCTCGTCGCAGTGCATGTCCACGCGCAGGCCACGCTTGGCAGCCTCTTCGCACAGCAGCTTTACCGACGCGGCGCCGTCGGCCATGGTCCGCTCGAAATGCGGAATGCCGCCAACCACGTCCACGCCCATGTCCAGCGCGCGCCGCAGGTTGTCGAGCGCACCGGGGGCGCGCAGCACGCCGTCCTGCGGAAACGCCACCAGCTGCAGGTCGAGGTACGGCTTCACGCGCTCGCGCACGTGCAGCAGCGCCTCGGTAGCCAGCAGGCGCGGATCGCAGACGTCCACATGTGACCGGATCGCCAGCAGTCCCTTGGCCACGGCCCAGTCGCAATAGGCCAGCGCGCGTTCGACAATGGCGTCCTGCGTCAGCAGCGGCTTGAGTTCCCCCCACAGCGCGATGCCTTCCAGCAGCGTGCCCGACTGGTTCACGCGCGGCAGGCCGTACGACAGCGTGGAATCCATATGGAAATGCGCATCGACGAACGGCGGCGAGACCAGCCGGCCCGCCGCATCGATCTCGTCGCCGGCCGTGGCCGCCAGCCGGGACTCGACAGCCGTGATCCGGCCGGCGGTAATGCCGATATCGACGTCGGTACGGCCATCGGGCAGATTGCAGTGACGCAGGATGGTATCGAACATGGGATTCTATTTTCCGGATAGTTCAGCGTTCCCCCTTGCGGTACGGCTTCATCAGCGCCTGCGGATAGGCCGCGCGACGCGCCACCAGCACCAGCGCAAGGATCGACAGAATATAAGGCAGCATCAGGTAGACCTGGTACGGCAGCGCCGGCAGGCCGGGGAGGCTGGCTCCGCCCTGCTGCAGCCGCAGCTGCAGTGCATCGAAGGCCGCGAACAGCAGCGCGCCCAGCAGTGCCCGCCCCGGCCGCCACGACGCGAATACCACCAGCGCCACGCAGATCCAGCCACGGCCATTGATCATGTTGAAGAAGAAGGCGTTGAACGCCGACAGCGTCAGAAATGCACCGCCCACGGCCATCAGCGCCGAACCCGCCATGATCGCGCCGATCCGCACCGCCCCAACGCGGATGCCCTGCCCCTCGGCGGCGGCGGGATTCTCGCCGACCATGCGCAGCGCCAGACCCAGCGGCGTGCGATAGAGCAGCCAGGCCAGCAGCGGCGCCATCAGCAACGCCAGCAGCGTCAGTGCCGTTTCGGCCGCCATCACCGTGCCGACCAGCGGCACGCCGGCCCACCACGACATCGGCGCGAACGGCGTGATCGTCGGCGGTGTGGAGACCTGGGCAAAGCCCAGCCGGTAGGCGTAGTACGACACGCTGGTGGCCAGCATGGTCACGCCCAGCCCCGCCACGTGCTGCGACAACGCCAGCGATACGGTCAGCCAGCCATGCAGCAGGCCGAACAGCAGCCCAACCCCGGCCGCCGCCGCCACGCCGCCCCACAGCGGCGCGCCGTGGTACACGGCCAGCCAGCCGGAAAAAGCCCCCGCCACCATGATCCCTTCGATGCCCAGGTTCAGCACGCCAGCGCGTTCGCACAGCAGCACGCCCAGCGTGCCGAAGATCAGCGGCGTGGCCACGCGCAGCACGGCAATCCAGAATGGCGCGCCGGCAACGATATCGAACAGTTCCATCAGGCCACCTTCCCGATCCGGTCGAAGCGCACGCGATAGCGTGCAAGCATGGTCGCCACCAGCATGGACAGCAGCGCCACCGCCACGATGACATCGGCAATCGTGTTGGGCACGCCCACGGCCCGGCTCATGCCGTCCGCACCCACAAGGATGCCCGCCACGAAGATGGCCGATGCCACCACGCCCACCGGATGCAGGCCCGCCAGCATGGCAATCACCACGCCCGTATAGCCGTACCCGGGCGACATGTCCAGCGTGAGGTAGCCTGTGCGCCCCGCGACCTCCACCACGCCGGCCAGGCCCGCCAGCGCGCCGGAGAGGGCCGCCGCCAGCAGCGTCACGCGCGTCACCGACATGCCGGCGAATGCCGCCGCACGGGCGTTGGCACCCACGGCGCGCATCTGCAGCCCAAAGACCGTGAACCGGTTGACCGCCCACACCAGCAGGGCCAGGCCCACGGCGGCCAGCAGGCCGCTGTGCACGCGCGACCGCTCCATCAGCCGCCCCAGTTCCAGTTCCGGCAACAGGGCCACCGATTGCGGCCAGCCCATCGCCAGCGGGTCCTTCATGGGCCCGTCGAGCATCAGCGAGACACCCAGCAGCACGATGAAATTGAGCAGCAGCGTGGTGACCACCTCGTCCACGCCCAGCCTGAGTTTGAGCAGCGCCGGCAGCAGCAGCAACAAGGCGCCGGCCAGCATGCCGGCCGCCACCATCAGGCCGAACAGCACGCCATTGGGCAGCGCGGCAGCCCACGGCGCCGCCGCTCCGTCCACCTGGCCACCGATGGCCACCGCCGCCAGCGCGCCCAGGTAGAGCTGGCCTTCCGCGCCGATATTGAACAGCCGGGTGCGGAACGCCACGGCGACCGCGAGCCCGGTCAGGATCAGGGGCGTCGCGCGCGTGAGCGTCTCGGACCACGCAAACCGCGAACCAAAGCCGCCTTCCAGGAGCAGCAGGTAGGCCTTGCCGACCGGGGCGCCTGCCAGCGACACCAGCAGCGCGCAGATCAGCAGCGTGACCATGATCGCGCCGATTGGCGCCATCACCAGGGCGGTACGCGACACGGCGGTTCGGGCTTCAAGCCGCATGGGCCACCTCCACCTGCGCGTGTGCGCCATCGGCACCGGCCATGGCCAGCCCCAGCGTGCCAAGCGTCCACGCCGGCGTGGCGCGGGCCGCGCTCAGCCGGCCGGCATGGATGACGGCGATGCGGTCGGACAGCGCCATCAGTTCATCGAGATCTTCCGAAATCAGCAGCACGGCCGCGCCGCGCGCCGCGGCATCGAGCAACTGGCCGCGCACATACGCCACTGCGCCGATGTCGAGGCCCCAGGTTGGCTGGCTGGCCACCACCAGTGCCGGCGCCTGCGCGCCGCGCACCGAGAACGCCCGGCCCAGGATCAGCTTCTGCATGTTGCCGCCCGACAGGGTGCGCGTCGGCACGTCGATGCCACCGCCGCGCACATCGAACCGGCTCGCCAGTTCGCCAGCAAAGCGCCGCGACGCCGCGCCACGGATCACCCCGCCCCGCACGAATGCGCGATTGCCAAGCTGCTCGATGATGACGTTCTCCCACACGGCCAGGTCGCCCACCGCGCCTTCGGCATGCCGGTCCTCCGGAATGCGCGCCACCCCGGCCCCGATCCACCGCCTGGGCGATGCCGGCAGCGCCGCGCCACACACGCGGACGCTGCCCGACGATGCCGCCACCACGCCGCTCATCAACTCGGCCAGTGCCACCTGTCCATTGCCGGAAACTCCGGCGATGCCGACGATTTCCCCGGCATGCAGGTCGAGTGTCACATCCCGCAGGCCCTGCCGGCCGGCCACGGGCGCGACGCTGACCCGATCAAGCGCAGCGACGATCTCGCCCCGGGCCAGGCCGGCCTCGCGCGTGGGCATCTCCACGCGGCGACCCACCATCAGTTCGGCCAGTTCCGCCTTGCCGGTGGTGTCCGCGCGGCGCTCCGCCACTAGCCGGCCGCCGCGCAGCACCGCCACGCGGTGCGAGACGCGCAACACCTCGTCGAGCTTATGACTGATGAAGATCACCGACAGCCCTTCGGCGATCAGCTGCCCGAGCGTGGCGAACAGGCTGTCGGCCTCCTGCGGGGTCAGCACGGCCGTTGGCTCGTCGAGGATCAGCACCCGCGCGCCGCGATAGAGCGCCTTGATGATCTCCACGCGCTGGCGCTCGCCGACGGACAGCGACCCGACACGCGCCTGCGGTTGCACCGCCAGCCCGAAACGCCGCGCCAGATCGTCGATACGCGCCCGCGCGGCGCCCCGTTGCTGGCGCCAGCGCCAGAGCGGCTCCGTGCCGATCAGGATGTTGTCGAGCACCGACAGGTTGTCTGCCAGCGTGAAATGCTGGTGGACCATGCCCACCCCTGCGGCCAGCGCCGCGCGCGGATTGCCGGGTGGCAGCGCCACGCCGTCCACCTCCACGGTGCCCGCGTCGGCAATGTAGTGGCCGAACAGGATATTGACCAGCGTGCTCTTGCCTGCGCCGTTTTCGCCGAGCAGGGCCAGCACTTCGCCACGATGCAGGTCCAGCGAGATATCGTCGTTGGCCAGCAGCGGGCCAAACCGTTTGGTGATGTGCGAGAGCCGGAGCACCGGTGAATCCTGGGGCATCGCGTTTCGGAAATCAGACAGAAGGAAATGAAGCGGCCCCGTCCAGCCGGACGGGGCCCTCTGCGCCCTGCGGCAGCGGCGTTACGGCGTCGATTTCGGCTCGGTCTCCACGACCTTGACCGCGAACTTCCCGTCGAGGATCGCCTTCTCCTTCGCCTTGACCTTCACCATCACATCGGGCGGCACCTTGCCCTCGAAGGTGCCCAGCGGCGCAAGTTCCGCGCCCTTGAACTTCATCAGTGAATACTGGCCGTAGTCCTCGTTCCTGAACTGGCCGGACTTGACCTTGGCCAGCGCGGCCGCGATGGTCGGCTCCATGTTCCAGAGCGCCGATGCCACCACCGTGGCCGGGTACTGCGGCTGGGTGTTGATCACGTTGCCGATGGCCAGCTTGCCGCGCTCCTTGGCGGCGTCCGACACGCCGAAACGCTCGGCATAGAGCACGTCGGCGCCTTTGTCGATCATCGCGAACGCGGCTTCCTTGGCCTTGGGCGGATCAAACCACGAGCCGATGAAGCTGACCGTGAACTTCACCTTCGGGTTCACCTCGCGGGCGCCCTCCATGAAGGCGTGCATCAGCCGGTTGACTTCGGGGATCGCGTAGCCACCCACCATTCCGATGTGGTTGGTCTTCGTCATGCCGCCCGCAATCATCCCGGTCAGGTACGACGGCTCCTGGATGTAGTTGTCGAACACCGAGAAGTTCGGCGCCTGCGGCTTGCCCGACGAGCCCATCAGGAAGGCCGTCTTCGGATAATCCTTGGCCACCTTGCGGGCCGCGCCTTCCACGGCGAACGACTCGCCGACGATCAGGCCGCTACCCTGCTCGGCATACTGGCGCATCACGCGCTCGTAGTCGGCGTTCGACACGCTCTCCGAGAATACGTAGTCGATCTCGCCGCGCGACTTGGCCTCGTTGAGCGCCTTGTGGATGCGCGACACCCACTGCTGCTCCACGGGCACCGTGTACACCGCTGCCACCTTGATCTTCGACTGGGCCTGCGCGCCAGCCGGCAGGCCCATGGCGGCCAGCGCCGTGGCCGCCGCTGCGGCTTTCAGCCAGGTGCGACGATCGTTTCCCTTGTGCATGACTTCACTCCCCTTTTTTTGCGTTGTGTGCGCCGATGGCGCGTGGTTGATGGTTGTGATGGGACGGAATGCACCCGGCTCAGGCGCGCTCCGGGTCGGAATCGGGTGCCTGCAGCCCGCAGCCCCGCAGCAGCAACGCCACCAGATGCTCGGTGGCGTGCTCGAAGTCGTCGGCGTCCAGCTGGCTCACGCCCAGCACGGCGCACACCTGCGCTTCGAAGTCGGCGTAGGTCTGGGTGGCCGCCCAGATCGTGAAGAACAGGTGGTAAGGGTCCACGGGCGCCATCTGGCCGCCCTCGATCCACGCCCGGATCACCATCGCCTTGCGCGCCACGAGTTCGCGCAAGGCCTGGCGCAGTACGTTGCCGATCTCCGGCGCGCCGTGCAGCAGTTCGTTGGCGAACACGCGCGACGCGTCGGGATGGCTGGCCGACAGGCGCATCTTGGCCCGGATGTACTGCTCCAGCGCCAGTCGTGGCGAGTGCTCGGCGCTGATGATGTCGGTCTCGGACAGCCACAGCGTCAGCGTATGCGCCAGCACCGCGCGATACAGCACCTGCTTGGTCCGGAAGTAGTAGTGCAGGTTCGACTTGGGCACGCCGGCGCGGGCGGCAATATCGGCCATGGTGGCCCCGGCAAAGCCGGCCCGGGCGAAAACGTACTCGGCGGCGCGCACGATCAACGCCTCGTTTTCCTGCCGGATGCGGCCGCCGGGCGGACCGGGCCGGGGCTCGATGCCGCGCGCCGGCGACGGCGTGCGCGCCAGGGCATCCATCATTTTGTGCCGTAGAGCCGGTCGCCGGCATCGCCGAGGCCCGGCACGATGTAGCCGTGCTCGTTCAGCTCGTTGTCGATGGCGGCGGTGACAATGGCCACGTCGGGGTGGGCGGACTGCAGCGCGCGCAGGCCGGGACGCGAGGCGATCAGGCAGACGTACTTCATGGTGGTCACCCCGGCCTCCTTCAGCCGGTTGATCGCCGCGATGGCCGAGTTGCCGGTCGCCAGCATCGGGTCCACCACGATCACGAACCGTTCCTGGATATCCTCGGGCATCTTGAAGTAGTACTCGATCGGCTCCAGCGTCTCGGGGTCGCGATACAGGCCGATATGCCCCACGCGCGCCGCCGGCAGCAGGTCCAGCATGCCGTCCAGGAAGCCGTTGCCGGCCCGCAGGATCGACACCAGGCAGAGCTTCTTGCCCGACAGCACCGGCGACTGCATCGGCGCGATCGGCGTCTTGATGGCGATGGTTTCCATGGCCAGGTCGCGCGTGGCTTCATAGGTCAGCAACTGGCTGATCTCGCGCACCAGGCGGCGGAAGTTGTCGGTGGTGGTCTCCTCGCTGCGCACCAGCGTGACCTTGTGCTGTACCAGCGGATGGTTGACCACCATCACGGCAGGCGCCGCCGCGGCTTCCGTTTCGGCAAAGGCCTGGACGGCCGTGGGTACATCCGACATGTCGTTCATGGTGCGCTCCTTGGTCATCCGAAATTCGCCGGGCGCGACGGGCCCCGGGCCCGCCACGCTCTGGCTGCCAGTCAGTCAGGACTGCCGTGCAATGCGATGTTGCCGCTAGAACACCGTGCCGTCGCTCTGGATCGCGAATGGCGGCGGCCCGCCCGGCGGCCGGCGCTGTGCCGCGATGCGGCGGCCCGCCGCCCACGTGCCGCCTTCCAGCACGCGCGCCAGCGGAAAGTCCTCTTCCTTGAGACCCAGCGCCTGGCGCACCGCGTCGGCCACGAGATCGAGCCCCGTCACGGTCAGCGCGCGCCACTCGACGATCTCGGGTTCGTCCACCGTATGGGTCCGGCTGGCGAACCCGCTGTCGCGCGGCACGGTCAGCTCGAAGTCATAGAGCAGCCCGCCGTTCCGGTATTCGGGCAACCCGGTCAGCGCGTCGAGCCCCACTACAACCAGGCCGCCGTCCTCCAGGGGCTCCAGCAGCGAATAGGTCAGCCACTGTGTGAGCTTGTGGAAGGGCACCAGCCCTTCGGGCGCTGCCGGATGCCGCCAGCAGTCACCGAGCGACACGCCATCGATCTGCACGCGCCCCGGCCAGACCGGACCCAGCGCCACCAGAAGCGTGCGCAGCACGAAACCGGCCTCGATGCGGTTGTCCTTCGCGTGCGCGACCAGGTAGTCGAACAGGTTGCCCAGCCGCGCCGGCGTGCCAAAGACCGCCGGGGTGGCCTGCATGACCTCGCCCAGCCGCCGCAGCAGACCGGCACGCCCTTCCAGGCCCACCAGCGGGTTGTGCTGGGCCACCTGGAAGGCCGTGGCGATGGTCGAGGCGTCGATACGGGCCAGCCGCTCGGCATCGGCACGCAACGGGTCGCCCGATTCGGCCGAGAAGCCGCCCCGGGCGAACAGGTCGAAGCTGGCCACGCCGAGCCCTTCGGAGCGCGTCAGCATCATGTCGCTGGCCGGGTCGCGATAGCGCCAGTCGGGGCCTGCGCCGGCATCGAGCAGCACGCTCGGGATCACCAGGTCGATGCCGATGCGCGCACGCTCCGCACAATGGTCGGCGCCCGACATGCCGGCGCGCTCGCACAGGATCTGCCAGCGGTTGATCGATTCCTGCCCCGGGCCGCCGCTTTCGAAATGGCGCCAGCGGCTGTGGTAAGGCACCTGGAGATCCGGGTAGCGGCGCCGGATGGTGGCCGCCACGTAGTCCGCGATCGCGTGGATGCGGTCCGGGTGCCATGTGAACAGTTCAGACTCGCCGGATGCGACGAATTCGGTCACGACCGCGCAATGCGTGCGCACCGCCTCGCCGCTCAGCAGTGCGGAAGCGGGATGATCGGGGGGCACCGGGCTGTGCCAGCCGCTGCCCGTGCCGGGTTCGTGTCCGGTCGTACCTCCTGCGGGATACTCGTTCATTCGTTCAACCCCCTGCCCTTTGCCAGGGCGAGTTCGTTGGCATCAGGCGGCGTGTAGCTGGTGAAGTAACCCGCCGCCACCTTCGCATCGATTTCCACACGCGCATCGGCCGGGATCAGCGCCTCGGGGATGGGCACCTGCTCCACGACCTCGATCCCCTGCGCCGTCAGCGCGCCATGTTTCATGTTGCTCATCGAGGCCCAGCGGTCGATCCGCCGGATCCCGAGCCAGTGAAAGACATCGGGCATCAGTTCCTGGAACCGCATGTCCTGCACGCCGGCCACGCACTCGGTGCGAGCGAAATACGTCTCGGCGCGGTCGCCGCCCACCTGCCGCTTGCGTGCGTTATAGACCAGGAACTTGGTGACTTCGCCCAGCGCGCGGCCTTCCTTCCGGTTATAGACCACGAGGCCAACGCCGCCCTGCTGTGCCATCTCGATACAGACCTCGATGCCATGCGCCAGGTAGGGGCGGCACGTGCAGATGTCCGATCCGAACACGTCCGAGCCATTGCATTCGTCGTGGACGCGGCAGGCCACCCTGGTCTCGGGCTGGCCCAGCTTGCTGATGTCGCCAAAGAAATAGAGCGTCATGCCGCCGATGGGCGGCAGGAAGACCTTCAGGTCGGGCCGCGTGACCAGTTCCGGGAACATGCCGCCGGTCTGCTCGAACAGGCTCCGGCGCAGGATGCTTTCCTTGATATTGAACCGGCGCGCGATGCCGGGCAGGTACCAGACCGGATCGATGGCGGCCTTGGTGACGCGCACGTCGCCATTGGGATACAGGATGTCGCCGTCCGGCGCCAGGCGGCCCGCCGCGATCGCGGCCAGCAATTCCGGCATGTTGATATGGGCGCGGGTGATGGCAATGGTCGGCCGGATGTCGAACCCGGCGGCGATGCGGTCGGCAAAGACCGTCGATACCAGATGGCCCCACGGATCGAGCGATACGATCTTGTCGGGGTCGCCCCACTGCGCATGGGGGCCGATCGGCTCGGCCGGCGCGGTGTCCGTCAGGTCGGGACGATGCGCCCGCTGCAGGCTGCCCGAGGCCACGGCCAGCGCCCGGTAGATCGCATAGGCCCCGGCGTGCGTGCCAATCACGTTGCGCTGCGCCGGGTCGGTCAGGCTGGCGATCACGGGCCCACGCTCGGCGGCGGTGGGCGCGCCCCAGTGGATCGGCTCGGCCGGCTTGTCGCGGCGCGCATGCGAGGTCAGGACGATATGGTCGGACATGGTCGCCTCCCCAGTATGAAACCGGAACACGAATCCTGACCAGATGGTCAGGTTTATGTGTTCATAGTAGGCAACGTTCGTGCCAAGGCCCAAGTGGGGTTGTTACCGTTGGTGGCATCCCGTACGCACCGGCCGCGTGCCAGCCACAGCGCACCGCAGGCGCGTGCGGTACATCCCGGTGCAGCGCGCACCGGATTCCGGCGCGGCCCCCGAATCGGGCGCCGGCACAAACGAAAACGGCACGTTCGCTCGAACGTGCCGTTCTGGCGCTTGCATGGGGGGAGGATCAGCCCTCCGCCCGATGACCGAGGCGCCCGCGTCCCCACTGGGGCAGATCGGCCGTCAGCCAGTTCACCAGTGCACGCACCGGGCTGGCGGCCTCCACATAGCGGTGGAACAGCGCGCCGGCGACGTTACTGGCGACCCACGCCAGCCCCATGCCCAGCGCGTTGAGCACGGGCCGGCCCGGCACCAGGTGGGTGACCACCGCATTGACCACCAGGCAGACCGGAAAGTGCACCAGGAATACCGAATACGAAATGCGGCCGAAATACGCGGTCAGGCGCCCCGCAGGCCAGCTTTCCAGCCAGCCGCCACGGCGCGAGACGGCCAGCAGCAGCGCCGTGGCCAGCGCCACCGCGATACGCAGGCGGAAGTCCACCGCCAGCGCGGCCATCCCGATGGCGGCCAGCGCAAGCAGCGGCATGACCGAGCGGCCTGGATTCGACGCCCAGTAGGCCAGCGATCCCATGCCATAAGCGCCAAAGAAATAGAGGGCCCAGATGTCCCACGCCGCGTCGCGGTTGAACCAGAACAGCGAGGCCATCGCCAGCAGGCCAACCATCGGCACGCCAAGCGGCAGCCCATTGCGGGCCACGGCGCGTGCCGCCCACAGCGCCAGCACCATCAGCGCGAACAGTTGCAGGTCGATGGCGATATACCAGACACCGGCGGACAGCGCGTCCACGTCGAGGATGTTGTGCAGCAGCAGCACATGCGCCACGAATTGCGCCAGATGCGGCGCGGCCGGAATGGAGTCGTGCTGCATCCACGTGCGTGCAATCGCCGCACCGGCAATCGCCACCACGATGGCCGCGGCAAACGGCACCACCAGCTTCTGGTAGCGGCGCCAGATAGTCTGCAGCGGGCTCGCCACGGTCAGACGGCCGCCTGGGGCCAGGCTGCGCGCGGCCAGGAAGCCGCTGATGACAAGGAAAACCTGCACGGCAATGCGGGCGTAGTCGGCCAGCCAGCCGATCAGGCCGGGGGCCAGGGTCTGGGCAGCATCGGACATCGGCCCGTAGAATGCCAGGTGGTGCAATACGATCAGCTGCGAGCTGACCGCCTTCAGAGCGTCCACACACGCCAGACGGGAAGGACGGGGGCTCATTTGTTATTCGCAGGGGTACAAAGTGGGCCGAATTGTACCCGCATCGGTGCATTCGTCCGCCTCCAGACTGGTAACTAGCGCCGTAACGCTTGTAAATCGGTGTGCGACGTGGCGGAAAGGCAACTTTCATTGCACTACTCTCGGGCATTAGCTAATAAGAAACAAATTCTTCGTACGCAATGCCTGGGGGTATACCCTTGCGTCTTTCCGTGCCTCGCCTGACCCTCGAACATGTTCCAGTCTGTCGCTTTCCCCGCCCTCCGCCACCTGATCGCTGGTGTTGCGCTGGTCGCTGCCGCCGTGCCGGCCGTCCACGCACAGAGCCGGAGCCCCGTGCTGGACAAGATCCGTGATACCGGCACGATCACGCTCGGCTATCGTGAATCGGCCCTGCCGTTCTCGTTCGCCGACGACAAGGGCCAGCCCGCCGGCTATGCGGTAGACCTGTGCCTGCGCGTGGCCGAGGCGGCCAAACAGAAGCTGGGACTGAAAGACCTGAAGGTGCGCTGGCTGCCGCTGACGCCCCAGAATCGTGTTCCCGCCATGGTCAATGGCCTGGCCGACCTGGATTGCGCGCCGAACACCAACACGCTGGAGCGCCAGAAGCAGGTGGCCTTCAGTGTGTCGCACTATGTTTCCACCGTGCGCATGCTGGTGCGCGCCGATTCCGGCATCAAATCGTTCAATGACCTGCGCGGGAAGACGGTGGTCACCAGCGCCGGTTCCACGGGCGACCGCCACGTGCGCCGCCTGAAGAGCGAGTACGGCTTCCGCGACGTCTACGCCAAGGACCACGGCGAGTCGTTCCTGCTGCTGGAAACGGGCCGCGCCCAGGCGTTCGTGATGGACGACGTCTTGCTGGCCGGACTGCGCGCGAAGTCGAAGGATCCGTCCCAGTACGTGATCGTCGGCCCGGCCCTGTCGGTGGAACAGAACGCGCTGATGATGTCCAAGGCCGATCCGGAGTGGAAGCAGCTGGTAGACCAGACGCTGAGCCGGACGTTTGCCAGCCCCGACGCTGCCGCCCTGCAGAAGCGCTGGTTCCAGCAACCGATCGGGACGCGCGGCACCAACCTGGCGCTGGCGCCTTCCACGGAAGTGCTGCAAGCCTGGAAGCACCCCTCGGATGTTGTGACTGAATAAGCATTTTTCCGGAATCTCCCCCGGAAAAGCCCTGAGTTGACGCCCTTTGCGGCCTTCTCCACACTGGCCTGAGCCTGGTTCTACCGTCCGGTAGGACCAGCGACAACGCGACCGCCATCGAGAAACACTGCCCGGGCGGCAACTCAGAGGAGATTTCCCATGAAGCAATTGATCGCCACCGCCGTCGCGCTCGGTCTGGCCACCGCATCCGTGGCTGCCATCGCACAGGACAAGAAGTCGTTCGACCCGTATTCCCAGGGCGCCAAGTCGGGCGAGAAATTCGACACCTACAGCCAGGGCGCAAAGTCCGGCGACAAGTTCGACCCGTATTCCCAGGGCGCCAACAAGAGCACCCGTGCCGACCTGACCGACCAGTCCACGGCAGCCCCAAAGCCGTCGAAGTCGAAAAAGGCCCCGACGAAGAAGCCGGCGCAGGGGAATTGAGCGTCAGCCATCGAGACACAAAAAAGGAGCCTTTGGGCTCCTTTCTGATTTTGTGCATCAATATGCACCAAGGTGATTTTCTCGCATTCTTCCTTCCTACAATGTGCAGCTTCCTCTACCAGAAGCGCGGCACATCATGGTCGAAGATGCAGAGTGCCTGAAAGAAATCGATCCGCCTGACGACTGCCGCCACCGATTTGCGGCCGTACAGTTCCGGGGCACCCGATGGGATCTGGGTCATCTCGATTCCTTCGCCTTCAGGAGCCATATTGGTTTCGAAGTCACCGTGGTGGTTATCTTTTCCTGCCACTGTTTCACGCGGGGACTCCCGGGCGCCGCCGCCGAGGCTTGTCACTTCCCCTCAGAGGACGTGTTCCGCGATGCGCGGGAACAACGATTGCTGGACCCCTCCCGCTATGCCCTGTCCCGGCTATGGCTACGTGGCCTCGTCCTTAGCATGCCCGAGCAACACATCATCATCGCCCAGGCACGTCGCCGAAATTTCATGACATGGCGTGCGCTGCCCGACGGCCACGCAAACGCCATCTATGCGATGTTTTTCACCGTCGAGCGCGACACACGTCGCAAAGGGCGGATGCTCCTGCGCGTGCAATCGGCATATCTGCTCGACAGCGGTCTGACCCGCGCGCAGAAAGAAGGGAGGAAGGTCAGGCTACGCACGTTACTGAAGGCGGCCTATGAAGGCAGGTCCATTCGTCCTTGACGAAGAAAGACCAACGGCTGCCAGTGGCAGCCGTTGTAGGCGGGGATCTCTATCTGCCTTGCGGCAAAATTCCCACTCCAGGTGGGACCTGGTTACCCAGGCGGCGCTACGGTTTCGCACCCGCTTGCACGTAGTTTGCGGCTGATTCTAGCCCCGCATGACGGTGCGGTCAACGCCGATGCCGATTTACTGCCCTTCCTCCGGCAACATTTCCAGCGCGGTCACGTCCACGCGTTGCACCTCGTTGTTCTGCCGGATTTCCGTGCGCAGCACGAAGGCTTCCATGGGGCAGTACCAGTCGGTCACGTGCAGGACGCTCGGTTCGAGCTGCAGCAGTTCCTCGCCCACCATCAGCGGGCCCAGCGAGGTGCGTTTTTCGTAAGTGATGGGCATGCATTCCTTGCGGCCCATGACCGTGTTGATCATCTGCTTGCGGCCCACATGACGCGAGCCGACGATGATCGATGCATGCAGGGCCTGCATCGTGCCCACGACTTCGTCCTTGCCCAGCGGATAGATCTTGAGCGATACGCTGGACTGGAAGGTTTCTCCCTCCAGCGTGGCGCCTTCCTTGATTTCCAGGCCGGCATAGTTGAACACGCCGCTGCCATTGAACGACGCCTCGCCGAACATGCGCGCATAGCGGGCACGGGCATTGATCACCGCGTTGCGGCTGTCGATGCGCGTGCGTGCCGTGGCGGCGTTACGGTCGATATTGATCTCGTGGACCTGGTCCATGACAACGGGCGGCCCCATCAGGGCCGACAGTGCCGACTTCGAGCGTACCTCCAGCTGGGCGCTGCAGCCGCGGGCGGTGCGCATGACCTCGCGCAGGGTCATCGTGATGGACATCGGCATCGAGCCATCGCCCTCCAGCTGCACGCGCGAGCCGGAGCGGAACCAGGGTGCATCGCAAAGCACCGCGCCGCTGGGCATCGGGGGCGACATGCCAGAGACCGGCGCCGCATCGGGGGCGGACGCCTGCGCAAATGCTGTGTTCATCACACCAGTTAGCAACCACACCAGCAACGCCGGTCTCATGGCGATCGTCCATATTCAATGGCCGGCGGAGGCAGGGTCGGTTTCTGCCAGGCAAGTGCCGGGATGGCGCAAGTATTACGCGAAACTGGCGCGGCGGAAATGGCCATAAGTTCAAGCCCGGCGCCCTTTGCGAGCCCAAAACGGCGAGGCGGGAAATGCGCTCGTGCTACCATTGCGCGCCCGTAGCGGTCGCCTTGCCCGAAAGCTCGTCTCCGGGACCACGCCTTTTGCAGGCCGTGGCGCGGGCGCAGCCCGCCTCGCCCCCTCGTGTCCACCAAGTCGGGGCGTACCGCGTTGTGGGGTGTTCGCCACAAGGCGGATGCAGGAACAGCCTCCGGGATCCCGGCCATTTCAGGAGAAATATGCGTAGTTCTTCGCCCACGCGCCCAGCCGGGCTGCCTGTCGGCATGGTTGTGTTCGTCGTGCTCGCCGTGCTGCTGGTCTGGTTTGGCACGCTCGATTACCGCCACTTGCTGCGCCCGGACGAAGGCCGATACGCCGAGATCTCGCGCGAGATGTTCGTCACCGGGGATTGGGTGACGATCCGCTACAACGCCCTGAAATACTTCGAGAAGCCCCCATTCCATATGTGGGTGACGACCATCGCCTATGAACTGTTCGGCGTGGGCGACTGGCAGGCCCGGCTGTGCGTGGCGCTGTCGGGCATCGTGGGGCTGGGCGTGACGATGCTGGCCACCGCGCGCTGGTTCGGCTGCCGCGCCGGGCTGCTGGCGGGGCTGGTCATGCTGGCCATGCCGATGTGGAGCGTGGCCGGCCATTTCAATTCGCTGGACATGACGCTGTCCGGCGCCCTGGCCTGCGTGCTGGGCTGCATGCTGCTGGCCCAGCACCCCGACACGCCGCCCGGCGCCCGCCGCGCCTGGATGCTGGCGTGCTGGGTAGCGATGGGGGTGGCCATCCTGACCAAGGGCCTGGTCGGCATCGCCCTGCCCGGTCTGGTGCTGGTGGTCTATACCCTGCTGACGCGCGATCTCGGCCTGTGGCGACGCCTGCATCTGCCGACCGGCATCCTGGCCATGCTGGTGGTCACGGTGCCCTGGTTCTGGCTGATTTCGACGAAGAACCCCGAATTTCCTCACTTTTTCTTTATCCACGAGCACTGGGACCGCTATACGTCCACGGTCCACTCTCGCAAGGGTTCGGTCTGGTATTTCGTGCCGCTGCTGCTGGCCGGCATGCTGCCGTGGCTGGGCCTGGTGCCGCGCATGTGGGACGTGGTGCGCGACCGGGCCGGCGCCCAGCGCGGCGCGGGCGGCAAGCCGTTCCAGCCGGCCCTGATGAGCCTGGTCTGGTTCGCGGCCATCTTCGTCTTCTTCAGCCTGTCGGGGTCGAAGCTGCCCGGATATATCGTGCCGGTGTTTCCGGCGCTGGCCATTCTTGCGGCCGTGGCGCTGGACCAGATCAGCGACCGCTCGTGGAATCGCCAGATCAACGCCCTGCTGGTGCTGGCCGTGGTGGGCCTGCTGGCCGCACCGGTGGTGGCAACGCTGGACCGAGAAACCAATCCAAATGAAGTGTTCCGCGCCTTCGCCGTCTATATTGGTGTGGCGTTTGCCGTACTGCTGGCGGGCATGCTGCTGGCGCGCCGGCTGTTGCGCACGCACGGGGTGTTGCCGAGCGTTGCCGCCTTTGCGCTGTCGATGTTCCTGACCTGCACGATCGGCCTGCTCGGCCACGAGGTGATGGGCCGCCGGGCGTCGGGCGTAGACATGCTGCCGGCCATCAAGGCCGTGCTGAAGGACGACATGCCGATCTATGGCGTGGGTATGCTGGATCACACGCTCCCCTTCTACCTGGGCCGCACGCTGACGATGGTCGCCGCACCTGACGAACTGGAGTTCGGCACCCAGCAGGAGCCAGACAAGTGGATTCCGACCATGGACGCGTTTGTCGCCAGGTGGAAGGACGGCCAGCCGGCGCTCGGTATCATGTCGCCGGACACCTACGACAGCCTGGTGGCGCAGCATGTGCCGCTCCACGTCGTGGCACGCGATGTACGGCGCGTCGTCGCCAGCAATTTCCCGCTGCCGGCCCAGGAAGCCGGAAATACCCGATGAATCTTTCGACTTTTGCCTTTATCTTCACCGGGGTACTGCTCAACGCCTGTGCCCAGCTGCTGCTCAAGGCCGGCACCAATGCCGTGGGCGCCATCACGATCGAGCGCGCCACCATCCTGACCACGGCCGTCCGGGTGCTGACGCAATGGCCGGTCATTGCCGGACTGACCTGCTATGTCATCAGCGTCGGCGTCTGGATCGTCGGCCTGTCGCGCGTGGATGTGTCGATTGCCTATCCCATGCTGTCGCTGGGATACGTGGTCAACGCGCTGGCTGCCTGGTGGCTGTTCGGCGAAATGATCGGCCCGCTGCGCGCGGCCGGCATCATGCTGATCCTTGCCGGTGTGTTTCTGATTGCCCGTTCCTGACCGACCATGACCGCTACCGCTCCGCAGGATTTCCTCCCGTTCGTACGCCCCCAGATCGATGACGCCACCATCGCCGACGTCGGCAAGGTGCTGGCGTCGGGCTGGATCACGTCGGGCCCCAAGGTGCAGGCGTTCGAAGCCGCCCTGTCCGAACTGTTTGGCGGCCGGCCGGTGCGCACGTTCTCCAATGGCTCGGCCACGATGGAAATCGCGCTGCGTATCGCCGATATCGGCCCGGGCGACGAAGTCATTACGACTCCGATCACCTGGGTGGCCACCGCCAACGTGGTACTGACGGTCGGCGCACGCCCGGTGTTCGTCGACATCGACCCGGTGACGCGCAATATCGACCTCGACGCGGTCGAAGCCGCCATCACGCCGCGCACGCGCGCGATCATGCCGGTCTACCTGTCCGGGCTGCCCGTCGACATGGATCGCCTCTATGCCATCGCGAAGCGCCATGACCTGCGCGTGATCGAAGACGCCGCTCAGGCCATCGACTCGCGCTGGCGCGGCCAGCGCATCGGCGCGTTCGGCGACCTCGTCAGCTTCAGCTTCCAGGCCAACAAGAACATCACCACCATCGAAGGGGGCTGCCTGGTCATGAACACCCCCGAGGAAGCCCGTCGCGCCGAGCGGCTGCGTCTGCAGGGCGTGATTCGTACCGGCATGGACGGCATGGATGTCGAGGAGCCGGGCGGCAAGTTCAACCTGACCGACGTCAACGCGGCCATCGGCCTGGCACAGCTGACGTCCCTGGACGCCATCACCGCACGCCGCGCCGAGCTGGCCGAGACCTATTTCCGCTGCGCGGCAGAGGCCGGCCTGGCAGACCTGGGTATCGAACTGCCAGTGCCGCTGGACCCGGCCGTGGCCACTACGAACTGGCACATGTTCCAGGTAGTGCTGCCCACCGACCGGATGCGCGGCGGCCCGGCCGAAGCGCGCAAGCTCGTGATGGAAGCGATGCGCGAGCAAGGCGTGGGTACGGGCGTCCACTACCCGCCCGTTCATCTGTTTACCTATTTCCGCTCGCTCGGCTGGCGCGAAGGCATGCTGCCGCACGCCGAACGCATCGGCCGTGGCATCGTCACGCTGCCGCTGTTCCCCGCGATGCAGGCCGCCGACGTGGAGCGGGTCTGTGCAACTCTTAGCGAAACATGCAAACGTCTCTCTCACTAAGTCCTGTCGAGGTCTCGGTCGTCATCCCCGTCTACAACGAGGAAGACGGGCTGCAGGCGCTGTTCGACCGTGTGTACCCGGCACTGGACGGCATGGGCGAATCGTACGAGGTCATCTTCGTCAACGATGGCAGCGTGGACCGCTCGCCCGCGATGCTGGCCGCCCAGTACCACAAGCGCCCGGACGTCACGCGCGTCATCCTGTTCAACGGCAACTTTGGCCAGCACATGGCCATCCTGGCCGGCTTCGAGCACACGCGCGGCCGTATCGTGATCACGCTGGACGCCGACCTGCAGAACCCGCCCGAGGAAATCCCGCGCCTGGTGGCCGAGATGCGCAAGGGCCATGACTACGTGGGCACCATCCGCCGCCAGCGCAACGACACCGCCTGGCGCCGCTACGCGTCGCGCGCCATGAACCGCCTGCGCGAGCGGATCACCAAGATCAAGATGACGGACCAGGGCTGCATGCTGCGCGCCTACGACCGCAACATCATCGATACGATCAACGCGTGCCGCGAAGTCAACACGTTCATTCCGGCACTGGCCTATACGTTCTCGTCCAACCCGGTCGAAATCGAGGTGGGACACGAACAGCGCCACGCGGGCGAATCGAAATACTCGCTGTACCAGCTGATCCGCCTGAATTTCGACCTGGTCACCGGCTTCTCGATCGTCCCGCTGCAGTGGTTCTCGGCCATCGGCACCATGCTGTCGATCTCGTCGGCGGGCCTGTTCGTGATACTGCTGGTCCGCCGCTTCATCTTCGGGTCGGAAGTGCAGGGTGTGTTCACGCTGTTCGCCTTCACGTTCTTCCTGATCGGCATCATGCTGTTCGGCATCGGCCTGCTGGGCGAATACATCGGCCGGATCTACCAGGAGGTGCGCGACCGGCCCCGCTACCGCATCCAGGCGGTGCTGGAACGCGACCCCAAGCAAGGCAGCAAGCCGGAGGTATCGTGCGCGCCGTAGTCTTTGCCTATCACAATGTTGGCGATCGTTGCCTGCGCGTGCTGCACGCGCAGGGCGTGGACGTGGCCCTGGTGGTCACGCACCGCGACCGGCCCGACGAGAATATCTGGTTCCAGCGCGTGGCCGACACCGCGGCCGAGCTGAACCTGTCGTTCCTGTATGCCGAAGACCCTGCCGACCCGGCGCTGGCCGATGCGGTGCGCGCGGCCAGGCCCGATGTGATCTTCTCGTTCTACTACCGCGCCATGATTCCGGCCGAGGTGCTGGCCATCGCGCCGCACGGTGCCTTCAACATGCATGGTTCGCTGCTGCCCAAGTACCGCGGCCGCGTGCCGGTGAACTGGGCGGTGCTGCACGGCGAAACCGAGACCGGCGCCACGCTGCACGCGATGGAGGCCAAGCCCGACGCCGGCTATATTGTCGACCAGACGTCCGTGCCGATCCTGCCCGACGACACCGCCGGCCAGGTCTTCGAAAAGGTCACCGTAGCCGCCGAGCAGACGCTCTGGCGTGCGCTGCCCGCCATGAAGGCCGGCCAGACGCCCAAGCGGCCCAATCGCCTGGCCGACGGCAGCTATTTTTCGGGCCGCAAGCCCGAGGACGGCCGTATCGACTTCAACCAGCCCGCTGCCGCCGTTTACAATCTGATCCGCGCCGTGGCGCCGCCTTACCCCGGCGCGTTCACGGACATCGCCGGACGCCGCTTTATCGTGGCCCAGGCCCGTCGTCTTGAAGCCGGCACGGCACCGGCGGGGCTGCGGCCCGGCCTGCACGTACTGGATGGCCGTATCGTCGCCGTCTGTGGCGACGGCGGCGCGCTGCGCGTGCTGCAACTGCTGGAAGGCAGCAGCGCCGACCACGCCAGCCCGGTCTCCGCATCCGAATTCCAGAACATCATCCCTGCAAAGTCTTGAAAGGAAACCGATGAAAAAGGTCCTGATTCTTGGCGTCAACGGCTTCATCGGCCACCATCTGACGCGCCGCATCCTGGAAACCACGCAGTGGGAGGTCTACGGCATGGACATGTCGTCAGACCGCCTGGGCGACCTGGTGAACCATCCGCGCATGCACTTCTCCGAGGGTGACATCACCATCAACAAGGAGTGGGTGGAGTACAACATCCGCAAGTGCGACGTGATCCTGCCGCTGGTGGCCATCGCCACGCCGGCCACGTACGTGCGCAACCCGCTGCGCGTGTTCGAGCTGGACTTCGAGGCCAACCTGCCGATCGTGCGCAGCGCCGTGAAGTACGGCAAGCACCTGGTGTTCCCGTCGACCTCCGAGGTCTACGGCATGTGCGCCGACGAGGAATTCGACCCCGAGGCCTCGCCGCTGATCTACGGCCCGATCAACAAGCCGCGCTGGATCTACGCCTGCTCCAAGCAGCTGATGGACCGCGTGATCCACGCCTACGGCATGGAGCAGGGCCTGAACTACACGCTGTTCCGCCCGTTCAACTGGATCG
>Ga0102594_1000301_pt1 | contig 56023 bp, 48 predicted proteins | sample AraplaCol_mLB_r2_2_FD_76863 | JGI IMG/M metagenome (GOLD analysis project Ga0102594, IMG submission 76863) | Arabidopsis root microbial communities from North Carolina, USA - plate scrape MF_Col_mLB_r2 (SPADES assembly) (version 2) | ecosystem: Host-associated > Plants > Roots > Endosphere...
CGACCGCCACTTCGGCACCAGCTTCTTCAACCCCGCCGGCGGCGGCGACCCGGTGATGTACCAGCACATCTTCTGGTTCTTCGGCCACCCCGAGGTCTACATCATGATCCTGCCGGCCTTCGGCATCGTGAGCCAGATCGTGCCGGCCTTCGCGCGCAAGAAGCTCTTCGGCTACGCCTCGATGGTGTATGCGACCAGCTCGATCGCCATCCTGTCCTTCATCGTGTGGGCGCACCACATGTTCACCACCGGCATGCCGGTGACGGGCCAACTCTTCTTCATGTACGCGACCATGCTGATCGCGGTGCCCACGGCCGTGAAGATCTTCAACTGGATCGCCACCATGTGGCAGGGCTCGATGACCTTCGAGACCCCGATGCTGTTCGCGGTGGGCTTCATCTTCGTGTTCACCATGGGCGGCTTCACCGGCCTGATCCTGGCCGTGGCCCCCATCGACATCCAGCTGCAGGACACCTACTACGTGGTGGCCCACTTCCACTACGTGCTGGTGGCCGGCTCGCTCTACGCCATGTTCGCGGGCTACTACTACTGGGCGCCCAAGTGGACCGGCGTCATGTACAACGAGTGGCGCGGCAAGGTGCACTTCTGGTGGTCGCTGATCTCCTTCAACGTCACCTTCTTCCCGATGCACTTCCTGGGCCTGGCCGGCATGCCCCGCCGCTACGCCGACTATCCGATGCAGTTCGCCGACTTCAACGCGCTCGCGTCGATCGGTGCCTTCTTCTTCGGCGCGGCGCAGGTGTATTTCTTCTTCTGGATCGTCTTGCCCTCCATGCGCGGCAAGGGTGAGAAGGCCCCGCAGAAGCCCTGGGAAGCGGCCGAAGGCCTGGAATGGGAAGTGCCCTCGCCGGCGCCCTTCCACACCTTCGAGACCCCGCCCAAGCTGGACGCCACCGCCACCAAGGTGATCGGCTGACGCAGGCAGGACCCACGCAATGACGCCCGAACAGAAGAAGAGCAACCGCCGCATGGGGCTGATCCTGGCCTCCATCGCCGTGGTGTTCTTCCTCGGCTTCGTCGCGCGCATGGCTTTCGTGCGCGGCTAGGACATCGACGCACGCGCCATGGCCAGCAGCGAACGCACCCGCCGCCACAACCTGCGCATGGTGGGCAAGCTCGCCGTGGTCACGGCCGGCATGTTCGCCTTCGGCTACGCCCTGGTGCCCATGTACCGCGCGATCTGCGAGGTCACGGGCATCAACATCCTCGCGCTGTCGGAACTGCAGGTGCCTGGCGGCGCCGCCGGCGGCAAGGACGTGCGGGTCGCCAACACGCAGGTCGACAAGACGCGCACCATCACCGTGGAGTTCGACGCCAACGCCCGCGGCCTGTGGGAGTTCAAGCCGGCGCAAAGCACGATGGAAGTGCACCCGGGCGAGCTGAACACGGTGATGTACGAGTTCCAGAACACGCAGAACCGCCGCATGGCCGCGCAGGCCATCCCCAGCTACGCGCCGCAGCAGGCCGCGCCCTACTTCAACAAGCTCGAGTGTTTCTGCTTCAACCAGTACACGCTGGACGCGGGCGAGAAGAAGCAGTGGCCGGTGGCCTTCGTGATCGACCCGAAGCTGTCCAAGGACGTGAAGACCATCACCCTGTCCTACACCTTCTTCGAGGTGGGCAGCCCCATCCCGGCGGCGCCGGCGAAGACTGCCGCCACCGATGCGGCCGCCAAGGCGGAGCCGAAATCGTGATGGCCACGCACGAGATGCCCCCCGAGGACCGCAAGCCTTCGCTGCTGCGCACGGTGAAGGCCGTGGCCTGGGGCTTCTTCGGCGTGCGCAAGAACAGCAGCTACCAGGAAGACATCAAGCGCCTCACGCCGCTGCACATCATCGCCGTCGGCCTGGCCGCCGCGGTGCTGTTCGTGGTCGCGCTGGTCGTGCTGGTCAAGTTCGTGGTGGCGCCCTGAGGGCGGCACCCGGAAAAAGAGAAGAGACTGAACAGAGAGAAGAGAAAGCAGGAGCCCACATGAGTTCAACCGCCCACGGCACCACGCCCTACTACTTCGTGCCGGCCCCCTCGTCCTATCCGGTCGTCACGGCGATCGGGCTGTTCCTCGTCATCCTCGGCGCGGCCCAGTGGATCAACGGCCACGGCTGGGGTGCCTGGTCGCTGCTGGCCGGCATGGTCATCTGGCTGTCGACCCTGTTCCGCTGGTTCCGCACCGCCGCGCACGAGAGCGAGGGCGGCCAGTACGGCTACAAGATCGACCTGTCGTACCGCTGGAGCATGAGCTGGTTCATCTTCTCGGAGGTGATGTTCTTCGGCGCCTTCTTCACCGCGCTCTGGTGGGCCCGCACCCACTCGCTGCCGGCCCTGGGCAGCCTGGACAACGCGCTGCTGTGGCCCGACTTCAAGGCCGTGTGGCCCACCCTGGCCGCCGGTGCGACCGCCTCGCCCGCCAACATCGTCGAGCCCTTCCAGACCGTGGGCCCCTTCTGGCTGCCCACCATCAACACCGCGCTGCTGCTGAGCTCGGGCGTGACCATCACCATCGCCCACCATGCGCTGCGCGCCGGCCATCGCGCCCAGACCATCCGCTTCATGTGGATGACGGTGGTGCTGGGCTTCGTCTTCCTGTGCGTTCAGGGCTACGAGTACTACCACCTCTACACCGAGCTGAACCTCAAGCTCAGCTCCGGCACCTACGGCTCGACCTTCTTCATGCTGACGGGCTTCCACGGCCTGCACGTGTTCGTGGGCATGCTGATGCTGTTCTTCATCACCCTGCGCCTGCACGCCGGCCACTTCACGCCCGAGCGCCACTTCGGCTTCGAGGGCGCGGCCTGGTACTGGCACTTCGTGGACGTGGTGTGGCTGGGCCTCTACCTGCTGGTCTACTGGCTTTGAGACCTTCGCACCACGGCACAACGAAAAAGCGCCGCAAGGCGCTTTTTTCATGGTTCGGCGATGAAGAGGCGAGGCGGCCGGATCTATTTGCCGACCGGCAGGCCCCCTGGCTGGATGTAGCCGAGCTTCCAGGCCAGCAGAAGGCACAGGAACAAAAGCACCGACAGGCCGATCCGAACCGTCAGCGCGCGCGCCATGCCTCCGGACTTGGCGCGCCCCTCGCGTCCGTCCTTCAGCATGAAGAACAGGGCGACTCCCAGGCTGACCAGAATGCCCACGAACACCAGGGCAACGACGTATTTCATGACAAGCATTATCGACCTGCAGGGGCAGGGAGCCGCGTGAGCGAGGCGGCACAACTCCGGTCGGCACAGATGCCGGCACAGGCGCGCCGGCGGGGCCACGCCCTCCTGTTCACCGTGGTGGCGATCGCGCTGGTCGCCCTGGGCGTCGCCCTGGGCAACTGGCAGCTGCGGCGTGCCGCGCAGAAGGAGGCGCTGCAGGCGCAGATCGAGGCCCAGGGCCAGCTGCCGGTGCTGGACCAGGCCGAATTCCTGGCGCTGCCCAAGCCGCTCGAATCGCAGCATCGCCGCGTGCACCTGCGCGGTCTGTGGCTGGGGGTGCAGACTGTCTACCTCGACAACCGCCAGATGCACGGCACCCCTGGCTTCTACGTGCTCACGCCCTTCGCGCTGGAGGGCAGCAACGAGACGGTGATGGTCCAGCGCGGCTGGATCCAGCGCAATTTCAACGACCGTACGCAACTGCAGCCGGTGGAGACGCCCGGCGGCCTGGTGGAGATCGACGCGGTGATCGCCACGCCGCCGGCCCACCTGCTGGCGCTGGGCAAGGAGCCGGCCGCCGCGCCCGCCGCCGCCGGCGACGCAGCAGCCGCCGCCCCCGCAACGGCGCCCGCCGCCGCGGGGTCTTCCCCCATCCGGCAAAATCTGGACCTGGACGCCTTCCGCACGCAGACCGGCCTGCCGATCCGCACGGAGCTGTCCCTGCAGGAAATCGGCAGCGCCTCCCAAGGGCTGCAGCGTGACTGGCCGGCCCCGGCGCTGGGCATCGACCGGCACTACGGCTACGCATTCCAGTGGTTCGGCCTCGCGGCCCTTGTCGCAGTTCTTTATGTCTGGTTCCAACTCATCGTCCCCTTCCTCCGCGCAAGGCGCCAGCGCCATCGCTGACGAGCCGCTGGGCCTCACGGTGCATTCCATGCCCACGCCGCGCGAGGCGCTGGACGTGGAGGCCGGCCAGCGCACGCGATCGGGACGCGTCCGGATGCTGTTCGTGATGCTGGTGTGCGCCGCGCCGGTGATCGCCTCCTACTTCACCTACTACGTGGTCAAGCCGCAGGGCCGCGCAGCCTACGGGCAACTGATCGACCCGCAGCGGCCGCTGCCGGCACTCAGCGCCGCGGCGGCCGACGGCCGGCCGGTCGACCTGCGCTCGCTCAAGGGCCAGTGGCTGCTGGTGGTGGTCGCCAAGGCCGGCTGCGACAGCCTGTGCGAGCAGAACCTCTACCTGCAGCGCCAGCTGCGCGAGAGCCTGGGCCGCGAGAAGGACCGCATGGACCGCGTCTGGCTCATCACCGACGACGCGCCGCCGCCCCTGCGCCTGGCGGCCGCCCTGAACGGCGCCACGGTGCTGCGCGTACCGCAGGCGCAGCTTGCGCAATGGCTGGCGCCGGCCGAGGGCCGTCTGCTCGACGAGCACATGTACCTGATCGACCCGCAGGGCCACTGGATGATGCGCTTCCCGGCCGCCATGGACGCCGCCGGCGCCGCCAAGGCCAAGCGCGACATCGAGCGCATGCTGCGCGCGTCCTCCTCCTGGGACGAAGCGGGCCGATGAACGCCATGGACGGCAGCGTGCAACCCCTCTACGACCTCGCGCCGGTGGCCTGGCTGCTGGGCGTGGGCGTGCTGCTGGCGCTGGGCCCGCTGCTGTGGGTGTGGCGCCGCCACGTGGGCGAGGGCGCGGGGCGCCGCCTGCAGGCGCTCACGGTGCTTACGCTCTTCCTGACCTTCGACCTGACGCTGTTCGGCGCCTTCACCCGCTTGTCCGACTCCGGCCTGGGCTGCCCGGACTGGCCCGGCTGCTACGGCAACGCGAGCCCCGTGGGCGCGCGCCACGAGATCGCGATGGCGCAGGCCGCGCAGCCGACCGGCCCGGTCACGCATTCCAAGGCCTGGGTGGAGATGGTGCATCGCTACCTGGCGACCAGCGTGGGCTTCCTGATCCTGGTGCTGGCCGTGTCCACCTGGGTGGTCCGGCGCCGCGAGCGGATGGCCCCGCGCGGCACGCAGCGCGGCGTCGCCTCGCTGAGCGCCTGGTGGCCGGCCGCGACGCTGGTGTGGGTGTGCCTGCAGGGCGCGTTCGGCGCGCTCACCGTGACCTGGAAGCTGTACCCGGCCATCGTCACGCTGCACCTGCTGGGCGCGATGGTGCTGCTGGCGCTGCTGTGCATCCAGGCCGTGCGCTACGGCCAGGCGGCGCAGGCGCGGCTGCCCGTGCCGCTCGCGCCCGCGCTGCGCGCGCTGCTGTGGTGGACCGCTGGCGCGGTGCTGCTGCAGATCGCGCTGGGCGGCTGGGTCAGCACCAACTACGCCGTGCTGGCCTGCACGCAGTTCCCGACCTGCCAGGACAGCTGGTGGCCACCCATGAATTTCGCCCAGGGCTTCGAGATCTGGCGCGAGCTGGGCACCGCCGGCCATGGCGCGCCGATCGAGTTCGCCGCGCTCACCGCCATCCACTACGTGCACCGGCTGACGGCCTACGTGGTGTTCCTTTCCATCGGCCTGCTGGCCTGGCAGTTGCTGCGCCACGCGACGGCGCTGCGCGCGCAGGCGCGCTGGCTGATCGGCCTGGCGCTCGCGCAGCTGGCCACGGGCCTGGGCAACGTGCTGCTGGGCTGGCCCCTGGTCGCCGCGCTGGCGCACACCGGCGGCGCCGCGGCACTGGCCGTGGTGCTGACCTGGACGCTGTGCGAAAGCCGCCGCGCCGCCGCTCCCGCCCCGCTGCGCCGCCCCGCGCCGCTGGCCGCCAACGAGGTTCTTGAACAATGAGCACGCCCTTGTCTGCACAAGACAGTCATTCCGGCGCCAACGTGCTGCGCCAGTACTACGCCCTCACCAAGCCGCGCGTGGTGCAGCTGATCGTCTTCTGCGCCTTCATCGGCATGGTGCTGGCCGTGCCCGGCATTCCCGGCTGGGACGACGTGCTGCACGGCGCGCTGGCCTGCCTGGGCATCTGGCTGGTGGCCGCCGCTGCCGCCGCCTTCAACTGCCTGGTCGAGAAGGGCATCGACGCCAAGATGAAGCGCACCGCCTGGCGGCCCACCGCGCGCGGCGAGCTGCGCGACTGGCAGGCGCTGCTGTTCTCGGCCGTGCTGTGCGCGCTGGGCTCGGCGCTGCTGTGGTTCACGGTGAACCCGCTGACCATGTGGCTCACGTTCGCCACCTTCGTGGGCTATGCGGTGATCTACACCGTGGTGCTCAAGCCCCTGACGCCGCAGAACATCGTGATCGGCGGCGCCTCGGGTGCCATGCCGCCGGTGCTGGGCTGGGCCGCGATGCGCGGCGAGGTGAGCCCCGAGGCGCTGATCCTCTTCCTCATCATCTTCCTGTGGACGCCGCCGCACTTCTGGGCGCTGGCCCTGTACCGCGTCGAGGACTACCGCAAGGCGGGCCTGCCGATGCTGCCGGTGACGCACGGCAACGAGTTCACGCGCCTGCAGGTGCTTCTCTACACCTTCATCCTCTTCGCCGCCTGCCTGATGCCCTTCGTCTACGGCATGAGCGGCTGGCTGTACCTGGCGGTGGCGGTGGCGGTGAGCGCGGGCTTCTCCGGCTACGCCTTCAAGCTGTGGCGCCACTATTCGGATGCGCTGGCGCGCAAGACCTTCCGCTTCTCCCTGATCCACCTGAGCGTGCTCTTCGCCGCGCTGCTCGTGGACCACTACATCAGCTACTGACGACTACATGATGAACAAGCGCGACATGCTCAAGCTGCTGGCCGCCGGTGGCGCCTCGCTCGGCCTGGCCGGCTGCATGCAGAACAAGGCCAGCTTCAACGCGGTGGACATCACCGGCGCCGACTACGCCAAGGGCTTCACGCTCAAGGACGCCAACGGCGCGACCCGCACCCTGGCCGACTTCAAGGGCAAGGTGGTGGTGCTCTTCTTCGGCTACGCGCAGTGCCCGGACGTGTGTCCGACCACCATGACCGAGATGACGCAGGTCAAGCAGCAGCTGGGCGCCGACGCCGGCAAGCTGCAGGTGGTGTTCGTCACCGTCGATCCCGAGCGCGACACGCCGGAGGTCATGAAGGCCTACATGGGTGCCTTCGATCCGTCCTTCGTCGCCCTCATCCCCACGCCGGAGCAGCTCACCGCCGTGGCCAAGGACTTCAAGATCTACTACAAGAAGTCGGAAGGCAAGACGCCTACCAGCTACTCGATGGACCACTCGGCCGCCAGCTACGTCTACGACCCCGAGGGGCGCCTTCGCCTCTATGCCCGCTACGGCCAGGGCGTGGCGCCCATGGTGGCGGACGTGAAGTCGCTGCTGCAGGGCTGAGCGCCGCGGCGCCATGGCCGACGGGCGGCTCGACCACCTCAAGTCCCGCAAGGGCGCGTTCCGCATCGCGCTCATCGAGCCGCAGGTGCTGGAAGGGCTGAGCCTGGGGCTGCTCGAGACGGTCAACCTCAACGAGTTCCTCGCGCTGGACCTGCCGCGCCTGGCGGTGCAGGTGGCCGGGCACATCGGCCTCGATCCGCAGGCCGAGCGCCTGCTGGACACGCTGGCCATGCTCGGCGCCTTCAAGCCCATGCAGCGCCACGGCCACGTGGCGCGCGCCCTGTACGACCTCACCGCCGCGCACGACGAACGCGACGCGGTGGCGCATCGGCTGGCCACGCATGCCAGCGACGTGGCGCGCTGCTGGGCGTCGCAGTGGATCACGCTGTCCGGCCTGCCGCTGGCCGCGCAACTGGCGGCCGTGCGCCGCTTTGCCGCCGACCCGCATTTCGGCGTGCGCGAGTTCGCCTGGATGGCAGTGCGCAATGCGGTCATCGTCGAGCCCGACCAGGCGCTGGCGCTGCTGCAGCCCTGGGCGGTGGATGCGGATCCCAACATCCGCCGCTTCGCCAGCGAGCTCACGCGCCCGCGCGGCGTCTGGTGCGCGCAGATCGAGGTCCTCAAGGCCGAGCCCTGGCACGCCGCTGATCTGCTGGACGCCCTGCGCGCGGATCCGCACCGCTACGTGCAGAACTCCGTGGCCAACTGGCTCAACGACGCCAGCAAGTCCCAGGGCGCGTGGGTCGACGAAACGTGTGAGCGCTGGCTCCGCGAAAGCGATGTCACCGCCACGCGCTACATCGTGCAGCGCGCCCGCCGCACCTTGCGCAAGGCCGGCGCGGACGCCTGAGCGCAAGACGCCGCGCATCCCGGCGGCAAGCGTGAACTAGTGCGCAGCCCTGCGCGCTTGCCCGCAAACAAAAGATGCACTCGCTGGAATATTCTCCGCCCGCACACTGTTTGTAACGTACTGCAACATCGCAGTGGACGGAGAACTCATCGCATGAAGCATCTCTCGCTGGCCGCACTCGGCCTCTGCCTCCTGGCCGGTTGCGCCTCCCTGTCCGGCAAGCCGCCGGCCGTGGCCGACAAGGGCATCCTGGTCGACCAGAAGCGCATGACCCTCTACACCTTCGACAACGACAAGACGCCGGGCAAGTCGTCCTGCAACGGCCAGTGCGCCGTGAACTGGCCGCCCTTCATGGTGGCCGAGGGCGCGGCGCCCACGGGCGATTTCTCCGTCGTGGTGCGCGACGACGGCAAGAAGCAGTGGGCCTTCCGGGGCAAGCCGCTGTACTACTGGCCGGAAGACCAGGAACCGGGCGACCGCTACGGCGACGACTACCGCAAGGTCTGGCACGTCATTCCGCTCTGACATCGACGACGCGACGCCATGCGCAAGCTCTCATCGACGATGCCGAAGGCGACCGCCCTGGCGGCCCTGCTGGCCTGCGCCGCGGCGCAGGCGGGAAGCCTCACCGTGACCGCCCTGGACAAGGACGGCGCGCCCGTGCCGGACGCCGTGGTCATTGTGCAGCCCTCGGGCAAGGGCCTGCCGAAGACGCCCCTGCCCCGCAGCATCACCATCCTGCAGGAGAAGATGCGCTTCGTGCCCGCTACCAGCGTGGTGGCGGTGGGCACCAAGGTGCGCTTCGTCAACAACGACACCTGGGACCACCACGTGCGCGCCTCGGCCGCGGGGCTCGCGCAGTTCAGCGCCGGTCCGGGCGAGGGCGCCGAGCTGATGCTCAACGGCAAGGTCGACGGCAAGCCGGCGGCGGTGGCCGAGGTCAGCTTCGACAAGGCCGGCGCGGTGCTGCTGGGCTGCCACCTGCATCCATCGATGCGCGGCCACATCTACGTGAGCGACTCGCCCTGGACGACGCTCACGGGCGTCGACGGCAAGGTGACGCTTGAGGAGGTGCCCGAGGGCGCGGTGGTGGTGCGCATCTGGCATCCGGACCAGCTCATCGACATCGCGCCGCAGACGTTCGCGCTGACCAGCGCACCGGCCGAGGCGAAGATGCAGCTGAACGTGGTGCCCAGGCGCCGCCGCATCTGAGGGCGGCAGCCGCGGCAAGGCTCAGGCGGGCGTGCGCTGCTGCACCAGCAGGCGCACGGCCAGCGCGCCCAGCACCACGCCCATCACCTGGTTCTGCACCTTCATCCAGAAGCGGTTGCTCGCGAACCACTGCGAGATGCCTGCGGCCGACAGCGTGACCAGCAGGTTCACGGTGGCACCGATGGCGACCTGCGTGCCGCCCAGCACCAGGCTCTGGCCCAGCACCGAGCCCGACTCCGGCGTGATGAACTGCGGCAGCACCGACAGGTAGAAGATCGCGACCTTCGGGTTGAGGATGCTGGTGAGCAGCCCCATCGTGAAGAGCTTGCGCGGCGATTGCGGGACCAGTTCGCGCGCCTCGAAGGGCGAGCGCGCGCCCGGGCGCAGCGCCTGCCAGGCCAGCCACAGCAGGTAGAGGGCGCCGGCGATCTTGAGGATCTCGTAGCCCAGCGGCACCGCCATGAAGAGCGCCGTGAGGCCCAGCGCGGCCGAGCACATGTGCACCGAGAAGCCCAGCACCACGCCCAACCACGACATCACGCCGGCGGCGCGTCCCTGGCACAGCGAGCGCGAGATGAGGTAGATCATGTTCGGCCCGGGCGTGAGGGCCATCAGCAGCGCGGCGCCGAAGAAGAGGATGAAGTGGGAGCTGGAAATCATGGGCCGCTCGACGATACAGGGACTCGAATGCGCAGTGGGATACAGAACCCATGAAAAAGGCCCGCAACAGCGGGCCTTTGTTCATGCGGCGATGGCTCAGGCGGTTGCCAGCGCGGCCGGGCGCGACAGGCGCAGGGCGTGCATCCAGGCGCGGCGCAGCACGGCGGGCGAGCGCGATTCCTCGGGAATCAGCAGGAAGCCGCGATCGCGCAGGCTGGCACCCAGGCTCAGCTGGCTGGTCAGCACCGTCAGCGGGATCGCCAGCAGCAGCGGCAGGCCCACCGGCATCAGCCAGACCAGGGCGCTGGCGTCGATGGCGGCGATGCCCAGGGCCAGCAGGGCGACCACGATGCTCATCGGGGCCAGCGTGCTGGCGGCGTCTCGCCAGGCCACGGCAGCCGCTTCCCGCGGAGGCGACTTCCAGTCCAGCTTGATGCCGGTCACGGCCACCAGCACGAACAGCGAGTGGGCCAGCATGCGCACGGGCGCCTGCACGATCGCCATGGCGCTTTCCATGAGCGAGCTCTTCGCCAGGCCCCAGAAGCCGCCGTACTGGCGCTGCTCCTTGCGCATCAGGATCGCGGCGACGCCCAGGATGCGCGGCAGGAACAGCAGGCACAGCGTCCAGGCCCACAGGCCGGCGAGTTCCATCGGCAGCACGTGCCAGTCGCCGATCAGGTTCGAGCCGGCCAGCCACAGGGTCGTGCCCAGGGTCAGGAAGGCCAGCCACAGCGGCGCCGAGACGTAGGCCATGGTGCCGGTGACGAACATCGCGCGATGCACGGGGTGGATGCCGGGCTCGGCCATCAGGCGGGCGTTCTGCAGGTTGCCCTGGCACCAGCGACGGTCGCGCTGCAGTTCGGCCAGGAGGTCCGGCGGCTGCTGCTCGTAGCTGCCCACCAGGTCGGCCACCAGCCACACGTGGTAGCCGGCGCGACGCATCAGCGCGGCCTCGACGAAGTCGTGCGACATGATGCCGCCGGACATGCCGCCCTTGCCCTTGATGGGCGCCAGCGCGCAGTGCTGCATGAAGGGCTCGACGCGGATGATCGCGTTGTGGCCCCAGTAGTGCGATTCGCCCAGTTGCCAGAACTGCATGCCCAGGGTGAACAGGCGGCCCGTCACGCGCGAGGCGAACTGCTGGGCGCGTGCGTGCAGCGTCACGTGGCCGATGGCCTGCGTGGCGGTCTGGATGATGCCGGCGGTGGGGTTGGCTTCCATCAGCTTGACCATGGAGGCCAGGCAGTCGCCGCTCATCACGGAGTCGGCGTCCAGCACGACCATGTAGCGGTAGTCCTTGCCCCAGCGGCGGCAGAAGTCGGCCACGTTGCCGGCCTTGCGGTGCGTGCGGCGGGTGCGCAGGCGGTAGTAGACCTCGACCTGCGGCTGGTTCGGGTTCTCGGCCAGCGCGGCGCGCAGGTCTTCCCAGGCGGCGCGCTCGGCGTCGGCCATGCCGTCCTGGTAGCTGTCGGACAGCACGAACACGTCGAACTGCTTCGCATGGCCGGTGGCGGCCACCGATTCGCAGGTGGCGCGCAGGCCGGCGAACACCGTGGCCACGTCCTCGTTGCAGATCGGCATGATGATCGCCGTCCGCGCCTCGGGGTTCATGGGATGGTCGGCGACCTGCTTGGCCGACAGGGCATGCTTGTCGCCGCGCACGGAGACATAGAAGCCCATGAGCGCGGTGACGAAGCCCGTGACCACCCAGCCCGACAGGATCGCGTAGAGCGCGATCTGGCCGTACTGGAGCAGGGCGTTGTCGTAGTGGGGCTGGATGCTGGCGAACAGGCAGGCGGCCAGCACGGTGCTCAGCACCGTCAGCAGGATGAAGGTGGAGCGGCGGCGCTCGGCGGCACGCTGCCAGGCCTGCTTGGCCTGCGGCTGCTCGAAGGCGGCCTGGCGGCCGCTGCCGGCGCCAAGGCGCACCAGCAGGCCGGTTCCGATGCTGTTCCAGAAACCGCGCCAGGGGCGCGGCGCCATCGAGCCGCGATTCAGCGGCGGGGCGGTGACGGAGTTGGGGTGGCGCTCTTCACGAACGGCCGGGCGAGACGCGACAAAGTCGCTTTCGCCCAGCACGCGCAGCTGGGAAAAATCGTTGGGCTTCATCGGCGTCTTTTAGAAAGCTTGTTTGTCGCGGACCGGCGTGTCGCCGATTGCCGGAAAGCGCTTGAAAACGCTGTCGGGCGCCATCCCGTTTCCGGACTCGAGGGAGCCGGAGAGTTGGGTCGCCGCGCGTGGCCGCGAGGGCGAAACGTGCTTGTGGCGCAGGCCGTGCTGGGCTGAGCGCGTGGCGAAAGATGGGCTGGAAAGTGTCGTCATGCGGGCTATAGGGCAATCCCTGTGCCAGCACGGAAAAACGCTTTCAGATCAACGACTTGCGGGCGCGCGGGCTTGGATTTTCCGCGCTTTCGGCGATTTCGGCCCCCAAACCCCGCGTTTTTGTCGCCGGATCACGACAAGGCCATTGGGACCAAAAATTTAGTCATTGAAAATCAATGACTTAGCCCTGTCGCTCGTCGGCGACGCCCTCCGGGGCGCCAGCGACACCCCCCTTGAACGAGCCCGGCGTCAGCTCGTGCTTCTGCAGCAGCCGGTAGAACTCCGTGCGGTTGCGGTCGGCCAGCCGGGCGGCGTCCGCCACGTTGCCGTCGGTGAGCTTGAGCAGGCCCACCAGGTAGTCGCGCTCGAAGCGCTGCTTGGCCTCGGCATAGGTCTGCACCTCCACCGTCGGCACCCGCAGGGCCCGCTGCACGAGGGCCAGCGGCACCAGCGGCGAGGTGGACAGGGCGCAGACCTGCTCCACCACGTTGTAGAGCTGCCGCACGTTGCCCGGCCAGGGCGCCGTCGCCAGGGCCTTCAATGCCTCCGGGGCAAATCCCGACAAACGCTTGCCGTACTTGCCGGCCAGGCGCTGCAGGAAGTGGTTGGCCAGGAGCGGGATGTCCTCGCGCCGCGCCGCCAGCGAGGGCAGGTGCAGTGTCACGACGTTGAGACGGTAGTACAGGTCCTCGCGGAACTGCCCGGTCTCCATGGCCGCGTCCAGGTCGCGGTGGGTGGCGGAGATGATGCGCACGTCGACCAGGATCGACTGGCTGCCGCCCAGCGGCCGCACCGCGCGCTCCTGCAGCACCCGCAGCAGCTTGACCTGCAGGGCCGGCGGCATGTCGCCGATCTCGTCGAGCAGCAAGGTGCCGCCGTCAGCCTGCTGGAACAGGCCCTTGTGGTTGGCATGGGCGTCGGTGAAGGCGCCCTTCATGTGGCCGAAGAGCTCCGATTCGAGCAGCGCCTCGGGGATGGCGCCGCAGTTCACCGCCACGAAGGGCTTGTCGGCCCGCGCGCTGGCCTTGTGAATGGCGCGCGCCAGCATTTCCTTGCCGGTGCCGCTGTCGCCGCGCAGCAGCACGCTGGCGTCGGACTTGGCGACCATGCGGGCCTCGGCCAGCAATTCGGCCATGCGGTTGCTGCGGCTGACGATGTCGGAGCGCCAGTTCTCGTCGCCCGCACCCTTGGCCGGCACGGCCGCCGGCGCGGCGATCGACAACGCCTGGGCGATCTTGTCGAGCAGCTCGCGCGCATCGTAGGGCTTGGTGAGGTAGCCGAACACGCCGCGCGCCGTGGCCTCCACCGCGTCGGGAATGGTGCCGTGCGCGGTCAGCAGGATCACCGGCAGCGTCGGGTGCTGCTGGCGGATCTGGTCGAACAGCTGCAGCCCGTCCTTGCCGGGCAGGCGCACGTCGCTGAGCACCAGTTGCGGATGCTCGATCTCCAGCTGGGTCAGCGCCGACTCCGCCGAGGTCACCGCCGTCACGTGGTAGCCGGCGCCAGTGAGGCGCATCGACAGCAGGCGCAGCATGTCGGGGTCGTCGTCGACCACCAGCAGGCGGGCGCCCCGGTGGAGCGTGTCGGCGGCAGCGGCGGCGGTGCTCATGGCTTCGCCGCGCCGTTGGGGGCCGGGGCGGCCGGCACCGCCGGCGGATGGTTGCTCGGGCGCGAGAAGCTGCGCTCGATGGCGCGCAGGGCCTCCAGGCGGTCGCTGAGCTGGTCGATGCGGCGCTGGCTGTCGCGCAGTTGCTGCGCCTGCTTCTCGCGCTCTTCCTCCACCCGGCGCTGCTCGCCGTAGCGCGTCCCCAGCGTGCGCGCCAGCGGCGCGAGCTGCTGGGCCTCGGGCGAGGTGGCGGAGGCGATGCGCTGCATCAGGCCCTGGGCCCGGACCAGGTCGGCGCTCTGGCGCGTCTGGGCCAGCGCGAGCGCCAGCTGCATCTGGGCCAGCGGCACTTCGCCTGGCTCGCCCAGGCGGTTGATCTCGCTGCCCAGGTCATTGGGATTGAAGCCGCGCACCTTGTCGGCATAGGCCAGGGCCGCGGCCACCGGCCCGGACGTGGCGGCGATGAAATTGATGGCCGGCTGGGTGGCCGGCGCGCTGGGCTCGGCCTCGACCGGCACGACCGGCGCAGGCAGCGGCTGGACGATCGCAGGTGCGGGCGCCGTCTGCGGCGACGGCTGGGGCGAGGGCGACGTGGCACAGGCGGCCAGCAGCGCCGGCGCAGCGGCAGCGGCGGCCCAGAGCGAAACGGTTCTGCGTGCAGACAGGAACAACGGCATGAAAGGCAGGAAAGGGGGACGCGAGGACGGAAGAGGGTGGGCTCAGGCAGTGCGCGGCAGTTCGATGCGAAAGCGGGCGCCGGGGCCGTCGGACAGCAACTCGACGCTGCCGCCATGGGCTGCAATGTACTCCTGCACGATGGACAGGCCGATACCAGTGCCTTTCACCGCGTGCTCGGGCTGGCGCTCGCCGCGGAAGAAGGGTTCGAAGATGCGCTCGCGGTCGCCCTCGGCAATGCCCGGCCCCGCGTCGCTGATGTCGATGCGTGCCACGCCCGGCGCACCGGACACCGCCAGCGAGATCAGCCCGCCGCGCGCCGAGAAGCGGATCGCGTTGGACAGCAGGTTGGCAATTGCCGTGCCCAGCTTGGTCCGGTCGGCGGTGACCTGCAGGTCCTCGCCCTCGGCGCGCACCTCCAGGCCCAGCGCCTGCCATTGCAGCCGCTGGGCATAGACCTGCTCCTCGATGAGCGGCAGCAGCGGCACGCGCTCGCGGTGCAGCTGGCGCGCCTCGAAGGCGGCGGCGTTGAAGCGCAGCAGCGCCTCGATCTGGCCCTGCAGTGCCACCGTGTTTTGCTGCAGGATCTGCGCGACTTCGCGCTGCGCGGGGTTGAGCGCGCCGGTCACGCCTTCCTCCAGCAGCGACACGCCTTCGCGCAGGGCCGCCAGCGGCGTCTTGAGCTCGTGCGACACGTGGCGCAGGAAGCGCGCCTTGTCGGCGTCCAGCTCGGTCAGGCGCAGCCGCAGCCATTCGAGCTGCTGCGACACGCGGCGCACGTCGGCCGGGCCGCGGATGTCGATGGGCTCGTCCAGCCGGTTCTCGCCCAGGCCGACGATGGCGCGCTCCAGGTGCTTGAAAGGCCGCGCGAGCCATACGCCAAAGGCCAGCGCCAGGGCCAGGGCGACGCCGCTGGCGGCCAGCACCTCGCGCATCAGGCGGCGGCGGGCGCTCTCGATGCGGTCGGCCAGCGCCTTGTTCTGTGCCTCGATCAGCGACTGCGCCTGCTGCGCGATCTGCGTGTTGTTGCCGTCCAGGTCGCGGAACTGCAGCGCCATGCTGCTCTCGCGCGCCAGCGCCGTCTCCTGCGGGCCGGTGAGCAGCGCCTGGATGGAGCCGATCTGCTCGCGCCACTCGTCGGCCGCCTCCACCGGCAGGCCGTTGGCCACCAGCCGGTCGATGACGCCGTGCGCGTCGCGCGCCGCATCCTCGAAGCGGCGGCGCAGCACGGCGTCGTTGAGCACCAGCGACTGGCGTCCGGCCCGCTCCATGGCCGCGCTGCGCTCGGCCAGCGACTGCGCCGAGCCCGAGAGGGTCAACGCGCGTGCCGCGGCGTCGCGGCTCTGGGTCATGAGTCCGTCGTACTGGAACACCGAGCGCAGGGCCACGCCCACCAGCAGCGCGGTGATCAGCAGGAAGGCGAAGAGCAGCAGCTGCTGGAAGGAGCCGCGTGCGGACTTGAGCTTGCCCATCAGGCGGCCAGCGCCTTGTCCTGCAGGGTGACCCCTTCGCTGGTCGGCACTTCGCCGCGCAGCGTGTAGGCCATGGATTGCGTGATGCGCAGGTCGATCATCTGGCCGACCAGGCGCGCGTCGCCGGCGAAATTGACGACGCGGTTGCACTCGGTGCGGCCCATGAGCACGCCTTCGCCGTGCTTGGCGGCGCCTTCCACCAGCACGCGCTGCAGCGTGCCCACGCGGCTATCGCCGATGCGCTTGACGTTGTCGTCGATGGTCTTCTGCAGCTTCTGCAGGCGCGCCAACTTGAGCTCGTGCGGCGTGTCGTCGTGCAGCGCGGCGGCCGGGGTGCCGGGCCGCGGGCTGAAGATGAAGCTGAAGCTGGCGTCGAAGCCCACGTCCTCGATGAGCTTCATCATCCTGTCGAAGTCCTGGTCGGTCTCGCCCGGGAAGCCGACGATGAAGTCGCTCGACAGCGAGATGTCCGGCCGGATGGCGCGCAGCTTGCGCACCGTGCTCTTGTATTCCATCGCGGTGTAGCCGCGTTTCATCGCCATCAGGATGCGGTCGCTGCCGTGCTGCACCGGCAGGTGCAGGTGGTTCACCAGCTGCGGCACCTTGGCATAGGCCTCGACCAGGCGCTGCGTGAACTCGTTGGGGTGGCTGGTGGTGTAGCGGATGCGCTCGATGCCCGGGATGCCGGCCACGTACTCGATGAGCAGGGCGAAGTCGGCGATCTCGGCGGTGTCGCCCATCCTGCCGCGGTAGGCGTTCACGTTCTGGCCCAGCAGGGTCACTTCGCGCACGCCCTGCGCGGCCAGGCCGGCCACCTCGACCAGCACGTCGTCGAAGGGGCGGCTGACTTCCTCGCCGCGGGTGTAGGGCACCACGCAGTAGCTGCAGTACTTGGAGCAGCCTTCCATGATCGAGACGAAGGCGGTGGCGCCTTCCACGCGCGCCGGCGGCAGGTTGTCGAACTTCTCGATCTCCGGGAAGCTGATGTCCACCTGCGGGCGGTCCTGCCGCTCGCGCTGGGCCAGCAACTCGGGCAGGCGGTGCAGGGTCTGCGGGCCGAACACCACGTCCACGTAGGGCGCGCGGGTGATGATGGCGTCGCCCTCCTGGCTGGCCACGCAGCCGCCCACGCCGATCTTCACGCCCTTGGCCTTGAGGTGCTTCACGCGGCCGAGGTCGGAGAAGACCTTCTCCTGCGCCTTCTCGCGCACCGAGCAGGTGTTGAAAAGGATGAGGTCGGCCTCATCCACGTCCTGGGTGGGCTCGTAGCCCTGCGCAGCGTTCAGCACGTCGGCCATCTTGTCCGAGTCGTACTCGTTCATCTGGCAGCCGAAGGTTTTGATGAAGACTTTCTTGGTCATGGGGTGCCCGTCGTGGGTTCGTGGCTCGAGGGGGCGATCGGAAAAGGAAACGGCGCCAGCGCGGGGCATCGTCCGGACCCCGCGTGGCGCTGGCTGGCGGTCTTGGCGACCGGTCGCTCGGGGCCTACTGCCCGAAGCCTGGCAGCTGGTGGTAAGGCGTGTTGCCGTCGTCGCGCGGGCCGGTGTTGGCGACGAAGGGCCAGAAGTTGAAGAAGGGCTTCTCGGCACCGGCGCGCTTGGTACCGGCTTCCTCGGCGCTGAGGATCCACACCTGGTTGACCATGCCGGAGCTGGCTTCCTTGGTGTAGTTCACCACGTAGCTCTGGCCCACCAGGGACACCGGCGGCGCCAGCATGCGCTGCGCGTTCTGCACGCGCACGCCGGGCGACAGGCGCGCGGGCTGGCCGTCGAGCTCGATCGTCGGCGGGGCGCCGAAGGCGATCTTGCCGCGCAGGGCATTGAGGGGGAAGTTGCGGCCGCCGACGGCGGCTTCGGGCTGGCCCTGGAGCATCTCGTCCTGGGCGTGGGCGGCCGGCCATTGCAGCAGCAAAACAACGGCGGCGGCGGTGAAGAGGGTCTTGCGGGAACTTGTGGCGGGGCAGCGGTTCATGGGGTATATCCAGAGGCTGGGCAGATGATTCTAACGAGGCGAAGTGCCTTCCCCGCCCACGGCCAGGCACCCGTTGCTTTACTTATCTTTACGGAAGGCATAGACGCGCGAGGCTGCTCGCTGGTCCAATAGTTTCCTTTGGTAACGATCCTCGAGTGTCGGCCCAAAAACGCCTCCCGTCGCCCCCGCTGTTGTTATTTGCCCCATGAAGAAAAAAGTCGTCCTGCCCTTGGTGGCTGTTGTGGTTCTGGTGGGCGCGGCCTTCTGGTGGAACGCGCAGCGCCAAGCCACCAACAGCGCTGCCGCGCAACAACAGAACAGCGGTGAAGCCGGCGCGCCGCGCGCCGCCGGCGCGCCGGCCCTGGTGACCCTGGCCAAGGCCGGCAGGCAGGACGTGCCGGTCACGGTGCAGGTCAACGGCAGCGTGGTCTCGCTCAACAGCGTGGACCTGCGCCCGCAGATCACCAACACCATCCGCGAGGTGCACGTGAAGGAGGGCCAGTTCGTCAAGGCCGGCCAGCTGCTCTTCACGCTCGACGAACGCGCCGACCAGGCCAACCTCGCCAAGGCGAAGGCCCAGCAGCTCAAGGACGAGGCGACGCTGGCCGATCTGCAGCGCCAGTACAAGCGCAACCAGGAGCTGCTGGCGCAGAACTTCATCTCCAAGAGCGCGGCCGACGCCACGCTGTCGCAGCTCGAGGCGCAGCGCGCGGCCGTGGCGGCCGACAAGGCGGCGGTGCAGGCGGCGCAGGTGGCGCTGAGCTACTCGACGCTGCGCGCGCCCATCGCCGGGCGCATCGGCGCCGTCAACGTCTATCCGGGCAGCCTGGTGCAGCCGACCGCCTCGCTGCTGACCATCACTCAGCTCGACCCGATCGCCGTGAGCTTCCCGGTGCCCGAGGACAAGCTGCGCGACCTGCTGGCCGCCGCCCGCGGCCACACCGAGGTGCAGGCGATCGTGCCGGGCCGCAAGCCGGTGGAAGGCACGCTCGACTTCGTCGACAACACGGTCGATCCGCTCATCGGCACGGTGCGCGCCAAGGCGGTGTTCGCCAACGCCGACCAGAGCCTGTGGCCCGGCCAGTTCGTCGAGACCCACATCACCGTGCGCACCCTCAAGGACGCCACCGTCATTCCGGCCAGCGCCGTGATGCTGCTGGCCGACGGCAGCTCGGTCTACGTGGTGGACGAGCAGCAGACGGCCAGCCGCCGCAAGGTCCAGACCCTCTACAACTTCGGCACCCAGGTCGCCGTGAAGGGCGTGGAGCCCGGCGAGCAGGTGGTGCTGGAAGGCAAGCAGAACGTGCGTCCGGGCGGCAAGGTGCGCACCGACGCTCCCTCGCAGCGCCCGCAACCGCCGGCCGCTGCACCCTCGGGTGGCCCCACCGGGCCCGGCGCCGCCTCGGCCACCCCTGAGAACCCCAGTTCCGTCGCGCCGCGGAGCCGCGCATGAACATCTCCGAGCTGTGCATCCGCCGTCCGGCGATGACGGTGCTGCTGTCCTGCGCCGTGGTGGTGATCGGCATCTTTGCCTACTTCCGCATCCCGGTCGCGGCTCTGCCCAGCTACAACACGCCGGTCATCAACGTCTCGGCGCAGCTGCCGGGCGCCAGCCCCGACACCATGGCCTCGTCGGTGGCGCTGCCGCTGGAAAAGCAGTTCTCCACCATCCCGGGCCTGGCGACCATCAGCTCGGTCAATACCCAGGGCACCACCTCCATCACGCTCGAATTCGTGAGCAGCCGCGACATCGACGCTGCCGCGGTGGACGTGCAGGCGGCGCTGCTGCGCGCGCAGCGCCAGCTGCCGGCGGAGCTGACCCAGCTGCCCTCCTACCGCAAGGTGAACCCGGCCGATGCGCCCGTGCTGCTGATCGCGATGACCTCCGAGTCGCTCACGCCCGCGCAGCTCAACGACTATGCCGAGAACCTGGTGTCGCCCACGCTCTCGACCATCGACGGCGTGGCGCAGGTGCTGGTGTACGGCCAGAAGCGCTTCGCCGTTCGCATCAAGGCCAACGCCGACCTGCTCAACGCGCGCAACATCACGCTGGACGAGCTGGCCAACGCGGTGCGCCTGGCCAACGCCAACACGCCGGTGGGCGTGCTCGACGGCCCGCGCCAGACGCTGACCATCCAGGCCAACCAGCAGCTGCTCAAGGCCGACGAGTTCAAGCGGCTGATCGTCGGCCAGCGCAACGGCGCGCCGGTGCGGCTCGATGAAGTCGCCACCGTGGAAGACAGCTACGAGTCGGTCAAGACCGCCAGCAGCTACAACGGCCAGGCCTCGATCACGCTGGCCGTGCAGCGCCAGCCCAACGCCAACACGGTGCAGGTGGTGGACGCGGTGCGCGCGCTGATCCCGCGCTTCCAGGCGCAGCTGCCGCAGTCGGTGGAGATCCACCCGATCAACGACCGCTCGCTGTCGATCCGCGAGGCGGTGCACGACGTGCAGCTCACGCTGCTGGGCACCATCGCGCTGGTGGTGCTGGTGATCTTCCTGTTCCTGCACCGGCTGGTGGCCACGCTGATCCCTGCGGCCACCATCCCCATCTCGCTGGTGGGCGCGGTTGCGCTGCTCTACGCCTTCGGCTACAGCCTGGACAACGTCTCGCTGCTGGGCATCACGCTTGCGGTGGGGCTGGTGGTGGACGACGCGATCGTGGTGCTGGAGAACATCATGCGCTACGTCGAGAAGGGCATGGAGCCGATGGCCGCGGCCCTCAAGGGCGCGCGCGAGGTGGGCTTCACCATCGTCTCGATCTCGATCTCGCTGGTGGCGGTGTTCATCCCGATCTTCTTCATGCCGGGCGTGATCGGCCTGCTGTTCCACGAGTTCGCGGTGGTGGTGGCCCTCGCCGTGCTGGTGTCGGCCATCGTCTCGCTCACGCTGGTGCCCATGCTGGCCAGCCGCCTGCTCAGGCACACGCCCAGGGAAGGCGCCGCGCTGCACGCCGACGACCACGAGGAAAGCCACCCCGAGCCCGGCACCGCGATCGGCCGCGCCTTCGAGAAGCTCTATCGCGGCGTGCATTCGCTCTACATGCGCACGCTCGACTGGACGCTGGACCGCCGCCCGCTGATGCTGCTGCTCGCGCTGGGCACCTTCGTGGTCACCGGCTGGCTGGCGGTGAGCATGCCCAAGGGCTTCTTCCCCGAGGAAGACATCGGCCAGATCCAGGTCACCACCGAGGCCGCCGAGGACATTTCCTTCCCCGCCATGCTGGCGCTGCAGGACCGCGTGGCGCAGGCCATCAGCGAGGACCCGAACGTGAAGGACGTGAGTTCCTTCGTCGGCGTCGGCGGCCCCACGGCCACGCAGAACAGCGGGCGCCTCTTCGTGGTCCTCAAGCCGCGCAGCCAGCGCCAGCCGATGGCGCAGACGCTGGAGTCGCTGCGCAAGCGCTTCCGCGACATCCCCGGCATCGCCGTCTACATGCAGCCCACGCAGAACCTGCGCCTGGGCGGGCGCCAGAGCAAGGCGCGCTACCAGTACACCCTGCAGAGCGTGAGCGCCGGCTCGCTGAGCGAATGGGCCGGCAAGCTGATGGAGCGCATGCGCGCCGACCCGGCCTTCCGCGACGTCACCAGCGACTCGCAGAACCGCGGCCTGCAGGCAACGCTGAACATCGACCGCGACAAGGCCGGCGTGCTGGGCGTGGCCATCGGCGACCTGCGCACGGCCTTGTACAACGCCTACGGCGACCGCCAGATCGGCAGCATCTACGGACCCAGCAACACCTACCAGGTGATCCTGGCCGCGGCCGACAGCGACCGCCAGTTCGAGGACGACATGGCGCGCCTGTCGGTGCGCAACAAGGCCGGGCAGCTGGTGCCGCTGTCGGCCTTCTCCTCCGTGCGCCGCACCGTCGGCCCGACGGCGGTGAACCACCAGGGCCAGCTGCAGGCGGTGACCGTGTCCTTCAACCTCGGCCCCAACGTGCCGCTGGGCGAGGCCACCGGCAAGATCGACCGCTTCACCGCCGACATGAAGCTGCCGGCCGAGATCATCACCAGCTACGGCGGCGACGCGGCGGTGTTCCAGAGCTCGCAGGGCAGCCAGGCGGCGCTGCTGATCATCGCGGTGCTGGTGATCTACGTGCTGCTGGGCGTGCTGTACGAGAGCTACATCCACCCCATCACCATCCTGGCCGGCCTGCCCTCGGCGGCGGTGGGGGCGCTGCTGTCGCTCAAGCTCTTCGGCTTCGACCTCACGCTCATCGCCACCATCGGCATCCTGCTGCTGATCGGCATCGTGAAGAAGAACGCGATCATGCTGATCGACTTCGCGCTGGAGGCGCAGCGCGTGCAGCAACTCACGCCGGTGCAGGCCATCCGCGAGGCCTGCCGCCTGCGCTTCCGCCCGATCCTGATGACCACGCTGGCCGCGCTGACGGGCGCGCTGCCCCTGGCGCTGGGCCTGGGTGCCGGCGCCGAGCTGCGCCAGCCGCTGGGCGTGGCGGTGGTGGGCGGCCTGATCTTCTCGCAGGTGATCACGCTCTACATCACGCCGGCCATCTACCTGGCGCTGGACCGCTACAGCGGGACGGGGCCGCTGCAGGAAGACTTGGGTGGCGCGTCCGCGTCCTCAGGCCACCTGACGTGAAGTCAGCCCCGACGGATCCCGGCTCCCGACAGACGCCGGCGCGGCGGCCTGGCGGCCCGGCTCGGCACGGGCCTGGCCTCGCGCCACCTCCACGATCCACGGGCACGCCCGGTCCAGCAGCTTCTGCTGCGCGGCGATCGTGGTCGCGGTGTGGTCCACGTCCTTCAGGAACTCGTAGCGGATGTGCTGCAGGAAGGCCGGCTTGCCGAGGCCGTCGAGCATGCTGAAGCCACGGTCGAAGGAGTTCAGCGTGGCCGAGTACATCAGGTAGAGCTTCACGCCGCGGTCCACCAGCTTCTGCATGTCGGCGCTGAAGCTGGCTTCGTCGTAGTCCGGGAAGTCCATCTTCACGAAGCCGGCTTCCTCGGCCGTGGCGGGCGCCGCGCGGCCCAGCAGCCGGGCCAGCGCCCGGCGCCGGGCGCCGGCGTCGGCGGGCGAGCGCAGCCAGGCCATCCAGTCGTTCCAGCCCTGGAAGCTGCGGCGCACGGCCGGGTTGGTCGGGAAGGCGAGCCAGCGACGCAGCTTGCGCTCCAGGCGCACGGGCTTGGACAGGAAGAGGTAGCCGTCGAGCTTCAACAGGCCGATCACGCGCGGGTCGTCCAGCGTGAGCATCATGCCGTTGGCCGCGCCCGAGCAAATGCCGAAGACGACGAACTGCCGCACGCCGGTGCTGGCCTGGAACTCGTCCAGCGCGGCGCGCATGTCGAGCAGCGCCTGCTGGCGGAAGTTGTTGCCCGAGGCGGATGCCGGGCTGTCGCCCAGGCCCGAGAGATCGAAGCGAAGGCTGGGGACGCCATCCTGCGCCAGCCGGCGCGCCGCCTTGACGTTGATGCGGCGCGGCGCGCTACGCGGGTTGACGCCGACGTTGAGCAGCAGGCAGCCCACGCCGGCCTGCGGGGTGCCCGCCACCGGCCGAGTCAGGATGCCGACCAGCGCCTTCTCGGGGCCGAAACACAGGACCGATTCATCGACTGCCATGGACTTCACTCACGATCCGTTGCAAGGCCTCCGCGGGCACCATTTCACTGTTGGCGTGGGCGTTGGACGTCCACTCGAGGGAGTGCGGGAGGATGGAGAACTGCAGGCGCGAAGCCGATGGCTGCGCCTGCGCGCTGCGCTCCCAGCGCTGCGCCGGCTCGTCGTCCGGCTGCACGAGCACCGAGGCGGCCAGCTGTTCCATCTCGGGCAGGGTCTCGGTGCGCAAGGCCAGGATCTGGTCGCGCAGCAGCGGCGAGATCGCGAAGCCCAGGCTTTCCCCGGACCAGGCGAGCGGGTCGCGCTGCAGGGCGCGGCGCCACGCCGGGTCGGGAATGATGTGGCCTTCCTCCAGTTCCTCGACCTGGGCGCGGCCCAGGGCTTCGAGGTAGCTGCGGCCGTCGAGCACGGTGTCCCACAGCACCAGGCGCTGCACGCGCGGGGTGGCGCTGCGCGCCGCCTGCAGCGCCAGGCTGGCGCCCAGCCGCGCGCCGAACCAGCGCACCTGCAGCACGGCGGCGCGGCGCAGCAGCTCGCGGTGCGCCTCGCCGATGTCGCGCGCCCAGCCGAGCATGTCGCCGTCCTCGTCCTCGCCGGGCGAGTCGCCGGTGCCGTGGTAGTCGAAGCGCAACACCGCCACGCCCTGGCGCGACAGCCGCTCGGCCAGCAGGCGGTAGAAGCGGTGGCTGCGCAGCGCCTCGTGGCCGAAGGGGTTGCACAGCAGGGCGGCGTAGGGCGCGGCCTTGCGCGGGTCCGCCGGATGGAAGACGCCGAACAGGCGGCGCTGCGGCGGACCGAAGAGGAAGGGCGTCATGCCTGCGCCTCCGAAAGCGGGCTGCTCACCGCCCGCAGTCGAGCGCCCAGCAGGCGTGCCACCGAAACGATCGCGCCCACCTCGGCCAACTCGAAGGAGATCACCGAGGCCTTGTAGCTGGCGCGGTCCTGCGGGTCGTTCCAGCGCACGGCGCGGGCCTCGAGCTCCAGGCCGGTCGGCGGAATGACCGCGCCAGAGAAGCCGCTGCCATGGGCCTTGAGGCAGGCCTCCTTGCGCGTCCAGCCGACCAGGAAGGCGCGGTCGCGCGCGCTGTCCGGCAGTCCGGCCAGCGCAGCGCGCTCGTGCGGGTCGAAATTGGATTGCGCGAGCGCCAGCGCGTCGGACACCGGCCGCATCAGCTCCACGTCGATGCCCACCGCCTGCGTGCAGTTGGTGGCCTGTGGATTGGCCAGCGCCAGCAGGCCGACGCCGTCGCTGTGGCTCAGGTTGAACTGCAGCTGCGGCGCCTGCGCGAGAAAGGGCTTGCCGTGCGGGCCTTCCTGGATGTGCAGCTCGCGCGCCGGCCGCCCGATGCGCCGCGCGAGCATGCAGCGCAGCGCGCTGCGCCCCGCCGCGAAGCGTGCGCGGTGGCGCGCAAAGACGAAGCGCGAGGCGCGCGCCTGTTCGTCAGGCGACAGCGCGTCGAGCTCGTCGCTCGAGAGTTCCGTGTCAAGGTCGATGAGCCAGACCTGGCAGTCCGCGACCGGGGGCAACGGCGTCAGGCGTGGCATGTTGCGTCCGGGTGCCGATGGTTCGATTGGCCTCATCCTACTTTCGCCCGAAGGCCGAGGCAACACGCCCCAGGAGGCCTCGCTTCTCCTGCGTGGGCGCTGCTGCAGCCGCTGCCGCCGCCGCTTCTTCCACGGCCGCGACGGCGGCCGGCTGCACGCGCAGGTCCGCGGCCAGTTGCGCCAGGCTCTCGAACACGTAGCGGCGCGCCTCCGGCCGGGCGCCCAGCGTGCGCTCGGCCTGCTGCATGGCGCGCATGGCCAGCAGCGAATCGCCGCCCAGGTCGAAGAAGTTGTCCGTCGGGTGGATGTCGTTGACGTCGATGCTCAGCACGCTGGCCCAGATCTGCGCCAGCTGCGCCTGCTCGGGCATCAGCAGCTGCGGCGCGTCCTCGCCCCGCTGCGCGGCCAGGCGAAGCTCGGCATCGCTGGGCTTGCTCGCATCGGCGCGCAGCCGCGACAGCACCTGCGCGGCGGCGGAGCCGGCCGGGTCGCCGAGCTCGGCCAGCGTGGTGTCCGGGTTGGCCAGCACGCGCTGCAGCAGCTCGTCGAAGCGTACGCGGAAGGCCTCGCCGGTCTCGGACAGGTACACGTCGGCGTTGTAGATCAGCGCGCCTTCCAGGCCATGCGGCTTGTCCATGAGCCACAGGCCCAGGTCGTCGGTGGCGCCGCGCTGGCGCAGGTGGATCTGCTTGTGCTGCAGGCCGGCGCCGAAGTCGCGCGGGCGCTCGCGCGCATCCTGGAAGGAGAACAGCGCGTGGTAGGAGCCGGCGCGGCCGATGCGCGCGCTGACCTCGGGCTCGGCCACCACCCGCTCGAAGGGCACCAGCGCATGCGTGGTCACCGCCAGCAGTTCCTGCTTGACGTAGCGCACGTAGTCCATGAGTTTCATGGATTCGTCCACGCGCAGCTGCACCAGCAGGAGGTTGGTGAAGAAGCCCATCACCGTCTCCAGCTCGGGCGCTTCGCGGCCGCGCACCGGCACCGCCACCACGACGCTGTCAGTGCCGATCGCCTTGCTCATCATCAGGCTGTAGACCGACATCATCAGCATGTTCAGCGTGGCGTCGGCGCCGCGCGCGATCTCGCGCATGGTCTCGGTCGCGTCGTGGCCGACGGTGACCCATTGCGAGCGGCCGTCGCCGGTCACGCTGGAGCCGCGCGGCTTGTCGGTCTGCGCGGTCACCGGCACCGGCGCATTGGCGAAGCGCTCCTTCCAGAAGCGCAGCTGGGCGGCGTATTCGTCGCCCTCCAGCCAGTCGTTGAACCACTCGGCATAGTCGCCGTAGTTGACCGCCGGCACAGGCAGCGCCAGCGGCTCGCCGCGCACCATCGCGCCGTAGATCGCGGCCAGTTCGGCCTGCAGCAGGTCGAAGGACCAGCCGTCCCAGATCAGGTGGTGGGGCACGTAGACGAAGGCGTGCTCCTCTTCGCCGAGCTTGAAGAGCGCGCTTCGGAACAGCGGGGCCTGGTGGATGTCCATGGAGCCGTCGGCCACCTGCTGCATCTCCTCCAGCAGGCGGGCTTCGCGCTCTTCCTGCGGCAGGTGGCTGAGGTCGACCAGCGGCATGTCCAGCGCGACCTCGTCCGCCACCACCTGCACGTGGTTGCCCTCGGCATCGGTGTCGATGTAGGTGCGCAGGCTGTGCTGGCGCTGCATCATGTGCTGGAAGGCGGCATGGAACTTCTGCACGTCCAGCGGGCCGGTGAGGCGGTGGCCCGAAGGTGCGTTGTAGACCGGGCGGCCCGGGTAGAGCTGCTCCATGAAGCAGATGCGCTCCTGCATGGGCGTCAGGCGCGCGCGGGTGCGGCCTTCCTTCCTGCGCAGGGGCTGTCGGCGCGGCCGGTCCGAATCGCGGGCTGCCGCCAGGGCCACGGCCAGCTTGCGCGCGGTGGGCGACTCGAAGAGGGTGCGGAAGGGCAGCTGGATGTTCAGGTCGCGGTTCAGGCGCGCCGTCAGCCGCGCGGCCAGCAGCGAGTGGCCGCCCAGGGAGAAGAAGTCGTCGTCGATGCCCAGGCCCGGCAGGTTCAGGGTCTCCTCCATGGCCTGCAACGCCAGCGCTTCGTCCGCATCGCGCGGCGCCACGCGCGCGCCGGTGCCCTGGCCGGCCTGGCCGGCGTCGGGGGCGGGCAGCGCGCGCAGGTCCACCTTGCCGCTGGCGAAGAGCGGCAGCGCCTTCATCGGCATGAAGTGCTGCGGGATCATGTAGGCCGGCAGCGTGCGGCCCAGGTAGCTGCGCAGTTCGCCGGCGTCGGGCATGGCCTGGCCGTCGCGGGCCACCACGTAGGCCACGATGCGCACGTCGCCCGGGCGGTCCTCGCGGGTGATGACGATGGTGCGCTCCACCGCGGGATGCGCGGCCAGCGTGGCCTCGATCTCGCCCAGCTCGATGCGGTAGCCGCGGATCTTCACCTGCTGGTCGGCCCGGCCCAGGCACTCGACGTTCCCATTGGCCAGCCAGCGGCCGTAGTCGCCGCTGCGATAGACGCGCAGCGCCGGGCCGCCGTCCGACGACGGCGCGTTGACGAAGGCCTTGGCGGTGAGTTCCTCACGGTTGAGATAGCCCAGCGTCACGTTGGCGCCCGACAGGCAGATCTCGCCGACCACGCCGATGGGCAGCGGCCGCTGCTGCGCGTCCAGCACGTGCATCTGCACGTTGGGCAGCGGCTTGCCGATGGGCACGATGGCGGGCAGCGGCTCCTGCACGCGGTAGAAGCTGGTGGCCATGGTGTTCTCGGTCGGGCCGTAGCCGTTCCACAGCGTGCCCACGCACGGCAGCAGCTCGCGCGCGAGTTCCGGCGACAGTGGTTCCCCGCAGCACTTGGCCAGCAGGTCCGGCCGGCCCTGCCAGCCGGTGGACAGCAGCAGGCGCCAGGTGGAGGGCGTGGCGCCCATGCAGGTGACGCCCTCGCGCTCGATGAGCGCGCGCAGGCGCTCGCCGTCGGTGGTGTCGCCGCGCTCGGCCACCACGATGCGCGCGCCCAGGGTCAGGGGCAGGATGTCCTCGAACACCGCCAGGTCGAAGGCCAGCGTGGTGAGCGCCAGCACCGAGTGCTCGCGCTTCATGCCGGGGGTGGTGCGCATCACGTGCATCAGGTTGACCACGGTGCGGTGCGGCACCCGCACGCCCTTGGGCTTGCCGGTGGAGCCGGAGGTGTAGATCACGTAGGCCAGGTCCTCGGGCGTGCCCGCGTGCGGCGGGCTGGCGTCCTGCGGCGCCGCCTGCGCCACGTTGACCAGGGCGCGGCCGCTGGCCTGCCAGCGGGCGGCCGTCGCGTCGTCCACCACGATGTGGCGCAGGCCGGCGTCCCCGGCCATGAAGTCCAGGCGCTCGGCCGGCAGCGACGGCTCCAGCGGCACGAAGCCCGCGCCGGACTTCAGGATGCCGTGCAGCGCCGGCACCATGAGCTCGCTGCGCTCGCAGCAGATGCCCACCAGGTCGCCCACGCCGGCGCCGGCGTCGCGCAATGCGGCGGCCACGCCATTGGCGCGCCGGGCGAACTCGCGGTAGCTCAGGCTGCGGTCCGCGCAGCTCACGGCCACGGCGTCCGGCGTGGCGTGCACCTGCGCATCGACCATGTTCTCGATGCGGGCGCCGAGGTCGACCGGCTGCGTGAGGCTGTTGAAGCCCTGCAGCATCGCGGCCTCGCGGGCCGTGGGCGCGAACACGTCGGCGGCGATGGCCGCGGGGCCGGCCGTGCAGCGGTCCAGCGCGGTGCAGTACAGGTCCAGCCAGCGCAGCACCGTCTCGTCGTCGAAGAGCGAGGCGTTGTACTGGCATTCCAGCGTGAGCGCGCCGCCGTCCTGCACCACGTTCAGGAACAGCTCGGCATTCTCGAAATGGCGCGGGTTGGTGATCACCTGCACCTGCAGCGCGGGCATGGACAGCTCGGCCGAGGAGATCGCCGTCTCCACGTTGAACATGACGGGCACCAGCGGCACGCGGCTCGGGTCGCGCGGCACCTGCAGGCGGCGCAGCAGGCTGCCCAGCGTGACGTTGGAGTGGTCGAAGGCGTCCAGCAGCGCGGTGCTCGCGGCCTGCACCAGCAGGCGCGCTTCCTTGTCCATGGCCACGTCCACGCGGATGGGCAGCAGGTTCACGCAGTGGCCCACCAGCGAGTCGTGGCCGTCGGCGAGCTGGCCGGCCACCGGGATGCCGATGGCCACGTCCTCATGCCCGCCCAGCCGTCCCACCATGCCGGCGAACACGCCCAGCAGGGTGGCGAACAGCGTGGCGCCGTTGGCCGAGCCGAAGCGGCGCAGCCGCTCCAGGCGCGCCGCGTCGTAGGTCACCACCGCATGGCGCGAGCCGAAGGTGCGCAGCGCGGCGCGCACGCGGTCGGTGGGCAGGTCGATGGTGGGGACGGACTTGTCGTACTTGGCCACCCAGTACTGCTCGTCGGCGGCCTGCTGGCGCAGCGCCTGCGGCTGCGACTGGGCGCGCGCGTAGTCGCCGAAGCCCAGGGTGGGCTTGAGCATGGCCAGCGGGTCGGCTGCGTCGTTCTGCAGTGCGCGGTACAGCTGCATCAATTCGCTGGCCAGGATGCCGAAGGACCAGCCGTCGCACACGATGTGGTGGGCCGACAGGATCAGCTCGTGGCGCTGCGGCCCCAGCTCGACCAGCGTGGCGCGAAAGAGCATGCCGGCGCCCAGGTCGAAATGACGCTCGACGGCCTCGGCGCGCAGCGCCTGCACGCGCGCATCGGCCTCGGCCGGCGCCAGGCCGCTGAGGTCGACGTGGTCCAGCGCCAGGTCGGCCATTGCGGCGACGTAGAGCTCGGTGCCCTCGGGGCCGATGTTCGAGCGCAGCGCCTCGTGCCGCTCGGTCAGGCCCTGCAGGGCGCGCGCCAGGCTGCTCACGTCGAGTTCGCCGTCGAAGACCAGCGAGACCGATTCGTTGTAGGCGAGCGAGGCGTCGGGCGAGATGCGGTCCGCCAGCCAGATCTCTCGCTGGGCCTCGGTCGTCGGGACGACCTTCAGCACCTCGGGGGTGGCGAAGGGGTCGTAGTCCACGCTCTCGGCGTCCGGAAGCAGCGGGGGAATCGTCATGTCGTTCATGGGTGTGGCCAATGGTTGGAGGGCGTCGTTTCGTTCAACGCACCAGCATGTACTTGCCGGGCTGCTGCGGGTTCGGCACGAACCAGGCGGCCTTGCCGCTCGCGTCGCGGCCCAGGCGCGCGCCGGGCACCGGTGGCTTGGAGCTGTCGAGCACTTCCGCGTCGTCGCGCGCCAGCTTGGGCAGGAACTCGGCCTCCTGCATCTCGGCCACCGATTCCTTGAAGGCGGACTTGATCAGGGCGATGTCCTGCTGCGTGTGCGCGGTGGTCATGAAGCAGGGGAAGTTGTCCAGGATGTGCACGCCGCGGCTGCGCATCATGGCGAACAGCAGGTCCTGCAACGGGTGGTCTTCCAGCCAGGTCACGCGCCACAGCGACGAGAAGTAGCGGATCTCGATGGGCGCGCCGACTTCGCGGCAGAAGGCGGTGAGCTCGTCGGCCATGGCCGCGGTGTGCAGGTTCAGCTGCGTCTGCAGCGCCTCGCCGCGCTCCTTCAGGTGCAGCAGCGAGGCCTTGCAGGCGGCCAGCGCGAGCGGATGGCGCACGAAGGTGCCGGCGAAGTAGGTCACGCCCACGGTGGGCACGGAGTCGTCGCCGTACTGCCAGCCGCCGCCATCCAGCGAATCCATGTACTCGCGCTTGCCGGCGATGACGCCCACCGGGAAGCCGCCGCCGATCACCTTGCCGTAGCAGGCCAGGTCGGCCTTGATGCCGAACAGGGCCTGCGCGCCGCGCAGGTGCGAGCGGAAGCCCGTGATGACCTCGTCGAAGATCAGGCAGGCGCCCGCGTTCTCCGTGATGCTGCGCACCTCGCGCAGGAACTCGCGCGGCTGGAAGTCAGGGCGGCGGCTCTGCACCGACTCGACCAGCACGGCGGCGATGTCGTCGGCGTTGCTGCGGATGAACTCCAGCGACTCGGGCGTGCCGTAGTCCAGCACGCGCACGTCGCCGAACATGCCGTTCATGATGCCGGGCGCCGCCGGCATGCCCTTGGCGTTGCGGCCGGCGCGCACCAGCACCTCGTCGAAGGTGCCGTGGTAGGAGCCGGTGAACAGCACCACCGTATTGCGGCCGGTCACGGTGCGGGCGATGCGGATGGCCGCCATCACCGACTCGGAGCCGGTGTTGCACATGGCCGCGCGGTCGAAGCCCGTGAGCTCGCACATCAGGTTCGACACCTCGGCCGCCAGCGGATGCTGCGGGCCGATCTCGTAGCCCAGTTCGAGCTGCTTGCGCACGGCCTCCTGCACGAAGTCGGGCTGCCAGCCGAACAGGTTCATGCCGAAGCCGTTGAGTACGTCCACGTACTCGTTGCCGTCCAGGTCCCACAGGCGCGAGCCCTTGGAGCGCTCGACCACGATCTGGTAGACGATCTCCTTGGTGGCCGGGCGGAAGCCGTTGACCACGCGCGGATCGGCCATGTGCGGGCGGTTGGCGGCGGTGAATTCCTTGCTCTTGCGGGTCTTCTCCACGTAGCGGCGCACGAAGGCGGACAGGCGTGCCTTCTGGCGCTCGGTCATCTCCTTGTTGCCCTGCGTGTGGATGCGGGCGATGGCGCCGAAGGCCTTCTTGACGTCGTACTTCATCGGCCCGGTGCCCTCGGCATCGGCGGGCGTGGGTGTCGCAGGCTGCGCCGCCACCGGCGCGGCGGGCTCGGCCGCCACGGGCGCGGCGATGGCCGCGGCAGGCGCGGGCTGCTGCACGACGGCCACCGGCATCGCGGCGGGCGCGGCGCCCGACAGCAATGCGAGTTGCTGCTGCATGAGCTGCATCTGCTGCGCGATCACCTGCTGCACCAGCGAGCCCTGGCCGGCGGGAACGGCCATGGGCGCCGCGATCGGAGCGAGCACCTGGACCGGTGCAGCCACGGCGGCCGCTGCCACGGGGGCCACGGCAGCGGGCTGCGCCGCCACCACGGGTGCGGCGGCCGGCTCGGGCGGCAGGCTGGCGTCGAGGAAGCTGCTGAGCGCGTCGAAGCTGCGGTAGCTCTCCATCAGCTGGCGGAAGGTGAGGTTCACCTTGAAGCTCTTCTTCACCTGCAGCGCGGCCTGCGTCAGCGTGAGCGAATCCAGGCCCATCTCGACGAAGGGCGTGCCGCCCTCGGCTTCGGCCAGGTCGATGCCCGAGATGTCCTCGAAAAGGGTGCGCAGGCGTTGGGTGAGAGCGGGGCGGCGGTCGGTCGTGGCAGCGGCGGTCATGGTCGGCTCCGGATGGGCGGGGGCGGTCGTCGTCGAGGTGGCCTGGATCGGCGCGGCCACGTCTGCAGCAATGGCGACGTCCGGCGGCGATACGGGCAGGGCAGGCGCGGTCGGGGCGATGTCCACCCACAGGCGCTTGCGTTCGAAGGGATAGGTCGGCAGGCACAGGCGCCGCTTGTTGGCGCGCGTGTCCAGCGATGCGAGATCGATCTCGGCGCCCAGCGTCCACAGGCGCCCGGCGGCAAGGCGCCAGGCGCGCTCTTCTTCCCCGGGCTTGTCGGCGAGGACGGAGACGGCGCTGGCCTTGGGCGAGTGCTGGCGCACCAGCATGGCCAGCGTGTTGCGCGGGCCCAGCTCGATGAAGAGCGGGCTGGGCAGCTGCGCCATCACCTCGCGCACGGCGGGCGAGAAGCGCACCGTCTCGCGCAGGTGGCGGGCCCAGTAGTTCGGGTCGGTGGCTTCCTGGGCGCTGAGAAGCTTGCCCGTCAGCGTGGAGTAGATGGGGCGCTGCGGCGCCTTCAGCTCGATCTCGCGCACCAGCGCCTCGAAGGGCGCCACGGCCGGCTCCATCATCGCGGAGTGGAAGGCATGCGAGGTCTGCAGCACCTTGGCCACCACGCCGTCGGCTTCCAGCGCGGCGCGCAGCTTCTCGATCTCGTCGGCGGGGCCGGCGGCGACGCAGGCCGTGGGGCCGTTCTCCGCCGCCAGCGACAGCGTGGACGGCAGGCGCGCCAGCAAGTCCTGGGCCGGCAGGCGCACCGACAGCATCACGCCGGCGGGCAGCGCCTGCATCAGGGCGCCGCGGCGCGCCACCAGGCGGGCCGCGTCCTTCAGGCTCATCACGCCGGCCAGCACCGCGGCGACGAACTCGCCCACGCTGTGGCCCACCAGGGCCGCCGGCTGCACGCCCAGCGACAGCAGGTGCGTGGCCAGCACGTACTCGAGCGTGAAGGTCGCGGGCTGCGTGGCCGAAGTTGGCGCCAGGGCCGAGGGGTCGGGCGAGAACATGCGCTCGCGCAGGTCGAAGGGCAGCAGCCCCTCGAAGCATTGCAAGCATTCATCGAACGCCGCACGGTGTGCGCGGCCGCTGGCATAAAGGGCCTGCCCCATGCCGGCGTACTGCGCGCCCTGGCCGGGGAACAGGAAGACCGGCTGCGGCAGGCGCGCACCGGTGGCGCCGGCCGCGCGGGCCGGCGAGTCACTGCTGCGCAGGGCCTGGACGGCCTGCTCGGCGGTCTCGGCCACCACGACGGCGCGCTGCGCGAAGGGCGTGCGACCCACGCGCAGGGTGTGGGCCACGTCGGCCAGCGATTCGCCGGGATGGGCCTGCAGGTGCGCAGCCAGGCGCTCGCAGGCGGCCGCCAGCGCGGTGGGCGTGCGGGCGGAAAGCTGCAGCAGCTGCGGCTCCTCGGACGCATCGGAGGGCGCGCGAAGCGGCGCCTCCTCCACGATCGCGTGTGCGTTGGTGCCACCGACGCCGAAGGAACTCACGCCGGCGCGGCGCGGCTGCTGGGCGCTGCGCGGCCAGCGCGAGAGGCGGCTGTGCACGCGGAAGGGCGTCGCATCGAAGTCGATCGCCGGGTTGGGCGACTCGAAATGCAGCGAGGCCGGCAACTGCTCGCTGTGCAGCGACAGCGCGGTCTTGATGAGCCCGGTGGCGCCCGCCGCCATGATGAGGTGGCCCACGTTGCTCTTGACCGAGCCGATCTCGCAGAAGCCCGTGTCGGCCGTGTGGCGGCGGTAGGCCTGGGTGAGACCCTCGATCTCCACCGGGTCGCCCATGGGCGTGGCGGTGCCGTGCGTCTCCACGTAGCCGATGCTGCGCGCGTCCACGCCGGCGTTGGCCAGCGCCGCGCCGATCACCCGGGCCTGGCCGTCGACGCTGGGCGCGGTGAAGCTGGCCTTGGCACCGCCATCGTTGTTGATGGCGGTGCCGCGCAGCACCGCGTAGATCGGGTCGCCGTCTGCCAGCGCGTCCGACAGGCGCTTGAGCAGCACCACGGCCGCGCCGTCGCTGAACACCGTGCCCTGGGCCTTGGCGTCGAAGCTGCGCGTGTGGCCGTCGGGCGAGAGCATCGCGCCTTCCTGGTAGAGGTAGCCGCTCCTGGGCGGGCAGGCGATCGCCACGCCGCCGGCCAGGGCCATGCCGCATTCGCCGGCACGCAGTGCCTGGAAGGCCTCGTGCACCGCCACCAGCGAGGTGGAGCAGGCGGTGTGGATGCTCACGGCCGGGCCGGTGAGGTTGATGCGGTGCGCCACGCGGGTGGCGATGAAGTCCTTCTCGTTGGCCAGCATCACCTGGAATTCGCCCACGGCTTCCACCAGGTCGGGCCGGGTGGACAGGTGCTTCTGGAAGTAGGTGGCGTTGTTCATGCCGCCGTACACGCCCACCGGCACGGTGGTGCGGTCGGGCGCGTAGCCGCCGCGCTCCAGGCATTCCCAGCAGATCTCCATGAACAGGCGCTGCTGCGGGTCCATCAGCTCCGCTTCCTTCGGATTGATGCCGAAGAAGGCGGCGTCGAAGTCCTCCACGCCGTCGATGATGCCGCGCGCCTTCACGTAGTCGGGGTCGGCGCGCATGGCGGCGCTCACGCCCGCGTCGAGCGTGCTGTCGTCGAAGACGGTGATGGTGTCGCGGCCGGCCAGCAGGTTGTCCCAGAACTGCTCGACGCTGCCGGCGCCGGGGAAGCGGCCGGCCATGGCGATGAGGGCGATGGGCTCGTGCGCCGCATCGACGGCCGGCGTGGCCTGCGGTGCTGCCAGGGTCTTCGCGCTGCGTGCGGCCAGCGCGTCGTCGAGCGCCTTGGCCAGGGCCTGCGCCGTGGGCTGGCGGAAGAAGAGGTTGGCCGACAGCTTCGCGTCGGGGTCGCCGGCCTGCAGGTCGGCGAGCACGCGGTGCACGCGCAGCGAGTTGCCGCCGAGCTCGAAGAAGTTGTCGGCGCGGCCGACCTCGTCCAGGTTCAGCGCGCGCGCGAAGGCGGCGCACACGCGCGCCTCGCTGGGCGTGCGCGCCTCCTCGAAGGCCTGGGCCAGCTCGGGCCGCTGGCGCGGCGGCGCGGGCAGGGCCTTGCGGTCGAGCTTGCCGTTCTCGGTCATCGGCAGCGCCTCGACCTGCACGAAGGCCGAGGGGACCATGTAGTCGGGAATGCGTTCGCCCAGGTGCGCACGCAGGGCCGGGGCGGGCATCGCATGGCCGGGCTGCGGCACCACGTAGGCCACCAGGCGCGGCTCGGCGCCGGGCTCGTCGACGCGCGCCACCACGGCACAGCCGCGCACGCTCGCGTGCAGCAGCAACTGGCTCTCGATCTCGCCGGTCTCGATGCGGAAGCCGCGGATCTTCACCTGCTGGTCGATGCGGCCCATGTACTCGAGGTCGCCTTCGGGCGTGCGCCGGGCCAGGTCGCCGGAGCGGTAGGCGCGCAGCACCTGGCCGGTGGCCGGGTCGCGCCAGTCGATGAAGCGCTGGGCGCTCAGTTCGGGGCGGCGCAGGTAGCCTTTGCTGACGCCGGCGCCGCTCACCAGGATCTCGCCCGGTTCGCCCGCCGGCACAGGCGCCAGGCTGTCGTCCACCAGTTCGATGCGCAGGTCGGGAATGGGTTCGCCGATCACGCTGCCGCGGCCGGCGGCCAGGTCGGCCGCGTGAATGGGGCGGTAGCTGACATGCACCGTGGTCTCGGTGATGCCGTACATGTTCACCAGGCGCGGCTGGGTGTCGCCGTGCCGGTCGAACCAGGGGCGCAGCATCTGCAGCTCCAGCGCCTCGCCGCCGAAGACCACGTGCCGCAGCTTCAGCGCGTCGGCGGGGTGGGTGCTGCGGCTGTCGGCGTCGATCAGCGTGCGGAAGGCCGAGGGCGTCTGGTTGAGCACCGTCACGCCCTCGCGCACCAGCAGGTCCAGGAACTCGGCGGGCGAGCGGGTCAGCGCCTGCGGCACCACCACCACGCGGCCGCCGTAGACCAGCGCGCCCCAGATCTCCCACACGGAGAAATCGAAGGCATGCGAATGGAAGAAGGTCCAGACGTCGTCGGCGCCGAAGCCGTACCAGGCGTCGGTGGCGTCGAAGAGCCGGGCCACGTTGCCGTGCGTGACCAGGCAGCCCTTGGGCGTGCCGGTCGAGCCGGAGGTGTAGATGACGTAGGCCAGCGCATCCGGGTCGGCCGGCACCGCGGCGGGCTGTGCATCGGCCAGCGGCTGATCGGCCAGCAGCAGGGGCAGCCCCGTCGGCGGCAGTTCGGTCTGCGCGGTGCTGGTGCTGATGAAGGCCACCGGCCTGGCGTCCTCGAGGACGAATTCCAGGCGGCTGCGCGGATAGCCCAGGTCGATGGGCAGGTAGGCCGCGCCCGACTTCAGCACCGCCAGCAGCGCCACCACCATGTCGATGGAGCGTTCCATGCCCACGGCCACCAACTGGTCGCGGCCGGCGCCCATGGCCTGCAGGCGTGCGGCCAGGGCGTTCGAGCGGCGCTCGAGCTCGGCGTGGGTGATGCTTGCGCCATCGCAGCTGACGGCCGGCGCATCCCCGCGCGCGTAGGCCTGGCGGGCGATCCGCCAGTGAATCGGGACAAAAGCCTCGCCATCAGGCGCGGGCTTCAATGCCTGTGGTTCCATTTGTATGCATGCCCAGGTTCCTGCTGCGGCGAATTCCTCACAACAGCCGCAACACGATGTTTCCGCCGCGCTGGTCAGGCACTGCCTCCATCCTTTGCGGTCCACCTTGATAGTGCGCCTGCCCGTGGCCCTCTGCCATTCGCCAAACGCGCTGCCCGAAAGGCATACGAAAGGCATACTTGACAGCAACAAATCGATGCAAATGTTTGCTATTGATCCGTTGACAGGCCGGTCGGCGTCAGTTGCATTTTGCGCCGGATTGCAAGAAATGAATACAAAAAGCTAACAGAGCTACTAACTTTGTTACCAAAAAGTAGTCGTCGCCTGACAGCAAGCCCGCCTTGCGCGGGCCGTCGGGCCTGGAGCGTTCAGGCCGCGGCCTGTTCGTCCAGCGTGTCGTCGCCGTCCAGGTGGCTGTCGTCGGCCCAGCCCACCAAAGTGAGTCCCTGCTCCGTCCACAGCATCCGGTTGATGTGGGCATTGCCCAGTTGCCAGGTGCGCGGCGCCTGCAGTTCCTGGCCGGTGGCGGCGCGGTAGAGCAGGTCCATGACGCCGCCGTGCGCCACCAGCACCAGCAGTTCGCCGGGGTGGCGCGATGCCAGCTCGGCCACCGCATCGGTCACGCGGGCGCGGAATGCGAGCAGGCTCTCGCCGCCGCCGGCGGGCGCGAAATCCGGGTCGCGACGGCGCCAGCGCTCGGCCTGCTCGGGCAGGTCGCGCTGGATGTCGAGGAAGGTGCGGCCCTCGAAGTGGCCGAAGGCGCGTTCGCGCAGGCGCGGCTCCGGGTGGACCTCCAGGCCATGGCTGCCGGCGATGGCCTGCGCCGTCTGCCAGGCGCGCGCCAGGTCGCTCGAATAGACGGCGCCTACGGGCTCGGAGGCCAGGGCGCGCGCCACGCGCCGGGCCTGCCACTGCCCCTTGTCGTTCAGTTCGATGTCCAGGTGGCCCTGCAGCCGGGTGTCGACGTTCCAGGCCGTTTCACCGTGGCGGACGGCAATGATCCGGGTGGCATCCATCCTCAGGGCGTGGCCTTGGCCGGCGGTGCAGGCGCGACCGTGGCGGGTGCTGCCTGGGCGGTCGCGGCCGCCTGGCTGCTGGTGGGAATGACCACATCGATGCGGCGAACGCCGGCCGGCGGGTTCGGGTAGCCCTGCATCGCCGCCTGGAACATGGCGGCGAACACCGGCCCATTGGAGCTGTACGGCCCGTCGTTGGCGGCACGCGTCTCGTACACGACCTGGTTGTCGGGCAGCTCGCGCAGCACCACGCTCACCTCGCGCGTATACCAAGGGTTGTAGTAGCCGGCGTAGGGCGGGCCGTACCAGCCGCCCCCATACCAGCCGCGCCCATAGCCGTAGCCATACCCGTAGGGCCAGGGCCGGCCGTAGTAGCCCCAGCCGGGCGGCCAGGGCGAGTAGATCCAGGGGTCGGCCCAGGGCGAGGTCTGCACGGAGACCCGGGCGTTGATCGAGGCGGCATAGCGCGGTGCGGCGTCGTCGCGGGTCAGGCCCACCGCGCTCATGGCCATCTCGGCCATGGCCTCCAGCTCGAGCTGGGTCGCCTCCTGCGCCTGCTGCGAGGGCAGGCGGTCGAAGCGGTAGGTGGCGGGCGCCCGGGCGCCGGGCGGGCGGGAGAAGCTGGTGACGCTGCTGTCCACCGTCCAGCTCGTGGCACAACCCGACAGCGCCGCGGCCAGGGCCACGGGACCGAGCCCGTTCAGAAGAAAGGTGCGCTTGCTGCTCATGGTGAGTCTCTCCCGATCCGGGCGCCGCGCCCCGGGGTTCAGTCCCTTGGAACGATGCTCATGACCTGCGCCGCGGCCGCCGTCGGCAGCGGCGGCGGATCGAAGGCCAGGTCGCCGTCGGCATCCGGCACGCCCGTGGCCTTCAGACCCTTGAAGTCGTGGAGCGTTCCGTCCAGCAGGTGCGAAGGCGCCACGTTCTGCAGCGCGTTGAACATGTTCTCCAGCCGGCCGGGGTGCTTGCGCTCCCAGTCGCGCAGCATCTCGCCCACCTGCTTGCGTTGCAGGTTTTCCTGGCTGCCGCACAGGGTGCAGGGAATGATGGGGAACGCGCGGTGCTGGGCCCAGCGGATGAGGTCCTTCTCGGCCGTGTAGGCCAGCGGGCGGATGACGATGTGCTTTCCGTCGTCGCTCACCAGCTTGGGCGGCATGCTCTTGAGCTTGCCGGCGAAGAACATGTTGAGGAAGAAGGTCTGCAGCATGTCGTCGCGGTGATGGCCCAGGGCCACCTTGGTGGCGCCCAGCTCGTCCGCCACCCGGTACAGGATGCCGCGGCGCAGGCGGCTGCACAGGCCGCAGGTGGTCTTGCCCTCGGGAATCACGCGCTTGACGATGGAGTAGGTGTCCTGCTCCTCGATGTGGAAGGGCACGCCCAGGTTCGTGAGGTAGGTAGGCAGCACCTCTTCCGGGAAGCCCGGCTGCTTCTGGTCCAGGTTGACCGCGACGATGTCGAAATGGATGGGCGCGCGGGCGCGCAGCTTGAGCAGGATGTCCAAGAGGCCATAGCTGTCCTTGCCGCCGGACACGCACACCATGACCTTGTCGCCTTCCTCGATCATGTTGTAGTCGACGATGGCCTGCCCCACCTGCCGGCACAGGCGCTTCTCGAGCTTGTGCGTCTCGCGCTCGATCTTCAGGGTGTTGCTGGCGGGCGCCTGTGCAGGCGCCTCGTCGATCCAAACGGCACTCATGGCCTGCTTCCTCGGGGTGATGGGACGGTGCGGCTGCACCGGAACCCCCGATTTTATTCGGCCGGCCTTTTCCCGCGCCCCGTGCCGGTCGTCTCGGCCGCCGGCAGGGGCGCCACCAGCTCGCTGTCGTGCAGCGCATCGGCGATGGTCCGCACCAGCGGCTGGTAGCGGTGCGCCGGCCCGGTGTGGGCGATGACCAGCACGCCTGGGGGGATCTGCCCGGTGGTGGACAGCGGCACCAGCTGGCCGGACGCCACTTCGTGCCGCACCATGGCCGTGGGCAGCACCGCCACGCCCTGGCCGGCGGTGATGAGCCGCACCATCAGGGCCAGCGAGTTGCAGGAACTCAGGTGCTCCGGCTCCACCTTGGCCGCCGCGAACCAGCCGGCCACGGCGCGGTAGATGGTCGAGGGGTTGGGCATGGTCAGCACCGGCACCCGCCGCAGGTCCGCCGGCTTCAGGCGCTTGGCCGGCAGCCGCAGCTGCGGCGAGCCGAACCAGTCCAGCTCGATGCCGCCGATGGGCTGCACCGTGACCGAATCGTTCACTCGCGGATCGGTCAGCACCGCCAGGTCGAGCTCGTTCGCATTGAGCTTGCGGTTGAGGGCCGAGCCCACGTCCAGCGTCAGCTCCACCTTCAGCTCGGGGTAGCGGGCCACCAGGCGGGGCAGCAGGCGCGGCAGCGTCATCAGCGCCACCGATTCCACCGCGCCCAGGCGCAGCAGGCCGCGCAGATTGCGGCCGCTCTGGCTGTGGGTGGCGATGTCGTCGCTCAGCTGCAGCATGCGGTCCACCGTGTCGACGATGCCGCTGCCACGCGCAGTGAGCTCGGCCCGCTGCTTGACGCGGTTGAAGAGGCGCGTGCCCAGGTTGGATTCCAGCTCGGCGATGCGCGCCGACACCGTGGGCTGCGTCAGGTGGAGCTGGCGCGCCGCCGCGTGGAAGCTGCCCAGGCGGGCGATCCAGTAGAAGGCTTCGAGCTGGGCCAGGGTGGCGCGCATGATCGAGAAATCCTATCACCTGCCCGGCGAATTCCGATTACCGCCGTGGCCGGCCCCACGCCTACATTGCCCTTCGTCCAAGGCAACCAAGGCAGGCATGCAACAGATCGGATTCGACGTCGGCGGCACCTTCACGGACCTGGTGGTCTGCGATGCCGACGACAACATTCGCACCCTCAAGGTGCTGTCCACGCCCGAGGACTACAGCCGCGGCATCCTCGAGGGCATCGGCCAGCTGGTGGACCACGACGTGCTCGCGCCGGCCAGCGTGGAGCGCATGGTGCATGCCTTCACCGTGGCCACCAATGCGCTGCTCACCCGCAACGGGGCGCGCGTGGGCCTGATCACCACGCGGGGCTTTCGCGACGTGCTGGAGATCGGCCGCCTGCGCATGCCCCAGCTCTACAACATGGACTGGGACAAGCCGCCGCCGCTGGTGCGCCGCGCCCTGCGCCTGGAAGTCACGGAGCGCCTCTCGGCCACCGGCGAGGTGGTGACGCCGCTGGACGAGGCCGACGTGCGCCGCGCCGTCGACGAACTGGTGGAAGCGGGCGTGGACTCCATCGCCGTGTGCCTGCTGCATGCCTACGTGGACGCGCGCCACGAGCGCCGAGTGGTCGAGATCGCCCGCGAGCGCGCGCCGCAGCTGGCCATCTCCGCCTCGCACCAGGTGCTGCCGGAGATCCGCGAGTACGAGCGCACCAGCACCACCGTCGTCAACGCCTTCGTGAAGCCGGTGGTCGACGCCTACCTGGCGCGGCTGGAAAGCGGCCTGCGCGAGGCGCGCGTGGATGCGCCGCTGATGATCATGCAGTCCGCGGGCGGCGTGATGAAGTCGCAGACTGCGCGGCAGCTGCCTTCGTACTGCATCGAGTCGGGCCCTGCCGCCGGTGCGGTGGGCGCGGCGGCGCTGGGCAAGCTGCTGGGCATCCCCAACATCATCGCCTTCGACATGGGCGGCACGACCGCCAAGGCCTGCCTGATCGAGAACGGCGAGCCGCGCCTGACGGCCGAGCTGGAAGTGGGCCAGTCGCTCAACGCCGGCCAGCGGCTGCTCAGCGGCGGCGGCTACGTGGTGCGCGCGCCGGCCATCGACCTGGCCGAGATCGGCGCGGGCGGCGGCAGCCTGGCGTGGATCGATGCGGGCGGTGCGCTGCGCGTGGGACCGAAGAGCGCGAGCTCCGTTCCAGGGCCCGTCTGCTACGGACGCGGCGGGAGCACGCCGACGGTGACCGATGCCAACGTGGTGATCGGATTTCTTCATCGCTCGCACCTGCTGGATGGCGCCATGCCCATCGACAGCGCCGCGGCCGAGGCGGCCATCGGGCGCGCGCTGGGCGAGCCGCTGGGCCTGTCGGCGCACGAGGCCGCCTGGGGCGTGCACACGGTGGCCGATGCCACCATGGTGCGGGCCGTGCAGGCCGTGACCAGCGAGATCGGCCGCTCGCCGCGCGAGTTCACCATGATCGCCTTCGGCGGCAGCGGCCCGGTGCATGCAGCCACGCTGGCGATGGCGGCGGGCATCGCGCACATCGTGGTGCCGCCGGCCTCGGGCGTGTTCAGCGCCTTCGGGCTGCTGTTCACCCGCATCGAGCACCGGCTGGTACGCACCTGTGGCATGGATGCGGCGCAGCCCGACCTCGTGCGACTGAACGCCTTGCTGGAGGAGTTGCGTGCCGAGGCCACCGACCTGATGAAAGCCGAGGGCGTGCGCCTGGAGGCCAGCGAGACCACCCTGCAGCTGGAGTTGCGCTATCGCGGCCAAAGCTCCGAGATCGCCGTGGACCTGGCGCAACCGCCCTCGCGCGAGGGCATCGATGCATCGGTGCAGGACTTCCACCGCGAGCACGAGCGCACCTACGGCTACTTCAGCCCGCAGGAGCCGGTGCAGCTGGTCAACCTGCGCCTGCGCGTGCGGGCCCGTGCCGGCCGCACGGCGCAGGTGCGCGCCAGCGGCGTGCGGCCCGCGATCGAGGCCGTGCGCGAAGCCAGGTCCGAGACGCGCCGCGTCTACTTCGGCGAGCGCTGGGGCTGGCAGGACACGCCGGTGCTGCGCCGCGCGCAACTCGGCGCGGCCACCGGCCCGCTGGTGATCGAGGAATACGACACCACCACCGTCGTGCCGCCCGGCGCCTGCGTCGACCTGGACGACACCGGCTGCATCCGCATCGACCTGAGCGAGATCCTCTGACGCCATGAGCCACACCGTTTCACGCGACCCGATCCGCCTGGAGCTGCTGAAGAACGCCTTCGCGGCCATCGCCGACGAGATGGCGGCCACCGTGGTGCGCACCGCGCGCTCCTACGTCATCAAGGAGGCGATGGACTTCTCCACCGGCCTCATCGATGCGCAGGGCAACCTGATCGCCCAGGGCCTGTGCCTGCCCATGCACATGGGCTCCTTCCCGCCCACCATCGAGACCGTGCTGGCGCGCTTTGCGGGCGACATGCACGAGGGCGATGTCTACATCACCAACGACCCCTACACCGGCGGCGGCACGCACCTGCCCGACATCTACGTATTCAAGCCCATCTTCTGGGAAGGCGAGCTGCTGGGCTTCGCGGCGGCCATCGGCCACCAGACCGACATCGGCGGGCGGGTGGCGGGCGGCAATGCCTGCGACAACACCGAGATCTTCCAGGAGGGCCTTCGCATTCCGCCGGTGCGCCTGTTCAGCGCCGGAAGGCTCGACGAGGACCTGATGGCCATCCTGCGCCTGAACGTGCGCCTGCCCGAGAAGGTGCACGGCGACGTGATGGCCACCGTCTCGGCCTGCACCCGCGGCGAGCGCGCCATGCAGCAGCTCGCGCAGCGCTACGGCCTGGCGGTGCTGCGCGAGGAGATGGCGCACCTGCTGGACTACACCGAGCGCATGACCCGCGCCGAACTGCGCGCGCTGGCCGACGGCGAATGGAGCTTCGACGACCACCTGGACGACGACGGCTTCAGCGAGGACGCCATCCGCATCCGCTGCCGCATCGTGAAGAAGGGCGATGCGCTCACCGCCGACTTCAGCGGCAGCTCGCCGCAGGTGAAGGGTTCCATCAACCTGCCCTTCTCGATGACCCAGTCGTGCACCTGGGCCTGCGTGCGCTGCATCATGGACCCGGGCCTGCCCACCAACAGCGGCTTCATGCGCGCCATCCGCGTGGTGGCCGAGGCGGGCACCGTCGTCCATCCGGTCACGCCTGCGCCGGTGGCGGCGCGCGGGCTCACCGCCATGCGGGCCACCGAAGCCATCTGGGGCGCGCTGGCGCGCATGCTGCCCGGCAAGGTCTTCGCCTGCGGCGCGCAGGGCGACTTCGGCGTGACCATCGCGGGCTACGACGCGCGCAGCGAGCCCTTCGTGCTGCTCGAATTCCTCTTCGGCACCTGGGGTGGTCGGCCGAACAAGGACACCAACGACGGGCTCTCCTCGCTCGCAGTGAACTACTCGAATTCGCCGGTGGAGGTGCTGGAGGGCGAGCAGCCGCTGCGCATCGAGTCCTACGGCTTTCGCGCCGACTCGGGCGGCCCCGGCAAGCACCGCGGCGGCGTGGGCATGGTGCGCAGCTACCGGCTCACCGGCGTGCCCGAGGCGGTGCTGCAGGTGCGCAGCGACCGCCAGAAGTTCCAGCCCTACGGCCTGCAGGGCGGCCACGACGGCGCCCTGGCCGCCAACTTCCTGGGCGACGGCGCGGCCGTGCGCACGCAGCTGCCGGGCAAGTTCATGCGCACCTTCCTGCGCGGCGAACTCTACGAAGCGGTGCTCGCCGGCGGTGGCGGCTGGGGCGACCCGCTGGAGCGCGACACCGCCGCCGTGCTGGAGGACCTGGCCGACGGCAAGGTCACGCCCGAGGCCGCCTGGCGCGACTACGGCGTGTGCCTGGAAGCCGGCGGCCGCCGCATCGACGAGAGCGCGACCCGCGCCCGCCGCGAACAGATGCTCGAGGCCCGCCATGCAGCCTGACACCCCCGCGCTGGTGCTGGACCTCGATGCCTTCGAGCGCAACGTCGCGCTGATGGCCCGCACCATCGTGCAGGAGGGCGGAAAGCGCTGGCGCCCGCATGCCAAGGCGATCCGCTCGCCAGCGCTGGTGCGCCGGCTGATCGAGGCGGGCGCGAGCGGCGTCACCTGCTCCACGGTGGCCGAGGCCAAGGTGATGGTCGAGGCGGGCATTCGCGATGTGCTGGTGGCTTCGCAGGTGGTGCGGCCGGCCGATCTCGAACTGCTGGCCGAGTTGAACCGCGACGCGATCGTGCTGTGTTCGGTGGACGCACCGGCCCACGTCGTGGGCCTGGCCGCCACCGCCAAGCGCCACGGCGTGCGCCTCCCGGTGCTGGTGGAAGTGGAGGTGGGCCTGCAGCGCGCTGGCGCGGCGCCCGGCGCCGACGCGGTCGCGCTGGCGCAGGCGGTGCATGCCCAGCCTTCGCTGCAGCTGATGGGCTTCATGGCCTGGGAAGGGCACGTCACGCGTGTTCCGGATCACGCGGCCCGGCCGGATGCGATCCGACAGGCGGTGCGCCTGCTCACCGGCACCGCGGACCTGGCGCGTGAGCAGGGCCTGCCCGTGCCCATCGTGAGCTGTGGTGGCACGGCCACATTCCTCACCACCAGCCACCTGGCCGGCGTGACCGAGCTGCAGGCCGGCGGCGGCGTCTTCGGCGACCTGCGCGCGCGCGAGGCCTTCGGCGTGCCCATGGCCTGCGCGCTCACCTTGCACGCCACCGTGCTCGCGCGCCCCACGCCGCAGCGCATCGTGTGCGATGCGGGCTGGAAGACACTGCCCTTCTATCCGGTGGCGCCACGCGCCTCGGGTTTGTCCGAAGTGCTGCACATGGCCCCGGCGGCCGAGCATCTGAGCCTGACCCTGGCCCATGCTGCCGGCCAGCCCGCCATCGGCGATCGCATCGTGTTCGAGCCCGGCTATGCCGATGCGATCACCTTCCTGCACCGGAGCATGCATGCCATCCGCCCATCCGCGGACGGCGGCACGGCGCTGGAGATACCGGCGGCACGCTGATTGAAATCACCCCACGTTCCAACGACGACCCACAGGAGAAGCGACATGAGCTCTGACTTCGGCAGCAACAAGCGGGACTTCCTCAAGGGCACGGCCCTGCTCGGCGCGGCGGCCACCGGCCTGTCGGCCGCACTGGCGCCGCAGCAGGCGCTGGGCCAGGCGCTGGACAGCGGCATCCGGCCCGACTCCACGCTGGCCAAGGTGCTCAAGAACGGCGTGATGCGCGTGGGCTATGCGCAGACCGGTCCCTTCTTCTACAAGGTCGCCAAGACCGGCGAGCTGGGCGGCATCTACTTCGATGCGGCCACGGAGCTGGCCAAGCAGATGAACGTGAAGGTGGAGTTCAAGGAGGTGACCTTCCAGAATGCCACCGTGGGCCTGCGCCGCGACGACTACGACGTGTTCGGCTCGGCCCTGACCTACACCATGGCCCGCGCGATGGCGGTGGACTACATCGGCCCGCTGTACGAGGTGGGCAGCCTGCTGATGGTGCACAAGGACAACGCCGGCCGCTTCAAGACGCTGGCCGACTTCAACGACCCCTCGGTCACCTTCTCGGTGGTCTCGGGGGGCAGCGAGGAGCCGCGCATCCCCATCCTCTTTCCCAAGGCCAAGCTCATCACCACCACCGGCCAGGCCGAGCTGGGCGCCGAGCCGGTGCGCGCGAAGAAGTCCGACGTGTGGATGAGCAGCCAGGTGGCGGTGCAGCTGATGGCCAAGCGCACCAATTGGGCGGTGGCCTTCGACCCGGAGCATCCCATCGACCGCCGCCCCAGCACCTGGGCCGTGCGCTATGGCGACTACGAGTGGAAGAACTTCCTCGATTTCTGGGCCGGCTTCATGCGCACCAACGGCGAGACCGACCGCCTCATGAAGCTGCACATGGAAAGGATCGGCTCCGCTTGAAGGCCGAGTTCGACGCATCGCCTGTGTCCGCCTCGCCCGCTGCCCTGCATCCGCAAGCCGCCGTGGAGGCGGCCGTGCCCTGCATCCGCGTGGTGGACCTGCACAAGCGCTTCGCCGACCTGGAAGTGCTCAAGGGCGTGTCCTTCGAGGTGCACCGGGGCACGGTGCTCAGCATGATCGGCGCCAGCGGCTCGGGCAAGAGCACGCTGCTTCGCTGCATCAACCGGCTGGAGACGCCCAGCGCCGGCGACGTGCTCTTCGAGGGGCAGTCGCTGTGTCAGGCCAACGGCCGCGCGCTGGGCTACAACGAGGTCAACCGCATCCGGCGCGACCTGGGCATGGTGTTCCAGCAGTTCAACCTGTGGCCGCACATGACGGTGCTGCAGAACGTGATGGAGGCCCCGCGCCATGTGCGCGGCATGGACAAGGCCCGGGCGCGCGAGGTGGCCGAGGCCTGCCTGCGCCGCGTGCACCTGTGGGAGAAGGCCGACGCCTACCCGGCGCGCCTGTCGGGCGGTCAGCAGCAGCGCGTGGCCATCGCCCGCGCGCTGGCCATGCAGCCCAAGGTGATGCTCTTCGACGAGGCCACCTCCTCGCTGGACCCGGAGCTGACAGAGGAAGTGCTGGCCGTGATGCGCGAGCTGGCGCGCGACGGCACCACCATGATCGTGGTCACGCACGAGATGGGCTTCGCGCGCGAGGTGTCGGACCACCTCATGTTCCTTCACAACGGGCTGGTGGAGGAGCAGGGGCCGCCCGAGCAGCTCTTCGGCGCGCCGCGCTCCGAGCGCCTGCGCCACTTCCTGAGCAAGGCCCTGTCGCGGGAGCGCGGCGCGTGAGCGAGAACCTGCGCGAGGTCCTGGACCTGTCGCTGTTCTGGGAGTACCGGACGGTGCTGCTCAAGGGCCTGTGGATGAGCCTGGGCGTGTTCGCCGCCTCGGCGGTGCTGGCGCTGGCGGTGGGCCTGGGCGTGGCGCTGCTGCGCGTGGGCCGCAACGCCTGGCTGCGCCGCTACGCCGTGCTGCATACCGAGGTGGCGCGCAACGCGCCCGACTACATCATGATCGTGTGGGTGCACTTCGTGCTGCCGCTCCTGGTCGGCAAGCTGATCGGGCAGCGGCTGGAGTTCAACCCCTTCTACTCGGCGGTGATCGCGCTGGCCTTCGTCTACAGCGGCTACTTCGCAGAGACCTTCCGCGCCGGCATCGAGGCCATCCCGCGCGGTCACGTGGAGGCCGGGCAGGCGCTGGGCATGAGCCCTAGGCGCATCACCTGGCGCCTGGTGCTGCCGCAGGTGGTGCGGCGCATGCTGCCCGAATCGACCAACCAGTTCATCTCCATGTTCAAGGCCACCAGCATCGTCTCGCTGATCGCCGTGCCCGACCTCATGTACCAGGTGAGCATGATCAGTTCGCAGGAGATGCGGCCACTGCCGCTCTACACCGGCGCGGCGCTGGTGTACTTCGTCATCGTCTTCTGCGCGGCCACCGCGCTGCAGGCCTTCTCCAGCCGCTGGCGCTCCAAGGTGTACGCATGAACAACTGGCAGCGCATGGTGTGGGACCAGCGCGAGCTCTTCCTGCAGGGTTTCGTGGTGACGCTGCAGGTGTGTGCGGTCGCCTTCGTGTGCGCGCTGCTGGGCGGGCTGCTGCTGGCGCTGGTGCGCATGAAGCTGCCGCCGCTGCGGCCGCTGGCGGTGATCCTCATCGAGTTCTTCCGCGCCACGCCGGTGCTGGTGCAGCTCCTGTGGGTCAACTACGTGTGGCCCGAGCTCATCGGCTGGCCCAACAGCTTCTTCACCGCGGCCTGCGTGGCGCTGGCGCTGCAGTCCAGCGGCTACCTGGCCGAGACCTTCCGCGGCGCGCTGGAGGCCATCCCGCGCGGGCAGTTCGAGGCGGCGGGCTCGCTGGGCATCTCGCGCACGCGCGCCTTCCTGCGCATCGCGCTGCCACAGATGCTGCTGGACGCGGCGCCCTCCATCGGCAACCAGTTCACGGTGATCGTGAAGTCCTCGGCGCTGGTGTCGGTGATCGCGGTGCCCGACCTGATGTTCGAGTCGCAGAAGCTGGTCAACCGCTGGTACGAGCCGATCGAGATCCTGACGGCCACCGCGGCCATCTACATCGGCTTCATCTTCCTGATGTCCTGGGCGCTGGCCCGCGTGGCCGGGGCGCTGCGGCGCCGCTTCGGGCTGGGCGCGAACTAGGGCTTGGCGCGGAACACCTCGACGCCCACGGCTTCGCAGTCCGGGTACACGTCCGGCTTGGCGGTGGACACGCGCGCGGCCTGTACCTTGGGGTGCGTCAGCACCTGGGTCAGGATGTCGTCGCACAGCGTCTCCTGCAGGTGGATGTGGCCCTTGGACAGGCGCGCGGCCACGGTGCGGCGGATGAAGTCGTAGTCCACCACTTCGTCGAGCTCGTCGGCCTTCGGCGTGGAGAGCGCCAGCGGCACGTACAGGTCGACGTTGATGATCACGCGCTGCTCGGCGCGCTTCTCGAACTCGTGCACGCCGATGTTGATCCACACCTCGTAGTTGCGCAGGAACACGCGGCGGCAGGTGGTCAGGAGGGGGTCGAGGGCGGCGTGGGTCATGGTGCGGAGGAAGAAGGTGCCTTCAGGAGCTCGTCGACGACGAACATGATGTCGCGCGGCAGGGGCACCAGGTGCTGCCCGTTGTCCACGCTCAGGGTGGTGCCGGTGATGCTGGCGGTCTGGGCCAGGAACACGCAACTGCGCGCCACGTCGACCGGGTCGATGGGCCGGCGCAGCAGGTTGGCGGCGGCGGCGCGGCGGAAGTTATCGCCGGTCTGCGGTCCGCTCTCGAAGAGGATGCCTGGTGCCACGCCGCACACCCGCACGGCCGGTCCCAGGGCCTGTGCCTGCAGCGCCACCGCCCGCTCCAGCGCGAGCTTGGAGACGGTGTAGGAGAAGTAGTCGGGGTTCAGGTTGTAGACCTTCTGGTCCAGGATGTGCAGGGCCGAGCGGTCGTCGCCCGCCTGGCCCGCCGGCTGCTGCGCCAGCAGGCGCGCGAGGGACAGCGGGGCGATCAGGTTCACGCCCAGTTGGCGCTGCGCCGCGTCGGCGTCGAAGTCGAGGCCGCTGTCCGGCTCGAAGGCCGAGGCGTTGTTGACCACGCAATGCAGCGGCGCCTTGGCCGTCACCCGATCCATCAGGGCGCGGCGGCCGGCCTCCTGCGTGATGTCGGCCTCGACCGCTTCGGCGGCCAGGCCTTGTGCGCGCAGGGATTCGCACAGCGCTTGCGCCTCGGCACGCGAGGCACGGTACTGGCACCACACCCGCCAGCCGGCATGCGCGAAAGCCTCGCAGATGGCGGCGCCCAGCCGCCGTCCGCCGCCGGTCACCAGCACTTGCCTCGAAATGGGATTCGTCACCTGGATAATTCCACCACCATGAATACCGAGACCGGCGCCGAGCGCGCCGACCCCTTGAACCGGATTATCGATGCCGCGCTGCAGCGCGCCGGCGGCTGGCTGCCCTTCGACCGCTTCATGGCCCTGGCCCTGTACTCACCGGGCCTGGGCTACTACGCGAACACCTCGGCCAAGTTCGGCCACATGCCCGCGTCGGGCAGCGACTTCGTCACGGCGCCGGAGCTGTCGCCGCTGTTCGGCCAGAGCCTGGCCGTGGCGGTGGAGGATGCGCTGGCCCACACCGGAACGAAGGAACTGTGGGAGTTCGGCGCCGGCTCCGGCGCGCTGGCGAAGCAGCTGCTGACGGCCCTGGGCGATCGCATCGAGCGCTACACCATCGTCGACCTCTCGGGCACGCTGCGCGAGCGCCAGCAGCAGGCGCTGGCCGGCTGGGGCGACAAGGTCCGGTGGCTGGGCGAACTGCCGGCGCAGATGCAGGGCGTGGTGGTGGGCAACGAAGTGCTGGACGCCATGCCGGTGAAGCTGCTGGCGCGCATCCAGGGCCAGTGGTTCGAGCGCGGCGTGGCGCGCGGCCCCGATGGCCTGCTGCGCTACGCCGACCACCCGACCGAACTGCGCCCGCCGGTGCAGGTGCAGGGCCCGCACGACTACCTCACCGAGATCCATCCGCAGGCCGAGGCCTTCGTCGCCACGCTGGCCGATCGCCTCGAGCGCGGCGCCGCCTTCCTGATCGACTACGGTTTCCCCGAGGCCGAGTACTACCACCCGCAGCGCCACATGGGCACCGTGATGTGCCACCAGGGCCACAAGGCCGACGGCAACCCGCTGGCCGAGGTGGGCCACAAGGACATCACGGCCCACGTCAACTTCACGGGCATCGCGGTGGCGGGGCAGGATGCGGGCATGGCCGTGCTGGGCTACTGCAACCAGGCGCGCTTTCTCTTCAACTGCGGCATCGCCGCCCGGCTCGAAGGCGCGGGCGTGCAGGAGCGCGCGCTGGCGGCACGGCTCATCCACGAGCACGAGATGGGCGAACTCTTCAAGGTCGTCGGCTTCTGCGCCGGCGTCCAGGCGTGGGACAGCGTGGGCTTTCGCGAGGGCGACCGCAGCCACACCCTGTGAGCGGGCGCGCGGCCTAGCCGATGAAGGCGAAGCGCGGCTGGCGCCGTCCCTCGATCTCCACGTCCTCGAAGAACATGGCGTGGGGGCGCACCCACAGGCCGCTGTCCTTGTAGAGCGGGCGGTAGACCACCAGCGGCTCCAGCGTCTCGCTGTGCCGCGCGACGCCGATCACCTCGTAGTCCAGGCCCTTGTAGTGGCGGTAGCGGCCCGTGCGCGTGGCGGGCAGCGGGGGCAGGTCGTCTTCGCTGCTGTTCATTTTTCCGGGGGGCCCTTGAGTTCGACCACGTTGCCTTCGGGATCCGCGAGGTAGATCGACGGGCCTTCGCCCTGTGCGCCGTAGCGCGGCGCCGTGGCGCCGGCCTGCACGCCGTGCGCCTGCAGGTGGGCGCGGATGGCCGGCTCGTCGAAGGGCTCCACGGCCAGGCAGAAGTGGTCGAGGTTGCGGCCTTCCCGGGCCGGCGGCGCGCCGCCTTCGCGGCCCAGCTTGCCGTCGACGGGCACCAGGTCGATCAGGGCGTTGCCGGCGCGCAGCTGGATCAGGCCGATGTCGTCCTGGCGCTTTTCCAGCGGGCAGCCCAGCACGTCGACGTAGAAGCGCAGCATGCGCTCCAGATCGACCACGCGCAGCACGATGTGGTCCAGGCCGTGGATCGGAATCGCGGTCATCGCAGGCTGCGTGTCATGAACACGCTGTGCGGGTCTTCCACATAGCCGGCAAAGGGCCCGCACTCGGCGAAGCCGGCGCTGGCATAGAGCTGGCGCGCCGGCGCGAACTCGGGCTGCGAGCCGGTCTCCAGGCTCAGGCGCGCGAGGCCGCGGCGCTGCGCCTCGGCCAGGATGTGCTGCAGCATCGCGCGGCCCGCGCCGGTGCGGCGCCGGGTGCCGGACACGCGCATGGACTTGATCTCGCCATGTGCGCCGTCCAGCGTCTTGAGCGCGCCGCAGCCCAGCAGCTCGCTGCCTGACCAGGCGGTCCAGAAGGTGATCTCGGGGCGGCGCAGGCCGTCCAGGTCCAGCGCGTGCACGCTCTCGGGCGGCGAGATGCGGCGCATGTCCGCGAGGTGCTCTTCCAGCAGCGCGTGGATTTCGGGCCCGCGCAGGTCGTCGATTCGGATGTCCATGTTCTCCCTTGTATCAAAGCCTTGGGGGCCGGGCGTAGCTCACCGTAAGAATCTCCCACACGTGGCCTTCCGGCACGTTCCAGTAGATGCCGCGGCCCCCGAGCCTGCGGCCGACCTGGTGGTCCACCGGCCCCATCACGTCGCTGCGGAAGTCGATGCCCGCGGCCTGGATGCGCCCGAGGATCTGGTCGAAGGCTTCCTCGCTCACCCGGAAGCAGTAGTGCTGCGCCGGGAAATCCTGGCCGCTGCTCTCGAAGTCCAGCGTCAGCCCGTCGTTGACGTACACCGCGTAGAAGGGCCCCGCGGCCGCCGGCCCGCTCGGCACGCCCAGCAACTGGGCCAACTGGCGCGCCGAGGCATCGCGTTGGCGTGCCATCACGATGGAATGGTCCAGCTCGATGCTCATCTGCGCACTCCTTGCGGCAAAGGGGCAAGCCTAGCGCCAGGCATTGCCCACCTGGATGTACCAGGCATCTTCTTCCGGTCCCCTGGCGTAGTCCAGGCCCACCCACAGGCCCAGCTGCCGGGCGATCAGGTAGCGGAAGCCCACGCCCTTGGACACCTCGCCGCTGCTGTCGCCGAAGCTGGTCTCCCGGCCCCAGGCGCGGCCGACGCCCACGAAGCCGACGGCGGCCCAGCGCGGCGTGACGTTCCAGCGGATCTCGGTCTCCAGCACGGCGGTGTTGTCGTCCTGGTAGCGCGCGGCCGGGATGCCTCGCAGGTCGATGAAGGGCAGCTGGTAGAAGGGCACCTGGCCGCGTGCGGCCCGCGCATCTGCCCGCCCGCCCAGCACCAGTTCCCGGCCGATGGGCAGGTAGGCGAACACGTGGCCGCGGTAGGTCTGGAAGCGGGTGGCGCTGCCCCAGTCGGGGTCGTAGAACATGGCGTCCACGGCGCCGGTCCAGCCCTTGTTGGGGGTGAAGATGTTGTCGCGCGAATCGTGCTCCAGCGTCAGGCCGAGGCCCGAGCTCTTGCGGCTCATCTCATCGGGCAGCAGCTTGGAGAGCCGGCCGTCCAGGTCCACCCTGCTGTTGAGGTCGAGGTAGATCCAGCGCGCGCCCAGGTAGGTGCTGCTGTCGCCCAGGCGGCGCAGCACCTGCTGGCTGGACATCCAGCCGTCCAGCGAATAGGCCAGGCTGCGCGTTCCGCTCTCGAGCGCGCCGCCCACGCCGTAGAAATTGAGGTTGACGTCGGTGCGTCCGATGCCGCCGCGATAGCGCCAGCGGTCTTCGTCGAAGCTGGCCATGCCGCCGCCGAAGGCAGCGCGCGTGCCGTTCTCGGTGCCGGCCGCGCCCAGCACCCAGATGTCCGGCGGCGTGAGGTGGCCGGTTTCCTTGGCCTTCTCGGCGCTCTCGCGGATGGAGTTGCGCACGAACATGAGGGCAACGCCGCCGCCGTAGCCCACGGCCGGTTCGGTGATGACGATGGGGATGGGCAGGAAGCCCTTGCGGTTGACCAGCCAGTCCGACACGTCCACGTGGCCGTCGCCGGGGTCGATGAAGCCTTCCATGAACGCATGCCCGGCCGGGCTGAAGAGCGCCGCGCAGAGGGCGCAGGCAAGGGGCAGGGCATGCTTCATGGTCTTCCAACGCATCGTCCGGATCCTTTCAACAACGTGAGATCACCCGCACCACGCTTTCGCGGTGCTCTGCAAAACCCATGCGCCGGTACAGCGCTACCGCGCCTTCGTTGGCGCTCATCACATGCAGCACCGGCAACTCGCCGCGCAGCATCTGGCGGTGGATCAGCCGGGCCATCAGCCGGCGCGCCAGGCCCCGGCCCTGGAAGTCCGGGTGCGTGCACACGCCGCTGATCTCGCGCAAGGGGCCGGCGGCGCAGCGCTCGCCGGCCATGGCCATCAGGCGGCCCTCGCCGTCCACGAAGCCGAAGTATTCGCCCAGCTCGATGGTGCGCGGGCCGAAGGGGCCCGGGCGGGAGAGGGCGACGAGCTCCAGGATCTGCGGCAGGTGTTGCGGCCCCAGTCGCACGGCCTCGGGGGCGTCGTCGGCGTCGGGCGGCGGGGCGCGCCAGATCATCTTGCGCATGAGCGCCTGCGCGTCCACCTGCCAGCCGGCGGGCGGCGGGCCCGACCAGCCGTCGCAGTAGAACGGCTCGCCCGGCGCGCACCAGGGCACCAGCGCATCGAGGCGCGGCTGCGCCGGGTCGGCGAAGGCCACGATGGGGGAGAAGCCGGCGGTGAAGCGGCGCACCTCGCCTTCGCCCGCCGCGAAGCGGGCCTGCGGGCCGGTCAGGGCGTGCCAGAAGAGGTTGTCGAGCAGCGCTTGCGGCGAGGCGGACGTGCTCACGGCGCCGCGTCCTGGCTGCGGTCTTCCAGGTAGCCGCGCTCGACCGCCTGGGCCTGGTTCTGGAAGATCGCCATGGCGGTCTTCATGCGCGCGAAGCCCAGCTTCTCGTAGAAGGCCTCCTTGCCCGGCACCGCGTACAGGATGATCTTGCGATGCCCGCGCGAGGCCTCCACCAGCCGCGACACCAGCTCGCGCCCGAGGCCCGTGCCCTGGTGGCTGGGCAGCACTGCGATGTCGCAGATGTACGAGCAGTCGATACCGTCGGCCAGCGCTCGGCCTGCGCCCACCAGCCGCCCGTCCTCGTACACGAGGAACTTGAACAGGCTGTGGTCGAAGGCGGTCTTCAGGCCCTGCGGGCTCTTGTCGCCCAGGGGCGCGGCGCGGTAGAGGGCGGAGAGCTCTTCCCAGTCGAGCTCGTCGGTGGTGCGGGTCCAGCGAAGGGGCATGGCGGGTCGCTGCTTTCGAAGTGATGGCGGAAAGCGCCGATTTGAACCACATCCAGGCGCCAGGGGCAAGGCGAAGGCGGATTGCGCACTTCGCGTCTAATCCGGGGATGCCATCCCCGAAATCGATCGAACTCCTGTCCGTGGCCAACGCGCTCGCCGATGCGGCCGCGGCGCAGTCCATGCGCCATTTCCGCACGCCGCTGGAAGTCATCAGCAAGGACGACCAGAGCCCCGTCACCCTGGCCGACCGCGCCGCCGAAAGCGCGATGCGCGAGATTCTCGCGGCGCAAAGCCCGCAGGACGGCATCTACGGCGAGGAGCACGGCCGCGAGCGCCTCGACGCCGACCGCGTCTGGGTGCTGGATCCCATCGACGGCACGCGCAGCTTCATCACCGGCTCGCCGCTGTGGGGCACGCTCATCGGCGTGGTCGAGCGCGGCAGTGTGCGCCTGGGCCTGGTGGACATGCCCGTGCTGGGCGAGCGCTGGTGGGGCGTGTCCGACGAGGCGGGCCGCCTGGCCCTGCGCAACGGCCGCCCGGTGCGCGCCAGCGCGTGCACGCAGGTCGAGGCGGCGCGCATCGTCACCACCTCGCCCGACATCTTCGGCGCGGACGACTGGCAGGCCTTCGATCGCCTGAGCAAGCGCTGCGCCATGCGCCGCTTCGGCGGCGACTGCTACGGCTATGCGCAGCTGGCGGGTGGCACCATCGACCTGGTGGTGGAAACCGGCCTGCAGCCCTACGACTACCTCGGCCCGGCCGGCCTCATCGAGGCGGCGGGCGGCGTCATCACCGACTGG
>Ga0102594_1000306_pt1 | contig 55178 bp, 33 predicted proteins | sample AraplaCol_mLB_r2_2_FD_76863 | JGI IMG/M metagenome (GOLD analysis project Ga0102594, IMG submission 76863) | Arabidopsis root microbial communities from North Carolina, USA - plate scrape MF_Col_mLB_r2 (SPADES assembly) (version 2) | ecosystem: Host-associated > Plants > Roots > Endosphere...
GATCAACGGTGACGTTCAGGCCCTCTTCCTTGAAGAACCCCTTCTCCACCCCGTAGGTGAACATCATCTGGCTGGCGACGAAAGTCCAGCCCAGCACCATCTTGATGTCGGGCTGTTCTATGGCCTGCGCCTTCGCCGGAGGAGACGCCAGCACCAGCAAGGCCGCTGACAAGAGGCCGGCGAAGAGGGTGCGCACAGAGGCGCGCAGAGGTCGAAAGTTCGGGATGGGGTGAATGGGCATGGATTTCAGGTCTCTTCAAGGGCGCTTGGCGGGCTGCGGAGCGGAAAATTGGGCCGAAGTAGTCGAAATAGTGCGATCGGCGAACCAATGTTTTTGTAAATATAAGTAAAAATGATTGTTGCAGTCCATAATAGATTTTTGGAGTCCGCGTTCCAATTTAGGCAACACTTTCAGGCAAGACGCTCATGCCCATGCGAATTTTCCGGCGCTCGATGCACTACTTCGAAGTGGTTGCACGCACGCAGTCGATACGCGCCGCGGCCGAAGCCCTGCACATCGCCCCTTCAGCCGTGAGCCGGGCAGTGCAGCAGCTTGAGGAAGAAGTGGAAGTTGAGCTGTTTCACAGGACAGCGCGCGGCCTGCATCTCACGGTCGCCGGGGAGACCATCCTTGCCTCCATGCAGCAGTGGAAGCGCGAAACCCAGCAGCTGGCGGACGACGTCAGAAGCCTCAAAGGCGTCCGCCTTGAGACCATACGTGTCGCGGCGGTCGAGGTGGCGGCCTACGAACTCCTGCCGCACGCGATTGCCAGCGTGCGGCAGCGGGTGCCGGGGTTGAGTCTCGCATTGCTGGTGGGCGGCATTCAAGCTGTGCTGGACAGCATGCTCAATGGGTCCGCCGACATTGGCATTGTCATTACCTCTCCGCAGAAGGTTCCGGTGCGCTCGCTCTGCACCATGAAAAATTTGGGTTATGAGCGTTCTAACCCACGTCGACGTTTTGCGATTCATCAAGACCTAAAGCGGCTTAAGTCGTTGATTTAAAAAAGAATCGTGTGTGCCGTCGAATTTTCCCCTCGCACCGACTGGCGCCAATCGACACCACCCCGTCACAGGCCCTGCATATGCGTGGGCTGAAAAGGCGGATCAGCAGCGACCATTGGGTCAACTGCAAATCGAAGTGGGCACCGTGTTTTTTTTCTAGAAACGGAAAGATACCCATCGGCGAAAAATGCCCGTTGACATCGCTTCGTAAGAGTTCCGGGAGTTCAAAAGAACGTCTGGTGAGGGCAAATGGGCGAATTTAGGCCAATTTCTCAACAAAAAAATAGCACTTTAATCCCTAGAGTTAACCGCTCAACCGGCTGTCGGCATGCCGACCGTCCGAATATTTTGAAGCGGAGTAACCCTTGGAACCTGACCTGAACAAGCCAACCATCGTCCAGCAAGGCGATCTGTTTTCCCAAACTGCAGAGGATTGCGAGCCGGCCGCACACCCGCCGATTCTTCCCCGACCTCACCTAGTCAAAGACGGCATGGGACTTCCGGAGGCCGCCCAAATCATCGCCACCTCCGCGAATCTGTCACTAGAAACAGCCACGGCTGCGCTTCGTACCGTCGGCTATGTCGATGAGATCCACGCTCTCAGAGAGGTCGTCGAGCTGTTGGCCGGCATCAAAACGAGATTCAAGGCGCTTGAGAAAGTTGTCACTCACCTGCCGGGCATGTTCCAGGCATTCGATATCGTGGGCTCTCTTGACCCAACCATTGCGGAGCCGAGCGTTTACGAAAAAAGCTCCAGTACCAAGTGGAGGTCCGCAAACTGGTCAGCCGAAGGCAACTTCCTTGAATGGATGTTTTTCTACTGTGCACCCCAACAATTCGCTGAACTCCTAGCAGACGAGGCACCGTTGCGGCTGGATGTGTTGACCGTCTGGTGGCTTTACGGTTCGGCGGTGCGCTTATATGGTGACCAGATTCCGACATGGCGGGACCGCGACAGCTCTTTTACAACACCGGACCTTGATATCGCTGCCGTAAAAAACCTCGGAAGGGATGCTGGGCGCACGACCGCCATCGAAGCTGGCGCCGTAGCTTCAGGCTACAAGAGCTGGCTTGCTGAGGTAGATCCACGCAACAGCCCGAATGGTCATGAATTACTCTACGGCGTCAAGCTGTCTCGAGCCATGGGGCGGCTAAGCGCCGTAGAGGAACTTGACGCCGAGCGGCTGAGTATCCCGGCCCCGCTCGTGGAACAAACCCCATTGCCCAGGCTGGGAGAGCTGGAACTGCTCAAATCCCACCACAATTTCCCCCGCCCTACCGAGCTCGAAAGGCTAAAGGGATTCCTGCAACACGGTACACAACCTCTTTCCCCTCTGTATCATGAGGCGAATCTGATCGCGATGGCTGTCGTTTCGTGCAGAACCGTCGAAAACAATCTCCAGTGGCGGGTATATCAAAGTCCTTCGAATGACCCACCGGCAGACCGAATCGAGTGGAGATTTGAAAGCCGCTCACTTTTGGGAGGGCGGCACCTCATTCCCGCATGGCATAAGGCTGAGCACGGAGTGAGGGATGCACAGGCAATATGGTACCTCCCTTACAGCATGTCTCATTGGCTAAGAAGCCTGGATGTCGGGTTGGGAAGGCCGCGGCTCATAGATTTGCTTCCGCTATCCGAAAAAGACTGGCCGTCGCGCGCCTATCTGGCCCTGGCAAAGGAACTTGACTGCACGGTGGACCGGGCCAGGCTCATTACCCGAGACTTAGTTGCAAGACTCATTTACCACAAGACCGCGAATGCATCGGTGGTGCATTTCTTTCGCTCTACCACCGGAGAGCAAATTGACCGCAGCGACCGTATTGCGTTAAACCACTATGTGCCCCAAGGCGATGGCCGAGCCGTCAAGGAACATGCGGCAGCCTGTCGAAAGGTTCTCAGTGACACATTTCCACCCGGCCCCCACCGGATCTCGACTCCCTTGGGCCTGCCACCCCTGACACACTGGGAAAGAATCCAGATTAGCAGGAGCCTTTTGAAGGATTACACCGACGCGAATGGGGCGGTGGAAAAGCACAACCGGCTGGCGCACTTTGTTCTCTATGCCTGCATCGCAGGGACCGGTCATCGACGTAGCTCGGCACCCTTCGCTTTCCCTTGGGATTTACACATCTCCGAGAAGCTGGCCTTTGTTGCCGACAAGCTGGTGACCGGCAGCGAATGCCGCCTGGTCCCCTTGGCGCCCTCGCTGCTGTCGCTACTCGATTTCTACGTCGACCACCTGAACGCTCTCAGTTGCAGCAACGAGGTGTATTCTGAAGTCCGCGACTATGCCCGCGCCATCGCTTCGTTCCTTCGCACCTCCAAAGCCCCGCCCGACCAATGCGTGACAAATCCAGAAACGCCGACATCAGGTGTCTTCTTTGAAATCGCTGAGAACGGGCAGCGCGTCCTTGCTAAGCCTATTTCGACCCGCGCGCTAGATGACAGGATCGAGAAACTCACGTCATACAAACGAACGGTCCAGAGGCTGCGCGCCGCCGCGGCCACCTATCTCTGGGAAAGCGGGCTCAGCGGAAGATCCGTCCAGACCTTCCTTGGGCATCAGCCAGAAATGCACTCCTTCGGCCCGGGCTCTTCATGGTCTGTCACGGCGTGGGCCGATGAGGTTTCTTGTCATCTGGAGCGCTATCTCATAGAAAGCAGGATCGGGATACTAGAGGCACCCCATCCGCCGAAACCGCGATCACCTTCAGGTACGATTCCGGCGCTGCAGGTTTCGAGCCATTTCGGATACGAAGGCCGGTCGCGGGATAAGAAATGGGCTCAGCAGTCGGCGCGTGCCTTTATCGTGCGGGAACTCAACGAATACGTGCTGCGCCATGATGAGACCGAGATCACTGAAGAGATTTTCAGCACCATCCAAGCCAATGCACGGGAAGCCCTACGCTATGACCCGGCCGCAGCGGATCAAGTTTCGGGCGAACTCAAAAAACAATTGGCGAAGCTGCGCAAGCAATTTGCAGCCAAAGTGACTGCCAAAGCTGCCTATCTGGGCTCAAGCACTCCGGGCCCCATGGGTATTGATTTTTCGCGGCTGTTCAGAAATTCATGCGTATTTCGGGCATTGTGGGCCAAGAACGTCGCCACTCCCATCGGAGCGCCGCTCTTTGACCCTATCGAACGGCTTGCTCACCTCACGATTTCCCTGGTCGTTTTCGACGCCGTTCTTGTTCCTCGGCACCTCGAAAGTCTTCTCGAGGACCTGGAAGGTGGAACTGAATACTGCGATCAAGGCGCCAGCCTGCGTTGCCAGGTTCAGTCCGCGACGCACGACTACTATTTCAGCGTGAATGTGGGAATGACGTCAACGAGTCTGGTACTCGGAGCGCTCCGACTTCCGCCTCGAGAAAGCGGCCCAGAACTTTGGAAAGTAGTAAGCCAGCGCGTTAGCCTGATCTTGCGCAAGCTGCTCGGTACTCAGCAGCATGCAGAATGGAGTGTGCAAAAGCTCTGCACAGTATTCAAATCCTATTGGTTGAGCCGGCTTCCTGGATCGATGTATTCGGTGGCCGTCGGCGACCACCGGGGGCCAGCCGCCGACGCACGCTCACAGGCATATCTGCTTGGCGGCGCCCTCGGAATTGAAGTGGCCAAACCGTCCGCTTCTTCCAAACGCACCGCTCCTCCTATTGCAAAGCCTCAAGCGCATAAAGACCTGCAGCGCCTGTTCAGAGAGTCGAGGGGGATTTTGGAGAAGGGCGAGCGGACCAAAAGGAAGCAGCGTGCGGCTCTCCGCGCCGCCCTCAGCTCGGAGTCGGCTCTTTCCCTGTCTCGGTGGCGATCAGAAACCCAAATCGTTGACCTGCTCCGTTCTTTCATCGGGTATCTTCTGGACAAGGGCGGCAAGCGCGTCAAGACATTGGCGTTTTCCACGCTTGAGCGGTATTTCTCACTGATCGCCCAGGAGATGATTGTCCTAGCATGGGACATCGAGTTTGAATCCATCAGTGCCCAGGAGTTGACCGATCTTTTAAACGCGGTATCGGCACGTCTGAATGATAAGGCGGCCATGCCTGTTCTGAGGTATTTCACCGCACACTTACGCGACGAAGTAGACGCACCATTTTGCGGAGCTCAATGGTCGAATCCGTGGGAACCCATCCGCATCCGATCGACTCTTGTGTTTCCGCGACACATCAGCAAGACGGTCGCATTGCTTCAGGCCGAAGGCGATGAAATAGCGCGCCACGCCGCAATCCTGACCGCGCTGATGCATGGCTACGGACTTCGCACAAAGGAAGGTCTCAATGCCCGTGCGGCGCTGTTTGATGAGGTTCAGCCTGATGCCGTGCATGTGCATCACGGGAAGATCGCGGACCTTAAAACAAGTAGCAGTCAACGTTTTCAACCCTCCTCACTCAACCCCGAGTCGATTCAGAAGCTCGTACGCCAGGCCGTAACGACCGCACGGTCATCACCACATAACGGACAGTTCCTTTTTGAGAACAGCACAGGGCAGACATTGATCAGCCGGCCATATAAGTACATCTCGAAAGCCGCAGAAGCTTTACGCACCGTGACGGGAGATTCGGGCATCGTGCCATATCACCTGCGGCACAGCTTCGCCACCGCCCTGGTCCTGGGCCTATTCGCCGTTCATGTACCCGCACTTCATGCGGTGACCGTTCGGATGCTGGGGAGCTCCTATGAAAAGCGGATTCGAGACATCCTGTTGGCGCCATCTAACTGGCCCTTCCTTCTGGAGCGGGCGGCAGCCGTCCTGGGGCACGCCGACATGACAACGCTGCTGAACACCTACTTCCACGGATCCAGTTTTGTCATTGAGGCATTTAGCAATCGTTGGCAACCACAAGGCCATTTGCCTGATGCGCGGCTGGGGGCCATGCTCGGTTGGGAGCGCACCCGTATCGTAAAACTCCGTTCGCGGCTGCCAACAGATGAGTCGAGGAAGCCGCAATGGCAGGATGTTGTGCGGTATCTCGTTCGGCAGGCAATGCCCAAGGCAGATGAAAATTCGCCCCATTCTGAGGAGTCACCACAGGAGAATGCGTCACCGTCATGGGCCGTTCCCTGGGTGGCAATCTCCCGCATACTGCTTGAGCGCTTTCAGAGTGATTGTTCACTAGAAAGTGCGTCGGAGTTTGCGATCCGACAACTCAACGTTCCACCGGATACCGCCGTCCGGCTGATCGCGGCGTACAGGGATCTTGTGGCGCTCACGGGGTTGGACGACTTCGAGCCACGGTCGTCCGAATTGCTTCTCCCCATCTCCTCGCATTCGAAGGGGACTGTCCGAGGGCGATTGGAGCGCGACCGGTTCGTAGCCAGAGCACAGGCTTGGTCAGAAAGCGATGCTACACATAAAGCATTGTTTGTAGATTTCTTGAAACGCTGGGAAGCGCGCGTCGATGCCATCAATCCACGGATCATCTGTACCAGTCAGCTAGAGTTCGACGATGCCATGATGGTGCTCAAGAGTCTTGGGGCTTCGCCCACGCAGCTTCTCATAAAAATCCACGGCGATCCAGTTGATCATTGGCTTAACCAGATGGCGCAAAGCTGGCCTCTTGCCAAGACCTCTCAGATTCGCGCCAGTCGGGGAAGTAAAAATATCCTCGTCAAAGAAGTGAGCATCTCAATTGCTCAGAGCACCGAGCAAGATTTACCTGATGGCAGGGATTTTCACAGAGCGCTCATTGCGATCAGGATAGCTTCTACGGCTTTATGGACATGAGCGACCTCGGTCGACAGCAAGAAAGCATCGGCTGAGCAATAGGTCAAAAATTCATTTCTCCCCACCCATGGAAGAATTTTTGAAAACAGTAACTAGATTCCAAAACGTCCAGATGAATCCAGAAACAATAAGAAACTTTGCATGTCCATGTTCACCAAGTAAGTTATTAGCTAAGTCTTGCAGCCACTTCCATCGCATCGGAGATTCAACGGGGTCGAACCACTGAGACAAGCCAAGACAAATCAAAGACACCGATAGCACTATTGAGAATCGCATGCGATTTTCTTTTTTCATTTTTATTCAGTTCCTAAAATTTCTTGCGGTAAAGGCATCACTCCTGAATTCCCTCTGCTTTTAAAGCAAGCAGATTAATTCCTACGTGGGTCTGTTTTGGATGGAAATTACTGCGCTAACTGGGTCAGATAGGCGTCAACTTTTCAGCGATATACAGGACAATGCCCCAATCCATTGATTTTCATAAATCAGCTTTCACTTTAAGCAAGTTAGTGATTTCAAAGAAAGCACCGGAAAACAAATACGTAACTGCCACGTTTATGAAAAATCGAAATGAATTTTCTGATTCAAGTATTCCCGGTAGCGCCAGCCAAAGAGCCGCTATCCAAACGAGGATTCCTACTAGAAACGCTTTGACATGTCTCTTGCCACTCCCCCACCATTGCAGCTTGATTTGAAGTCTGATCTGGGCGAAATTTTCGCAAGCGTAGGCAACAACAATTAGCGCTAGCAAGTTTTCGATACTCGTATTCCAACGAATCGTGCCTTCAGATGAAAGGTACTTCAGACAGAACTCAATGGGTACCAGAAGGAGGAATCCCAACAGGAAAACGCGATATTTGTATTCGCCAATAGTATTGGCCCTGGAAGTTGTACTCATACTGACACCAACACTTTCTGTTGTAGGCGCTTTGCCGTACCAACCAAGGCACCTATTTGTTGGATAAACCCATTACATCCTCCTGCGGCTCCAGCCAGGCCGGCAAATGATCCAGACAGTTCTGTAGCCATTGACAGAACTCTCTTATCTAAAAACGAATCCGGCCCAACCACCACCTGTCCCGACGCAGAGGCGATGATCGAATAAAACATAGCTATTGCTCCGACAACAATTAATCCACTAAGCCCATGCGTCTTCGCACCTAATCGCTGGGGTCCTCTCGCACCAGTGAATTTTCGGACAAATGAAGAGATGGAGAAAAGAATGATTAAGAGCAATCCGTACGCGTAATGAATGGAGTGCTCAGGGTTCAGCGGAAAAATCGCAAGAACAAGTGCTGCATTTGTCACGACTGCTTTAGGGAAAATTAACGCAGCCGAAGCCGTGCCAAATTCGAATGTAATGCACAGTTTTTTAAGGACTTCATAGATATAACACGAGAGTCATAAGTTGGTCATTTCGGATGTGGATGCCTCCACTACCGGAGCTATCCAACAGCTATTCAATAAAAAAAACATGTCCACTACTATTGAAAAAAGAAGATACCTATGCTCGTCAATAAATCAACGGTCGCGTGAATCACCAGCAAAGGACCAATTCTTCTTTCTTGGCTGTAGTAAATAGCAAGTGGCACACCAAATAAAGTTGCATATACGGTCATCAGTGCCAGCCCTTGTTCAAAGTGCGCGATGGTAAAAAGGATGGTTGAAATAACGACATATGCAAGCTGCGACGGGGGTTTTCGAAACCCTTGAATTAGTACGGTTCGGTAGAAAATCTCTTCGGCAAATGCCGGCAACGTCCCCAACAGAAACCATGCAATAAGCTTCCCATTGAAAGATCGAAACACATTTGGCGCGTATCCATCTAACGTAATGCTGCCGAACTGCGCATAGAGCAGAGGCCGCAATAGGTACTGATAGGCCGATGCAGTGAGAAGAATCAGCGCAAGAATGAGCCCTAAGAACAAGGCATACATCGCCGCTACAAAGGATAGTTTTACTTCCTTTCTTAGGATATCAAGCAATGCAGGACGAGTCACCCAAGCCAGGACAAGGATGAGCATTGGCAATGCAAGAAATGCAACGGCATCAAACGCGTATCGGACTGGCGTCCTTGATGGCACAAAGGCATTTAGCAACTGAACCAGAAAAAAGCCAACAAACAGCACTCGGCACAGATTGGTATGCGAGTTTCCGCCGTCAGTATGTTGGGTACTCGCCCTAGGACTTGGTGTGTATTCCACGTCACCTCTTGCCTTTGCCGTCATTTTCTCGCCTTAACGCTCATCTAACGGGCGCGGGTGTGTACCGCGTACATGGTGCACGCTGCAGCGCATTGAGCTTTCCAGATGAATATTTGCCGCCCCGTCTTTCTTACAATCTGCATGGTTACTTGGCATCTGGCGAAGAAATCGATCATTGGCGGGCCTTTTTTTGAGGCCAGGAGGTTTGCGGCATTTTCAAATTAACGAATCGGTGTGTTGATCTTGTATTGCTCAAGCGGGATCAAATCAGCGACGTCAAGAATGCTGCTGTAACGGATATCGTCCCCATCAGAGACAAAGCAGCGGTCGATCAGCGCAATGACGAGCCGGGTATAGCGTTGTGCGCTCTTCTGCATCGCTGTATCCACGGTGTTCATTGCCACCGCGCCAAAGGGCATGAATGTGACTTGCGGGGAAGCTCGAAACAGCCATAGAAGGTCCGGCGGTATGCGCTCTTCAATCGGCCTTGCTGCGGGTCGGCCTTCGATTTCCGAATCCGCATAGGGGTAAGCAAGGGCGGTGAATTCGCCCTGTTTCAGCGGCATCACCACGCCCATCGGCACATCACGCATGCCCGCCAGCACCGCCTGGTCGGCTAACAGTTGGCGCTCGTTCCAGCGAACGACACCGCGAACCCAGGGAGCCGGCCCGCGCTCAAAGGCAAAGTCTATCCACGGGCTGGAGATCCGACAGCTGCGGGATGGCCGCACATCGAGTGCGGGCACCACAGAGAGGGGCTCATTTCCTGAAGTGACAAGAGGCCAGTTCACGAACTGAAGCAGGGACCGCTTCTTGCCATCGACACTGTCTATGTCGAGCCTGTCCTTGGCCAGCCGAGCCGCGACGTGCTCCGTAACGGCTGTCACGAAGGCGCGAAAATACGGCTCGGAACCGGATATGCCGGCAGCAGAAAGGGTGCTCTCGGGGCCGCTTCTTGTCTCGTTCGTGATCTGAATCGGCACCGCGTCGACGGAGTACCGTGGAGCACCTTCAGCCGTGCCTGTGCTGGCCACCACCACACCGGCCATAAAAAGAGAAAGGCGAAGCAACTGCAATCTCCACGAATAAGAGATGATTTCCCCACCGCGCTGCAAGACGGCTCTGCATGTGGTTTTGGTGATATTCAATTTCATGCTGTTGAACTCCATCGAAATCTGACCCACTGGGGGTTCGAACAAAAACATGGACTACCAGGGAGTAGTCCATATATTTCATACGAAGACTGGATTCGCGCGGTCGAGCTCCACATCAACCTCGGCAAACGCGTGAGGCCAACCATCCGCCAGCTGAGCTACCGTACCAAAGCCGCCATGCAGCAATCCGCGACGATCTGAGTTGCTCACGCAACGCTTGGCGCGACTCAAAGCTGGAATAGCTAGTTAGATCTGCAAGTTGGCCGATCTTGAAAAAACCCTTTGCCAACTTCGGATCTTCATACTCAAAGCCGAAGAATTCCTTCCCACCTCGCCGGTCATAGTAGGCCCGCATATCAAGATCCAGTCGCATTGGGTCGCTCGCCTCTGAGAACACCAAGCCACAGGTTGCGTTGAACTCATGCTGGGCTTTGAAGTGGTGGGGAGGGGAGTCCATATCGTTGGCATCGAACATTTCCAGGAAATGACGGCCGATATTGATGTAGTGCAGATGCAGATTTCCGAACTGCAACGCAGGCTCAAAATTCCCGAACTCGCCTTCGGGTATGTTTTCCTTCAGGTTATACGCTGCCGGAAAATGATTGAAGTCCAGATTGAAGAGGTACTGATCCTTCTTTCCAAGCAGATTCATCAGTTCATACTCCAGCCAATGAATCAGCAAATTTGTCTCATGGGCAGCCTGGAAACTCTCGCGATCAAACTTACTCTTGAAGAACTCAGGAAAGTTGACGTGCAGCCTGTTGAGTTCGCCCTGCCAGTTCCGCCTGGTCAAGGGTTCCAGGGGAAATCCCAGAAATTTTGCGCTCTTTTCCAACCTGGCCACCGCGGCTTGGATTTCCAGTTCGGAGGCGAAACCATGGCGGTGATTCACGTCTGTGCGCAGCAGGAAGCGCCTATGCATTTTCGCGAGCTTCTCACACCATAGCGTCGCGGTTTTCGTGTTGTTGAGCTCGTAGGTCAGCTGAGTTCCGCAAGAGAAAGTGAACTGTACCCGGCGCACCGAATGCCCCTCAGGTATGGCTGTGGTGCTCAAACCAGTCTCCTCTCAAACTCCAGGCCGCGTGACAATCAGCGCTCCCGAGCCGATTCCTTGAACGCCTTCGTCACGGGAGACAGCAAGTACTCGAGCACACTGCGCGTGCCCAAATGAATCTCGGCCGAGACCTGCATGCCTGGTGCCAAACGGTGCTTCGTGCCTTCAGCCTCCAGAAACTGACCTTTGAGGTCGATCATGGTCTTGTAGGTGAATCGGTCCGCCCTCGCCTTGGCCTGGCCCTGCTGGCCGTCGTTAGCGCCTTGTTCGCTGGCGTCGGCACTTACCTGCGCCACCTGGCCCTGAATCATTCCGTACTTCTGGAAAGTGAAGGACGATATCTTCACCTTCGCGCTCTGGGATGGGTGGATAAACCCGATATCGTCGTTCTTGACCCAGACCTCGGCCCGCAGATGTTCATCAATCGGAACCAGTGTCATCAGTATGGTGCCGGGGCTGGTCACGGTACCCGTGGTGTGCGTTGCCAGATCCTTGACCACGCCATCCTGCGGCGCTTTTAACTCGAGATAAGTATTGCGGTGCTCCTGCTTGGCCATCTCCTGGCTGGCTTTTTCCAGCTGCGACGCGATGTCAACGCGCTCGGTCTGCAACTGGCGCCGGTAGTCGGCGGTGATCTGCTCCATCTTTCTCTGCTCCTGCGCGATGGTGCCCTGCGCGGAAGCAATCACAGCCTCCTGGGCGCGCAGATCCTGCTCCTTCTCAATCCGTTCACGCTGCTTGTCGGTGTGCATCAGCTTGCCCGCAAAGCCCTGGTCGTACAGCTTCTCGTAAGCCGCCTCCTGCTGCCGGTAGTGCGGCAAGGTCTGCACCAGCTTCTTGCGCACCTCCTGGGTGGCTATCAGATCGCTTCTGGCCTTCTCCAGGGTGGCGCGCTCTTGCGCCAAGGCGTTTTCGTAGGACTGGCGGTTCGCGACATATTGCGCATGCACTTGCGCAAACAGCGCGGGCGGCTCGTCGGCGCGTGAAAGAAAAGGCGCGCCGGCCAGCTGAGCATCAATACGCCGCAGCGCGATACGCTTGTTGTGGTAGTCGGCGGAAAGCGCCTTCAAGTCCGACTCCGAGAGCGCCGTATCCATGCGGATCAGTACCTGTCCGGCCTTGACGGACTGGTTTTCCTTGACCAGGATCTCCTTGACCACACCGGCATCGGTCGGCTGCACGATCTTGAGATAGGTGTCGGGCACCAGCTTCCCTTCTGCGACCGCCACGATGTCGAGTTGCCCAAAAGTCGCCCAGACCAGCAGCGCCGAGAGGAATATCAACGTGGCCCACAGTACCCGCCGCCCCAGGGGGCTGGGCGGCGAGTCCTGCAACCGCATCAGCGCAGGCTGGAAGTCGCGCGGATCCGCCTGGATACGATCCCCCAGGCGTTCGACCTTGCGCTGCGCAGCCGCCAGGGCGGCTGCGCCTTTCGAGGCGCCTCCCCCCTGGGTTTCCGGCTGATCGTCTGGCGTCGGGTTGGGCGTTGTCATGTCAGCTCAACTTCTTGAAGCCTTCGGCCAGGCCGGTGAGCGAGGTCATGCCGCCCGCCGAACCGGCCTGCCCAACGGAGCCGGCGTAACCCCAGCTCATGGCGCCGTGAACCAGGTCGTCACCGCTGCCAAAGCTCCCGCCCTGAACGCCCCGCCTTGCACTGTCGTCGTCCTGGCCCAGGCGCTGGATCGAGCCACTGACCGTACTCCATTGCCGTGCGATCTGTGCCGCGGTCAGCGGGCCTGCACTGGCGCCACCCTGCTGCGACAGGTACGCAGCCAGGGATCCGAAGTCATGGCGTGGCGCTGCTGCCAGGCGGTCGTTGATCTGGTTGACGGCGTCTTCCAGGCGGCGGTCGCTTTCACCTTTCTTTTTGTCCCCGGACTCGTCCCGGTCATTGGAGAAATAGTCGTTGCGACCGTGGTTATTGCCGGAGTTGCCGCCCCCAGAATCGCAGCCGCCACCACCGGACTGGCCACCGCCTGCATTTCCGCTGGAAAGCGCGCGCAATGCCTCCTCGTTCCACACCGTGCCGTCAGCGAACTCCACACGCTCCACGCGTTCGGCGCTGGAGTCGAACCAGCCCTCGACCGTCACGGTTCCGTTCTGACCGCCGACCGTCAAGACCAGATCGTCATGGTGACGGGTCACGTTGACAGAACTTGCCGAAATCCCGGAAGCGAAGCGAATCACGTCCTGACCGCCCTGCTCCTGGATCACGTCGGCCCCACCGTTCAGGCCATGCACGTAAATGTCGTTACCCAAGCCTCCGTCCAGGTTATCGTTGCCAGTGCCCCCATCCAGCACGTCATCACCGGCACCGGCTTCAAGGCTATCGTTGCCCGCGCCACCGCCCAGGATGTCGTTGCCCACGCCACCCTGCAGGTCATCGTTCCCGGCTCCGCCGTCAAGAATGTCGTTACCCGCGCCCCCATTGAGCTGGTCGTTTCCGTCGCCGCCCAGCAACTGGTCGTTTCCGGACGATGCCCAGAGCACGTCGTTCCCGGTTCCACCGTCGAGGGTCACATCACCGTAGGCATAGCGGCGGCTGGTCAGGTCGACGATGTCGTTGCCGCCTTCCATGCTGATCAGTTCGATCTGCTGGATGCGCGGCCCGGTATAGCCGTCTGGCGGGCTGTAGCTGTCGTCCAGGAAGAGCGCGTCATTCCCGTTGGTTCCCACCAGTGCATCCTGGCCGGCGCCGCCATTGAAGACGTCGTAGCTGCGGTTCTTGCCGCCCAAGGACACCTCCTCTCCAGTGCCGGCGTTGCCTGGGCTGCCACTGTGGACGGCGCGGTAGCTGCCGTTCCAGGTGGCATCGGCGCTGAAGCCGAGCGTGTCGTCACCCGCCTCACCCGAAAGCCGGTCTGAGCCCGTTCCGCCTGTGATGATGTCGCTGCCGGCACCGCCGTTGAGAACGTCGTTACCTGCCCGGCCATCCAGGATGTCGTCGTAGGGCGTGCCGTTCAAGACGTCATTGCCGGCAGTGCCGATAAAGGTCTGGCCCTGTGTGCTGCCGCCCTGCACCGTCAACGCAAAGCTCTCGGTTGCGCTGGCGCCGGCCTGGTCGGTTGCCGTCACCCGCAGGGTAAGCCCGCCCACGTCGTTGGTGCCCGGAGTTCCCGAGAAGGTCCTGGTGGCCGCATTGAAGACCAGCCACGACGGCAGAGGACTGCCGTTGGCCAGGCTGGCCGACCAGCTCAGCGCGTCACCGGCATCCACATCGCTGAAAGTGCCCGCTGGCAGGGTCAGGGTGAATGCCGTTCCGCGCGTCACCGTCTGGGCCGCGGTCTGCAGCGCCAGCACCGGCGCATCATTGGTGCCGGTGATGGTCATGGTGACCGTGGCGGTGCTGCTGGCGCCGGCGCTATCAGACATGGTGTAGCTGAAGGTATCGGTTCTGGTCACACCCTGAGCCAGGCTCTGGAAGAGATTCCCGGGGTTGTAGACGACATTGCCGTTGACCAGCGTCACCACGGCCCCGGCGGCCGAAGTCGCGGCCACCGCGGAAATGCGCTTGCTGTCCCCCGCATCCACATCGGCGTCATTTGCCAGCAAGGCGGCGGCGGTCAGGGTGACCGGTCCACCGTCCTCGGCGGCGCTGCCAAGGTCATTGCCGGCCACAGGCGCGTCATTGGTATTGCTCACATTCAGGTTGAACACATCGGAAGCACTGGCGCCGGAACCATCGGTCGCGGTGACGAGAACGCTGACAACACCGACATCACCATTGGCCGGCGTACCGCTGAAGGTCCCGGTTGCCGCATTGAAGGAAAGCCAGGCCGGCAGCGGGCTACCGTTGGCCAGCTTGGCCGTATAGCTGCGGCTGTCGCCCACATCGACGTCGGCGAAGGTGTTGGCAGGCAGGGTGAACACAAAGGCCGTGTCTTCGGTGGCAAGCTGGTCCGCAATCGCATTGGCCAGCGTGGGCGCGTCATTGGTGTTGGCCACGCCCAGCGTGAAGGTGCTGGAGGCTGTTGCGCCTTGCCCGTCAGTTGCCGTGACCGTGATGCTCAGCCCGCCCACATCGCCGTTGGCCGGCGTGCCGGAGAAGGTAGCCGTCGCGCCATTGAAAGCAAGCCACGACGGCAGCGGGTTGCCGTTGGCCAGCTTCGCCGTGTAGGCCAAGGTATCGCCGCTGTCCACATCGGTGAATGTCCCACCGGGCACCGTGAATGAGAACGCCTGGTCTTCCAGCGCCACGCCATTGGCAATGGCGTGCGCCACCACCGGCGCATCGTTGGTGTTGGTGATCGCGATGCTGAACACGTCCGCGGCCTGAGCGCCTGAGGTGTCCGTCGCCGTCACGCGCACGTCCACACGGCCGACATCCGCGTTCGCCGGTGTGCCCGAGAAAGTGCCTGTTGCGGCATTGAAGCTCAGCCAGGCCGGCAGCGCCCCGCCATTGGCCAGCGTTGCCGCATAGCTCAGGTGGTCCGCCGTATCGATGTCGGAGAAGGCATGGGCCGGCAGCGTGTAGCTGAAGGCCGCATCTTCCACGGCCGTCGTGTCGGCCAGGGGCTGCACCAGCACCGGAGCGTCGTTCACATTGGAAACCGCCAGGTTGAACACGCTGGATGCCGAGGCACCCGCGGCATCCGTCGCGGCCACCCTGATATTCAAGGCCCCGACATCGCCATTCGCCGGGATCCCGCTGAAGGTGCCCGTCGCGGCATCAAAACTGAGCCAGCCTGGCAGCGGATCGCCGTTGGCGAGCGTGGCAGCCAGCACCAGGACATCACCTGTGTCGACATCCGTGAAGGTATTGGCGGGCAAGGTGAAACTGAACAGCTGGTTCTGGGCCGTTGCCTGCCCGTCAATCGCGCGCGCCACAACGGGCGCGTCGTTGACGTTCCTCACGGCCACATTGAACGCATCCGAAACGCTCGCACCACTTGCATCGCTTGCCGTCACCACGATGGCCAGATTCCCGACGTCCGCATTGCCCGGCGTGCCCGAGAAAGTCCTCGTGGCCGCATCAAAGTGCAGCCAGGACGGCAGTGCATCGCCGTTTGCCAGGGAAGCCGTGTAGCTGAGGCTGTCGCCCGCGTCTTCATCGGTGAAGGTGTTGGCCGCCAGCGTGAAGCTGAACGGCTGGTCCTGCATGGCGGCCTGGTCGGCCGCCCCGGCGGACACGGTGGGCGCGTCATTGGTATTGCCGACGGTGACATCAAAGACGCTGGAGGCTGCGGCCCCCGCGGCATCGGTGGCTGTCACTCGCAAACTCAAAGTGCCGACATCTGCATTCAGCGGCGTGCCGCTGAAGGTCCGCGTTGCCGCATCAAACGTGAGCCACGAAGGCAGCGGGTCGCCATTGGCCAGCTGGGCGGTATAGGCCAACGAATCGCCCGCATCGATGTCCACAAAGCTTGCGGCCGGGACGGCAAAGCTGAAGGCTGCATCTTCCACCGCCGCCTGCGCCGTGATCGGCAGGGCCGCCGTCGGTGCGTCATTCACATTGCCCACGTTCAGCGCGAACGAGGTCGTCGCCGCCGCGCCGGAGGCATCGGTTGCCGTCAGTTTGACAGTCAGCACGCCGACGTCGCCATTCGTGGGCACGCCCGTCAGCGTACCGGTGGCAGCGTCCAGCGCAAGCCATGATGGCAATGGGTTGCCATCCAGCAGCATGGCACTGTAGGCCAGCGTATCGCCTGCATCCACATCCACAAATGCATTGGCGGGCAAGGTCATGCTGAAGGCCTGGCCCTGCGTCGCTGTCTGGCCGGCCACTGCACTGCCGAGCGTCGGCGCATCGTTGGTGCCGGTCACGGTCACCCGCAACTGGGCACTGACATTGTTGATGCCGTCGCCCGCGGTGTAGGTAAAGGAGTCGACGACCTGCTCGCCGGCCTTGAGCTTCTGGACATCCGCAAGGGCATTGTTGAGCGCGTAGGTGTAAGAGCCATCGGCCGCCAGTGTCAGAACGCCCAAGGCGCCTTGGTACACGCCGGCAGACACGACACGCAGGGCATCGGGTCCGTCGGTTTCCGTGTCGTTGGCCAGCACATTGCCGGTCAGCGGTGCCGTGTCGTCTTCATGGATCGCTGCCGTGTCGTTCACCAGATCGGGCGCCGAGTTGGGAGCCACATCCAGCGTGAAGAGCTGGCTCATTGCAAGACCGCTCGGATCGCTGGCGAAAATCTGGATCTGGTAGCTGCCTTGCGCCCCCACGGGAGGCGTGCCGTTGAGGGTGCGCGTGGCAGGATCGAACTGCAGCCAGGCAGGCAGCGGCTGGTCGCCGCCGAGTTGGGCCGCCCAATGAAGCGTGTCCCCGTCAGGGTCGGAAAAAGCGGCCTCATTGAGGGAGAACGAGAACGCGCTTCCTACGCGGCCGGCCTGGTTGCCCAGCGCCACACCCATCTCCGGCGCGCGGTTGAGGAAGTCATTGAAGGCCAACAGCGTGCCATCCGCCAACAGGAAATTGCGGATGGGCGATGCAAGCCCGTCAACACTGTTGAAGTGGATCGAGTCCCCGAGGCTCCCATAAGACACGGTAAACCCGTTGCCGCTGCGAACAACGGCGATGCTTTGCGCGTCAACACCTTCGCCAAAGGTGATGGTGTTGCCTGCGTCCTGGTCAACAACCGTGTCCTGGCCGTCACCCAGGTTGAACACATAGTTGTCCTGGCCGCTGCCGCCGTCCAGATAGTCGCTGCCGTTGCCGCCGGTCAGCACGTCGTCGCCGGCGCCGGCATGAAGGGAATCGGCCCCGCCATAGCCATAAAGGCGGTCGCTGCGGCTCGTACCGTTCAGCGCGTTATCCACATCATCGCCTTCGACCACGAAGATTTTGTCCAGCAGGTCATTCCAGCTCAGCACCGTGCCGTCTGCAAACACGAAATTTTCGATTCCGTGCGCACTTTGTGCGGAGTTTTCGCGATCAAAACCGGAGATACTGATTTCGTTGTCCCCATCAAAGACAATCCGGAAGCGATTAGCGGCCGGGTCACTGAGGTCCTCGTAAAACCGCAGCTTCCGCTCCAGATCCGCAGGGGTAATTCCCGCGCCGAAACGCAAGACATTGCCACCGCTCCCGTCGACGATATCGTTGATGGTGACAATGCCGTCGCCGATGCTGTACTCATAAGAATCGTCACCTTGCCCGCCGCTCAGTACATCGCCGCCCGTGCTGCGCTCGAAGCTGTTGTTGCCGGCTCCGCCGGTAAAGACATCGTGCAAGGACGTGCCCCGCAGCTGATCGCTCGCCTCGGTTCCGTCAATCACGAAGCCGCGTTGCAGCAACTCGTCGTAGGTGAGCGTTGTTCCGGAAAATCCGAACTGGAAGAACTCGATGGTCCGGTCACCCTCGGGCGTCAACCGGTTGAAGTTGGTCAGCGTGACCGAGTTTCCGCCTTCAAGAAGAATGACCAGCTGGCCGGCGGCATTCAGTGTCAGGCGGATGGTTTCCGGATCCGTCACGTCGGCGAAGACAAGTGTGTTCTCCTGCCCCAGGACAGACAAATCCGTGATGGTGTCCTGCCCGGAATTCTCCTCAAGGTAATAGATATCCGAACCGGCGCCGCCTTGCATCAGGTCGTTGCCTTCCAGACCGTGAATATCGTCCGCACCCCCGGCGCCGTTGAGTACGTCGGCCTGCTCCGTGCCCCAAATGCCGCGCGGCCGGCTGAACAACTCGGCCATCGATAGCACGCTGCCGTCCGAGAAAACAAACTGGCTGACAGGCGCCGAGCTCGCGGCCCTACCGTCCCAGCCCTCCAGAACGATGGACGAGTCGCGGAAGCGGATCGTACTGACACCGCCTTCGACACTCAGGCTCAGTTCATCGGCCGTGACGCTCCCGGTGAAGACGACCAGGTTGGCGTCCATCGCGCTGTCAACAATGACGTCATCGCCGTCATAGTCGTCGATCAGGTATGCGTCGTCTCCACCGCCGCCAACGAGGCGGTCATTTCCTTCACCGCCCATCAGCTCGTCAGCCTGGAACCCACCTCTGACCTCGTCATTGAGCTCTGTGCCTTCAATATGGCCATCGCCATTCGTGACGATGCTGACCTCCGTGGAGTTCCAGACGTCGTTGAGCTCCAGCACGTCACCCGCCTGGAATACAAAACGCTCGACGGAGCGATTTCCTGACGCGCGGTTCTCGTCGAACCCGGCCAGCGTGATCACATCGCCTGCGCCGCCGGCAACGGTGACGACCAGGTTGTTTCCACTGCGCGAAAAACTCAGGTCGGCAAGCGAGATGCCGGGACCGAACACCAGCTCATCCACGTAAGAGCCGCCTCCGGAACCTCCGTAGCCCCCATAACCGCCCTCGCCGCCGCTGTCGTCTTCGCCGTCTACATCGAAATCTTCGATATAGAGAAGGCCGTCACCCCGGGCATAAACATAACTGTCACTACCCGAGCCGCCGTATGCCTCGTTATGGCCAGTGCCTCCAATGAGCGTGTCATTGCCGCGTCCACCCACCAGGATGTCGTCGCCCAGGCCTCCATCAAGCCGGTCGTTGCCGGCCTGGCCGTCCAGGTAGTCGTCGCCTTCGCCGCCCCACAAGAGGTCGTCTGCGCCGCCGCCCATCACCACGTCGTTACCGCCAGCGCCATCCAGCACATCGCTGTCCGCCGTACCGAAGAGCAGGTTGTTGGTGCTCAGGTCCGCATTGGCGGCAATGGTGTAAGCGCCTTTCAGGTCGCCTGTTTGCGCATAGGCGATCGCGGCCGTACCGCCCAGGACAGGCTGCGCGCGCGTGACCAGGAATCCGGAGGCATCCTGCAGCACCAGCCCGTTCGACGCGGACGCGAAGCCCGCGACATTGCTTTGGGCGTCCGCCATTAATTTTTGAAGGTCGTACTGGCGCACGGCGCCGCTGGCGTCGATGAACTGCACCACCTCCAGGGTGTGGCTGCCGAGGGCCACAGCCCGCTCGGCGTCGTACCAGGATGTACGCACCTCGTCATTTCCATCCAGCCCGATGCTGAATACCAGGTCGCCGTTGGCAGAGTCCACCCAGAGCCGCACATTGTCGGCAGTGATGCCGGCGCCAAAGCTCAGGGTGCCGTGCGCATAGTAGTTGTCGATCCGATCCTTGCCATCACCCGCGTTAAACGCAAAGGTGCTTTTGGCACCGTAGTTGGCCGCCAGCAGATCGTTGCCTTTACCGCCCACCGCGACGCCACCGCCGGAAATCCGGATGTCGTCGTCGCCCGCTCCGCCGTAGACCAGGCCATGGGCCCCGTTCGCGCGAAGCACGTCGTTGTTGTCGCGGCCATCGATGTAGATGTTGGAGCCGTAGGCATCGATGATGTCGTCAGCCTGGCTGCCCAATAGATTCGCGTCGGACTGAAAGACGTTCCGGTAGCCGACCACTCCAGCGTCGCTCATGCCGATAAGGTCGGCATAAGCCAGCGTTGTACCGTCGGCCAGCCTGACCGTCAGGGATTGCGCAAAAGTGGGGTCGAGCCCCGCCTCCGCCGAGGGGCGGACATATAAGGCATCGTTGCCGCCAAATCCGATCACCAGGCCGCTGATGACCCATTCGTTGGTGTCGTAGTTGTACTCGGACTGAGTCTGTACCGTGACGTCGGCCAACGCGATGCCCGAACCCAGTTCAATGGTGGACGAGGACAGAGTATCCAGGGCAATATCGTCGAGCTCACCACCGCGCTCATAGCGGTAAATGTTGTTGCCGGCGCCGCCGGCGAGGAAGTCCCGGCCCGTGCCGCCATCCAGGATATCGTCGCCCTCGCCACCGTTCAGTGCGTCATTGCCGGCTCCGCCCTCCAGCACGTCATTGCCGTCGCTGCCGGACAGCGCATCGTTGCCGTCATCGCCCTGCAGCGCATCGTTATCAAGGCCGCCATCGAGCTGGTCGTCTCCGGCACCGCCCGACAATGTGTCATTGCCATCGAAGCCGTAGATCTCGCTATGCTTGGCGGTACCGGACAGCACGTCATCCCCGGCCGTCCCGAGGAGTGCCTCGCTCCCTTCGCTTTCAATGAGGCTGAGGATCTGGTCATAGCTCACGGCGACGCCGCCAAGCTCGAAAAATTCGATCCTGCTGCCACGATCGCCCTTGATGGTGATCTGGTCCGTGCTCCCGGAAATGCCAATGACCAGGTCATCGCCCTGGATGCTGACCACCAGGTCGGTCGCGGCAATGTCGTCATCGAAGCGGATGGTGTCACTGCCGCTGGTATAGCTTTCAATGATGGTGTCCCGGCCATCGCCGCGGCCGAATGTGTAGAGGTTGGTGCCTCGTGTGCCCATCAGGGTGTCGTTGCCCGCACCGCCGTGAAGCTCCGAATAGCCGTACGCCAGGACATCCGCGATAAGGTCGTCGCCCGATGTGCCTTGCACGGCACGCTCATCGATCTGCTCCCGCGTCCAGGTGGTTCCATCGGCAAACTGCACGCTGGAAAGCACCTGGATACCCGGCTGCGAGCCGTAGGTAATAAAGCCGCCCGTAAAGGTGATCGATTCACCCGTGTCGAGAATGGTGAAGACCGCGGAGTCCCCCACCCGCCGCACCTGCACGTCCTGTTCCGAGATGCCGTCCTTGAACCTCAAGATGTCGGTGTTGTAGTTCAGGTCGCCCCGCACGGTATCCTTGCCGTCACCACGGCCGAAGAGGTAGGTATCGCCACCATTCCCGCCGCCGCCAATCAGTTCGTCATTGCCACCGCCGCCGTCAAAGACCTCAGCGTCGGCAAGGCCGGCCAGCCTTTCATCCCCTGCGTCCCCGAGCAAGGTCCTGGCCAGCACTTCCTGCGCGCTCCATGACGAGCCATCCGCAAAACGGATCCCCAGCAGGTTGAACTGCCTTGTCTCTGCATCTGGTGCGTTGACATCCTCGATGAAAGCCTTGACCGTGAGCGTATCGGTCGTGCCCTTGATGCTGATGACCAGGTCCGCGCCCTGGCGCGTGAGCTTGATGTCATCCGGCCCAACACCCGGCTTCAGCTCAACGGTATTGTTTCCGCCAGCGATGCTGGGCTGGCTGTTAAACAAACGCTCGTAGTAGCTGTACCAGCTTCGATCAGCCGCCAGGGTATCGTGGCCATCGCCACGCCCAAATCGGATGGTGTCAGCCCCAAGGCCGGCATAGAGCATGTCGTCGCCGGCCCCGCCGTCCAGCACGTCGTCGTCCGCACCGCCCATCAAGGTGTCATTGCCTGCACCGCCCTCAAGCAGGTCGCTGCCATAGCTGCCGTCGAGCACGTCGTCGCCATTGCCGCCCAGCAGGACATCATTGCCAAAGAGTCCATTCAGCGCATCGTTGCCGTCGCCGCCGGACATCTGGTTGCCGCCCTTGTCGCCCACGAAGACATCGTCCTGCGCCGTCCCACCCCAGGCCGAGGCATAGATCTGAGCCAGGTCCCATTGCGTTCCATCCGCAAACTCGAACTTCCCGACGATGCTGGGTGCCGGCGCCAGCGGAAGCCGGCTTTCAATTTCGAAGAAGAACTGCTTCACGGTGATCCGGTCGTCAGTCCCCTTGATGGACACCACGAGGTCGTTACCCCGCTGCGCAAGCTCCAGGTCTTCAGGCGCAACGCCTTCCTTGAAGCGCAGCACATCGGCGTCGGCTCTCTCGGTGTAGTTTTCGTGGATGATGGTGTCTTGCCCGTCCCCCCGTCCAAACACAAAGACGTCGCTGTCGCGAACGCTGTAAGTACCCAAGCGCCAGTATGGTGGAACGATTTGTCCATTGAGGAAACTCGACCGGCTTGCATTGCCATACAGGATGTCGTTGCCCGCGCCGCCCTCCATCACATCCGCGCCGCCGCGCCCCACAATGATGTCATCACCCGCGCCGCCGCTGAGGCGGCTGGGCAGGTCGTCGTAGTCGGAGCCGATGAGCACGTCGTTGCCGTCCGTCGGCATGGGAAGGCTCTGGCGAATCGCCTCCTTCATATCCCACTGCGTGCCATCCGCGAACATCAGGGTCATAGGCGCCGAAATGGCGCTCCAGTCCCAGCTTGAGTAGTTTGAATTGCGGATCGTCAGGGTCTCGCCCGTGGCGAGGATGGTCAGCCTGACGCCTGTGTAGTCATCGATGCCGAACTGCTCCGTGCGCACATCCTGCGGGTTGAGCCCGCGCAGCACGACAATGTTTTGCCCATTGGTATCGGCATAGATGTCGTTGATGGTGTCATTACCCTGGCCTGAGCCCCAGAAATAACCGTCGTTACCCCACTGGCCGTCCAGGTAATCGTTGCCCAGACCACCTACCAGTTGGTCGTTGCCCTGGCCGCCGATCAGGGTGTCGTTGCCCGCGCCGCCGATCAGGACATCTGCGCCGCCGCCGCCGGCCAGCGTGTCATTGCCGGCCTTGCCGACCAGAATATCGACATCGCCAGTGCCGCTCAAGCTGCTACCGGCATCGGCGGTCTGCTTCAGCTTGAACCCTTGCAGGAGTGCACTTTGTTCGGGGGTGAAAGTCGCCGTCTCCAGAAGGCCGGCCAGTTGCACAGCGCCATCCCAGCCGCTGATGCTGAGCGCGTCACTATAGAAATGTAAAAACTCCGTTAGCTCCACAGCCGCTTGGCCCGAGCTACTACTAGCAATTTGAGCAAACTCGGCGTCTAGAGCGGAGAATCCTTGAGAGAAGCCTCGTTCGCTAAAGTTGAACTCAATTTGACCAAACAGCGCCTCACCCCGCGTTTGAAGGTAAAGACTTTGATAAACGTTAGCTGCGAGGTCGTCATAAGCGACCTGGAAAATCGCCAATCTTTGAGGTTCAATGCTGACGTTGTAATACGTGTAGCCTCTATAAACTCCCAGGCTTGAGTCGTAGTAAGAGGAGGTCGTTTGTCGGACATAGCGCTCGATAAACGGGAGTGCATCAAATCTTTCTAACGCACTAAGTTGTCGGTAGAGGGCTGGTTGATCTTTGGCAAAATTAGCAATAGCTTGTCCAGGGCTGCCCGCATACCAAGTAGGAGAACCTGCGGGCACCGGATTCCGGGCAATGGCATCGCCAGCGCCGCTGGTATCAGCCCAAGCATTCAGAATGTCGACGGTTTGAAGCTGCCGCTGCTGCGCCGTCGCAGCGGTTTTGAACGCGTTAACGCGGCTCTGCAACACCGCCGACGCTGCAGTGCCCAAACTCATCGCCTCTCGAAGATCTCGTACCAAGCCTGCTCCTCCAATTTGAGGTAGTGCAGCCGCGGCTTCGGTCACGATTGGATCATCGGTGAATTTTCGAAAAAACTCATTGGTAGAAAGATTGACATTCTTGATGATTTGGATGGAGGTTATCTGATCTCCGTTTGAGTTTGTGGTCGTTTTTATGAAGCGCCCCGCACCAGTACTGTCAGCACCCAAATTTATGCTGATGATGCCCGCCTGCGCAAGCGACTGCAGTTCGTTTACTTGGCTGACCCCGTCTTGATTGATATCCCGCCACAAGCGCAGTTCTGCAAACGACGCATCAGAAACATTTATAACGCCATCACTATTGGTATCTAACGCTGACAGGGCTTGGAAACCATTGAGAGCGTTCTGTCCGTTGGGCAATACCGTTTGATCACCGAAAAGCTCTCGGCCGCTGTCAATTGCTCCATTTCCATTTGTATCTCGCGCTAACATGCCATCATCTGGACCAATCCATTGTGTCCCGGTCTTAATGCCATCCGCGTTGTGGTCGAAAAGAGCCGTAGATGAAGAACCAGTGAGTTCGATGCCATCGCCATCCAGATCGAGAACTAGAGGATCTTTTGGATAAGTCCAACCCAAGGCACGGTGAATTGATTCGTGGACCGATATTGGTATCTGATCAAAAATCTGGTCGAAGAGGGGAATCAGTCCTTCTACAACTTTTCTGAATGTATCGCCATCACGATTCTTCCAAGCGATTTTTGCCGCCAGGCCAAGCAAGTTAATGGCGAGCCCCCATGCCTTAGTCGATGGGTTTATGGCCATTACTCCACCGATGGCTGATATCAATCCAAAGCTAGCTTCGATCCCCTTGTCGGCATTCCCACTGGAGATAGCTCCGGCAATATTGCCCAATTCCACAGTTATTGATCCAAAGGCGGCAGCAGCTCCCAATGCAGTGGCATTTAACACAGCATTGGCCAAACTGAATCTTTGTGCGGCGGCGCCTACCGTCGTCGCGAAAGATCCAACAATAGTCAGCGCGTCCCCGGTAATTGCGCTTGGGTCACCGCTTTTTATATTCTTTAGGAAGTCGACCGAGGAGCTACCTAAGTCGGCGAATGATCCAAAAATCTCTGCTGCAGTTGACATGAAATCCCTCTTCTAGAAAATGAAACCAGCCCAACCACCAATAATCCAACCGATCACCAAGCCACCACCGACCACAAGAATGACGCCAAGAAAGAGACGTCCTTTGTTCCTGATATCAAGCTCTCTCCATCGGTCAACGGACGTCAGAAACGTCTCGAAATTGACTTGTCGTTTACGCGGGCAGATTATTTCAAGCAGGAGCAAATTAAGGACTACAAAGCCCATTCCAATAACCAATGGGCCATAGTAGAAATAGGCGCGCCAAGTGCTTCGGTCGTGTATTGGAAGAAACGGATAGAAGCAAAGTGCGATCACTATCCCAACCAAGATCGCTCCGAAGAACAATTTGCCGTTGTGGACATACAACTTGTACCCAAAATCGGAGGCTTTGCCCGAAGGAGAATTTCCGCTTCTGTTTAGATCATTCATTTTTCACCCATTTATTCACAAATAGTTAAAGTCACTGCCATAGCAAAACACTTTGAAAGCATGGCCCATCAAGGCATCAGTTTTGTCGAGATTAGAGGAAAGTAGCGTCACGACAGCGCACAAGTTTTCAGATAGTTGTACCGTAGCTGGGTGGCGGACGGCCGAAGAGTCGGGAATGCATTTAGAAAAGGCTCCGGGAGTTCACCATTTTTAGAGCTGCGCGGAAGTCGGCGGATGCAGTTTCTAAATCTGTCAATGATCCAACCATTGAGCAGCAGGACATAAAGAACGCTCCTCATCTGAAAATGAAACTGGTCCAGCCACCGACTATCCAACCCACCACCAGGCCAAAAACACTGGAAAAAAGGGCACCGATAAGAAGGCGCACCTTATTTCTGATGTCTAGCGCTCGCCATCTCTCTACGGAAGTTAGAACCGACTCAAAATTGACTTGCTTCTCGCGCGGACAAACTATGCTGAGTACAAGAAAAGCAAGAAGCGCGAAACCCATCCCAACAGCCAGAGGGAGATAGAAGAAGTAGGGACGCCAAGTACTTGTGTTGTGTATTGCCAGAAACGGATAGGAACAAACTGCGGTTACAAATCCCGTCAAAATTCCTCCAAAAAAAACCTTTCGAATGTGTACGTATAACTTGTACCCAAAGTCCAAGGTTCCTCCAGGAATAGAGGTCCCGCTTCTGTTTAGATCATTCATTAATAGATGGTTAACCACTAGAGAGCTCAAGACTTATTTCTTTCTTCCTCAATCACAGCCATCTGCTTAGGCTGCGACGGATCAGAAGCACCTGGAGAGCCGTCTTTCACCGCCGTTCTCGGCCCAAACTGAATAACCTCATCCACCTGCAAGCCACGCGGCAGGACATGCGCAATGAACAGCATCGTTACCTTGCCCTTGAGCTGATTGATGGTCTGGGCAAAGTGTTCGGCCGTCTGGTTGTCGAGGTTGCTGGTGGCTTCGTCAAAAACCAGCACCTTGGGGTTTTTAAGCAAGGCGCGGGCGATGGCAATGCGTTGGCGTTGCCCACCCGACAAGCCCACGCCATGCTCACCCAGCGGCGTTTGGTAGCCCTGCGGCAGCCCTTCAATCACATCGTGGATTTCCGCCATCCTGCAGGCTGCGGCAATCTGTTCGAAGCTGGCCTGGGCATTGGCCATCTGCAGGTTCTCGTAGACGGTGCCGGAGAAGAGCGTGGTCTCTTGTGGCACCACGCCGAAGTTGGTGCGCAACTCATTGGCCGAAAGGTAGCGCAAATCTTGCCCATCAATCACGATGCGGCCATCGCTGGGCGGGTAAAAACCCTGCAACAACTTGGCAAGCGTGCTCTTGCCGCAGCCGCTGGGGCCCATCAGCACCGTTAAATGACCAGGCTTGATGGTGAGATTGAGGTTGCGGTACAGCCAGGGGTGCTGCTCTGAGTAGCGGAAAGACACGGCCTGGAATTCAATGCGCCCGCCCAGCTCGTCCTTGTTGCCGGCGCGTTGGGGGATCAGCGCATAGGGCTCTGTGGGCATGTCCATCACATCGCCGAGCCGCTTGACGGCAATGTTGGCTTGCTGAAACTGCTGCCACAGCCCCACCAGGCGCAGCATGGGCTGGCTCATGCGGCTGGCAAACATCTGGAAGGCGACCAGCATGCCGATGGAGAAAGTGGTGGCGCCGGCCGCGGCGTTGTTGGCGCTGTCGATCACCAACAGTGCACCGACGACCAGGATGGCCAGCGTCATGGTTTGCTCCAGCGCGTTGGCAATGGTGTTGTAGGTGTTGGCGAGCTGCTTGGTTTCAAAGCCAGCGGCCAGGTATTCGGCGATCTGGTCGCCATAGCGTTGCTCGAGCACTGGCTCCATCTGCAGCGACTTGACCGTGGCCATGCCGGATACATATTCGGTCACAAAAGCCTGGTTCTTTGCGCCCAACAGAAACTGCTTGTTCAATTTGGCACGAAAGATGGGGGTCACGGCCAGGCTAAGCCCCACGATGAGCAGCATGATGCCCAAGGCGATCAAGCTCAGTTGCCAGCTGTACCAAAGCATGACGCCCAGGAAGATCAGCAGGAACGGGCAATCCAGCAAGAGCGTGACGGCGGCGCCGGAGACAAACTCCCGGATCTGCTCGACCCCATGCAGCCGCGCCACCAGGATGCCCGTCTGGCGCTGCTCGAAGTACGGCATGGGCAGGCGAAACAGGTGGCGAAACACGGTTCGCCCCAACACTGCATCAACGCGGTTGCCGGTGTGCAGCACCAGGTACTGGCGCATCCAGGTCATGACGGAGGAAAACACCATGAACATGACCAGTGCGATGCCAACGACCCAAAGCGTGCTGTACGTCTGGTTGACGACCACCTTGTCGATCACCACCTGGGTGAGTAAGGGAGTGGCCAACGCGACCAACTGGATGGCCAGCGATGCGAAGAGCACATCGCGCCAGATGCGCTTGTGCTTGATCAGTTCAGGAATGAACCACCGGAAACCGAACTTGGGCGGGCCTTCGGCCATGTCATCGTCTGCCGTCTGGGCGGTGGAGCGGACGAACAGCATGACGTCGGACTCGAAGCAGGCATCAAACTCCTCGATAGCGATTGAGCGCGGAGCCTGGTCGCCTACTTCGAAGTAAACCAGGCGCCCCTCGTCAACCTTGGCCAGCAGGGCGACCCTGAATTGCGGTGTGTGTATGTCTTGGGACGATTCGCCCGCCGGCGCAGATTCTGGGGCCGCACGCTTGACGAAAGCCAGGCACGGCAGCGGCAGGGTCGTCAGCTCAAGCGCGTTGACGGTTTTTTCGCCTATCTTGAAATCAAGCGCCCTGGCAGCAGCCAGCAAAGTGGTCTTGTCATAGGGTGGCGGGAACTGCTGTTGCAACAGGTCCGGGGAAAAGGGAAGGCGGTAAAGCTGGCACAGGCTACCCAGAGCCCAGGTCAGATCCTGGACGGACAGCGTGCCTCTTCCCTCGCTCGACGGACTAACTTGCATGTTCCTTCCCTGAGTTCGCCGCATTGCCTGCGGATTATTCTTAATTCGTACAAATATACATTTGAAACAATTGGATGCATATTAAAGTTACACTTTAATGTGGCACAGATGGGATTTCCCTCGGGCAATTCTTATGGCTCAAATCAATCCATAGGGCTAACGAGTGCCTTGAGGCGGTAGTTGTGTTACAGATAGGTGCGTCGCGACACAAGAATCGGGTCGTTAAATTCACGGCTTCATGATCTGCAAAACCGCAGCGCTGATCTCGCGCACCACATCCTGAGGGTTGTGCTTTTTATGCTTCTCCGCAAAAAGCTGAGCAGTTTCAGCAAATGATTTGTTATTCAGCACCCTCTTGAGGCTCTCCAGCAAATTCGCCGGATTCTGAGGCCGGGGAAGCAAGCCCGCGCCTAACTTGACTACCTGCTTCGCGCTGAGAAGTGCTTCCAGGTGCCTGACATAAAAGACGATTGGTTTGCCCGCGAGCAAGCTCGCGCTGATGAAGCCTGCCCCACCATAACTCAGCACGGCATCGCAGTCTTTCAGTACCTGATCAAGGCAGACAATTTCTGATCCGACCGAAACATTGGGGGCCTGCCAGGCCTGGATCATCGATTTGTCGGCCGCGCGAAGTACGATGCAATAGGCATAAGGTGAGGCGTGAATCCTCTCGCGCAAATTGCTCAAATCGGGAAGAGAGGCGTTGAGATAGGCAAAGATCTTATGAGGGTAGTTCCCTTCGGGCCAAATCGGCTTGCGCCCCACATCGGTGACAAAAAGATTGCCGCAGTATTCCACGCCATTGCGGGGTGCGAACGCATCAAGTTCGACAAAACTCATCAAGAACGTTCTCGTAGCGCGGAATATGTCGTGAACGCTGGCGACAAACCCTGCAGAAAACACAGCGTTCACCGCGCGGATGATTTGGTCGTCTACGAGCCCGTCCGATGCGGCGCTCTCCAACCGGATGGAAGGAGATGGGTGGACGTCAGCCGGTAGCTCGAACGGAAGAGCCAGAAGGATGCTGGGTATGCAAGCCTGCCTCGCGCAAAGCAAGGATAGAGGTGCGTACGAAGCGACGACCACATCCGGTTTGCACAGCTCAAATAAATCGCCCCAAGCAGCAGCCAATCCCAAGAGCCTTTGTTTGGACGTGAATCCGAACACCTCCAAAATGTCCGCCATTGTTTGTGGCTGCGGACCACTTACGGGGAAAACTTGATCTGGATGTATCGGTGCCGGGAGAACGGTAAAGCTTTCCTTCTTGAGTAAAGCACCCACTTCACCCACATCTCGCACCGCGAATATGACGCGATGGCCTTGTGCTTTCAGCTCGCGGGCTATCGGTAACAGAGGCAGCACGTGTCCGAACCCCTGTCCAATCTCCCACGTAAACAAAACGGTGCGACTTTGCATGCTGGTATGGAATTTGGTGATGGATCATACGTCCCGCATCCCTCTGAATGGGCATACGCACCCAATCAGCTACTTAAAACCTTCCAGCAATTTTTCAGGGCTGATCTCAGCCACTGATTTGCCGTCGACTTCCGCAATCCCACCAGCACTGAACAAACCCTTGCGGTTTGCAAACTCAAAGCTCACAAACCGCGCGACTATTTTTCCCTTCAGCGGCAATGCTGATGGATACACCTTGCGCGCAAACCATACGCTGGCACCCGTATTGACAAGATCAACGCTCACTTTGCTGACACGTACCGTCTTGATCTGGTCGCCGATCTTGTTGGTCTTACCTTTGTATTGGCTGGTCCAATCCAGGAACTCCAGTACTTCCTGCTTGGGTCCGTACTGAATGTCGACTGGGCAGAAATAGCCGCTCTTGGCCGTGTGCAGTTGCACCTTCAAGAACTCCTCCCCGCGCTGGGTCGTCCGATACTTGCCCTTTTGCCCCGGCTGCGATTCGATCAGCTTCTCATCCAGAGCGGTTTTCAGGATCGCCTTACCCGTCGGCGTCGACGGCTCGACGCTGTCGTTCATATTAAGACACGCGGCGTTGAGAATGCGCAGACGGTATGCGCGCAGCGCATCTGCGACCACCTCATCCTTTGCCTTAGCATCGGGGCCGCCTTTCCAGGTCTCAAACGCTATCTGGCTCTCGAACCGCCTGGCCAACTCAAGGTCCAGCTCATTCGCACTGCGTGCATTGCGGCAACCAAGGGAGTTCGGGTCCTCCGCGCCGTCCCGGCAGGCCAGCACCCGGTCAATGCGCTCACCCGCATTTTCTGTGTAGTAGCTGATGGTCTTCTCGGCGTGGGCGGTCATTGCTGTCAGCAGCATCGCAATGCCGACAAGGCGCCTGACCAGGCGCGACAGAAGGTTTGATGGTCCTGAAGAGATGTCGTAGTACATGAATATCTCCGGTGGTCACAGCGAGCGATTGACGGTCAGCTTGAACAGGAGGATGAACATGTGGACCGGCCACAGCAGGAACATCCAAATCTTGGCGCTGAACACATTGGCGACCGTGTCATAGGCCGGGTGAAACTCGACCAGTCCGCGCATCACATGCCGGGTCATCACAAACCCTGCCACCAGGTACGCCAGCGTCCCCAGTGGCACTTTGGGCAAGGCCATGCCTGCTAACCAAATCAACATGGCGGCCAGGTAGATCATCCAGGCCGTCCCGAGGTCCATGGGCATCGAGGCGGGACCCTGTTCCTTTGTGCCCTCCACGCTTTGGGAATCCCCAGGAGATAGCTGGGTGCCCGGCTGCGCCAAGCCCTCTATGGCTTGCCCGCAGGCGCCACAGAATCGCGCCTGAGGCGGTGCCGCGGTACCGCACCGTTCGCAGTATTTCTTCAATTGCTCTGCCGCTTGTTCCATGTAGCCTCCCTGTTAAAGCTTGTCACTCAAATGTACGAATTAGTGTGTGTATGAATAAGTATACAAACACGATAGTGCTTCGGTGGTCACCACCCCCATCGATCCCCGCAAAGCGCTTGGCCTGCGTATCAGGCAACTGCGCGCCGAGTACCCGCTCACGCAGGAAGAGCTGGCGGATCGCTGTGGGCTGTTCCGTACCTACATGAGCCGGATCGAATCCGGCCTGGCCAACCCCACCCTGACGGTGCTGCACACGCTGGCCAAAGGCCTGGAGATCGACATTGGCTCCCTGCTGACCATGCCCGAGACCAAGTCGACCGGCAGGGTACGGTCGACCCGGCCGGTTTCGCGCGGGCGTGTTTCTCGCTAGCCGGCACAGATCCACTCCATCCAGCGCAAAAACACTTCCCGATGGCTCAGCCCGCTGCCTGGGTCCGCGCAGAGGTTGATCCGCCAGCCGTGATGCTCCGCCACCCATTCACCGACGGACAGATCGCTGACACCTTCCAGTTGGCGCCAGTGAAGTGCAATCACCGTGGGAATCAGGCTTTCAAGATCCATCAGCCTCAGGCGCCGGTTCGACAGACGGTCCAGCTCCGGCGCCGGCGCGCGATCAAGCCGACTGATGCCGATTTGCAGCTGTGCGCGGGACAGGCGCAAGGTCAGCGACGCCCCATCCGCAGATAGGGAAGGCGACCAGCGTTGATCGAGCGGTGCGCTGACACCGGCCAGTGACAGGGCGCATTGCGCCATCCGCTCCGCCAGAAACTCCTGGGCTTGACTGACCGCCTCTATGTAGGCCGCCTGGGCGATCTGGCCGTGGAGGGCACTCACCTCCCGCAGCTTTATCTCAAAGCCCAAAACATCCTTCCGCCCCTGCAGCCAGGCCTTCAACTGCCGGTACTGCAAACGGGTCACAGGTGCCGCCGGGGCGTAGAGCACCACCCCCTCCAGCGAGCCGCCGATAAATAGGGACCGCGCCAGACACCAGCTCAGCAAATGGCCCCAGAGCTCCTCTCGTGAAAGCGGGCTCTGATCGGCGGGACGCAGGCTCAGCCACAGGACGGGTTCCGTCATGGACGCCCTCCGGCTGCTTCGCGGCTGAATCCCTCTTTTGAGGTTTCCACGCAGAGTGCGCGCCCCCGGTCGCAGACATAGCGCCGGCCTGTGGTGCGTAGCTCCAGAATCAGAGGCGTGCCGGTCTGGATCGCCACGGCCTTATGCAGTGGCAGGAATCCCTGGTCCGTCTGGATGACCACTGAGCCAGACCAATTAGCAAAAGGGCTCATCTGGATGAACGCGCCAATGGACTCGCTGGACACCACTTCGTCGTTGCCCCAAACCTGGAACAGGCCCCAGACCAGAAAGCACAGGGGCGCGCCGATGATCGTCGCGGCAGCGAGGGTGAGCGACCACATCATGCCGACGCTGGGCGGTCGCCCGCTTCTGGGTCTTCTCGGTGATTGGGGAGTCGGGTGATGGCTCATGCATGGCTCCTTGTATGGCTTGCTCATACGCGCGCGGCCGACCAGATAGCCTGAGTCTGCAGGTGGGCCAGGCGGACGGCCGAGGTCAGCCGGGACACCTGTCCCGAGTCGATGTCGCCCTCTCCCGGCAAACCTAGCACGGCGTTCAGGGTGTCCGCCACGGCGGTGTCGTGGCGGCGCAAGGTGCGCAGTGCATCTGTCAGGAATTGATTTCGCAGATAAACCAGCCAGTCGGGGGACACCGCGATACGCTGATAACCCCCCATCACGGCGGAGCGAACGCTGTGGAACAAGGCGCAGGGGTAAAGCAGGGTCGCGAGGTGGACAAATTCCCGCTCATGCGGCCGCACGATGGCCATCGACCTGGCTTGGGTGGCGGCGGCCATGGCTACTTCCAGCGGCGTCCATTCAGCCTTCATATCGAGCTGCGCGACCGTGCCGAAGGAGGTCTGGTGAGGGCTGGGCCCTGCTTCCCGCGGGAAAAAGTAGGCCCAGACCATGTTGTCGTTCTCGAAAAACTCCAGCGCGAAGCGCTCCAGCCTCGGGTCGCTGTAGTGGTAGCGGCGCCGCTCCAGTGTGACGCGCAGGGATTCGGCCGCTGCGAGCAGCCGAGAGTCATAGGGTGCTGCGGCAGGTGGGCTACCGCATTGGCACTGAACTGAGTGCAAAGTGGTTGATGAATTGGACCTGGCTGGCTTGGAGGATGTGGTGCTCATGTGATTCCTGTTGTGAAGCGAATGGGTAAAAATTTCGGGCAAAGCTTTCCCCTGCACCGCGGCAAAGGTCTTGCGGCGGCGACGCGTGGGAAGAGGTAGAAGGGCTAGAGCGTCAGGCAGGCCAGCGGGCTGGCTCGGGCCTGATGTTGCTCATCCGCCAGGGTGGCGGCTGGGGTTCGCTGCCGCCGTAGGTTGGCGGCACGATGATTGCCTCGCCGTTTGGCGAGCGAGGCATGGCGTCAGCGCGGGATGGCGCTTTCCGTGCGCCATGGACGCCGCGAGGCTTGGGGATGGGCTGTGGCGGCACATCGCCGGCGGGCACATACACGGCGCGGGCCCCAGCAGCTCCACCCTGCCCCACGGCTCCCGTCGTCGCATCCATCGGGATCAGCGGCCCCGCTGACAAGCGGCTGGCGAGCAGGCGCTCCATGGCCGAGCCGTCCTGTCGGGTCAGGTTGGGCACGTAGCGGCTGTAGACCCGGAATAGCATTTCGGTGCTGGTGTGGCCCAGCTGGCGGGCAATCCATTCGGGCGCCTCGCCGGAAGCCAGCCACAGGGTCGCGGCCGTATGCCGCATCTGGTAGGGGCGGCGTTTCTGCAGACCGAGATGGCGCAGCAGCGGGTACCACACCCTGTCGGAAAAGTTCTTGTTGTCCAATGGCTGGCCCTGCAGGTTGCAGAACACATATTCGGACACCTCGCCGGTGGCTTTGAACTGTTCCTGCAGGGCTTCGAACACCGGCTGGCTGATTTGGATGTCGCGCTGGCTGCCATCAGTCTTGGTGTACTCGTCTTCCCCGAGCACAAAGGTTTCCCGCACGCGGATCACGCGCAGGTCGAAGTCAACGTACTTCCACTTCAGGCCGTGGACTTCGCCGGTGCGCATGCCTGTGAAGAAACGAGTGACGAAGTACTGCTTGTAGTCAGCGCGCACTGTCGCCAGGATGCGCTGGACGTCGGTCAGGCTGAAAGGGTCGACATCGGTTTTACGCAAGCGCAGCCGCTTGATGTTGGTGGTTGGCGTCGTGAAGTCGAACCGGTCGGCCGCTTCGTCCAGGATCTGGTTGAGCGTGCCGATGATTTCGTTGATGCGCTTGGGCGAAAGGCCCTCTTTCTCGCCGCGGCCCTTGGCTTTGGCGAGCGTGGCGCGGAAGGCGAGGATGTCGGACTTGGTGATCTGACCGACCGTCTTACCTCCGAAGTATGGAATGAGGCGGCCATTGAGTGTGGATAGCAAGGAGCGGATGTGGCTCCTGCGCCATTCGATGCTGTGTTCGTCTACCCATTGGTTGGCGAAGGCTTGGAACAGTGGGGTCGCCACTGGGGCTTCGACCAGCGGAGCCACTACGGCAACGGCCGCAGCCTCAACCTTTGGAAACTCAGGTTGCACGGAAGTATTGGCCTTTGACAGGCGGCCTAGTGCCTTGCTGTTGGGGAAGTAGTTGGCGTAGACGAAGGTGCCGGCGGCGATCTCGGATTCGATCTTGGCTAGAACCTTTTCTAGTTTTTTACGATTTACAGAGCTGTCGGGCAGCATTGTCTGCTCGCGGCATCGTTCCCCTTGAAAACGAAAATCAAAGAACAAAAGATTGTTATCAACGCGGCTTCGAATGCTAGGCATGCAGAACCCTCCCGTTGGCCATCGGAATTCCAGCCATGCTGGCGGTATATCCAGCCGATGTCTCGGTCATATCCCGCTGGATATGCTCCCAAATAAAGAGTATCTTCCGCCCCCCAAACGGACGAAAGTAATGGACCCCCTCGAGTAAAACACTATCCTTTAACCGCTCGCGTATCGTCCGAACGTCATATTTAATAAGTGCCGATAGTTCCTCGGTTGTGAGATATGTGACTGCTGACATTCCCTACTCCTATAGAATTTAGTCAAGCAGAACGGCAAAAAACACATCAATCTGCCTTTTTGTCGTTCTGAATGACATTATTGACCGAGAAATGTCATTGTCAAGTTTTTTTTGTCACTTTGAATGATATTTTCACCTGGAAAATGGAATGATTAAATGCCACTTATCTCGCTTGATGGGCGAGAGGAAACTCAAAATAAGTGATGTGGCACGGGAAACCGGCCTGCATAGAAATACGGTGACATTGCTCTATCAAGAAACGGCGACTCGAGTTGATTTGGACGCGCTTGATGCCCTGTGTAGATACCTACGTGTGAATTTAGATGAACTGCTTGAATTCATCGACGACACAAAAAATATCTAACACGCGTTACCCAGGAGCTGCCCTCGAAGGACATGTCATGAAAACACAGGGGGTGATAGGTGGACAGAGAAAACGATCTGTTGAATTCCATCGAAATCTGATCCACTTAGCGCAGTAATTTCCATCCAAAACTGACCCACGTAGGCACTACTCTGCTTGTTTTAAAAGCAGGGGGAAATTAGGAGTGATAGACGTGGCGACATTGAATGTCATCAGGCGATGGGCATTGCGGGACCAGATGTCCATCCGCGAGATCTCCAGGCGCACAGGCCTGGCTCGCAACACAATAAAGAAGCACCTGCGATCAGAGGAGAGCGAGCCCAAGTACCCAAGACGGGTCAGCTCCAGCAAGCTCGATCCCTACGCCGAGAAGCTGGCCACCTGGCTGGGAATCGAGGCTACAAAATCGCGGAAACAGCGGCGCACTTTGAGGCAGATCCACACAGACGGCTCTTCTGGATCGACTCACCCACAGATGTCATATCCTTGAGACTGGAAACGACAGCTACCGGTTCAAAAACAGCTCTGCAAAGACTCAGCCAAAAAAGGAGAAAACCAAGAACTTATCCACATCGTGAGCACCTTCTGCTCACAAAGAGTGTGGGTCAATATTCGATGGAAAACTCGGGTCAGACTTCAGTGCAATTCAACACCTAACACGAAGCCAAGCCCTTCAACTGGACGTCTATTGGGCCAAGTCACTCCGAAACAAAGTGCTGTACGGAGAAATCAGTAGGCACCTTGCCAAATTTTGAAAATATCACTGAGTGATTCGGATCTCTGAACACTTCTTTTTTGCTCTGAAAAAATGCCAAGTCGTACCAGGCCACACCAAAGCTCAACGTCATCTTAAAAACAGACACCAGCTGCCAGTCATATGGCCCGTGGGGTGCCATGGCAAGGCGCTCGTCGGATTCCTGAAGCGTCTTCACACAAAGATCCAGGTCCTCACGGTTGGCAAATGTAATCTGCACGCGAGAGATAGCGACAAGCTTTCGCGTGCCCCTTCGACCAAACTCCTCCCCCGCCGAGACCACCTCGATTTCTTTCGGATCTACCCTCATCGCTCACTCCTAGTTGTTCGTTTAGCCTTCAAGAAAATCCAGACGGCAAAAAATTCTACGCTGAGGGTGTGACGCTCACATCCCCCATATGTAGGAGATCATGGTTATGGAGAAGTTTGAGGGGCGCAGCATGCGGTATCGAGCCTAAAATTCGGTGAAAACAATCACTACAGCAATAACGGAGGGACACATGGATCGAAAATCATTGAAGCGGCCATTCACTTTAGAGGGCAGTCCCGACTGGGAATGTCCAACATGCAAGAAAGGCACCTTGAAAATTGACCCAAAAAAATTTCACCAAGGTGAGCTTTCTCGATCACGCGGACATGGCCACGAAGCATGGTCACCAGATTGGATTGAATACGTCTACTCTGCTTTGTTGACCTGTACAAACTCAGCATGCAAAGAGGTAGTTGCTACCTCAGGAATCGGAAGCGTAGACCAGGAATATTCTTACGACGAGAACGGTGAGATAGAACATAATTACTACGACTATTTCAGGCCAAAATACTTTGAGCCGCCGCTGCAAATAATGAAATGGCCAGAGGACACGCCGCCCAGCGTCTCAATTCTTCTTGAGGAATCGTTCCGCCACTTCTTTTCTGCGCCGAACTCCGCACTCAATCAAATTCGAATTGCGATGGAGCAGCTTTTGACTGAGCTTGGAGTCAAAAGATTTTCAACGATTCAGGGTAAACGGAGGGAGTTAAGCCTTCACGCACGCATCGGACTTCTGCCACCAAAATACGCGTCTTCCAAAGAAATTCTTCTCGCCGTTAAATGGCTTGGAAATGCGGGAAGCCACGTAGCTGGGGAGAATGCAGAGGCCACCACGGACGATGTGATTGATGCCTATGAATTTTTAGATCACGTTCTTCAAGAGTTGTACAAAACCAAGAAAGTGGAAGCGCTCAAAAAGAAGGCTAAGCAGGTCAACAAGAAGAAGGGTCTCGTTAAAAAATGATTTGAATTAACCGGCTAATGCCAACTCAGCCGCTGGGTTTGGCGATGTCTGTGACTGTGCCTTCGCTTGCGCTTCCGCGGTGGCCACCCGCTCAGCTGATGCCTGCTGCTCTTTCTGCGTCTTGTCGCGGTTGTAGCGGATATCGTTCATTGCGAACTGGATGTCGCCCCCTGACACAAGCGGCTGAATGTTGTCCACGTTGCCAACAGGAATTACACGTCTCGCGCCGAACTTCACGTTGTTCGGATTGATCACGCCGTCATCCTTGATCTTGAACATGCCAGTGATGTGCATGTCCATGTTCAGCAGCATGTTCTCCTTTCTTCCTCATCGTTCATGATGCCAGCTAGAAGCGTACGGTTCTTGGCCCGACGCGCAGCGTCGGCATTGGCAGTCGCGGCTTGATCCGAGACGACCTTTGTGTTCTGCTGTTCTTTCTCTTGCTCGCGCTCCGCGTTGATGCGGTCAATCTCGACCTTCGCGCGATCTTGAGCTGCTTTTTCCTGAGCCACCAGGTCTGCGGACGAAGGTCCGCTGCTTCCACCACCAATACACATAAATGACTCCAACTATTTGGAGTTATTTACGAGTCTGAGTGGTTATGCTCCGAGAGCGATTAGCAGTACAAAATCATTTGTAGTACTCAGCAGGAATTTTTTTGTACATGACCAAGCACAGCAAGGTAGAACTTACAAACAAACCCAACGGCCACATACCGAAGTGGCCGAATATGCTTGCCACAGCGCCCCACGTAAAAACCAATGCAAGCGCCCAGACAAAAAGATAAGCATGGTAGAAGTTCGGACGTGCAGGTTCGTCGGGCTTATTCGCAGGGATATGTTCTGGTTTTACGCTTGGACCAAATCCCACTACCAATGAAAATGGGATAGCTAAAGCATGAAAAATCACGGCCGCAGTAAGCCAAACAGTCAAATCATTGCGACCGGTCAATTGCACCATCGCTACAAAATTAACGCCAGCGGCGGCGAGATGCATCTTTTTTATGGGACTTTCCATTGGCCCTCCAAGCCTGATCTTGTAAGAGAAGATTGTGAGTCAAAGATCCCGGACTGTCTCGTGCCCAAGGGGGCTTATTTTTGAGGATGAAGATTTTTTCTAGGTATATGGTGATTCGTGTGCACAAGTGCAGGGACGAATTCAACGTTTTTGAAATGGATGTCTTCGACATCGAAGTACCACTCTCCCCTCATCCACCATCGCAATGATTTGGGCCGCGCAGCGGCCGGAAATAACAGCACCATTCGATGGTTGTTCAGCGATGGCGACACGGGTGGTGTCCGGCTGCACCGTTTTACCCTCCGTGTGGTTGCTATCACCAACAAGGCTTTTGAGCCACCGGGGTGCCCTGGGTGGCTCGGCGCTGTGTTCGAGTGGCTTAGCGATGGTCAGCGGTGAGTCACGAAACGGTGCGACGATAAAGAATTGCAATATTTATCGTGGAACGCCACCAAAATTGTGAATATTTCCCATTTCGCGAGGTGAAATGGGACACTTGGGATCACGGAAAAACCTAAGGCGCCACCGCAAGTGCAACCGAGTCCGGATGTGTTGATAGTTTTCCGCGGTTGCGCCACGTACCGGTTCAAAAACAGCTCTGCAAGACTCAGCCAAAAAAGGAGAAAACCAAGAACTTATCCACATCGTGAGCACCTTCTGCTCACAAAGAGTATGGGTCAATATTCGATGGAAAACTCGGGTCAGACTTCAGTGCAATTCAACAAGCATGTAAGTGCAACAGCAGCAAAAACGACGCAATGGCCGGTCAAATGGCCGGGCAACGAATACTGCACCCATACTTCGACAACTGCCTAGCGCAACGACTGGTCCGCGCACAATTTCGTGAGCATGGCCCGGTCCCCAAAATTAGTCTAAGCATCTTAATGAATCCCCTTGACCCGATGTTTCTTGCCGTCGAGTATCACGTGAGCAGAATTGTTGAGAGAACACCGGTTAAAGGATTTCTCCATGACCGATGGGTCGAATTTTGCCGGAAGCCTACAAATCTCGTGCCGATGCTGCTCACACCTTTCACCACCCAAGACCAGCTTTTCACAATACTCAACGACCAATGTGTCCGGGCCGATGAGATAAATCAGTCGTTAAATAATTGGGAGTCGATGTTTTTCGCCGGCCTGACTGAGGAACAGACGCTGGCTTGGCTATTTGATCAGCTTAGGTCTCCTGCATACATTCCTGGCGCCCCGTTAGCCTGGATGTAGAAAGCGCTATCGATTGATCCGCACAACCACATCAAGGACATGACACGTCGTTTGTGGATGCAGCTTTATTGTGTACGAGCAACCCTCAGTTCATAAGGTTAGATGAGAGAGCTAGAGATCGTCGTACTTGACGGCGGGCACATAGCGTGTATAACATTCAGGTGCGGTTTTACGAAACCGTGGGTGAGTTGCTCCCGTCAGTGCACGCACCGGACTTCTGTCTGGCCTGGCAAAACAGTTCAAAGTACCTCGGCCCTTTCCCTGCTTGATTGACCTCTTGGGAAGCCGAACAACGCGTGCCGTTCTTCGTCCGTGCTTCCCAGACGTGGAGTTCAGTCATGCCTACTACCTCGGCCACCGCGCCGAATTCCCCTTTGCTCACCCCCGAGGCACAAGCCGCTGCCCTTTGGACCTTTATCGAAGCCAAGACGCCTCGGTTCTCCTTTGAGGACGCGCTCAGCATCATTCGGGAGCTTCAACTTCGTCCGGGTGAAGACCCTAAGTCGCTTGCGAAGCGACTGCGTAAGGCACTGCAGGCCCGGCGCATCACCTTAAAGCACACGCATGCCTTGCACGCCGCCTCGCAGGTACAGGGACACAGCAGCTGGCACACAAATGAGGAGGCGAAAGTTGCTCGGCTCCAGTTCATGTCGATGGAAACTGTCGGCACCGAGATCCCGTTGAGATTCGTCGAATTCGCGTCTTGGAGTGAGCTCGCCAACGAGTTTCGCGCTTGGGCTGATCGGCTCCAGATACGAGGCGAACTGCCTCTGGGCGTAATGGCCGTGCACGTGACTGAGCACGCACTTAATTTCTCAGCTCCGCGGCCCGCCGACCCCGGCGCCGAGCGTCAGCAGCCGCAGTCCTGGCCCCTTGGAACTGTGACGCCGCTGTTGGACAAGGACCGCTGGCTGCAGGACGCGCCACCAGCCCTGGAAAAGCTGCGCCGGCACCTGGAGGAAACCGGTAAGGCTGTGTTGGACGGATACGCTGCCTTTCATCTCTGCGCGACCTCCTTTGACCGTGTCGGCGAGCCAATGTCAGTCTCGGTGGTGGATACGCCCAACTCGGAACTGGTTCTGCATCGGGAAGACGATAAAGACGACCATCGGAGTGGGTACGAAATCGCCCGAGGTGACGAGGTGACGTGTTGGCACCAACTGGAACTCTCGATGCGCAATGACACCACGGACGAAATGCCGGAACTGCACATCACCGTGCCCGAGGAAGGCGCGGGCTGCTGGATTGTGAATGGTCGGCGCTATGTGTGGGCGCTTGAAACGCTCAAGCCCAAAGAATACGTTCCTGGCCTGGTGAACCACTACATCGGCCTGAACGATTGCGAGCGCTTACTCCGTCGGTATCGATTGGCCAAACGCATTCACGGCAAGTCCTTCAAATTCCACGAGCAGACCAAACATCTCGAATACTTGGGCTCCTTGCCGGAGGACTACCGTGTCAACTTGCATTTCATGCTGCACAGCCTAAACGCAGCTGGCCTCGAGTGGGACGGTTACTGTCACAAGTTCGGAGAGGAGCCACTTCCACTGCAGGACAGTCTTCCGGTTGGTTTCGTCTTCCAGTTTCTGCAGAACCTCAAGGTAGAAGACCCTAACAAGATTTTCGCCACGCCGAATCTTTCCGAGATGGCGTGTATTGATGACGACGCGCTGCTGCGCGCGCTTATGCCCAGGGTTGAATCTGTACGTTATGGCAAGCCACGCGATCTGGAAAAAGAACTAGAAGAGAAATTGAGGGAGGCGGTGGAAAACTTCGCTTCCGCGCTGCGGATGCAGAAATTTATTGGTGGCGGGGGGTTACAGATGGAAAAAGAGCTCCCCTATCTGGTTTATGCCAGCGACGCGGCTGAACTTTGCGCTTCGGTCGACGAGTTAGGGCTGTCAATGTATGCCGCTGTGATGCCGCACCTGCTCTCCACAAAAGGACTCGTCCCCGACGTTCCCGGAGTCGACGCCTGGCCTTGGGCGTTGGGGCATGCCGTCTTCTTGCGCTTCGAGCGCCGGGGAGAACAGCAATGAGCGCTTCTTGGGCCTATTTGCTGGAGCTGGTGGATTTCTCGGGATTGTGGAACCTCTTCGAGGAGGTGGCCAAATGACCGATAAGAAAGCTCGGACAGCAACGTCAATTTTTCTCAAAGGTTTCAAGGAGCCGTACTTGCGCTCCAACGAACGCCCGTTCATCAAGCTTCTGAACTGGTACACAGGAATCGGTAAGACATACAACGCCGCTGCGTTCAGCATCGAGCTGTTTCTCAAGTGCGACGTCATTCCCGTCTTCATCGCTCCGTTGCAATCACTGGTCGCGCAATTTAGTGGAGAAGTGCGCAAGCACCAACAGGACCGTAGCTACGCCGATGAATTAGAACAGGCCGTCCTGGAGCATGACGCCGACATTCAGGTCTATCGCCTGTATTCTCGGGACTACCACGTTAATGACCGCAGCTTCTTCAGCGCCTGCCTGGCGCTGGTGAACTGGTTCGAACGGCACCCTCAGGTGATTGGTTTGCTGGAGCGCTCACCCAAATACGCCGGCACAGACAAGAGCATGCGCAGCCGCATCCAGGAGCTGCGCGCCAAAGCTGCCTCGTGCGAGCAGTCCAGCTTTCTGGGCATGTCGCCCTCGGACGATACCTATGAAGACACCCGTGCCGCGTACTTGAAGTCAGCGCAACAGGCCCGCGGGCTTGCCGACAGGTTGGTGTGGAAGCTCATTCAGCTGGATGTCCAAAGCCGGCCGGCCAAGCGCGATGAGGATCGCTACATGCAAGCGCCGCCTGTGGCCGAGCTGGTGCGGCGCCTGCACCCCCTGCAGGCCTTCCTCGACGTGCCCGGCATCATCGTGAGTACGGCCTCGAAGGCGCAAGTTGCCCACAAAGTCTTTACTACCGACGGCAAGGGCGGCTTCCGGCAGCACGACTGGGAGAACCTGCCTCAGTTCCTGGAGGAGTTGAACCGGGAGGGCAGCGCTCTGGGTCGACTGGTCTCCAAGCGGCCGGATTCAGCTCGCGTCATCACATTCGTAGACGAAGAAGAGGACTCGTACTGGTACCTGTTCGACCAGCGGAAGTCGGTCGTCAATTCCGGCGGTCGCAACGACCTGAATCTGGTAATTTCTGAGTTCTTCCAGTACTTCGACCTGCGCTGGCCTATGGCGTTCGAGCGTCTGGAACTGGATGGACCTCGTCGGGGCCTTGCCACGAAGGTCTACGACCATCTGGAGGATTTCGCTGCCATCAGTAAGGCCGTGGAGGACGAGTTCAGGCTCGAGGCTGGGCGCACCAAAGCATCTTTCATCGCGCCGGCGCGGAAAGTGGCAATCCTACGGGAGAAGCTCGCAAAGCAGTTCCCGAAGACGGCCCAGCGGTTTGACGACGCCGAGCTCTTGGAAGTTCTCACGGAGTTGCATGAGCGAAACGACGCTCACGCGGACTTCAAACGCTTTCGCCAGAAGGCCAGAGTGTTGGCTCGCCTCCGCAGCTACGTTGAGCAAATATGGCAACGAGATCAAGGTACAACCTACGACGTGTTCGTAAGGCTGCACGACCTGGTGGCAAACAAAAAGTTCTTCACCATGAGTCGCTCCACCTACGGCGAGGTGCTTGATCAGCCCGGGCAGACGTTCTTCACTGAGTCGGCGAGCGTAATGGACACCGAGTTTCTGCGGCAAGTGCAGCTCACGAAAGACACCGCGCACCAGACGATTCGCCTCCAGTACCACGACGGCAACATCGCTGAGGGGTCTTACAGCCTGTACGACTATCTTCGGCTGGTCGTCTTTATGGCGCGGGTGCTGGCGGTGACGAGCGGCGAGGACGCGCTGGAGATGTCTAAGGTGGATCAGGCACGCTATCCCAGTCTGGATAAGTTCCGTTCGGACGTGCGCCAGCTGTTCGATGGAAAAGCCGCTACTGAGGGACTCGAGACCGACGTGAGCGACAAGGAATTACTTACGGACTCGTTCCTGTTCGAGCACACCAAGTCAGTTGTGACGCTGGAGGAGAGCCGCAATCAAGCCGAGGAGTACAACAAGGAGGCCGACGTCTGCCTCACGTTGACCATCACTTCGCTGCGAGCGACTCCCGAGGAAGACATTGTTCGGGCGCTGGGGCGTACCAACGGTGTGTACCTGATGAGCGCAACTGGCGGCCTGGACTCAGCCTCGTCAGGTGCGTTCAATACGAAGCATCTGCGTCGGTACATCGAAGAGCGAGGCGGGCTGTTCTCCGAAATGGGCGACGACGAGCTCGAGGTCGTCGGCGCCAAGGCGCTCGAGTTCCTGAACAAACGCGAGCGCAAGGTCGTTATCCTGGATGACGAGGACCCGGCACCCACGTTCGAGGTGTCGACCGCTTTCAAAGGTCTCTTTCAGCAGTTCGACGAAGCGCGGCCGAAGCATGGAGAGTCTGGCTATGCGCAAATGAATCGGCACAAGCGGCACGAGTTACAGGGGCTGGTGGCCAGCCTCGACAAGCTTATGTCAACGAACATCCGCTCTGGACTGGTTCTGTGCCAGACAACACAGCACGTGAAGAAGTGCCTCACAAGGCTGGCGAACTCCGCTCTTGGCCTAGTCACGCAGAAAGACACCACCGGCGACTATTTCGTGGTCAAACCACGATCTCTGCCTACTTACCGAGAGTACGGGCAGGACGAGGAAATTCACGTCATCCTGTACTCGGCCGAACGCTATCGCAAAAAGGACCGGTCGAAGACCGGTGCTGCCGAGGAAGACGACGACAAGGGCCAGTTCAACAAAGAACTTGAAGACGCCCTCGACATCAGCCGGAAGAAAGTGTTGCTCTGGAGCGCGTACGCCTCTGCATCCCGCGGTATTAACTTCCTCACCAAGCTGCAGGGCACCGAGCGCGATTTCGAGCTATTTTGCCTGCTGAACGACCCGTACTACACCCGGCACACACGCCCGGGTACGAGCGGCTTCTCCATGGAGATGTTTCAAAGTTTCGCCCAGGTGATACGTGACGAGCCCGGCTGGGCGGCAATGTCCAAGGGCGAGCTGCTGTTCGAATACTCGCGCAATCGCTGGAAGCGCCTGCGCAAGGAGCACGTCATCGACATTACTCGCACGGTGTTCCAGGCGCTCGGCCGCGGTGAGCGGAAGCCGGCCACGGAAATGCCCTGCCAGCACCTGTACGTCAGCTCGGAAGCGGCCAGGATGATGCACCTGGGTCTGCGGCATGCGCCGGAGCTACGCAAGCGTGCGTCTCCGGCTCAACGCGCCGTTCTGGAGCGCCTGGCGCTGCATCATCGCAAGACGGGCATCTTCACCACTGAGGCCGAACGGACCGGCCACCATGTGGAGAGCCTGCAAAAGGCGGTGGCCTTCCGTGAGTTCACCAGTTCAATGCCGTCGCGCTTCCGATCAGATCCAGTGGCTCGCACCACCTGGGACCTGCTGTTTCGGTCAACCATGTTCACGGACCCACTCAAATACCTCGATGAACTCCGCGCTAGCGGAGTACCGGAAGCCTATTTGGAGGGGTGCTTTGTCGAAGTACCGGCCGGTGCCGATGTCTATACCGTCGGCTTCGGAATGGCGGGGATGTCGGATACGGTTGTCACGGACGCCTCTGACGGGACGGAGGCCTATGACTGGACGAGCATGGTGGTGCCGGAAAGTCTAGCATCTCGATTGTCCGAGAACACCAATAAGCTCTTAAAAGAATGGCGCGGCTTCCGACTTCCTGATAAGTCCAAGCGCCTGCTGCCGCAGCCGTGGTTCGTGACTGAAATCATGAAGGGCTACATCGCTGAACTCGAATTCGAGCAATATGTCGGAAACCAGTTCAATGTCTGGGCGCATGACCTGCCTCTGGAAGGCGGACCAGTGACATTTATTCGCCCCGAGCATCACCCTCTGTACGCCGACCTGTACCAGCTCTTCGACTACTACCTAGAGCCGGAGCCGAATGTGCTGGTGGCGGTGGACCTGAAAAATTGGACGCAGAACACCGACAGCCTCAATAAGGAAAAGCTTCAGGACGCGGCTGAAAAGAAGCACGCCAAGCTGCGTGAACTGCTTCCCGATACCGTCATCCACACGCTGTACGTAAATTTGCAGGGAGCCCAGAAGTTATCGGTGACACGGCCGCCGAACGGAACAATTCGCTTCATGGCAATGCACGTCAAGAACACCAGCGACGCGAGCTGGATGCCCAATGCGAATTTGCGCGACGCCATCCTGGGGAAGTAATGCCTATCCGAACGCTCGACTCCCAGACCACTGCCCACGCGAGACTCAACGCGCTCAGGTTCCATTGCACCATCGCAGAGGCGGCGCAGCTGCTTGCTAAGTGGCAGGCTACTCAGGGCAGCCTGCTTGTGCCCATTCCACTGACAATGCCCAAGGTAGAAGAGAATTCTGCCCGTGGGGTTGGCTTCTTTCGGGAACGAGCCAAGCTTGTCCGCGCCGAAATCGCCAAGGAACTGAGTCTCGAAGGGGATGCTGCGACGAAGCTCTCATTCACCATGGCGGGCAAGGATGCGTGGTATCTCGGGCCGCGGCCGAAGCTGGACGAACCATCGATGCTTGCTGCGGTTGCCGCCCAGCCAGCCAAGTTCATCGAACTTATGTTGCTGAAAGAACTGATTGAGTCCGCCGCCTTCGAAGAGGATACGTTCGTCCGCGGCGGGTTCGGGTCCAGCGTCTATCTGGGCAGCGTCAGCCAAGCGTCTAAGAAGTATCTTCAGCTTGCCGAAGCCGAATTCCAGGTGAATACCAAACATGGCCTGCTCCTCTGCGACGTAAAGGCCAAGCGGTTTGCTCGTAAAGTCACTGCGGGTGTGCAGGCAGCGGCTACGCGCCTTGCTTCTGCGGGCGAAGGCTACCTGGTCGGGGTCACGCGCATCGTCCCAGACGACTTTTTTGAGGCTGACGCGCGCAGGTATCCGATGGAGGGGCTCAGCCTGGATCGTGAAAAAGTGCGGCGAACGCGGCTGTATTACCTTAACTTGTTAACGGAACACGCCATTCGGCTTTTCACCAAAGTGGGCATTCCTTTCTCTCGCGAAACCTTCGTCGCAACGCACTATGTCGACGATGCCTACATACCCCTCGAGCCTTTGGCCAGTTTGAAGGGGCCTTTGGTTGTGGTGAACGCGACTTCAGAGCCGTTGGACCATGACGCCTTGGCGCCACTGGTTCGATTCCCGGAGTACTTGCCGGGTTACCACGTTGCGGGCAACAAGAAAACGCATTTTCCGGCGCCCGAGGTGCGCTTGGCAGAGGATGTTCCCAGCAAGTTCGACGCGGACGTTAACTACCTTTTCCTCAATGGGGAAGGTGATGAAGAACAAGGCAGTATTCGCTTGACCAAGTCTGCAGAGTCCGAGATGCGGTCAGCACGACCAGAGGTGGCCTATAGCGCCCTCGCGCGCGGAGAGGGCGTGGCAGACCCGTACACGGAAGCGAAGTTCCGATACCTGCTCGCGCAAACAAGCGTCCAAGTGTCAACGCAGGGCCTGAACTTTGGCCCCAAGGCACTTTCAGAACTTCGTCCTGGAAAGTCCGAGGACCCCGGCGGTCGACAGCTCCAGGAGGCGTTGAAACGCTGCTTGGTGGAGCTTTCGCTCAAAGAGGTGCTCCTTGGGAAGAAGGCCATTCTTGCCCCTGCAATGCCGGCCGATGTGCCTGCTCGGCTGACGCTTCTGGCAACGCGGCGCATCAGATTGCCGGGGCGGCAGGCACCAGAACAGATGGTGGCAGCCGTCGACGTCATGGTTGAAGGAAACTCGATTGCGGTGATGCGGACGCGGCGCACTCCCTGGGGCCAGCCAGCGGCATTGCTCAACTTTATCGCCGAATTTCCGTTTCTGCAGGAGAACGGGAAAGACTGGATTCGGGACGGCCAGTTCTGGGTTGTTGACTCCAGGACCGGGAACCGCCTGACAGTGTGGTCCGGGACCTTCATTCCCAAAATCATCCTCAACGACGCTTACAGCGGAATTGAGGCAGCTATCGCTGCACAGGACGGCCACCAGGCCGAGCAAAAGGAGGATGGCGGCAAGGGGCGATTCTTGTCCAAGAGCCGTGACTTCAATCTGCTCCCGTATTACATCTCCATGTTCAAGCCGGAGCACTCGAAGCGTGGCGAGCGCGTTGGCCTCAAAATCCCGTTGCAGGATTGCGGAGCCTGGGTCCGAGTGTTCGTTCCACCGGAAGGGGGAATCAGTGGCGGTGGAGATGCGCTGTCGGGCATACGCGACGTCATGCATTACTCCAGGGACACGTTGACACTCGCGGGCCTCCTAGACCTGCCCCTTGTGCAGCTATACGTGCACACGTTGACGAATGGGGTATTGGTCGGCGGAGATAACTCAAAGATGAGTGTCTTGGAGAAGCTGGCTAGGCTCGCGCTTGAGAACTAACCAAGTGTCGAAACGGCGCAAGGGAAGACGGAGACACTCGCTTTAATCAAATCGATACCCGAGACAACTGCCACTCGGAATCCAGAGCCAGCCTCCCGCAGGAGTTCCCCTAATTGGAGGATGGCCGTTGCAATGCCAGTCGCTTAAGATTCATTTTGTAACACGGCTCATAGCCGCAGCCGCGGGCGTGTGGATGAGAGAAAGGAAAACCATGGCTAAGAAATCCGGAGGAGGAGGTGCTGGTCTCTTGTTGCTCGGAGGCGTATTAGCATTGCTTGCGGCCATACCAAAGGAAGTTTGGATTATCTTGGCAATCGTTGCCGCAGTTGGCGCTGTCCTGTACTTCATTGGGAAGAGCAAGAAGGATGCTTCTGTGCCGATACCAAAATCACACGAAACATGGACGGCTCCCCCTTGGACACAGGCCGGCGACGGAAGAGCAAGCGCATCCGCCCAAGAGCCAGTATCGGTGTACTCGGGCGCGCAAACTCAAAGTCGGAACCGGTTGCCGCCCGCCCCCGCGGGTTATGGTGCAGCCACTTGGATTCCGCCGGGGCAGTCCACCAAGGTGGCAGGTTTCTCGATTCCTGGTGGCATGATCTATGTTGGAACGACTCTTCGCAATCCTTCTGGCCGTCCCGACCCCGCCCTGATTGACCCGTCTAAGAAGGTGGCGATACGAGGCGATTACACCGATCGGAACCTCATGGGGTACTGGCCGAGCTACTCGGAGATTTCCGCAGAGGCTCGTCATGCATACCTACAGTGGCAAGCCGGTGGACGTAATGACCCCATGGCTGACATCGGCTACGTGTTCCTTTTTCTGTATGGCCTTGAGAGACGTATCATCGTGGATGGCAGTGGAGGTGGGGTCGATGCAAAGACAGCTGAAGCGGACAATCCGGCTATCGCCCAAGAGGTGCGGCGGCTTCTCGGCATCTATGGGAACCGAAACGGTTCATTCAAGCGATACGCAAACGACTTTCTCACCGTCGTGGAGCTTGCCAATTTCACCGACAAGCTCTATTCCAAGCCAATTCCTGATTTTGCTGGCAGTCAAGAACTTCCCTTGTACCTTCGCCTAGCCCTGGGTCAGTGCGCAGTTGATAAGGTTCCGGTGCCGGCTGCTTTAGCGCTCGCCTGGGTCCGCATGGACCCAAACATATATCTCCGTACGCCAGCCACGCGCTGCCCGGAGCAGTTCGAAGCGCTGTTTCAGCAGAAGTACACTGAAATGCTGAAGGGTGGCTTGGCCCTAACCAAGAACAAGACGAAGCTGAAGTTCGTGTATCGCGCTGCCTCCTCAGGTTTGCACGAATATGGTGAAATCAAACTGACGTTCGGGGAAATTCCTGATGTAGCCGTCCTCACGGGTCCCGTAAATAAGCTGCAGGAGGTGGCCGAGGCCACTACGACGGAGCTGGACAGCTATAGCCGCCTTCTGGGCCGCTCGCCCGGCGCCGCTAAATCTCTGGAAGGCTTGCTGACGCTGCCACCAACCCTGTGGGGAGCGGATGCAAAACAGAAGCTCGATGCCCTGCTGGCCCGCATGCCAGGCGGCGGGATGCTGACCATGACGTTGCACGAATTGGCCTCATCTCTCGGCGAGGCGCAGGGCTTGGATCGAAACCTTGTGACCAGCCTTGCACGCGCTCTCGAAGCAGTGCATGTTGGAATGGAGCCGGACGTGCTCAGTGGAGCCAAGACCCCCAAGGCGGAGGATGCGATAGTCTTGTTCTCAGTGGCAGCCGGCGAAACAGTGAGCCGCAACAGCGCTACTTATCAGGCTGCGGCATTAACTTTGCAGCTCGCCACTGCGGTGGCTCTTGCAGACGGAGATATCGGGGCCGAAGAACTTCGTCAACTCAGACACCAAATTGAAGGATGGACGCATCTGACACCTGGGCATCAGCAGCGCCTGCGCGCGCACATGAGGCATCTAATTGACACACCACCTTCCCTGACGGTGCTGAAGAAGAAGCTTGAACCGCTCACTACGCCGGCGAAGGAGGCCATCGCCAAGTTCATGTCGGTGATAGCCCAAGCAGACGGAAATGTATCGCCTGTCGAAATCAAGATGCTCGAGAAGATCTATAAGGCTCTTGGGGTGGACCCCCAGAAGGTATTTGGCGACGTTCACGCCGCTGCCACAGCAGCGCCTGATGGAAAGCGCGCAGCCCCTGCTCCAGGCGCTGTATTGCCCACCCCGAAGCTCGCATCCCCCCGCTTTCAACTCGACCCAGCCCGTGTTGCGGCCCTCCAGCAGGATACCGACAAAGTCTCTGCACTACTCGCAAACATCTTCACCGAGGAGACCATCGACGCAGCGGCACCTCAACAGAGCCCAGTGACGACGCCAGAATCAGAGGAGGAGCAAGTCGAGACTCCGTACGGGTTGAAGGGACTGGACGGCGCTCATACTGCCTTCTTGAATCAACTGATTTCGCGGCCAGAATGGAGCCGCGAAGAGCTGCTGGACCTCGCATCGGACCTCGACCTCATGCTCGACGGAGCGCTAGAACGCATTAACGAGGCTGCGTTCGACGCTCACGACGGGCCGCTAACGGAAGGCGACGACCCAGTTACCATCAATCGAGACATCCTGGAGAAAGTACCCGTATGACCTCCACCGCCATTCGTCCCAAGGACCGCGACGCCGTTGTTCAATCGCTACGCGCCGGCGTCGTGCCCCGTACTGGCCAGCACCTGATTCAGGTAGGCCGCACCCGGGAAATCGAGACACTCATTGCCGACATTGACCGAGTCGGAGACGGTGGGTCCACCTTCCGCTTGGTCATCGGGGAGTACGGCGCGGGCAAGACCTTCTTTCTGAACCTGGTGCGCGCGGTCGCCTTGGAGAAGAAGTTGGTGGTGGCAAGCGCCGATCTGAACCCCGACCGACGTCTGCATGCGAGCGGCGGCCAAGCTCGCTCCCTCTATGCAGAGTTGATGCGCAATATTTCTACTCGCACAAAGCCCGACGGGGGCGCGCTGGGCGGCATCGTGGAGAAGTTTATTGCTACGGCCAAGGCTGAAGCGAAAGCTGTCGGTGTTCCAACAGAGAATATCATTCGCAAGAAGCTGGAGCACATGACCGAGCTGGTCAACGGCTTTGACTTTGCTGATGTCATTACGGCTTACTGCCGTGGGTTCGAGGAAGGCAATGAGCACCTGAAGGCTGATGCCATCCGTTGGTTGCGAGGCGAATTCGCCACCAGAACGGACGCGCGCGCGGCGCTTGGGGTGAGAACAATCGTGGACGATGCGGCAGTTTATGACCAGCTGAAGCTGATGGCCCGCTTTGTGCGCCTTGCCGGCTTCGCAGGCCTGCTGGTGAACTTGGACGAACTCGTCAATCTCTATAAGCTCGCGAACTCACAGGCGCGCAACTCGAATTACGAGCAGATTCTTCGCATCCTGAATGACTCCCTGCAAGGTAATGCGATTGGTCTTGGCTTCATCTTTGGCGGCACTCCGGAGTTCCTGTTAGACACCAGGCGCGGCCTCTACAGCTATGCGGCGTTGCAAAGCCGGTTGGCCCAGAATAACTTTGCATCGGATGGTCTGGTGGATTTCAGCGGGCCTGTGGTTCGCCTTTCCAGTCTCACCCCCGAGGACTTCTACGTCCTACTTCAGAAGATCCAGCATGTGTACGCACTAGGCGATACCTCCAAGCACATGTTGCCAGATCAAGGTATCTTCAGCTTTATGGAGCACTGCTCCAGCCGCATTGGGGATACCTACTTCCGCACACCGCGCACGACAATTACTTCCTTCGTGAACATGCTCGCGGTCCTGGAGCAGAACCCCGGCACAGACTGGAAACAGCTTCTGGGCGGCTTGGATGTGGCACCGGATACCGGAGGCACCACTGATCTAAAAGTCGACGAAGACGACGAACTCGCCTCCTTCAAGCTATGACACGCTGATGGCCGGCGAGAGCTCCTCTTTCCATCTTCTTGAAGAGCGCATCCAGCGCTTCATCTGGTCCGAAGGCTGGGAGGAGTTGCGGGATGCCCAAGAACAAGCAATACCTCTCGTCCTCAAGGGGGACCGTGACGTTATCATCTCGGCCGCGACAGCTGCGGGAAAGACCGAAGCGGCCTTCCTTCCTGCCCTGACGCATCTTCTCGCCACCGGCGGTGAAGGCCTCATCGTATACATCAGCCCGCTAAAAGCCCTCATCAACGATCAGTTCGGACGTCTGGACAGGCTGTGCGAGCAGTTGGAGGTGCCGGTGTGGCCTTGGCACGGGGATGTCTCAGCCAGTACAAAATCGCGATTTTTAGCCAAACGGTGCGGGGTACTTCTTATTACTCCGGAATCCCTGGAAGCCTTACTCTGCAACCGCGGCTCTTCGGTAGCCGCAATCTTCAAGCACGTCACATTCTTTGTAGTCGATGAACTACACGCTTTCATCGGCTCGGAACGTGGCAAGCAGTTGCAATCCCTCATGCATCGCATCGAACGCGCCCTAGCCCGACAAGTTCCGCGCATCGGTTTGTCTGCGACTCTCGGGGACATGAGGCTGGCGGGGCGTTTTCTGCGGCCTGGCGGTGAGCCGGCACAGGTAAATTCTGAATCAGCCGGCTCCGAGCTCAAGGTACTTGTGAAAGGGTATGAAGAACCTCTCGTTGTGCAGGTCGAGAAGGATGACAACGAAGAAAATGAGGAGGCGGTCACGCCTGGGCAGATCGCCGCCGACCTGTTCAAGGTGCTTCGCGGCTCCAACAACCTCGTGTTTCCCAACTCGCGCCGGCAGGTCGAAAGATATACACACCTCCTGAACAAAATGTGCGAACTTCGGAAGGTGCCCAATGAGTTTTGGCCACACCATGGCAGTCTTTCCAAGGAAATTCGTACTGAGACGGAGGCGGCCCTCAAGCAGAAAGAGCTTCCAGCTACCGCCATATGCACCAACACCCTGGAGCTAGGCATTGACATCGGAGCCGTAAAAAGTGTGGGGCAGATTGGCCCCCCGCCCTCAGTGGCCAGCCTACGCCAGCGCCTGGGGCGGTCGGGCCGGCGCAAGGGCGAGCCTGCCATCTTGCGTGGGTACAGCGTTGAAGATGCGATTGGGCCCAACGCCAACCTGCGCGAGAAGCTCCGACTCGACACATTGCAGATGGCAGCCATGATTTCGCTGCTCGTTGAAAAGTGGTTTGAGCCACCTCGCGTACAGGGACTTCACCTTTCAACGTTGGTGCAGCAGCTACTCTCCTTCATTGCACAGACGGGAGGAGCGTCTGCGAGCGAGCTTTACACACTCCTCTGCGGACCAGGAACTCCGTTCACGGGGTTGACCCAACAGGAATTCATTGAGTTACTTCGACACCTCGGACAGAAAGAGTTGGTTGTGCAGGACTCGTCCGGTGTTTTGCTGCATGGCCTAGTCGGCGAAAAGTTCGTAAACCACTACAGTTTCTACGCAGCCTTCGCCTCCGAAGAAGAGTTCCGAGTAGTCGCGGGAGGCAAATCCCTCGGTACCCTACCTGTCGACCAAGTCCTCCTGGCGGGGCAGCGCATCTTATTTGCTGGCAAAACATGGCGCATTGACGAGGTGGATGAGCAGCAGAAGACCATTTATGTGACTCGCTCCAAGGGCGGCGTTCCACCCGCCTTCTCCGGTGGGATAGGGCGCACGCACACCAAAGTGAGGCAGCGAATGCGCGAACTGCTGGAGATGCCAACCGAGCTCGCATTTTTAGACGACACTGCCAAGAAGTTGGTTGCTGAGGGACGAGACTGGTACATCCGACTCAAACTCAGCACCGAATTCGCGATTGACCAAGGACGGGAGCTGGTTCTCCTGACCTGGCTGGGTGATGCAGGCAACGAAGCCATCGCTTGCTTCTTGATTCGCCGCGGATTCGTAGCCACCGCATCTGGACCTGGGGTGGAAGTAGTCAAAGGGAGCCGTTCTACAGAAGACATCCTGGACGCACTCGAAGATGCCGCGATTGACGATACCCCCCCGCTGGACATGTTGCTGGCCGATGTGAAGAACCTCGCACGGGAGAAGTGGGACTGGTCTCTGCCAAACGGGCTCCTAAGGAAGGCGTACGCCAGTCTATATCTCGACTTGGACGAAGGCTTGGGCTGGCTGAGGAAGGCAACTGCTGCTCGGCGCTCCTAAACGACCATATCCCATCAGCTTTGGCCCGGCTGGCAAATCTCTTCCGTCTAATCGCGGCAGATTTCGACGAGTGTTAAAAATTAATTTTCTGAGAACTCAGATCAATTCACATCCCCCTAGAGTCGAGGATCGAGTGTCGAGGTGGCTAACAGGATGTACCCAACGGTCCCTATCGTTTTGGCCAAATTTGAAGGGGCACAAATGAGGCACAGCGTGGGCACAAATGTGGGCACAAAGCAAAACGCCCACATGAAGTGGGCGTTTGCTGCTGGCTTGGTTAGCCAGGGTGTTGGTTGCGCGGGCAAGATTTGAACTTACGACCTTTGGGTTATGAGCCCAACGA
>Ga0102594_1000308_pt1 | contig 55090 bp, 60 predicted proteins | sample AraplaCol_mLB_r2_2_FD_76863 | JGI IMG/M metagenome (GOLD analysis project Ga0102594, IMG submission 76863) | Arabidopsis root microbial communities from North Carolina, USA - plate scrape MF_Col_mLB_r2 (SPADES assembly) (version 2) | ecosystem: Host-associated > Plants > Roots > Endosphere...
ATCAATAAGCAGAAGGGTATTGGCATCAGCCTCACGGATGATTCCTGACATTTTCTTCAATCTTGATGAATAAGTCGATAAATGGTTTTCAATAGACTGGTTATCTCCAATATCCGTCATGATTTTCTCAAAGAAAAACATTTCAGACTTAGGGTGAACCGGCACAAGAATACCACTTTGAATCATCAGCTGTAATAATCCTACCGTTTTCAGGGTAATTGATTTTCCGCCGGCATTCGGACCGGAAATACAGATAATCCTGTTATGTTCTGTTAGGGTAAGTGTTTGAGGGTGAATTGTTTTGTTTTCAACTTTGTTTCTTAACCATAGAAGAGGATGATAGGCATCTTTTAATCTCAGCGTTTTATGATGGTTGATTTTCGGAAGGACTCCGTTGATCTGTTCACCAAATTTTGCTTTCGCTCTTGTAAGGTCAAGGTCAAAAATATAAACCTGGTATCTCCATAGCTGAGGTTGAAATTCTGCCAGTTCTGCAGTAAGCTTACGGAGAACCTTATCAATTTCTTTTTTCTCTTCCTCTTCATTTTCCCGCAGCTTGAAATAGTGCTTTACCACACTGTCCGGCTGAATATAAGTAATGGAACCTGTTTTGGAAATCCCTAATGTTCTTCCCGCAACCCTTTTTTTGAATCCTGATTTTACGGCCAGAACTCTTTGGTCATCAATAATCGTTTCCCGGATATCATCCAGAAAATCACTCTGTCCATACGTGGTAAGCGCACGGTTAAAGTTCTCCTGAATCGCCTTTTTAGCAAGCTGAATTTCAGTTCTTATTCCTTTCAGAGCCGGAGAAGCTTCGTTTTTCACTTCACCAAAACGGTTAAAAACCTTATCTACCTTCTCAATGATCTCTTTTCTGAATTCCAGTACAGAAACTTCTTCTAACAAAGTAGGAAACGTTTCCGGCATGGTAGGGAAGAATTTCTGAAGTCTTCCGATCTGTTCCGTAATGGTTTTTATTTTGATGAAAGCAGCATTTTCCAGACGGTAGTTCTCAATAAGCATCAGTTTCAGCTCACTTTCAATATCTTCATATTCATCAAACGGAATCGCATTTGAACTTTCAAAACTCGACAGATATTCTGACGTTTTTTTTAATGAAAGTTCCGCCTCGTCAATTTCCATCGGACGAAGTTGAAGAATTTTTTCTCTTGTTTTCGGAGAATACGCAAATGGGGAGATTTCCGCGAGCAATTGCGGAAACTCTAATTCGTCTAAATCTTCTTTATCTATATACACAGTGCAAATTTAGTGAGAATTTTGATTATTACGTATATCTGAGAGATTTACAGTATAAATTAACTTTAAATTGACAACTATTCTAAAGCTTTTTGATGAATAAAGAATTAATGAGGATTAAATCAATGAATAATTTTATTTTATTTTGAATATTAAAGCAGAAAAATTTGTAAAAAAATGAAAAATTTTGAGTGGATGGTACTTATAGCGTATATTTATTGCGCTAATTAAACTTTAACCATGAAAAATATACTGCTTATTCTTCTTTTTCTTTCAGTGGGAGCTCCAGCACAAATTCAAATTGATAAGAATAAGATTGAAACAGTTGAAAAGAAACGTAACAGCAGAAAAAACAATAAAAGCAGCAGTAAAAAGCTTTCTGCGAAAAATTTAAAAAATAAAATCAGTCATCATCAGAAAAAAACTGATTCATATAAAAAAGTAGAACAGAAAAGCAGTAGTGATAAGACCGAGTCTATTGTTATTTATGAAAGAAGTTATTCTGTAAAATACGGTGTGTATTTATTTATGAATCATGATGCTGATAAAAACAAGTTTTCGGAAACATTGGCATTCAGAGACTTCCGAAATAATTAATCTAAGCGGTATATAACTATTCTATCAATGAAACTGGAAACTTTAAGGTTGGTTTTAAAAGGAATCAATGAAAATCATACTGAAGATATTTTAAAAATCCGAAGCAATCCGGAACTTAATAAATTTGTGAAAAGAGTTTCACCAAAGACAAATTATGATGCTCTTCAGTTTATTTTAACCATTAAGGCAAGAATTCAAAGTAATCAAACAGTTTATTGGGGGATTTCTTTAAAAGATCAGCCCCGTCTTATCGGAACCATCTGTCTCTGGAATTTTTCTGAAGATCGGCAAACAGCAGAAGTGGGCTACGAGCTATTACCAGATTTTCATAGACAGGGAATTATGACTGAAGCTTTAAATGCAGTATTAGAATATGGACTTAACGAGCTCCATTTACAGGAAATTGTAGCCATTACCAATAAATTCAATGAAAATTCAAAAGGTCTTCTTTTAAAAAATCATTTTATTTTGCAGGAAGGAAAGCAGGATGAAGGCTTTCCGGATAATATTATTTTTAGTTTACAAAGAGCTTCCACCAGTCCGGATGAAATCTAATGGGTTTTTCTCTATCGTTATTGCCAGTTGAAATTACATATGAAAAATGAAATAAAATCTTTAACGGGACTTAGAGGGATTGTTGCGTTATGGGTAACTTTTTTTCATTTTTTTGATTTTAAAAACGAAATTCTCCAAAATATTATCGGTAAAGGATATCTTGCTGTAGATATCTTTTTTGTATTAAGCGCCTTTCTTCTCACTGTTTCCTATTTTGATAAGTTTAAGCATCTTGAGTTTAAAAAAATACAAACTTTTTATAAAAAAAGGGTCAACAGGATTTATCCGGTATATTTTATATCCATTATTTTTATTGTTCTGTTGATAAAGGATACTTCATGGCTTACATTTTTTATCAATGCCGGACTGGTGCAGTGCTTTTTTAATCCGGATCACTTACTGAATATCGTTTACTGGTCATTGAGTACAGAATGGATGTGCTATCTGATATTTCCTTTCATGCTTTATCTGATTATCCGGTATAAGATCCGTGGTGAAATTTTGATTGCAGCAGGTCTTTTTTTAAGATTAATTCTTCCTCATTTTCCAGACCTGTATTTTCATTCAGCGGATTCGGTAAACTCCTGGAGGTCATCGAAATATCTGGATATTCCGTATGGTGTAAATTCTTTAATCAGAACAATAGCTTCTTATTTTTTAGGAATAGGAGTTGCTGTTTTACCTGGAATTAAAATAAAAGGTAAATGGCCTGTTTATGCAGTACTTGTCATCACTTTTTTACTGTTGTTTACAACGAGGGGACTAATCTTTATTCCGTTTTTATCAGCTTTAATCATTAGACAATTGTATACACAGGAAAAGAATTATCTTCAGATGTTTCTTGAAACTAAGCCTGTTTATTTGCTCGGAAATATTTCGTATTCATTGTATATCATACATCATATTGTAAAAGATCAGAACTTTCTAATAGTAGATATTTCCCTTGTTAATAATCTTTTATTAATTTCTCTTTCAATACTGCTGTCTTATTTTTCGTATATGCTGATAGAAAGAAAAGTGAAGATATTTAAAGTATGATGGAGGCTCTTATTTTAATATTATTATTTTTGCATTATGACCTGGACAGAAATTTTAGCCCCGATAAAAAGTACGGAATACTTTACCACCCTTTGGGAGAAAGTGAAGAATGAATATGCAACAACCAAAGTTTTTCCACCCAAAAATCAGATTTTCAGAGCATTGGAGCTTACCGCTTTTGATGATGTTGAAGTGGTGATTATTGGGCAGGATCCTTATCATAATGATTATCAGGCGAATGGTTTGTGTTTCTCTGTTTCTGAACAGGTTGCTGCACCGCCGTCATTAAAGAATATTTTTATTGAACTGAAAGATGACCTGGGAGTGGTAAGAACTTCTAAAGAACTTGATGACTGGGGAAGACAGGGCGTTTTATTGCTGAATGCTACTTTAACGGTTCGTGCCCATTCACCCAATTCTCATAAAGATCTTGGCTGGGAAAAATTTACCAACTTTATTATTAAAGAGATTTCAGATAAAAAAGAGAATGTAGTGTTTGTATTGTGGGGCGCTTTTGCACAAAAAAAAGCCGAACTCATAGATCCGGCTAAACATTTTATTCTGAAATCGGCACACCCATCCCCTTTTTCTGTGTACAGAGGTTTCTTTGGAAGTAAGCCTTTTTCAAAAATTAATGAATATCTTGTTTCCAAAGGGAAGAAGCCTATTTCCTGGTAGAATCAGCAGCTGAATCTGCTTTTTTTATCGTAATTCCGATTTTATATTTTCCGGTCAATGCTTTTGCTCCATCCTGAGATTTCGGGTACGGAGCAATATCCTGCAGTGTAATAGTGTAACCATTGAATTCTGTCGACTGATGGTAATTTCTTGCCGGGTAATCTGCGCTGGCGAGGTTCAGAGTCATCGGTCGGGTAGAGGTACCCATTACTTCCACCTGAGCAAGAGCAACTCCCGCCCAGATACAATTGGCTCCTTCAGGACAACGGCTGTCTTCGGAAATCCCTTTGAATGTCACATTCATCTGGTATTCTCTTAAAAACTTATTTTCTCCTTCACTCAGATAGATAACACCGTCTTTCTGGTTATTTGTACCTGCGGATTTTGTACCTGTAGACATTTCAGTAGCTTTTGTAGTAGTCCTGGATTTCTTTTGGGCATCGCATCCTGTTAATGCAAATATTCCCAGACTGAGTATGATAACTTTATGGAACATAGTTTCTTATATTTAATTAAATGACGTTAAACATATTAAGTAATACTACCAAAAACATTGCCACTCCTACCACAAAACTGAATCCGGTTCCATAAATGAATCCAATCAGTGCTCCTTTGGTAGATTGTAAAGCTTTATTCATATCCTTACTGTCGTGAAGCAATTCACCAATAAATACCCCTGCAAACATTCCAATCAGAAATCCCAGCGGAATCGGAATAAAGATCCCTACAATAGTTCCAATAACAGAGCCGATGCTTCCCCAACGTGTACCACCATATTTTCTGTTGGTCTTTGCCGGAATCACATAGCTTAGCACTACAGAAGCAGCCGTAAGAATTCCGAAGGCCCAGACATAAATCATGGGAAGATCAGCATCTGTCCCGAATTTATAGATCAATAGTCCGCAGATACTTAGTAAAAGACCAGGTAAAACCGGAAGAAAAGTTCCCAATATTCCGATAAATAATAGAATAAGGCAGAAAATATTAATAATTGTTGTATCCATTCGTTAAAAAAATATACATGCAATATAAAAAAAGTGGCCTTATAAAAAGCCACTTTGAGAACTGAGTTATAAAATTTTATTACAAATTTAAGATTACGTATTCCAGAATCGGTCCTGATTTACCGATATTTCCACTGGCGTGGTTATGGAATGTGGTATAGTAGATATTTCCACTGCTGGTAGTTGCTGAGCATGATCCTACATAATCACCATGCGCCTGGTGAGCGTTCCATGCATTCTGATTAATGGTAATGGTAATATTGTTGCCATTTGCCGTATGATGGCAGATAGTCATCTGATTATTGTTTAACGATGTCCCCACAGGTGTTTTAGGAGCTGTTGCATTGACATACTTATTGGTTCTTATCATCAATGGTTCATTATCTTTCTGTACCAGTACTTCCCAGAACGAAGGATCATAATGCTGGATTTTTTGCCACAAAGGTTGATCATACTGAATATCTAATGTGCTAAATCCTATTGCTGAAGCCATAGCAGCATTGGAAACGCTGCAGTTGTTATACATTGCACTATTACCATTGGTATTAAAGCATATCTTTGTAAGATCCAGAAAACCTCCATAAACACCACAGTACGGAGCATTTTTATCCCCACCTACCAGATAGGCAGCAGCCCAGTCTGAAGTATAAATACTTCCGCCATTTGTGATAAAAGTAGAGAGATTACTGAAAATAGAAAGGTCGTTACTCGGTGTGTTGGTTCCTGAGTAAGTAAAGTTACGTGACCCGCAATTCAGGAAAATAATGTCATATTGAGAAATAGTATTGAAATTTTTTAAATCCTGATATGAAATTTCTGTTGCGACATAACCAAGATTAGTAATAATAGACTCTATTTCATCATAGCTGCCTTCTACATAAGCTATTTTTGCAATCTGATTCAGTTTGGAATCTTTGCTGGCAACACTGGTTGTTTCATCTTTATTAACTGTAATAGGAATTTCAGTTCTGAAATTAAGACCATTACCGGTCTGGATGTGAAGGATTGTATTTCCTTCAGGAGCAGTCAGACTGAATGAGCCATCTGCATTGGAATACGTGTGGTAAACCTGATTTTTACTGTCAATAGTGAATACAGTAGCACCACCAATAGGTTTTGTTCCGTTTTTAGCAAATACTTTGCCTTCTACAGTTCCGGTGGGTACCGTTTTGGAAACTTCCGGGTTGATTGAGTCATCACCGTTTTTACAATCGACTAGCAGTACAAGGCTGCACAGCATGATGAACAGGTAATTTTGTTTCATATTTAATTGGTTTTGATGGGTTTAGTTTTAACCAAATTTAATAAATTTTTAATATTAAAACACTTAAAATGTAATTTATTTTAATATTTTTTACTTAAATCAGTTATTTGTAGTTAATTTTTCATTTATAATCAAGGGTTGTAGTAGATTTGATATTGTAAAGCCGGATCCATGATTTTATTTTGTACAAAATTTTCCCTTTAATACTTTTTGGGATGAAAATTGATTGTGAATAGTAAAATGATGATTCTTAATTTCATAAATTTGCTGTAATGAATGACCAGTTACAAGAAACCAAAAATTTTATACAAGAGCTTAGTGAGCAGCTGTACCTCTATATCACCCGGATTTCACCAACCGGGCTGGACTGGGTTTTTCATATTATTGTAAAACTGAGCTTACTTCTTGTTCTGTTTTTTATTACTGATTTTGTTTTTAAATTCATCATTAATTCTGTCTTCAGGTTGTTTCATAATGAAGAGAAATTTCCTATTGTAAAATCTATTTATCAGGCCAAAATCACCAACTCCGTAGCTCATTTTGCAGCTTTGATTGCAGTTGCCGGGATTCAGGGATCTATATTTCCGGAAAATGCATTGCCGAAGACCACTATTTTTATTATAAGATGTATCAATCTTGGACTGGTATTGATACTGGCAGGAATGCTCTACAGATCGTTGACAGCTTTCAGAAATTATTTCAGCATCAAACAGGATTTCTATAAGATAATGGCGCTTAATGCCATCTCAGAAACCGTGAAAATCTTAGGACTCTTCATATTTACGGTAGTAGGACTTTGTGTGATTTTCGGGATCAAAGGAACCACTATTGTAGGAAGTCTGGGGGCCATTACAGCTGTTCTGGTATTGGTTTTCAGAGATACTATTCTGGGGTTTGTAACAGGTCTTCATGTTGCCACTTCCAAAAATTTAAAAGTAGGAGATTGGGTAAGTATTCCCAAATACAGCATTGAAGGAAATATCACAGAGATCAACCTTCTGACAACCAAAATTACCAATTTCGATAAAACAGTTTCCACGATTCCAACCTATGATTTGATGACTACTGAGATCAAGAATATGCAGGTGATGTCTGAGTCTAATACCCGAAGAATAAAAAAATCAATCTACTTTAATATCAATTCTTTTAAGTTTCTGACGGACGAAGATGTTGAACGCTTAAAAGAAATAAACCTTATTTCTGATTATCTGGAAGAAAGAACATCAGAGATTAAAAAAGAAAAGGAAAGCCTTGAGCATAAAGATAAAATTGTGAATGGAAGGCAGCTTACGAATATCGGTGTTTTCAGGTATTATGCACAGAAATATATTGAAAATGATCCCGATATCGATAAAAACGGAACCAGAATGGTTCGTCAGCTGGATATTACCCCGCAAGGGTTACCTCTTGAAGTATATTGCTTTGCCAATGATTCCAAATGGGAGCGTTTCGAGCAGATACAGGCAGATATTTTTGACCATTTATTAGTGGCTTCAAAAGAATTTGAACTTCAGGTAATGCAGGTCAGTGTGAAAGTATAGAAACAAGAGGCAAAAAGATAAACTGAAGGTTTCATACCTTTTAAACTAATTTTAAATTAAATTTTTAAATGATCATAAATGTGGAAGACCAATAGAAGTACAAAGTCTGGATTTACTTCCGGCTCCATGCTTCCAGCTTCTAGCATCTTATATCTAACATCTAAATAAAAAATGACAAAACTAAGCGTAAACATTAATAAAATTGCGACGTTAAGAAATGCAAGAGGAGGAGAAACCCCAAGTGTTACAGAAGCTGCTGTAAAAATTCAGGAATTCGGAGGACAGGGAATTACCATTCACCCAAGACCTGATGAAAGGCATATCACAAGAAAAGATGTCTATGATCTGAAGCCGTTGGTTACGACTGAGTTTAATATTGAAGGAAATCCTCATCAGGATTTTATTGACATGGTATTGGAAGTGAAGCCTGAACAGGTGACTCTTGTACCGGATGCTGATGATGCTATTACATCCAATGCAGGTTGGGATACCAGAAAACATCTTGATTACCTTACAGACATCATTGCAGGATTTAAAAAAGCAGGAATCCGTACTTCCGTTTTCCTGGATCCTCTGCCGGAGCTTGTAGAATATGCTGCCAAAACAGGCGCAGACAGAATTGAATTATATACAGAAGCTTACGCAAAAAATTATCTCATCAATAAAGAACAGGCCATAAAGCCTTACTACGATACAGCTGTGGAAGCTACCAATTTCGGATTGGGAATCAATGCCGGACACGATCTTAGTTTAGAAAATCTGAAATATTTTGCCGATACTATTCCGAATCTCTTGGAAGTATCTATCGGCCATGCTTTGGTATCAGAAGCGCTTTATATGGGATTGGAAAATACGGTTCAGGCTTATTTGAAGAGACTGGCAAAATGGTAAAAAATATGGAAATCTTAAACTCAAAAATATTCGGCGAAAATCTAAGCAATACGCCGCTTCTTGTATTTCACGGACTGTTCGGAATGCTTGACAACTGGGGAAGTTTCGGAAAAGATCTGGGAGAATATCTTCCGGTACATCTTATCGACCTTAGAAACCATGGCAGAAGCTTTCATTCGGAAAGCATGTCTCATGATGATCTGGCAGATGATATTGCCCGTTATATGGATCATTATGGTATTCAGAAAGCTCATGTTCTGGGACATTCATTAGGAGGAAAAGCAGTCATGCAGTTTGCTGTAAAATACCCTGAGCGTGTTGAAAAGCTGATTGTTGTGGATATTTCACCTAAAGCATATCCGCCGCATCATCAGGGGATCATCAAAGCGCTGGAAACGGTTGATTTTAATATGGTAACTTCAAGAAATGAAGTAGAAGCTGTTCTGAACCAATATATTCCGGAAAGATCTACGGTGCAGTTTTTAACGAAAAATCTGTATTGGGATGACAATAAAAAACTGGGCTGGAGATTTAATCTTAAAACGTTATCTGAAAAATATACGGAATTTGTATCCAATGCAATTAAATTCGGAGTTTTTGAAGGTGATACATTGTTTATAGCCGGATCAAAATCTAATTACATTCTACCACAGGATGAATTCGGGATCAAGCAGCAGTTTCCTAAAGCTAAAATAGTAACGGTACAGAATGCAGGACATTGGGTGCAGGCAGAAAATCCGGTTGATTTCGCAAATGTTGTTAAGGAGTTTCTTGGTTTGAATTAATTTTATCCTTGTATTTTTGATATTATGTTAAATTTTTATTAAAACGTAATATTATTTCTCCATGATTTGAATTTTTTGTACTTTGGATTTTCAAAAAACAATAAAAATATTAACTTATGGAAAACAAAAATTCAAAAAAGAAGCCATTTTTTGCGTCATTCTTAGAAAAACAGGTTAAAGACCCTGAAACAGTAAAAGGAGGAGGTATTACTTCTGTATTGGCAGATCAGATTACTACATCTCTTCAGGATCAGATCACGACTCCTATTAGGGATAATGTTACAAAGCCTGACAATGACAATGTAACAATGAAATATCCTTCTGACGGTGATGAGGATGTTTTAGAAGCATAAGAAATATAACACAGCTTAAGCTCAATTATATATCAAACCAAAACTAAAACATTATGAAAAGCAACAACTCAAAGAAGAAGCCGTTTTTCGCATCATTCTTGGAAAAACAGGTAAAAGATCCGGAAACGGTAAAAGGAGGAAGTGATATCACCCTTGCTGAAAGAGATTTGATCACAAAGCCAGCAATAGATACCGTAACTTCTCCAAAAGACGATATGATGCACACGCTGAAATATCCTTCTGACGGTGATGATGATACAATCACTCTTCCACTGTAAAATCAGAAAGAATATTAAATAAAATAGTAGGGGAACTTAAATAATAAGTTTCCCTTTTTAATAAAACCGGCAAATGATTCTCTGCATCACTCATTCACAGGATTTTTATAATATTGATCTCTTTTTCGAATACCTGAACTCCCAAAATATCCCTTATTTCAGATTGAATTCTGACCGCCTGAATCACCTTCAGAAAATCAGTATTCATGAGGATTCATTTGAATTGACGGACGAGCAGGGAAATACGATCCATTCCGACACTATAAAAGGTGTATGGCACAGGAAGGCATGGAGGATCACTGCTCCCGAAGAACTGGATCAGGATTACGAAAAAATCTTTCTCAACGAGTATGGTAGCCTTCGGTATAACCTGATGACCGCTTTAGAACATATTCCCTGGATCAACCCTTATGAAAATGAAAAAAAAATAGATGGAAATAAAATATTTCAGCTGAAAATTGCACAAAGAAATAACTTAACCATTCCCAAAACCATTTTTTCCAATGATGAAGAAAAAATAACAACATTTTTCCATCAGTACTGCCAGGGAAAAGCCATTGCAAAGCTTCACGGAGTTACAGCAAAAACAATGTCAGGAGAAAACATGATTTCCACTACAGTCATTGAGGAAGAGTCTCTGGAACACCTTTCAGATATTGCTTACTGTCCGATGATTTTTCAACCCTACATCGACAAAGAATACGAATTACGAATTGTGTATGTAGACGGTGAGTTCTTCACTGGAAAAATCAATAACAGTGAAAATGCAGACTGGAGAGTAGCTCGTGACGGCTATTTCTGGGAAGCTTATGAATTACCTGATGCTGTAAAAGCCAATCTTACTTCCATGATGAAAGAAATGGGACTTTATATCGGGGCGATCGATATGATTAAAGGAAGAGACGGAAAATATTATTTCCTTGAAGTCAATCCACAGGGAGAGTGGGGAATGCTTCAGAAAGAGCTGGGATTTCCCATCGCAGAAAGAATTGCCGACAACCTTATCAAAAGAATTAATTTCCATGAATAAAATTTTAATTATCACCCATACCGCAGATAATTTTTCCATCGAAAAAGTAACAGAATACATTGAAAAAAATAATTGTGAAGTTATTCGCTTTGATGTAGATGTTTATCCGTTACAAAACAAACTATCCACTATTTTCCAGGATGGAGAATGGGTAAGTTACCTTGAGACTCCTGAAACAAAACATCGTTTGGACGATATTTCTGCCATCTGGTACAGAAGAGCTTACAATATCGGAAAAGGCTTAAAGGAAGAAATGGACTCTAAATTTTACGGTGCGGCTATGGGAGAAATCAGAAATACCCTTTTTGGTTTCTTTGAATCTGTGGATGCTTATTCTTTAGGAAAGCCAAGTGTTTACAGAAGACTCGACAGCAAAGAAGAACAGTTGAAAATTGCAGATAAATTAGGGCTGACCATTCCTGCGACCTGCCTTACCAATAACCCTGATGAGGCAAGGAAATTTATTATAAAGCATCAAAATGTGGTGGCTAAAATGCAAACCGGTTTTGCTATTTATGAAGACGGTGTTGAAAATGTAGTGTTTACAAACGTTGTGGGCGAAGATAAACTGGAGGAGCTGGATTCATTATTGTACTGTCCTATGCAGTTTCAGCAGATGATTCAGAAGAAAAAAGAGCTTCGTATTACCATTGTGGGAAGAGATGTGTATGCATTCGAAATAGATTCCCAACAGTCTGAGGATGCCAAAGTAGACTGGAGAAAAGACGGCGTTAATCTTATTGATAAATGGAACAGAACAGAACTTCCGGCAGATGTGGAAGCAAAACTGCTTGAATTGCTTGATATTTATAATGTAGATTATGGCGCTATAGATATGATTGTTTCTCCTGAAGACGAATATTATTTTATCGAAATCAATGCGGCAGGAGAATTCTTCTGGCTGGATAATCTTACAGAAGGAAACCTTATTTCTAAAAGCATTGCAGATGTTCTCTGTGATAAAGCTCCAAGAAGGAATAATGAGGTAATGGCTTAAGCTGTAAAGAATTTTAAAATATAAAAAGTCCTGAAAGTTATCAATTCTTTCAGGACTTTTAAGTTGAATAATCTGTTGGAATTAAAATTTTCCGTTTTGTTGTAGTCAGAATGATAATATTGGTTAAATTAAGTTGAATTATGCTTTAAAAATCGCAAATTTGCAAAAACGGTTTTTCTAAAGAATTTTTACCGATCCGGAAGAATTGCCGGATAGAAAATATTGTTATATTTTAGTCAGCAATCAAGTAAAATAATTAATGATTTTTGTAACGGGTGCTACCGGAATTCTGGGAAGAATAATTGTACTGGAACTTCTTAAAAGAGGTAAAAATGTACGTGCTTCCAAAAGACCTGGCAGCAATTTAAACGAAGTAAAGCATTCATACAGCTTTTATACGGAGAATCCTGACGATTTTTTCAATAAAATTGAATGGATCAACGTAGATTTTGATGATCTCGATTCTTTAAAAATTGCACTGCAAGGTGTAGATGAGGTGTATCACTGTGCTGCAAAAGTGAGTTTTCATCCGAAAGATGAAAAAGAAATGTACCATACCAACATCAAGGGTACAGAAAATCTTTTGTTTGCCTGTGAAGGATCAGATGTTAAAAAATTTCTCCATGTAAGTTCTGTTGCCGTTCTGGATAATTTTAATGAAAAAGGAGAACTGGACGAAGATTCTGACTTTAATCCGAAACTGGAACACTCTGCATACGCTATTTCTAAACATTTATCAGAAATGGAAGCCTGGAGAGCGTCAGCAGAAGGCCTGAACGTGGTGATCATCAATCCTGGAATGATTATAGGAAGCGGAAACTGGAGCCAAAGCAGCGGTGAACTTTTCTCAACCTTCGAAGACAACAGTTTTACCTTTTCAGGCGGATCTGCTTATGTTGATGTAAGGGACGTAGCCAATACTGCCATCGGACTGATGGAAAATAATCTTTTCGGAGAACGTTTTATCATTGTTGCTGAAAATAACAGATATGCAGACCTTGCCAGACAGGTAAGAACCCGATTGGGACTTAAAGATGCCAGAATTCTTTCCCAATCTGTACTCAATATCGGAAGAATAGCCAACGCTCTATTCGGATGGCTGATTCCCAAACTGAAAATGGTCACCAAATCAAATATTGAGGCCATCTCTTCATTCAACACCATTTCCAATCACAAAGTCAAAGAAAAACTGAACTATCAGTTTATTTCTGTAAAAGAAAGCATAGACTTTCACCTGAACAATTATATTAACGACAAAAAGCTGAAGAAATGAATCTTGCAGAGGCAATTATCCTTAAAAATGTAGAAAAACATCCTATAAAAGCAGCCATCGGATTTAAAAAGAAAGAGGGAGCATGGAAAGAGCTGAGCTGGAAAAAATTCAGTGAGATTATTTTTAAAACAGCCAATGCTTTAAAAGAATCCGGAGTTCAGGAGAATGACAGAGTCGCTATTTATTCAGATAATTCATCAGAATGGATGATCATGGATCTTGCTTCTCTGGCGATTGGTGCTGTTACTGTGCCTATTTATTCTACCAATAATGCTGAGCAGGCAGAACATATCATCAACGATTCCGGAGCTAAAGCAGTTTTAGTAGGAAATCAGATGCAGTATGATGCCTGTCTTGAGTTTTTACATAAAGAAGAAAATAATCTGGAAACTATTATTGTTTCCAAAAAAGCAGTGTGGATCAAGAAAGAATTCAACAGTTTTTATCTTGAAGATTTTATTGCAAAAGCATCATCTGAGCTTGAGATCTGTCAGAAAGAAAATGATGATACAGCCACATTGATCTATACTTCCGGAACTACCGGAATTCCTAAGGGAGTGATGCTTACCCATGGAAATTTCATTAAGGCATTTGATTCACACTTTGAGTTTTTTAAGTTTAAAAACTTTGAAGAAGAACTTTCATTAGCATTCTTACCTTTAAGCCATGTGTTTGAAAGAAGCTGGACCTTACTTTGTTTATACGGAGGAGCCCGTGTGTATTTCCTTGAAGATCCTAAAAATGTAGCCAAGGCACTGGAAGAAGTTAAACCTACTGCCATGTGTGCCGTACCAAGATTTTTCCAGAAAGTATATGCCGGAGTTCTTGAAAAAGCGGAAGAAGGGTCATCGTTGAAGAAAAAGATCTTCGACTGGGCGCTTAAAACCGGATGGGAAACCGCAGAATTAAGAAGAAATGAAAAACCGGTTCCTTTTGGATTAAAATTCAAAGAATCTGTAGCTGATATGCTGGTTTTCAGTAAAATTAAAAATAAAATGGGTGGAAGACTGTGGTTCCTCCCTTGTGGAGGAGCTTCATTATCACCGGAAGTTACCCGTTTTTTTGAATCAGTAGGAATTCACGTGACTGTTGGCTATGGATTAACGGAAACTACTGCAACATTAACGCTTTTCCCTTTAACTCACTTTGAGCATGGAACCAGCGGAAAACCTCTTCCGGGAGTTGAAATGCGTATCGGAGAAAACGATGAGATTCAGGCCAAAGGTAACGGAATCATGAAAGGCTATTACAATAAGCCTGAAGAAACCCGCAAAGTATTCACAGAAGACGGATGGTTCAAAACTGGCGATGCAGGAAAGTTTGATGACAAAGGGAACCTGATCATTACAGACAGAATCAAAGATCTGATGAAAACTTCCAACGGAAAATACATCGCTCCGCAACAGATAGAAAACCTTTTGACCAACAATAATTTTATCCAGCAGATTATGCTGATTGCGGAAGGAAGACAGTTTGTTTCAGCATTGATTGTTCCTAATTTTGAATTTTTACAGGATTATATTAAGAAAAATAATATTCCGTTTACCAATTGGGAAGATGTAGTAAAAAATGAAAAGATCATCAACCTTTATAAAGAGAAGATTAAAGAATTACAGAACCATTTGGCAGACTATGAAAAAGTGAAGAAATTCACTTTGATGCCAGCAGAATTTGACATCAATACAGGAGAAATTACTCCGACTTTGAAGGTCAAAAGAAATGTAGTGATCAAAAAATACGCAGATATTATAGAGAAAATGTACTAAGCGGTACACTTAAATCAGACTATGACGACACAAGATTTTATAGGAAAAGAAAATTTCACCATTCATACCCAAACGGTTTCAGAAAGCTGCCCGTCTAATATTGCCCTGATTAAATACTGGGGGAAATATGCTGATCAGATTCCTGCTAACCCAAGCATAAGCTACACGTTAAACCATTGTAAAACCAATACTTCAATGGAGTTTATAGCAGACGAAACTTTTTCAGTACAGACTTTTCTGGCTGGAAATGAAGAGGTGAAATTTGCTGAAAAAATTGAGAAATATTTCAGAAATATAGAGCAGTATCTTCCATGGATTTTAAAAGGAAAATATATCATCAGAACAGAAAATACTTTCCCTCATAGTTCTGGAATTGCAAGTTCAGCTTCAGGATTTGGAGCGATTGCAAAATGTCTGATGGCGTTGGATGCTTCATTTACGGGAAAAACTTCTGAAGAAGAATCTTTAAGAAAAGCGTCATTCTTAGCAAGACTTGGAAGTGGAAGTGCTTGCCGAAGTCTATACAACGGACTTGTGGTGTGGGGAGAAACTGATGAGGTAGAAGGAAGTTCTGATCTATTCGGAGTACAGTTTCCGAATGCTCAAATTCATGAAGTATTCAGAAATTTTAACGACTGGGTTTTATTGATCCATGAAGGGCAGAAAAGTGTTTCTTCAACAGTAGGACACGGTCTGATGAAGACCAATCCTTATGCAGAAAGAAGATTTCAGGAAGCAAGAGAAAACTTTGTTCCCATGAAAGAAATCCTGAAAAACGGTGACATGGAAAGCTTTATCAAGCTGGTAGAGCATGAAGCACTTACACTGCATGCGATGATGATGATGAGCGATCCGGCTTTTATCCTGATGAAAACAGGTACTTTGGAAGTCATCAACAAAATCTGGGAGTTCAGAAGAGAAACCAGCCTTCCTTTATTCTTTACGCTGGATGCAGGAGCTAATGTTCATCTTCTCTTCCCGAACAATGGCTCTGAAGAACAGATTAAAACTTTCATCGAAGCTGAATTATTACAGCACACCCAGAAAAATGGAGTAGTGAAGGATATAATGAAATTTTAAAATTAAATAATATTCAATAGGAGTGGGCTTTAGCCCACTTTTTTATTAATCTTCAGTAACCACAGTTTCACGTTCGCCATCTTCTTTCTTTCCTTCCTCGATCATGATTTCGGCTTCTGCTTTCTCTTCGGAAGTTGCTGTTTCAATCAAATCTTCCTGCTCATCATTGTGATGGTCTATAAAAAACTCGCAGTATACCGGAAGGTGGTCCGATCCAAAATTTTCCAATGTCTTCAGCTGTTTAATAAAAATATCTTCACTATGAAACATCAGATCGATAGGAAATCTTAAAAGACGGTATTTCGCATGGAACGTAGAAACGAAAGAGTGCCCGACCCTCGGATCTATCAGATGGCTTGTTTTTCTGAAAAGTACAGATGATCTTGACCATGCAACATTATTAAAGTCTCCTACAACAATAACAGGTTTTTTGATGTCTTTTACACGTCTGGCAGTACTTAAAAGATCACCGTCTCTTTCCTTCGATGTTTCCTCTTCCGTAGGACTTGGCGGCGGCGGGTGAACCCCGAAGAAAACAAAAGAAAAACCATCTGTAGTTTTCATATGGATCTCAATACTCGGGATATCATCAGCCACAAAATAATGGGTTTTCGCTTCCTTAATCTCCACTCTTGAATAAAAATGCATGCCATAGGTGTTTTCAAGAGTCACTTTGTGCTGGTAACCATATTCTTTTTCTAAAGGTCTCATTGCTTTCTCCCAGTCACTGTTGCTTTCCATAGTCATGAAAAAATCCGGGTTATGCTTTTTAACAAGCCCGATGAATTTCTCATACTCTTTATTGAACTGATATACATTGGCAGAAATAAAATGCAGTTTATCAGAAGATTTGTAGCGTTGTCTATGCTTTTTTACAGGATAGAAGTGGGTGTATCTGATCAGTGTTTGGCCGTGATGAATAAACATGACCAGCAGAAGTCCCTGATAATACCAGAAATATTCTGTAGAATCTGTAAAAAATCCTAATAAAAAAGTAAAGAATATAAGGTAGGTGACCTGTATTTTAGCAAATTCCGGAACCCTGAATATCCAGTGGGAATGCTGTATTTTTGGTAATAATGTCATGACCAGAAGAACTATGGCCAGAGTCAGATAAATAATCCACATATAAAAAGCTCTGAAATAATTTTGACCACAATTTAAGGAAAATGAATTTTAAAATTTGTTAATCAATTTAAATTTTATTTTATCTATTTTTAAATATCTAAAACTATACTATGAATAAAATAATGATATTTCTTGTTCTTATAAGTATTTCATGCTTCGGACAGCAGAATAAAGATATTGAAAAACCTATCCGTAACCTCTTCCTTGGCATGAAAAATGCAGATTCTGAGCTTGTAAGATCAGCTTTTGCAGAGAATGCAGTACTTCAGACCATCACTAAAGATGGTGTTGTAAAAAGTGATAGTATACAGGATTTCATCACTTCGGTTTCGAAATTTACAAAAGGAGATCTGGATGAAAGAATTACAGTAGAAGCTGTGCATACAGACGGAAACCTGGCAAGTGTATTCACTCCTTATTCTTTTTATTTAAAAGGAAAATTATCACATTGCGGCGCTAATAGTTTTCAGTTGGTAAAGCAGAATAATGAATGGATGATTCAGTACATTATTGATACAAGAAGAAAGGATAACTGTAAAGAAATACAATAATAAAAGTAATTTAAATATAAAAATGAAGATTCACCATATTGCAATCATATGTTCAGATTATGCCGTTTCAAAGAAATTTTATACGGAAATTTTAGATCTCAATATCATCCGTGAAGTTTACCGGGAGGAAAGACAATCCTATAAACTAGATCTGGCAATTGGAGATAATTATGTGATTGAGCTGTTTTCTTTTCCCCATCCTCCACAACGTCCGTCGCGTCCTGAAGCGTGTGGTTTAAGGCATCTCGCTTTCTCGGTGGAAAATGTTACGGAAAAAAGAAATGAACTGATCAGAAAAGGATTAAACTGTGAAGATATCCGAATAGATGAATTCACAGGAAAAGAATTTTTCTTTACCCAGGATCCCGATCAGCTGCCGTTAGAGTTTTATGAAATGTAAAAATTAGTGAGCGTAACCAGCAAAGAAACTTACCGCCATAATCGCTAAAACAATAGAAGAAATGACTACATATACGTAGTCTTTTTCTTTTAAATAACCTATCAAAGCGAAAACAATTCTCATCAGAGGGGTAAAGATCAACAAAAGAATACCCAGCTGAATAATAGCTGTACCTTCCCCTTTACACAGAGAATCCCAGAAATGTCCCCATACTTTTTCAGAAGAAGTTCCTACTACAAGGCTGGTATATTTTTCAGGCATTTTAAAACCTTCAAAGAATAATTTGATAAAACCAATCAATGATGTAGCCACAGACAGAATAACACCCAGTCTCAGAAGGTTTCCTACCGAACGGTTCAGATCTACATCTGTAAAATTCTTTTTCATTATCTGAAACTTTTGTTGATACCGTTATACATCATATAAATGGAAAGAATGGTAATCACAATGGCAAAAAATACTTTTAATTTTTTGGTTTTTGATACCATCAGGGTTTTTGAACCTATAAAACTTCCGATGACAACTCCAATTAAAACCGGAGCCACAATCACAGGAATAATTTCTCCTCTCTGGAAATAGATCAGTGCACTGGCTACAGCCGTTACCCCAATCATAAAGTTACTGGTTGTTGTAGATACCTTGAAAGGCAGTTTCATCATATTGTCCATTGCCAGCACTTTTAAAGCACCAGAACCTATTCCTAAAAGTCCGGACATGGCTCCTGCAAACATCATCATCAAAAATCCTGGAACTGTATTTCTTGCTGAATAGCTTTTCAATACTCCTTTATCAGGAAATGTTCCGTACAATTTCAGTTTTTCTTCCAAACTTCCTTTAATAAGAGGTTCCTGGTGATCAGGTTTCCCTTTAAGATTTAAAATAACTGTTAAAAGAAGAATACTGGCGAAAATAATTCCAATTGTGTTAGGGTTAAGCATTCCTGAAACCAGGGCACCCATAATTGCTCCCGCGGTGGTGGCTATTTCGAGAAACATCCCGATTCTCATGTTCGTAAAACCTTCTTTTACAAAAGCTACAGCTGCACCGGATGATGTTCCGATCACTGAAATAAGTGAAGCGCCGATAGCATAATGCATTGGAACGCCAAAACCTAGCGTTAATAAAGGAATAATGATGACTCCTCCTCCTAAACCCGTAAGTGAACCTAAAAGACCTGCGGAAATTGCGCCAAGGAAGAGTATGATAATTTCTGACATACTACAAATAATATTACAAATATAAAATTATTGTGGTAGTCTGCCAAACATTTGAAAAAGATAAATTTAACGTATTTTTGCATGCATGAAAAATGTAATGAAATTATTTTATGTCATCCTGGGGGCAACACCCAAAGGAAGAAATATTGAGCAGCACGATGTTTTCTTCGGAATAGCGGAGAATCTTAAAGATCTGATTCCTGATATGAAAGAATTTTGGAAGGAAGCAGAAGGGAAAATTCACCTGGATTGTTATCAGGAAGTAAGATTTGCAGACGGGTACAAGGTGGAAATTGTAGAAAAAGGAGAAAAAACATCAGAAAATCAGTTGTTTTTTCTGAATCTGGGAGGTTACAAGCCGGGTTTCTTTGAAGAATTTCATGAGCAGCACTTAATGGTAGGACCATCTATGGGTGAAATTGTAAAAAGAGCAAAAGCTACCGAATTTTATCAGACGATGGGGTTTGAAGGTGCTGTAAGCCATATTGATGATAAGCATGGAGTTGATATTGATGATATTTTCAATGTGAGCGATATTCTTCCTGCCAGTATGAAAGAAAAATATTCTATCGTTCTTCAAAAATCTGATGCAGAAAATCAGGAAAACCCGATGGGACTTGGGTATTTAAAAATCGATAAAATTCAATAAGAAGTAAATCTAATAAAAATAAAAAATGAAAATAGGAATTCTGGGAGGCGGACAGCTGGGAAGAATGTTGATACAAAGTGCACTGAAGTATGATGATGAGTTCTATACTCTGGATCCGGCTTCTGATGCGCCATGTCATAATATCTCGTATTTTACACAGGGAAATTTCAATGACTATGAAACGGTTTTGAACTTCGGAAAAGATAAAGATGTTGTAACCATTGAAATAGAACACGTAAATGCTGATGCATTGGCAGAACTTGAAAAGCAGGGAATAAAAGTGGTTCCCAATGCCAATATTATCAAAACAATCCAGCAAAAAATCCTTCAGAAAGAATTTTATAAAGCTCATGATATTCCAAGTCCTGAGTTTCAGGTGGTATGGAACAGTGATGAGAAGATTATTATGCCACTGCCATTTGTTCAGAAGATGAATACAGGAGGTTATGATGGAAAGGGAGTGCAGGTGATCAAAACGGAGGAAGACTATCAACATCTATGGACAGAAGCTTCTGTTATAGAAAGTCTTGTAGACATTGAAAAAGAACTTTCCGTCATTGTTGCAAGAAATGAAAAAGGAGAAACCAATATTTTCCCTGTAACGGAAATGGTAGCCGATCCAAAGCTGAATCTTTTAGACTTCAATGTATGTCCGGTTCTTCTGACAGAGGATGTTCAGAACCAGATTGATTCCATTACAGAGAAATTTCTGGCTGCAGTAAACTCTCCGGGATTATTTGCCATCGAATTATTCCTTGATAAAGAAGGGAAAGTATGGGTGAATGAAACTGCACCAAGACTGCACAATTCAGGACATCAGAGCCAGGAAGGAAATACGAATTCCCAGTTTGAGCAAATGTACCGTGTGGTTAAAAATTTACCTTTAGCGGATACCGATGCCATTACTTACAGCGGAATGCTGAATCTTGTTGGAGCAGAAGGATATGCCGGAAAAGTAATCTATGAAGGAATGGAAGATGTTCTTAAGCTTCCTGAAACATACATCCACTTATACGGGAAAACAGAAACCAAACCGGGAAGAAAAATGGGGCATATAAACGTTCTTGCTGATTCCAGAGAAGAGCTAATGGAAAAGCTTGTACAGGTAAAAGGAATGGTGAGAGTAATTGCTGAATAATATCAGTTTAAAATAAATAAAAGGGAGCTGTTTTAACTTAAAAAAACAGCTCCCTTTTATGTTGTGCAATAAACAATTCAATAGGAACGGGCTTTAGCCCGTTTATCAATGATTATAAATTCAATTGGCTTTAGCCGAAACCTAAAAGAAGTTTTGGTTAAAGCCAAATGTATTCATCTTGTTTATATCAATCTTATTGATGACTCAAATTGTTTCATAATTTGATTAAAAATAATTATTCGTACTCAGATAACTTCCAGCATCCCTCTTCCAGCTTCTAACCTATCTAAACTTCTTTTATTTAAATATCTTCTGAATCACATTTCCAATCTCTACAAAATCCCCGTGATTTCCTACAGAACGTATTTCCGGACTGTTTTTGTCATATTCTGAGAAAGGGAAAATAAGAAGGTAATTATTATCTTTCAGGTTTCTGTTTAAAAGCTCCGGAATCAGTCTCATTCTTGGAATATAAGATTTCATGCCGCGCTTGGCCATCAGAATAATCAAGGCTTCATCATCTTTCAGCTGGGCGGCGGTTCTTTCTCCGTCCTGCCATGTGCTCATGATAATAAATTCAGCTTCTATATTGGCTTTTTTAATGATTTTCTGAAGAATATCAATAATATTTTCAGGAGCATAAAAAACTACTGTGGCGCCGGAGTTTCTGGCAATATTCCATACTCTCAGCAATGCATGGAAGAATCCGGCTTCCTGATGGGCATTTTCGGGAATCATCACAGCATATTTCTTAATAGTGGAAAGTGGTTGTGCCGCATGGTAAACCAGTACATTCACATCATCATTCTGCAGATAACCGTTGTAAAGATTATATACAAAAGAAGGGGAGAACCCTTTTTCATCTTCAAGTCCAATAATGAGATCTGTGATTTTCTGTTCTTTAATCACATTATTGACTCCGTTGATAACATCATTGTCATATCTTTTTAAAGCCTGCAATTTAACATCTGCCGCTGCGGCTGCATCTGCTGCCTGATGGAGAAGTTTCTCCGCATTCTTTACCGAAGATTCATTTTTATCTTCGTTGATGACATTCAAAGCAAAAAGATCTTCCGTATTGGAATGTGCCTTGATCAGAATTCCCAGATTCACCATTCTCTCCACAGTGGCTTCGTGGTTGATGGCTAAGAGAATATTTTCTTCTTCATGCGTATTTCCCGAAACTGTATCTTCATTGTCACTTTCTGCAATTTTCTGGGCGCTCGCCATAGAAATGAAAGAGGAGATGGTACATGAAATCAGGATCAGAAGAATACTTCCGTTCAGTACGTGTTCGTTTAATAATCTTACAGGCTCTCCGGTTTCGGTTTCAGAAAGGATGATGTTGTATCCTACCATTACAGAAGCCAGTGTTGCTGCTGCCGAGGCAGAACTTAATCCGAAAATTAGCTTTCCTTCCTCTTTTGTTAGTCTGAATGTTTTCTGAGTCGCAACCGCAGAGAGATATTTTCCTCCGATGGAGGCAACCAGCATAATTCCGGCAACTTCCAGGGTTTCCCAGCTTTTAAAGAAAACTTTGAAATCAATCAACATTCCTACACTAATCAGGAAAAAAGGGATGAATATAGCATTTCCTACAAACTCTACCCTGTTCATTAAAGAAGAAGTGTGAGGGATGAGTCTGTTTAAGGCCAGTCCGGCAAAGAATGCTCCGATGATAGCTTCTACACCAGCCAGTTCAGCCAGCATAGCAGCCAGATAAATCATGACCAGGACAAAAATATACTGTGAGATTTTATCATCCACTCTTTTGAAAAACCAACGTCCGATAATCGGGAATACAATAAGTACAATGAGGGCAAATACCACAAAAGAAACCGATAATTTGACCCAAAATTCGGTTCCTACGTCTCCCTGAGACATTCCTACAATCACAGCAAGTACCAATAAGGCAAGAATATCTGTGATCATCGTTCCTCCAACGGTAATATTAACCGCCTTATTTTTCGCAATTCCCAACTTGCTCACAAGCGGATATGCAATAAGGGTATGAGACGAAAAAAGACTGGCAAACAGAATGGAGGTCAGCATGGAGAAATGTAAGAGATAATATCCTCCCAGATATCCCAGTATAAAAGGAACCGTAAAGGTATAAATACCAAAGGTGAGGCTTTTCCACTTGTTCTTTTTAAAATCTCCCATGTCAATTTCAAGACCCGCCAGAAACATAATGTAAAGCAGTCCGGTAGTTCCGGTGACCACAATACTGCTGTCTCTGGATAATACATTGAATCCGTTCGGACCAATAATCGCTCCGGCGATGATAAGCCCCAAAAGGTGGGGAACTTTAATTTTATTTAGCAGCAATGGTGCTGCCAGAATGATGACCAGTACCAACAGGAACTTCAGTACCGGATCTTCTATAGGAAGACTCAGGTTGTGTATACTCAGTAAAATCATAAGTGTTTATTTTGTGGAACGTACTAATTCAACAGAGAACTTGGCGGTACAGCCATCCGATGTGATGGTGCGTGTACCTTTGATCTTGTTGTCCGAAATATCATTAAGAAGAACGTTCATTTCTACATTCTTTTTAGCTGTAGAATCGGTTTTGAAAGACAGTCTGATCTCATTGTTTTCAAACTTACCCGTATAAAGCCTTACCAGATTATTATTGTTGATGATTTTGGTAATAGGCTGGGTAGAATCGTTATCAAATTCCCAGATGTCAGTACGCTGGTCGCCTACAGCATATTCGCTGCAGTTGGATTCCGTACAGATTACCTTACCGTTCCATGGGCCGGAAATTTCCGCAGGCCATGCAGCAGCGATTACCACAGAATCTTTTTTCGCAAAAATACTGTCTCTCATTTTCAGCAGAGACTGATATTCAGATTCTTTTTTTGCGAATACTTTTTCTTTTTCTAATAATTGTTTTTCCCTGTCTGTCAGGTTCTTTTCCTTCTCTTTGTAATCACAGCTTACCAATAGAAAGGAGGCAGCCAGTAATAAAAAAAATGTGTTTTTCAGCATATTGTATCGGTTGGAGTATACAATATATGAAAAAATGAAGGAAATATGAAACCCTTATGCAACGGAATTGACGTTAATTCTGTTTAATAAATTAAAAAACAGCGTAATAGAGGGATTGAGATTATTTCCTGATTTACGACTCGATTCTCTGCTTTTTAAACATGGCAGGATTGTAATTGATAACAAAAACCCCTACAATAATAAGTACTGCTGCAATGATGAATTTGGCAGAAATTTTTTCATCCAGAATCAGCCAGCTTAAAAAAATGGAGATTACCGTATTGATATAAGCCAGGATGGATACCTGAACCGGCGAAACCTTGGTCAATGCATAATGAAAAGCAAAAAATGCAGCTACAGAGCCGAAGCACGATAAATAAAGCATCGCAGAAATACTTTTCAGGCTCCAGTTTCCGAAGTTGTAGTCTTCTGAAAAAAGGAAGGCAAAAATTATCTGGATAATTCCTGCAAAAGCAAACTGGTAAAACAGGTTAAGTGAGATATTCCCGCTTTGAATATTGAGTTTTTTGGTAAAAATAGTTCCTGAAGCCCATCCTGCAATGGCAATGAATAAGAATAATATTCCCAGTGCATAATCAGGGTTTTTCAGATCATTAATGCCATCCCAGAAGATAAAAAGGATGCCGCTGAAACACAGAACTACGCCTGTAAAAGCCCGCCAGCTGAATTTCTGCAGACCTAGAGCCATACTTCCGAAAAATACCAGGATAGGGGAGCAGGCACTTATCAGTGAAGTAAGGCTGCTGGTAACTTCCTCTTCCGCTACTGTAGTCATTCCGTTTGCAATCACAAGCATTAATAATGAGAAGATCAACTGATACTTCAAACTTCTCCAGCCTATCCATTTGAATTCTTTTCTGTAGGTAAGAATAAGGAACATGATAATCGCTGCAAGGAATTGACGTATTCCTGCGACAAACCAGGCAGGAATAGTTTCTACCGCAACCCTTATTGATAAAAACGTAGTACCCCAGACAATTGCAACGGTACATACAGCCAGTGTAAGTTTATAATCTTTCAATTTTAATGTGGTGTAACAGCAAATATATCTATTTTTCCAGCGATTTTTATGGATACAGATACTGTAATTTATAGGAGTACAGATGAAAAATCTGAGCCAAAAATAACTTTATTAATTCTTTACATTTTAAATGGAAGATCTATTGAAAGATTAAATTATTTTAGGAATTATAATCATAAATCGTTTCCCGGATTTTTTGTAGTCTTTCCTCTTTACATTTTTATTTTTTATCTTTGAACATCTAATAAAATTGAAGATGGTAGGAATTATTATGGGCAGTCAGAGTGATCTGCCGATCATGGAACAGGCTGCAAATTTTCTGAAAAGCCTTGATATCCCTTATGAATTAACAGTAGTTTCAGCACACAGAACACCGGAAAGAATGTTCGATTATGCAAAGACTGCTCAGGAAAGAGGCCTTAAGGTAATTGTAGCAGGAGCCGGAGGAGCGGCACACCTTCCGGGGATGGTAGCAAGCTGTACTACACTTCCGGTAATCGGAGTTCCGATTTTGTCCAGTAATTCTATAGACGGATGGGATTCTGTGTTGTCTATTCTTCAAATGCCCGGAGGAATTCCGGTGGCTACTGTAGCCTTGAATGGTGCTTTGAATGCAGGGATTTTAGCCGCAAAAATTTTAGGAAGCGGTAATGAAGAAGTAGCAGCTAAGCTTCAGAAATACCAGGATTCTTTAAAAGATAAAGTATTGGGAACTGTGGATGATATCAAAGCACAGCACCCTAATCATTTTGACAGATAGTCTACATTTAGACTCAAAATAGAAGCCTCACTTTTCAGCGAGGCTTTTTATTTTATTTTATTTTATTTATTTTTTGATGAATTTTGAAGAAATAATCTGATCTTTCAAAATAAGCTGCAAAATATAATTTCCTTTCGGTAATGATCCTACATTGATCATTTCTTTGTTAGGATTTCCTTCCTGTATAAGCCTTCCGCCTGCATCAAGAATTCTGTAATTTTTTATATCACTCAACCCTTCAATATGAATATCGTCTGCGGCAGGATTAGGATAAAGCAGAAATTTTTTTCTGATCTTTACGTCTGATAAAGACAGTAAACAGTTTCCTACCGTATCACCCGACATCGTCCATCCCTTGCTGATGAGAATATTCCTTTTATCTGCTGCATTGGAAGCATACGTCAAAGGTGTTACAATATCTAAATCAACATTATTGGCAGTGTCGGGATTATCTGCCCATCCTGCAAGTGTTTTACTGAAGTTTTCACAATCCATTCCTGTCTGCATCAAAGCCTGAGCTCCGTTATTAACGCTGGCAAGATTCCAGCTTGCAAGGGATTGATTGAAATTCGGAGTTTCCTTAAGAATCTGATCTATTCTGGTAACCTTGGTCATGTCCCAATTTTCCAGGGAATGATTAAAGGCTGTGCAGCCATGAATAGCATGGGCCATATTGGTAATTTTAGAAGTGTTCCAATGGTTTAAAGATTGATTGAAACCGGAATCAAAATGGAACATAAAACGGATGTCTTCGAGGCTTGAAGTATCCCAGTTATCCATGGGCTGATTATAGTTTGGGCAAAGAGCAAACATCCACTTCATATCCGTTACGCTCGAAACGTCCCAGTTGTTTAATGTCTGGTTAAAGATTCCCCTTCCTGCAAACATAAAACTGAGATCAGTTGCAGAGGACATGTCCCAGCTATTAAAGTAAGGAGGATTGAACTGATCAGAAACTGAGCTTATGATGGTGTCAAAGATAAGAGCAAACATAAATCTGAAATGCTTAACCTTGGAAGTATCCCAGTTTTGCATGGAGCTTGCGCCTGTAAAGCTTTTTGTACCATAAAACATATAAGAAGCATCTTCAACATTACTTAGGTCGGGAATGTCTGTAGCAGTGATCTGAACGAGTTTACATTGGCTGAAGGCATTGTTCATCGATGTCCAGGCAATGTTTCCCCATTGTTCTATTTCCAATATTTTATCAGCGCTTCCGTTGACCTGCCAGATCGGGAAAATCTGATCCGGAAGCTGAACTTCCTGTACATCTCCAAATTTTATCTGTTGAAAAACCCCATTTCCGTTACTCACTTTTACTCTGTATTTTGCAGCATCCTTATCTGCGATGGATATCCCAAAATCAATAAGAACCTGTTTTGTAGAAGTTATATTGGTAAGAGAACCGTTGTGCTGGGGATAGTCTACTTCTTCCCAATAAATATCATAGTTCTCACCAATTCCCGGAAACCATATTTGTTGAGAACTTGCCTGATAGGGAGCACTTACAGTGATTGGCTGTGTTATCGTAGATGCCGGCTTCCAGATCGTGATAAATTCATTCTGAGCTTTCGCTATGAATACCAGCAGGATAAAAAAGCCAGCCAAAAATTTTTTCAGTACCATATTAAGGATTATAGTTATTTCTTAATGAATTTTGAAGAGAAGGTGTTTTCTTTCATGATCAGTTGTATCATATAATTTCCTTTAGGCAGGGAGCTTACATTGATGATATCATTATTGGGATTCCCTTCCTTTACCAGTCTTCCGCTGGCATCATAAATTTTATAGCTCTTTATATCACTTAATCCTTCAACGTGAATATCATCTACTGCAGGGTTAGGATATAGCGAAAGTTTTTTATTCCGCTTTACATCCGATGAAGATAATAAGCAGCTTCCGGGAGCATCACCTATTATTAACCAGCCTTTATTGATGAGAATATCCCTTTTGTCTGAAGCGTTGGAAGCATATTTTAGCCCTTGTACAGAACCTAATGAGACATTGTTGGCTGTATTGGAGTTGTTGGCCCATCCCATCAATGTTTTACTGTAATTTTCACAATTAAGACCAGACAGTGTTAAAGCACCATTACCATTGGTAAGAGAAACTAAGTTCCAGTTTCCTAAGGACTGATTGAAACCTGAGGCAATATTAAGCATTTGATCTATTCTGGTCACCTTTGTCATATCCCAATTGTCTAAAGACTGATTAAAGGTTGTACAGCCATGAAAGACATGCGCCATATTGGTCACTTTGGAAGTATTCCAGTTTAACGGCTGGTTGAAAACAGGAATCATATGAAACATAAAATGCATATCCTCCAGGCTTGAAGTATCCCAGTTGTCAAGTCGTTGATTAAAGCTTAAACACTGCCCAAACATCCAGCTCATATCCGTCACCTTTGAAACGTCCCAGCTATTAAGAGTCTGGTTAAAAACAGTTCTGTTACCCAACATATAGCTGAGGTTGGTAGCAGAAGACATATTCCAGCTATCCAGATAAGGTGAGTTGAACTGTTCTATTACTGAAGAAGATGGATTCACATCAAATAAAAGAGACAGCATAAAACTGAAATTCTTAATTTTCGAAGTATCCCAGTTTTGCATAGAGCTGGCACCCATAAAGCTGGTGGTGCCATAAAACATGAAAGATGCATCTTCTACATTATTAAGATTAGGAGTATCTGTTGCCGTAAGCTGCATAAGCCTGCACAGACTGAAGGCACTCTCCATGGTAGTCCACGAAATATTACCCCATTGTTCTATTTCCAGTATTTTATCTGAACTTCCATTGACCTGCCAGATAGGGATGATTTGCTCAGGACCGGGAAATAATTGAGGGGTTCCAAATTTTATCTGCCTGAAAATTCCGTTACCATTTGTAACTTTTACCCTGTATTTGGCATCATTTTTTTCTGCGATCGACGTTCCGAAGTCGATAAGAACCTGTTTTGTAGAAGTTACATCGAGAAGGGAGCCATTGTGTTGCGGATAGCCCACTTCCTCCCAGTAAATATCATAATTATCGCCAATCCCGGGAAACCAAATTTGCTGTGTGGTTGCCTGATAGGGAGCGTCTACATTGACTGCCGGTAATACAGTGGATGCCGGCTTCCAGATGGTAATAAATTCATTTTGCGCCTTTACCAGGAATATCAGTAAAAGAAAAATGAGTGTTGGAATTTTTTTTAAAATCATGGTTATCGTTTTATGATAGTAGTTTATTGTTTGATGAATGGGAGTGAATGAGTTGCATTCTTTGTCGAAATTTGCAGAATATAATTTCCCGGAGTTAAAAGTCTGACATTAATCTTTTCATCTTTAAGGTTGTCCCTTGCAACAGTTCTTCCATTCATATCGGTGATGATATAACTTACTGCATTTGTAATATTTTTCAGATAAATATGATCTTTTGCCGGATTAGGATAAATAGATGCTTTGCTATTGAAATTTCGCTCAGAGGTTGACAGTGTCTGGTTGCAGAGTCCGTTGTAAACGTCTCCCGATATAGTCCAGCCTTTATTATTCATTAAATAATTTCTGGCAGTTACAGCATCAGCATGAGAATAGATTAATGGCGAAGCACTTGATAAATCAATATTATTAGGTGTTGACGAGCTCTGACTCCATCCAAAAAGCGTTTTATCATAATTCACACAGCTCATTGCAGAATTGAGAAACATTCCGGTTGCTGTGGTTAATGAACTTAGATTCCATCTTCCGATATTTTGATTAAAAGCGGTCTCACGGAACATTTCGTTCATATTAGTGACATTGGCTGTATTCCAGTTTTGAAGATCCTGGTTAAAATTTTCAGAATCATGAAACATATGTTCCATAGTGGTAACCTTAGCAGTGTTCCATTTGCTTAAAGATTGGTTGAATCCGGTATAGTCAAACATATATGACATATCTGTAACATTTGAAGTATCCCAGTTTCCCAGTGGCTGGTTGAAGAGATAATTGTCACCAAACATATAATACATATCTGTGATGGTGGAGGTGTTCCACGTGTCGAAAGAAGGATTGCCGATGAGTGAAGTACACAAATAAAACATCTGGCGCATACTGGTGACCATGCTGAGGTCTGGTACATCTGTGGCTGTTACATCCATATTATCACAATACACAAAAGCATTGTCAAAGCTTTTCCATTTTATATTCCCCCATTGGGTAATCTGAGTGATTTTTGAGCGGTCTGAGGCATTGTAAGTAGGAGTTAATGTATTATCAAAGAATCTTACCTGATCAAAACTTCCGTTTCCGTCACTGATTTTAATTCTGTAGCTGGCCTGAGACGGCACAGGGTTAGAAGGTACACCTAAGTTGATAATAAATTCGGTAGTGGAAGTTACATTGCTCATAGTACCGTTATGCTGAGGATATCCAACTTCTTCCCAATATACTTTGAAGTTGGTTCCTCTGCCGGGAAATTTAATGAGTTGTGCATTCTGTGTTTTCCAGATTGTAATAAACTCATTTTGTGCTTTTGAAAGCTGAAATACTGCTATAAACAGGGCAGAAGTTATTAGTTTTTTGTACATGTCATTAGTTTGTGAAATAAGCACTGCTAAAATAACAAAAAACTTAATATATTTTTAACTTAAATGTTGAATTTATAGTATTTTATGAATTTTAATGCATTTATATAAATAAAAAACTCTCCGTTTTGGAGAGTTTTCTTTATTCCTGTAGCATGTTATCACGGGTGTTTTTCTGAACTGCGATGGCTCCGAAGAGCGCAAGTAAAAAAGCAAAGGCATAAAAACCTTTTTCGCTGGGAAGGATGGTGGCATTCCAAAGTCCGATGGCCAGTAGTACAATAGATGATAATGTTGCAAACCAGCAGATCCCATAATAAATATCGGTTACCTGAATGTTTTCTAATTTGTCACGTACGGCTTTCTGTAAAGAAACCACCGCGAATAAACCATAGAGAAGAATGGTGAAATAATATCCCTTCTCATTCAGCAGCATTTCTGCCCTTGCAAGACCAACTATAAAGCCAATCATTCCCGCTCCCAATGCTACCCACGACGCAGCGACGAATGCATTCGATACTCTTTGTTTTTTCATAGTTTAATGTTTTATTTAAGAGGGCTAAGATATTCATTTTTTATAAATACAGCTCCTGTAAGGGGAAAATATGGGAAAAATACTGAATAGAAGAATGAGGTAGGTTTATGTTTCGGCTAAAGCCGATGGATGTTATTTTTATTTTATATAAACGGGCTAAAGCCCGTTCCTATTGAATGATTGGGCTGGCGTGAGGAGTATGAGCGGATAGCGGGAATCAGCTCATAAAAAAACTCCCCAAAATGGAGAGCTTTGTCTTATTGAGTGATGTATTCGTAAATATATTTTGCATAATCATTATTATCCACTTTTACCATGACCTGAGTTGGCAATTGATTATTATTATATTCTATCTGATAGTTGAAATTTAAAATTTGATTCCAGTTTCCAGCGTCATCTTTGCCACTTATTTTTAATGTGGTATAATTATTCTGACTTAAAAACTGTGCTTCTCCTGTAATCGCTCTGAAATATTTGCCCAGCAAAGAATAGGGATTTATTTTGTTATCATATGAAAATTCTCTTTTATTGATATGAGGACCACCAATACCATCATTAACTGAGATTTCTTCCGAAACATTTTCACCACTATAAGTATAGGACATAGTAGACGGGATTGGGCAATTGGAAGACTCACAAGTAGAAGTAGCAGTAACTTTACCATTGGTATAAGTCATTGCCGTGTTATAGTGGGTATCGGAATATATTGTTTTAACCGTCGTAAGCTGATCACCATTATAAGTAAAGGTTTTATAATAAGCTACGGTGCCATCTGGTTTCTGGTAAGTAATTTTTGAAGGTTTTCCGGCACTGTCATATTCCAGAACGGACGTTGTATTTTCTGATGTAATTTTAAGTAACTGTTTCTGACTGTTATAATCAAATTTTGTAATACTGGTTTGTGGGCCGGAGGGACTTGTATAAGAAACTGTAGTGACTTTACTTAATAATATTTGAGGATCCGAAGGATTGGGTTCATTATTTTCGTCATTACTGCTGCTACAGCTGAGGAATAAAAATGAGCTCATCAACCCAACAAATAACTGGTTTTTCATGTATTAAAAATTTTTATTAAATAAAGGACTAAATATAATAATTATTGGTAAAAACTGCCATAAGAATGGGCTACAAAATATTGAGTTCATAAAAAACTCTCCACATTGGAGAGCTTTGTTTTATTGAGTGATGTATTCGTAGTTATATTGAGCGGAAAGGTTTCCGTTGGCTTCTTTTGAGATCACCTGAGTAGGAAAACCTGCGCTGTTGTATTGAATGGTGGAAGTTCGGGTTTGGTTTTGTGTCCAGGTTCCATTACTTTTAAAGCTTATCTTTTCTACAAGATAATTGTTTTGGCTTACAGCATAAGCTCCTCCCATCATAATTTTTACGTATTTGTTGATATTGAAGTACGGGTTCAGTTTATCATCGTAAGAGTAAACAACTTTAGTGCTGTAGCTGGATCCTCCACCTTCTGAAGTTTCTGATGAAATATTATTTCCGTCATAAGTATAAGTATCCACGATGGGGTTGGAACAGGCAGGTGACTGGCAAAGAGATGAAGAAATTACCTGTCCGTTGGTATTGTAATTATAACTAATCGTTCTGTTGTTATCCGGATTAGTAGTGTAGATTGCCTTAACTGTTGTAAGCAGATCTCCATTGTAAGTATAGGCTGAATAATAGTCCACCGTACCATCCGGCTTATAATAAGTGGTTTTAGTAGGTTTCCCGTTACTGTATTCGAACTTGGAAGTTCCAGAAGCAGATGATGCTTTTATAAGTTCACCCTGATTATTGTATTCCAGAGTTTGTATGCTGGTCTGCGGCTGTGCCGGATTGTCATAATAAACTATAGTAACTTTGCTCAATAATACTTTAGAAGATGTATTGTTTCCTTCATTATCATCATTACTGCTGCAGCTGTTAAAGAATAGAGCAGAGCTCATGAGTCCCAGAAATAAGAATTTTTTCATGTTATTTTTTTAATCGGCAAAAATAAGAAATGCTTCATACACTGCATAAAAAAATCCCACTATCTTAGAAATAGTGGGATCATATCATGTTTTATTAAGATCTTAGTATCTGTAGTATTCAGGCTTGAATGGCCCTTTTACGTCAACTCCGATGTATTCAGCCTGCTCAGGAGAAAGAGTTTCAAGCTCTACGCTTAATTTCTTAAGGTGTAAAGCAGCTACTTTCTCATCTAAGTGCTTAGGAAGCATATATACTTCGTTTTTGTAAGCCGCAGAGTTATTCCATAGCTCGATCTGAGCCAACGTCTGGTTAGAGAAAGAGTTAGACATTACAAAACTTGGGTGACCTGTAGCACATCCTAAGTTAACCAATCTACCTTCTGCAAGGATGATTACTTCTTTTCCTTCGATAGTATAAATATCTACCTGAGGCTTCACTTCAGATTTAGTCTGACCGTAGTTTTTGTTTAACCAGGCCATATCGATTTCATTATCGAAGTGACCGATGTTACAAACGATCGCTTTATCTTTCATTTTAAGGAAATGTTCTCCTCTTACGATATTGAAGTTACCTGTTGTAGTAATGATGATATCAGCATTGTCTACTACAGTATCCAATCTTTTTACTTCATATCCGTCCATAGCTGCCTGAAGCGCACAGATTGGGTCAATTTCTGTAACAGTAACGATAGAACCAGCTCCTCTGAAAGAAGCAGCAGTACCTTTACCTACATCTCCGTATCCGCAAACAACCACTCTTTTTCCGGCTAACATTACGTCTGTAGCTCTTCTTACTGCATCTACAGCAGATTCTTTACATCCGTATTTGTTGTCGAATTTAGATTTGGTAACCGAATCATTTACGTTGATGGCAGGCATTACTAAAGTTCCGTTCTTCATTCTTTCGTAAAGTCTGTGAACACCTGTAGTGGTTTCTTCAGAAAGACCTTTGATATCTTTTGTGAACTCAGGGTATTTATCAAAAACCATGTTTGTTAAATCTCCACCATCATCAAGGATCATGTTTAATGGCTTTCTGTCTTCACCGAAGAACAAAGTCTGCTCAATACACCAGTCAAACTCCTCTTCATTTAATCCTTTCCACGCATACACCGGAATTCCTGCAGCAGCAATAGCAGCAGCAGCGTGATCCTGTGTAGAGAAAATATTACAAGATGACCATGTAACTTCAGCTCCTAAAGCTACAAGAGTCTCGATAAGCACAGCCGTTTGGATGGTCATGTGAAGACATCCTGCGATTCTTGCTCCTTTCAGCGGCTGAGACGGTCCGTATTCTTCACGGATAGCCATCAAACCAGGCATTTCTGCTTCTGCAAGGGTGATTTCTTTTCTACCCCATTCTGCAAGGGAGATGTCCTTAACTTTATAAGGAACGTATTGTGTTGTAGTACTCATATGTAATGAATAGTTTTTAAATTCAATTGATAACGAAAGGCAAAATTACGATTTATAATTAAGATATAAAAACAACAGATCAAGTTCAGTTTTATGAGATTAAACATGAGTTAATATTATTTAGTCTTAATATAAATAACTAATTTTAGCTGATAAATAAATATATTATGAATCAAACCCATACGGAAAAGAAAATCAAACCTGTTGCACCCAAAGTACAGGAACTGATCAATTCTTCTAAAAGCATTATTCTCGCTACTGTAGATGCTGAAGGAAATCCCAATTCAAGTTATGCTCCTTTTGTTCAGGAAGGGCAGACATTCTATATTCTGGTATCTTTTATGGCAAAACATACTAAAAACCTTGCAGACGGAAGAAAAACATCCATTATGTTTATTGAAGATGAATCTGCCACTAAACAGATCTATGCCCGCGAACGTCTTACCATTGAAGCGACCACTTCTCAGATTGATAGAGATTCTGAAGTATGGAATACTGTAGTGGCGAAACTTAAAGAAAATCATGGGAAAGTTGTAGATGTCATTTCCGAAATGGGCGATTTTATTTTAATTGCTTTGCAGCCTGTAAAAGGATCGTATGTAAACGGATTCGGAAGTGCTTATTTCGTGGATGCCAATCTGGAAATTGTAGAGCATAGAAATGATGTGAATCATCAGTCTAAATAATTAAGATGGGAGCTGGGAGCTGAAGGTTTGTAAAGATTAAGGACACAAAGAGTTTGTTTTTTCCTAAACAATTCTTTTGTAAAGTCTGAAAATTATTTTTACCACGAATAGTAACTTCCATCTTCCGGCTCCCATCTTCAAGCTTTTTTTTAGTACTTTTGTCCAATAAAAAAAGAATGCCCCTCTACAGAGATTTTTCAGATGATAATGCCACAATCCTTGTTTGGAAGTATGATGAAAGTGAAGAGCTTGATATCAACCAGCTTCTCGAGCCGGAAAATGCGGAGAAGGTAAAAGATTATCATCCTAAAAAATTACTGGAGGTGCTGATGGTTCGTAAACTCCTGAAAGGATTGAAACCGAATTCTAAAATTTTATATAAGGAAAGAGAACCTTTTCTTTCTCCCAACGATGCGGAAATTTCTATTACGCATTCTTTTCCCTTTGCGGCCATCGCTCTATCTAAAAATAAAATAGGAATTGATGTTGAAAAATTCAATCCTAAGATCTTAAGGGTAATTGATAAATTTACCTATGAAAATGAGCGTGGATTTATTCCTGAAGACAAAGCGGATACTTTCTATACTATTATATGGAGTGTAAAAGAAAGTATGTACAAAATCCATCACTCAAAATACTGGTCTTTAAAAAAGAATTACGAAGTAAAACCTTTCGAGCTGAAACATCTTCATAAAATAAGCTGCAGAGTATATGATGATCAGTTTTCAGATGAATTCAAAGCGAGAGTAGAGTTTTTTGACGACTACTGCTTTACGATTGTGGAGGAGTAGGCTCAGTTTCGTTTTTATATTTTTCGATCACTTTTCTCTGCTCTTTTGCGACATCATAGATCAGTTCCAGGATATCGTGGATATTTTTAAGCTCGGTTAAATGGGAAATTTTATCAGGATCTCTTCGGTCCACAATTTCATTTTCCTCAATCTCTGTTTTTCTTTTCAGGAGCATATCTTCAATGGAAGAATCTTCCGGCTCAAGGCGGCTTTCCATTTTCAATGTTTCATTAACATCATTTCCGTTGAGAAGGGTAGAGGTCTGCTGCATTTCTGCCTCAATCTTTCTGCTCCAGCTTTCAGCATCTATTTCAGGATACTGTTCATTACTTTTTGCATATTGGGATAGGGAAGCTGTGTAGGCAGTAATCAGGTGAGACGTTGCCACGAACTGATGAACTACTTCCAGTTTTTTCTGCTGATTTTTAGGATCGGAAATCATTCTCTGGAAATTATCAGAGAGGTTGGCCAAAGAAATAATGGCATTTTTTCGTTTTACCTTATAATCTTCAAGATCGAAATTTCCCTGTAAGAATTTAGAAATCACACTCTGGAAATAGATAAGGTTGTCTGCAGCAGACTTCTTCATCAGATCCAGATTTTGGGTATGTTCCCAAACAGGTAATACTATATAGGATACGGCAAAGGCAATAATTCCGGCAATAGCGGTATCAAAAATTCTGTCTTTAAAAATAATATTGACTTTCCCCGGATTTAAAAAATTAAAGCTGAGGAACACATAGATCGTCATGAATAATACCGCCCAGAAATACCTCCCTTTCAGAAAACTGAAACACATGATCATGCTGATCAGAAGGATCGCAAATAAAACGCCGTTAATATGTACAAAATACAGAATCGCATAAGCAATACTTGCCCCGGCAATCGTTCCATACAGACGAAGAAGGTTTCTCTGTTTAGTGATGGAATAAGCTGGTTTTAAGATTGCTGTAATGGTAATTAATATCCAATACGTATGCCCCAGGCCGAGAAAATCGAACATAGAAAAAACATATCCCAGCAATAAAGCTGTTGTAATTCTTATGGCATGACGGAAATGGGAAGATGATAATGAAATATTATTCCTCAGAACCTTGGCATTCAATTTAGGCTCATTAGGCATAAATTTCTTAAGGTCCAGTCCTGTTGATAAACTTTTCGCCAGTTTGATATCCTGTGAAAATACTTTATAGATCTCGTTGATTTCTTTTGTAATTTCATAGATACGCATCAGGATCTGACGCAGGATCATGAAATTTTCCAGATTGTCCGGTGAAAGCTGTTTATTTCTGAGTTCGAAATAATTATAATTTAAACTTTTTAACTCCTGTTCCAGATTAAACATCGGCTTTGCTCTGGTACCACTTTGAAGGGCAATTCCGATATTGGTGATCTCTTCTGCCAAAAGGTTAAGATAATCATGGATATTCACCAGAATCATACTGTCTTCAAAGCTCTGCTGTAATTTCTGATAGTCACTTTCAGAAGTCATCAGCTTTTCATGAAGGTCCATGGAATTCAGGAACATCAGCATCAATAGACGACTGGTGGTCGTAGATTCATTGACGATGGTTCTGGTTTTGAAAACGGTTTCCCTGGTGTCTTCCTGAAGGTTTTTTATTTCAATCTGCTTGGCAATAACCTGAGTGGTCAGCTTGTTAAAATCAGGATTTTTCTGATAGTAATTGGCCTTGATCTTTAAAAACTCAGCCAGTTGAAGATAATTTTCCCCAATCATCTGGCTTGCCAGTTTATAGGGACGAATGGTAGTTACAATAAGGAATATAAGTAAAAACCAGATACAGCCGGAAGCAAAAATCAGTAAACTTTTAAAGATATTGCTCCCTGTAAGATGTCCGTCAATAAAGATGGCGAGTACCACAAGGGATAATGAGCCTACCGCAGCTAATCTCTGACCATAAACGCCGATCAGGGAGAAAAACATTCCGAAGATAATGACCTCCAGAATGACGAGGACTTTGATGTTCATTACAAGGCTGGCGATGAGGGCTACAAAGACAAAACAACAGATCGCAAAAGTAAGGGCATTTCTTCTCCGGATAAAAGGACCGGGTTGGTCTGTAAGCGCTACAAAGCTGGTTCCCAGTGGGAAAAGGAAGTATTCTTTCAAAATCCCGAAGTGGGCAAGGACTAAACAAGGCAGAACAGTAGCTAATGTAATTCTGATGGCAGAATATACATACTGACTGGTTACAAATTTTTTTAGCTCCGCCGAATAGTTCATATTACAAAAATAGCTATTGAATTTAACAAAATCGCCATAAAAAAAAGACTTTTCTCAACTTAATGTTATATTTTTTTTAATTGTGCTATAGTGCTGTTAAAAAAGAATTGACAGAAGAAACATCCCAATGATTCGCAGCTCGTATTAGTCAATTTTTAACACAACAGTTAACAAATCTTGTTCCACGAATTCTTACCTTAAAAATCAATAGTGAATTTTTGCTTCGCAAAGTGAATAGTGAATGGTCTAGTGTGAAAATAAATTGACAAGCGTAGCGGATTGACGATTGACATAAAAAAAGCCTCAACACAATAATGTATGAGGCTTTTTTTATAGCTGTTGCTTTTTTAACGATCGTTATTAGATGTTTCTTCTCCAATGTTCCAGGTAAGACCGAAACGAAGTGTGTTATCCAAAGCACTGTTGATCTTAGACATGTTGATCAGGTAAGAAAGATCAAGTCCGAAAGAACGGTATCTTAACCCAACACCCGCAGTTGCAAACTGTCTTGCTCCCTGCTCTTCACTTTCATGGAAGTAACCTCCTCTTACAGAAAATGCATTGTCATATGAATATTCTAAAGCACCACTGTACATGATACTGTTTTTATTTTTGAAAGATTTTCCGATACCAGCCATTGGTCCTACATTAGGGATCTGATAAATAGGCTGTCTTGTATTCGGGTCTATTCCTGCATACTCAGATCCTGGAACCAAAAGTTTGGAACCTTCCACAGAAATTCCAACTCTGTTCATATCATCCAGGTACATGTCATATCCAACCCCTAATCTTGCCATAGTAGGAAGATAAGATCTTGATTCTTCATTTCCTGTATAATCCAGTTTCGGACCTAAGTTCTGAATTGCTAAACCTGCATTCACTTTACCATCATATCCACCAATACTGGAGAATCTTGGAGAGGTATAGTATCCTGAAACGTCTACTGCAAAACTGTTGGCCGCTTTAAGTGTAGTATCTGTATTGAATCCTCCGGCTAAGTCTGAACGGATAAATCTACCGGTAACAGCTCCGGAGAATGAATCAGAAAGTTTCAAAGCGTAGGCAACGTCAATGGAGAATTCGTTTGGTTTTGATGTACCCATGGAAGCGATTTCTGTACCTACCAATTGAGTCAGGTCTACCTGTCCCATATTGAAATAATAGATACTCGCAGAAATTGTAGATCTTTCTTCCTGCCCCAAAAACTTATGGAACGAAGCATATAATAAGAATACATCATTGGTAAGTTTTCCCATGTAAGGCGTATAGTTAAGACCTACGGAAGAACTTGTCCTGCTGAAAGGGTATTTAGCCGCATTCCAGAATTGTGAAAATGCATCCGGAGAGGTTACCACCCCCTGATCTCCCATACCTCCCGATCTCGCATCAGGTGCAATTCTTAAGAAAGGAGCTCCGGTAAGAACTGGGTTTACTTTACCTAAATCTTGCGAATAGCCTAAAAAACCAGCACTCAAACCAAATCCTAATAGCAGTTTAGTAGTTAAATTCATATGTTGTCTTTTATATATTATCAGTTTTTTATTAATATTATTATCTATTGTTCTATTTTATTATTTCAAAAGTACCATTTTTTCTACAGCTGTAGCACTTCCTTTGCATTTTTCTTGATTTTGACTTTTTGCAAATATCTTAAAAATATACGTACCTTTTGCTACTGTAGAACCAAAATCATCTCTTCCGTCCCATTCTATTGCCTGACGAGGGGTTCTGAAGCCCTGTAGGAACGGTTCTGCAACCACCGGCTGCGATAAAGTTCTTACCAATCTTCCGGTTATTGTATAAATTTGCACGTTCACATCCAGAATATCATCACAATTGTGTTCAAACTGAATATAAGTTTTATTGGTAAATGGATTTGGCCAGTTCAGCGGACGGTTGATCGTCAGATGTTGGTCAGATTCATCTTTAACTTCAAAATTTAACGTAGCAGTTGTAGAATTATTGTTTATGTCCCAAACTTTAAATGTTAATTGGTGTTGCCCGATTGACAGATTTCTGAAAGGGTAGGTTACATTCCCTTTCTGGTATTCGGCAAGGCTTGGATTTAAGCATCCGTTACCTTCTCCCGGAGCATAAAAATCATTTAAAACAACAGTATTGATAATCTGCCCGTCAAGATATACGGTAATATCATGCCCTACACCGGATCCTGTTGAGTTGATTCCCGTATCATCGGTTAGACAGGCGAGAAGCATAGGATTCTGGTTGGTAATTCCACCATCTGCAAAGTTGGTGTTATTCATATACAGTTTTACTTTTGGAGGTTGATTATCATTGATTCCATTAGGATTGATATCACCCACCTGTACAGCCTGGTTGTTAAAAACATCGGTTGATTTGTTATCAGCATAGGCCAATATTCTTCCCTGTCCTACAGCATAATTAATATCTTTAGGAACATAGAATTCAGCAGTGAATACTCCATTTACAGCAGTTCCTGCAGATTTTACAATAGCACTTCCTTCTTCAGTATAATCCAAAACCGGAGTCAGAATTCCACTGTTGTTGAGTGTTTTCTTGTTTAATCTCTTATCAAAAATATTGATGCTGACTTTTCCATTGAAGGTATTGTTAAGTGTGCCGTTCGGATTATTAATGTGTCCTTTAATTTTTACAAAATCCAAACCTCTGATCAGCCCTGGAACCGGAGTTTCAATATTATCAATGACAAGAAGCCTTTGGGGTCTGCTTAATTTCATAGCCGGATCACCCAGGAAGTTTACTTTTAAATGGTTGCTGTTGGGCCCTTTTTGTTTTTTGGCAATTAATTGGGCATTTCCTAATGAGTTAAAATCGTCATTGGTTAGCTTAAAAATATTCTGAGTTAATGTATTGGTAAAATCACGTCCATAATCTACCCCGATAGCACGGCTGGAAGTAATCATGGTAGAAACGCCTCCTTGCTTCATTTTAATAAACTGTTCCCCTACAGAGTTGGTTGCAGGTTCGTCCCATAATGTGAATTCACAAGTGATGGTTGATACAAACGGGAATCTGCTGTATACATTAGAGAAGTTGTTGGCATTCTGAACCTCTGTACTGGTAAGCACTCTTTCCTGTGCCCAACCATTAATTCCTCCATGTCCGAAATAGAATAGATACAAACTATTTCCTATCGCATTGGAAATGGCCTGGTTTACCTGCGGATATCTTCGCCCTCCGGATGTACTCTGAGCGGTAAAGGCATCCATGTATAATTTTTTTACATTATACTCTTTAAGTTCCTGCTGACCTGGCTGTTCAAATATACTTGCCAGCGAGTTGTTCATTACATTATGGAAAGGTCCGCCTCCTTCATCATTATCATCCACTACAAAATCAAGCCGCATACGCCAGTCTCCAAAAGGAGAAGATTGACCCTGAAGAGAATTATAATAAGCCAGTGTTTTATTAATCATATCTCCGGCTTCACTTACATTGGCTGCAGGAATTCTACCCACAGGCAGGTCCGGTAAATTGTTTTCAATTAATAATGTTGTCTGCGGCTTTGTCATTACAATATAATCATCCGTAACAAAAGAGGATACATAATCTGAAGACTGTTCACTCTGATAGCTGGAAACAACGTTTGAATTATTCGGAACCCTGTTTTTATAATCGTATGAAGTATCCCCGAGAATAAAGACATACTGAAGTCTGCCCAGAGGAGTATTGAGTTTGCTTACAAAATCTCTGATTGCGGTAAGATCTTTACTTCCGCTGCCATATTCCTCATAGATTTTGTTAATGTCAACAATTTCTACTTTGTAGTTATGCGTGGTCTGATGATAGTTGGCGATTCTTTGTGCCTGGCCCATCATTTCAGGGACGGTAAGGATAAGATAATCTACATTTTGTATTGCAGAAAGGTTCTGGTTGGAAATTCTTCCTACAAACTGTGGACTAAAAGCAGCGTCAGCACGGAAAGCTACAAATTCATTATTGAAATTCTGATCAGCAGCCGTGTACGCAAAGTTGAAAGAGCCGCCACCTGCTTTATTCACTCTTCTGTTAGCGTTTGTAATATCCGTTACATCCCATACCTGTTCTATATTAGCAGCATTACTGATACTGAAACCATAGTCTGTATTGCTTCCACTTACAATGGAATAATCTCTGAAGTTCATTTGTGAACCATTGAATGCAAGATTCTCTTTATACTGAACTTCCAGATAATCAAAATAGAATGTTCCATTCGGATTTTTGGAAATATCAGGGTTATAAACCAGATTAAACTGATTTCCTGTAAGATTGGTTAATGTCCCGGTATATGTTACCGGATAGAAAGTATACTGATAGGAAGAGGTATCTGTAGGAATTACCTGCTGTGGGTGTGGATTTAAATTATTGATTTTAAAATCCATCGTATTCTGCTGGGAGTTATACGCTACCACCTGAGTTCTGTATCGTATTACATCATTCGCCTGTATAGGGGAATTGGTAGTCAATGTTATGGTCTTTTCATTGGAGAAAGGAGTGTCCTCTACCCAAGTTCTTCCCACTTTTAACAGGTTTTTCTGATCCTTATTGATCACCTGGTAACTGTCATATCTTGTAATCAGCTGGGCAGGAAGATTTCCGTCTACAGTGGGAACTCTTTTTCCCGCTCCTTTGTCAAAATTGATATAATAATATGAGAAATCTTCATAGATGTTTTTCACATTATTACTTCTTTCACTGAATCGGGTATCATGTCTTTTAAAACCGTTTCCATTGCCTGTGTCATAAAGGTTATATCCGTCCGGACCTTGTGCATAGAAAAGAGCATAGTCATTATCATTCCATACGCCATCATCTTCACCTACTACCTGAATGGAATTTTCCTGTAAAGCCCCATATCTCGGATCCTGATTATATTCAGGAAGCATTACTCCTCCGTTTCCGTAGATTCTGAAATTTTTTGGATTTACAGAACTCGGATTGATTCCGTTATCTCTTAGAAACTGGGAGGTGATTTTGAATACTCCGGATTTGTCTACCTTTATCTTATAAAAATTTCCACTTGACAAAGGATTTCCGGTGGTCCCTATTTTATTAACAGTTCCTGTTGTATTGATAAAAGAAGAGGCTTCTGAAACATTAAACGAAGATAATCTCTGAACACGGCCTTTTACATTTTTAAATAAAGCAATACTAACGCTGGCATAGCTTTCTCCATCCAAAGTATAATAGGAAACATCAGCTACATCATAATCCGGAAGTCTGCCTTTATCCAGCTCAAACAAATCCTGGTTAGAAACGCTTTCCCAAACAAGGTCTGAGATTTTTAATTGCTTTTCTCCGATTTTTTGCTTGCTTACTATAAAAACATTATTTTGGCTGTAAGAAAAACCTTCATTTTTAAAATTGGGAAGATTTAATTTTGTGTCACCAAAATCCTGAATTTTAGAACCATTCCATTCTATGGTGTTTCTTTGGGCGTAAAGTGTTGATGCAAAAGCGATTAAAGATAAAATCGTAATTTTTCGTTTCATGTTTACTATTGAAATTGCTAAATTACAAAATAAATGAAAATTTTAGAATTAAATTGTGATACAATAAAATTAATTTGTTAACGTTTTTCAAAAAAATCAAATGTTTACTTGATTTATTGAATAATTTATTTTTTCTTTGTACTTTGAAAATATTTATATCGACTATGAAAAAACTAAAGTTGTTTTCATTAATAGCATTAAGTTCTACACTTGCATTAACCAGCTGTGGCGGATCAGGAACCAGCAAAGGTGGCGGTACCAAAAAATTTGTCAGCAAAACAGGTTGGAAACCAAACGAAAAACAGGGTTGGTTTTTTGCAGGAAAGCAACAGAAGCAGAAGGGTTGGCCTGGGATGGTATATGTAGAAGGTGGAACTTTTACAATGGGATTAGTGAAAGATGATGTTATGCACGATTGGAATAACACACCTCGCAGAATGCAGGTAAGTTCATTCTTTATCGGAGAAACTGAAATTACTAACTACGAATACCGCGAATACCTTACATGGTTGAAGTATGTATTCCCACCAAGTGACCCGAGTTTTAAGGAGATCTATAACGGTGCTTTACCGGATACCTTATTATGGGACAACAAATTAGCAAGAAACGATTATAATGAAACTTATCTGCGTTCTCCGGAGTTTGATTACTATCCGGTAGTAGGAGTTTCCTGGACTCAGGCAAACAGATACTGTGAATGGCTGTCAGACAGAGCGAATGAAAAAGCTTTGATGCAGGCTGGTATTATTGCCAAGGATTTGTATATCAACGAATCCAACAACCAGGGAGGGACTGCATTCAACATGGATAAATTCAAATCGAATGATCCTGAAATGCAAGGATACATCAATGAGAAAAGAATGCAGCAAAAAACTGGTATGAAAACTACCAACCAGAGATTGCTTGCAGCTAACAGAGCTCCAAATTCTGCAATGGTACAGAAGTTCAGACTTCCTACTGAAGTAGAATGGGAATATGCTGCTCTTGGTATGGCTAAAAACAGAGAATATAACCAATATCTGGGTAAAAAGCCTGAAATCGAAAGATTAAGAGGGACTAAAGGAAAACAGAGAGGAATGTTCCTTGAAAATTTCAAAATGGGTAAAGGTGACTATTCTGGTATCGCAGGATGGAAAAACGACGGATCAGCTCAAACTTCTGACGTAAGACAATATCCATCTAACGATTTAGGAATCTATGGTATGTACGGAAACGTTTCTGAATGGACGGCTGATGTTTACAGACCAATCATTGATGAAGATTACAACGATTTCAACTATTACAGAGGAAACATGCCTCAGGCAATCGTAAGAAACGGTGACGGAACTTATAAAATGATCGACGAAGGTACTATCAAGTATGATACATTAGCTGACGGAAGATTAGTTTACAAAGGACTTCCTGGACAATTTGAAAGACAAACTATCGCTGATTACAGAAACTACAGAGATGGTGACAGACAGTCTTCTTTAGAATATTACAGAGCTTCTGATTCTGCTGCCGGATTCGATATGTACAACGCTCCTAAGAAAAGCTTTGTCGTAGACGCAACTGGTAGAGTGAAACTACAGAAAGATAGTAAAGACAGAACTTCCGGAATTTCTAACGAGGTTAGAGTTGTAAAAGGTGGTTCTTGGCAGGATACAGCATACTGGCTGGATCCGGGACAAAGAAGATATAAAAATCAAAACAGAGCTTATGGCTGGGTTGGGTTCCGTGTTGCACAGGATGCCAGAGCTAGCGATAAGAGTAGAACTAGAAGATAATATTTATCAAAAAATACTTATAAAAAACCTTCCGAATTTTCGGAAGGTTTTTTTATTTTTGAAGCATGAAATCGCGTAGGCTGAAAAGTCTAAAAACACCCATATAGATTTAGCGATTACATATGAATTCTAAAAAAATTATATATATATTTCCACATGAATATAGAACAGTTTTATCTTTTATTTCTGCAGGCAGCAAAAGTGACCATTGACAGCAGAAAAATAGCAGAGAATGATATTTTCTTTGCCTTTTCCGGTGATAATTTCAATGCAGCTACCCTGGCGGAAAAAGCCATTGATGACGGAGCTTTGGCAGTGATTGTTGAGCTTCCGGAATTTGAAAACAGAGATAAAAACATTTTCTATGTTCCCTCTACGCTGGAATTTTTACAGCAATTGGCAATCTATCACAGAAGCAAACTTACCATTCCTTTTATAGGACTTACGGGAAGTAACGGAAAGACAACTACCAAAGAGTTGATTCACGCAGTTCTTTCCGAAAAATTTAATGTTCAGTATACAGCTGGAAATCTCAATAACCATATTGGAGTTCCGTTGACCATTCTTTCCATTAAACCCGAACATGAAATGGCCGTGATTGAAATGGGAGCCAATCATCAGAAAGAAATTGAATTCCTGTGTAATCTATCACAACCTGATTTCGGATATATTACCAATTTTGGAAAAGCTCACCTGGAAGGCTTCGGAGGTTTCGAAGGCGTAATAAAAGGAAAATCTGAGCTCTATGATTATCTTAGAAACAATAACAGAACTATTGTTGTTAATGAAAATGATCCTATTCAGGTAGAGAAAACTGAAAATTATTCCCCTAAAATTACTTTTGGAGCGGAAACTTCCAATTATTATTTTGAATCTTTTTCAGAAGAGCATTTTGTAGGTTTGACTTATCAGGGTGTAAAAGCGGTTTCAAAACTGACAGGAGAATACAATTTTACTAATCTTTGCGCCGCTGCAAGTCTGGGACTTCATTTCGGAATCAGCTTTGAAAAAATAAAGCATGCGTTGGAACTCTACACCCCAACGAATATGAGATCTCAGGTGGTGAAAAAAGAGGGCAGGACTTTGGTTCTGGATACTTATAATGCCAACCCAAGTTCTATGACTGCTTCTTTGAATAACTTTATCAGCTTTGAAGGCCGTAAAACTATTATTATAGGAGATATGCTGGAATTGGGTGATGAAAGTGAAAAAGAGCATCAAAATATCCTAAAACTGGCTCAGGATCTTCATTTTAATGAAATTATTACTGTTGGAAAACATTTTAAAGCGGTTAATTCTTCAGACCTTGCTTTTGAAAATACAGCAGAATTAATAGAATATTTAAAACAGAATAAAATTCAGTCCGAAAACATATTGTTGAAAGGATCCAGAGGAATTGCACTGGAGAAAGTGATCGACTTTATTTAGGGTAAGCAAGCTGGAGGCTGGGAGAGGGAAGTCCTGAAGGGGATTGAAGACCGTTCCCTTATTTATTCAGCTTTATAAAATTCCATTGATCAAAAACACTTAAAGAAGTAATGGCCGGATAGTAACTTCCGGCTTCATTCTTCCAGCTTTTAAGATTTCTTCAAATTCCAGAATTCTTTTACGATCAGTTTGATATTTTTAAAAGTACTTGGAAACACTTCATTTTCAATTTCTGATGTAGTTTTCCAGGCAACTTCGGTGATACCTTCTTCTATTTGCGGTTTGGAAGTATCTTCTCCATCAAAGTTCATTTCAAACCAATGCGTACATTTTAAGATTTTCTCTCCATTTCTTTCTACATAGATATGATAAGTAGTATTGATGAATTGTACAAGTTCAACATCACTCAAACCTGTTTCTTCCTCTATTTCCCTTACTGCAGACTCCTCCCTGGATTCTCCTTTTTCCATCTTACCCTTAGGAAGATCCCATTTACCGAGTCTTTTGATGAAAAGAATTTTACCTTCAGGATTATTAACAAGACCTCCTGCAGCTTCTATAATTCTGAAAAGCTTCTGAAATTCCTGCCAGATTTCTTCCAAATTCTCTCCATACACATTCAGTTCCTGCACAGAAGTATTCTCCAAAAGATCCAATGCGATCTCTAAAGTTGTATAATTTTCGTATCCAAGCTTTTTTTCAAGTTCTTCAGGATGCTTAGATATTAATAATTTTTTTTCGTTGACAAAAACTTTATACATTTTACTTCAAATTAAATAGTGCTGATAATCAGTATTTTATAGTTTTAAAAAACATGAAAAACAGTCCTTTTTTCCATGCTTTTTACTATTTTTTTACTACAATTATACCGCAAATATATAAATAATTAGATATAAAAATAGCCTCGTTATGAGGCTTTAGTTATTTTCAGTTGAATTGTTATTTTTCAGTGAGGAGTTGAAGTGTCCTTTTAATACAATAAAAGAAAGTCCAAGCACATTTAATGTTGTAGTGCCAAGGAGTGCAATAAGAACTGTGTCAGATAATAATAAGCATAACCAGTTGTGGTTAAAATACAAAATACATAACACCATAAAAAGCCACGTCGAAACTACAATAGCAGTCCATTTGGCAAGCCACCCTCTATCTCTAGTATCTTTTAAGTATCTTTGTAATTCTGCAGTTTTTAGCTCGTATTTTAGGACTACATCGTCCTTTTCTGCCTCTTCAATATCTTCTTCAGTTGGTGGGACTAAAATACCTGTTGGTAACCTATCTAATTCTAAAGGTTCAGCCATATGTTATGCTTTTGAAGGTGACAGCATTTTTTCATAATGTTGATAAATATCATCATCGGAAATTATATTATTCATTCCCTTAGAATATGAATTTTTCCAAGGAGTTCCTTCTTTGTGAGTTAAGGCGCTTAAATATACTCCGTCATATCTGCCATACATATCCCACATTTTGTTTAAGAAAATTTTATCATTTTCTGAAATGTGATCATCGCCAGTTGATGGAATTGGCTTTGTTACATTTAGTTTGCCATACTGTTTAAGACTCGCGTAAAGAGAAGGAAAAACTGGTCCAAAATCCCATGCTTGGGGTCTTTCGTCAATTAATCTAACACTTTTCCCTGTTAAAGCTAAATACCAGCAATATGAAATGTAAGTAAGTTTAATCACCTTCATTGGGGTCATAGTCATATCACCAGAAGAAAACTTCTTTATAAAGTAATTTGCTATTGTTGTTGGTTTGTAGGACATACTGATTGTGATTTACTTTTTTAAAGATACAATTATTTACTCTAAAAGCAAAAAGTTTGCAAAAGTATGAATTTGAAAAGTAAAAACAAACATTTGGCTCTCAATACTTTTCAACAAATGTCACAATAGATAACGACAAAACTCGTCGTATAATAAAAAAGGCCCCGTTTGGGGCTTTATTTTTTATGGGAAGATGTATACTCTTTTGTGATTCTAAGGAGTGTAGTTGATTCAATAACATTCATTTGGTAGTATGTATTATTTTTTTTGAAAATTACATAATAAATATAATCTGATAAATCTCTAGAATTTCTTAAGATGTTCACTATTTCATTAAATTTTAAATTAGTTTTATATATTTTATCTGCATTGCTACTAACGAATGAGTCTACTATAAAGTAATTGGAATCGTCATTTAATGTTTTACAAATTAGGTACCAAGACTCTTTATTGTCAAATTGCCTTTTAGATAAAATTGATATTTCATCAATTCCTGCTTTATCATCCTTCTCATATGCGATGATATTGAACGTATCATATTCGTAAACTCTTTTTTCAAGTCCAAAATTTGTTTCTCTATCTCTACTTGATTTACCAATAGAAATTTCGAAATCAGTATAAGATGTATTGATTCCAGCAGCTATTTTTTTAAATTGATCTGAAGTTTGAGAAAAAATTAAACCCGAAAATAGTATTCCAACTAAAATAATAACGTTTTTCATCTTACCAGTCATTGCTGCCTTCGTATTTTTTGTTCATTCCTTTTTCAATACTTGAGGACAATGCTTTGATTTTTAATGCTATTTTTTCTTTAACATCATCCAGTGCTAAATCATATGCAATTCCTTTACCTATACTAGGTGCATCTTTATTACTAGAGATTATTCCAAAATTACCAGCTCGACACAGATTGCCTGCTGAGCCTTTATGATCGAATAGATTATATAAATATTTATATCTCCCATCCTTAACAAATATACTAAAGTTGTATTTTATTGACCCTTCGACACATGAATACCCTCTATATTTATTATCTGTTCTGTAATCAAATGCTCCAACACCACTTATTTCTCCATTATTTTTGTCTTCTGTTATTACTAAGTTATTCTTACTATTGTAATTCTCTTTAGCCCAAACTCTTGCTCTATTATATAGTTCATCTTTTGTGATTGACGAATCAACTTTTACTACTTCTTCAAACTGTAAATTTTGCGCAAAAGACAAAATAGTCCAACCAGAAAGAACAATAGAAAATAATTTTTTCATGATTAATTTTTACGACAAAGATATAAATTAAAAAGTATTGGAAAATTACGGAAACCCGTAATAAATCCGTACAAATACGGTATTGTAAATTAAAATAATTGTATATATTAGCAGAACTGATAAAGTTTACATGGATTCGTGTAACACTTTAATTATTAGTATTTTTACATAGAATTTAAAACCCTTATTTTATGAAAACAAAACTAATAATCTTGACTGCAGTTGCAGCTGTTGTACTTTATGCATGTTCGGATCGTGATGAGGAAACAAGAAAAGAAGCAATCGAGTCAGTAAAAAAGAGTAACCAAGAAAAATTTAAGTTAAACCAGCCAAGCGCACAAAGTCGTGAAGCAGAATCAACTCTAACTAGTGATACTATTAGAATTAGAAGCAGTAACGATATGGGCTTGGGTATACCCCCAGAAGATCCAGAAGATGGAGGAGACCCGACTACAATCACCCCGCCAAAGAGGTAAAAATAGTTTCATACTATGGAAAATTATAGGCTCGATAATAGTTATATTATCGGGTTTTTTACCGTTCTTAGATAATATTATAGTCTGGTATAATCCGGAGTTCGCAAAGTATCAAAATACTATTGGCGGTCTTTTGAGAAACGATTATTGGCTATTGTCTATTTATTATACTACCCCTGTAGTTATTATAGGCCAATTCATGAAAGCTTATAAGTTAACTTTTTTCTTCCCTTTATTTGCATCGATATATTGTTCATCACTGTATTTGTTTCAATTTGTTTGGGGTATTAAATTAGATCCCGAATGGCCTCATAGAATCGGTATGATACTTATGATGATTCCAGGAGCATATGTTGTTTATCGATTGATTGCACATATAAACAATTTGAAGCTTGAACTGGAAATTCAATACAAAACTATAGAAAGAGTACGTAATCGCCAAACAAATCAAGATGAAGAAAATAAATAGAGAGCAACGCAAATTTATTAGGCAGCTTCATTACAGAAATGAGGACTATTACGACCTTGGTCTAATTGATTATTCTGAATATATTGATAATAACTACCTTTTATTAAGAAGGGTTAGGTATACTAATATAAATGAGGAGCAAAAAATTATATTAGCAGAATCAATATCATTAAAAATTGATCTAAATAAATTTAGATTGGGTATCCAGGTTGCGCGTATTGGATTTAATTAGAAGAACTACTCTTTTGCTTTTCTTTCGTATCCGCTTTTAATTTAAAATGCCTTAAGATCGGAGCCAAAGAAATTTCTATTTTAAGAGTTAAGTCATCAACCATATCCTTCAATTCTTCATTTTCTTTTTTTAGTTCCAATATATCTTTGTGAAGAATCGCCATTTGTTCATCATGTGGCCTGTTTTTAATATTAAAAACACTATCTAGTTCATCATTGGTAGGTAATATTTCCGTTTTTATATTTACAGATCCTTGCCCAAACCATATATCTTCGAATGTTCGCTGTGCTTCATTAAAATGGTTTGTTAGTTTCTTAACCAATGATTTTGTTAAATATTTTGGGTCTCCATTTATAGCTTTAGATAAATTGCTTTTAGCAACCAGCCCAGTTTCTACAATATCTTGATTTGTTTTTATTAATTTATTGGACTTTAGATATAAAATATAATCATTTAATCTTTCTTTTATATCATCAAAGTTGGTATTTTCTTTTTCTTTCATATATTTGTATAAATATTAGATGGTTATGGATTCTGATGCTGACTTAGACAAAAAATACCCAGGCTGGATAACCCCGAAACGTGAACGTTTGTTATACGAATTAGTTCTATTTGTTAAATACAAACGTTGGTTTCCATTATGGTTTGTCAAACTGTATCTCATTGTCGGCTATTTACGATCGGATTTTTGGTGCTTTATTGAAAGCTTAGCTTACCGAACTATTCTAATTATTTTTCCATTAATTTTATTGCTAGCGTTATGGCTGATAATACAGCTGATAATGAAGCAATAACAATTGTAATTACTTGGTTTCTATAAAGTCTAACTTCCGACGTTAGGCTTTTCATTCTATCCCAGTAAACTCCTTTCTCTACACTTGAAAACCCTTTATCTGTTAACTTAATAGATTTATTCTTAGTTACTTCAATTAATCCTAGTTTTTCCAAAAAATCGATTTCTTTTTGCAGCTCCTGTTGACTAATTAAAAACCAAAGTTTTTTTTCAGATTCATGGTCCTTTATAAATTGGTACTGACTGAATGAACCTCCCATATTCTGAACACAGTAGTCTAGAAATAATGCTCTTATTATAGAAGATTTATACAGTCTGCTAATTCTTTTAGATTCTGATCTCATTTAAATTGAAATTTTTATCACTGGTTATCAGGTAGTTATAAAATAAATACCAACTTTTGTGATATTTATTTTGTTTATATCAATTATGTTGGTATATTTGTCTCAACAAAACAACAACGCAAAGTTAATGTTTTTGTTGAATGTGAAAAAACAGTGATAAAACTAATTTTTAATTAAAACAAATAATGTATGGAAAGTTTAGTAGTAGGGAAAACAATTAGAGCAGAGGTTTCTCATTTTCTAAAAGAATTTACAACTGCCCAGGATATTGCAGATGTAAATGCAGAAACCGGAATCAGCGTGTCAACATTGAACTATTTAAAAAGAAGAGTTGGAAACGTAACAGAAGACAACAAAAAGGGAATCATTTCTTTAGCCAAGAGGGCGTACGATAATGCAGAGGCAAAAAGAAAGGAGGCCCTAAAATGTAAAAAGGAACTTAGTTTAATTCTTCAATCATGAACCTAGACTACCAGATAGCAAAAGATTATTTACTAAAACTTCCTTCTGAATCGAGAGAAGAATTATGTAAGAGTATTTTGAATGGTTTGAAAACTAGAAAGAAGACAAAGAAAGAACTTGAAGAGGAGTATACGAGTTTCTTAAGCAAGTCAAAATCATTCAAAGATTTCAAAGAAAAGTATTTAAAAAAATGAGCCACCTCGGCAAAGGTGACTCGGCAAAAACGAAGTAATTAAAAAATTACCACATCATGGAAGCAAAAGTACAAAAAACAATTTTAGGAAAAAGGATCATCGACTTTAATTTTTACAAGCAGACTGATTACAGGACTAACAAAGAAAGAATTCATGGATTTGTGTGGTTGGAAGACGGAGAAAGGATTCATGTAATAAGAGGGCAGTATCATATTTTGAATAAGCTCGGGCAGGTCTCGGGAATCGTTTTAAAGTCAAACCCCGGGCACAGACAAATAAAGAGAATGATTGCACGCTGGTTCCAGACTTACAGAAAAGGTGGAAAATCATTTTTCAGAGAAAGAGTCTCAACGCTTAGGGAAGCGTGCCAGCAGGCTCAGTACAGTTTGAATATAAAGATGATCCAAAGAGGTCGGATTTCGTTTAACCATTATTTTACAGCAGTATGAAAGCTTTATTTCTTCTCAAATGCTGGTTTATGCAGCAGTGTATTTACGCAATAGAATATTTACTTAAAAAACAATAATCATGAACGAATTTAAAGGAACAAAAGGGAAATGGTATGTGTCACAACCGAACGGAAAAAGCATTTGTGCTGAGACGGATAATGTATTAGGTTATGAAGTTGTAGTAGTACAAGATGGCTTCATAAGCAAATACGATCAAAAAGCTAAGGCTAACGCATTACTAGTTTCTAAATCCCCTGAAATGCTAGAAATGTTAAAGAATGTATATCTTCAGATGGATGCCGTAGGCCGAAGAATGAGTGATGATAATGACGCAAAACAGGGCTTGTTGGGCAGAGCTGATCAAATTCATAAACTAATCAAAGAAGCCACAGAGATATGAACCTAACAGACTACCTACAAAAGCCAATTGCCGAAAGAAAACAAATTGTAACTGAACCGGTAGGGATTAAAGATCCTCTTTGGCTGGAAAGATTAAAAACAGCAGTTGAAAAACTAAATCCTTTTGCGGTAATGTTTAATCAGGACCTAATTAACGAATACTGGAATCTTAAAAAAGCATAATCATGGAAACAAAGAAAGTAACTAGATACTATTCAGACTGTGGTCGAGGATTTTGGAAAAAACAAAAGGCTTTAAATCATGAGCAAAATTGTACCTGCTGGAAGAACCCAAAATATAGATCATGCCTGTCTTGTATTAATAAGCGTATTGTAATTGACCATAATGATATGGAAGAGCCTTATCGCCAAACTTGGCAAACAAACCTTTGTAAACATTCAGATTCAGGAATTCAAGTTCATCCGGATTTTGACTTCATAAGAAAGAACTGTAAACACTATTTACCTAAATCATAATGAAAGTCACAGTAATAATTGAAAATGTTGGCGGTGTGTTTTTCGTAAACCACAAACGCCTAGGCCACGACAAGCTTACCGATATGGAAATAACAGCACTAAACGAGTTTATTAAAGAATATAAAATCGTAGAGAATGAAAGGAGACTTAATGAAGCGAGAGAAAAATACTATAAAAACGAATTGACATTCAATCAACTAAATACGGTCTTCGAAGAATGTGCTTCTGAAAATGATATGGCAATGCTTTGGAGGTCCCCGGTTTTTGATCGTCCATTAATTGTGGAGGGTAAATCAAAAAAGGTAAGAGATAAAGAATTCAATGATTTAATTCAATAATACAAACAATCAAATCAATAATCATGAAAATAAAAATCCAAATCAAATCTGTCTTAGGAAAATTACTCTTCGAACTTGAAAAAGAAGATAATACTATTAAAGATACATTACAACAGGCCGTGAGAGACGGAGCAAGCCTTGTCAGAGCAAACCTTTACGGAGCAAACCTTGACGGAGCAAGCCTTGTCAGAGCAAACCTTGACGGAGCAAGCCTTGTCAGAGCAAACCTTGACGGAGCAAGCCTTTACGGAGCAAACCTTTACGGAGCAAACCTTGACGGAGCAAGCCTTGTCAGAGCAA